>Ga0136617_10000487_pt1 | contig 33171 bp, 31 predicted proteins | sample AntDrymUQ3222106_2_FD_129672 | JGI IMG/M metagenome (GOLD analysis project Ga0136617, IMG submission 129672) | Polar desert sand microbial communities from Dry Valleys, Antarctica - metaG UQ322 (21.06) | ecosystem: Environmental > Terrestrial > Soil > Desert | place: Antarctica: Dry Valley... | reverse complement strand
TTGATCACCCGCCGCGCGTACGGGTTCCGCACCCCCGAAGCCCTCATCGCCCTCGCCATGCTCACCCTCGGCGGCCTCTGCCCACCACTACCCGAATGACCCCCGGAAACAGCAGAAGGTCCTTAAAACGCCCAGTCCGGCCCAACGGCCCGTCATCTCGCAACATCGTTGCGACGCTGTCGGCGTTACAATTTCGCGCTGGCGCCGCAGCGTGGCTGGGCGACGGTCAATCCATGCCAAGGCCTTGAGCTGCCGGCTGTGCGTGCGACAACCGAGATCCGGTTCCTGACGCTTGATGAGGTCGCCGGGGTGCTGGAGCGGCGGTTTCAGTCGACGCGTTGGCAGACTGACGACGACTTCGTGTTCGCACATCCGGCCACCGGGGGGGTCATCTGCGCGACGAAGGAGCCGCCCCTGATCTCGGCGCCGCTTCGGTAGTTGGCCATGATCACTCCGGTGGAGGAGATCTGCGAACTCGTGAGCTCCAGGCCCGCGGGGAGCGCGCCGCCGTCAAAACAGCCGCTTTCCCTTGCCGAGCACGAGCGGGAAGATCCACAGGCGAAACTCGTCGATCAGCTCGTGCTCGAGCAGCGTCTGGATCAGCGTCGCACTGCCATGCACCTGAAGCTCTGGGCCGTCCTCCTTCCCTGAGCGCGCGGACCCCTTCGGGCACCTCGCCCTCGATCAGCTTCGAGTTCTCCCACTCGAGCGCCTTCCGCGTGGTCGAGGCCACGTGCTTGGTCGCCGCGTTGAGGGGCTCGGCGCCGGGATCGTCGACGTGTGGCCAGTGAGCCGCGAAGATCTCGTAGGTCTTGCGGCCGAGAACAAGGTCAATGGGCTTTGACATCGACTCTCCCATGACGCTCTGCATCTGCTCGTCCCAGTACCCGAACGACCAGCCGCCTTGGTCGAAGCCGCCACTGGGATCCTCGTCTGGGCCGCCCGGCGCCTGCATGACGCCGTCGAGGGTCAAGAGGGTGTTCACGATCAGCTCTCGCATTGCGCTTCCTTTCGTCGCCGTCGGATCCGATGACCAGATCAGGCCGGAAAACTCATCGCGCGCCGTCGCCTCGTTCGCGGGCAACGATCGGGGCTCGGCACAGGCCACGCGGACGGATCGTCGTCTGCCGGGTGATCGGCTGGGTCATGGGGTGCGCGTGCAGAGCAGCCAGATCAGGTAGGGCGCCCCGATGATCGCGGTCACCACCCCGACGCGGATGCCGCCACCGCGGCACCGCCCATCGCAAGCGCGACGAGCAGCACCGCGGCGTCGACGCCGAGCACGATCTGCCCGGCGACCGTCGCGAGCGCTGCGCCCATCAGGATGCCGAGGATCGAAGGATCTGCGAGGTCGTTGCGTGCGACAGTCTGCATCAGCGCCCCCGCGACCGCGAGCGACGCGCCGACGACGAGCGCGACCGCGGTGCGCGGGAGGCGCACCTCGGCGACCGCGACATGCTCCGCGGAACCGTCGAAGGCCGGCAGCGCCGAGACAACGTCGCCCGGCGCGATCGTGGTGGCGCCGAGCGCGAGCTCGCGAACGCCGCGACCGCCAGTCCAGCGAGCCCGACGGCGATGAGCCGCGGGTCGGGAAGCCGCCAGCTCCCGGCCCGCTGGCGCGGCGCGGCGGTCGCCGCCGGCTCACGCCATCTTCGGGTCCCGTCGTCGCCGGGCATCCGGCGCCCGTCGATCAAGATCGCCCGCAGATCGTCGAGCACCTTGCGCGCTGCGAAGTTGCCGATCCTCAGAAACCACAGGTCGGCGGGCACCTCGAAGACGCGACCGGACTTCACCGACGCCCAGCCGCTCCCACAACCGGTTGCCCTGCAGCCGCTTGAGCAGCCGGTGGTCATCACCGAAGCGCGACAGGATCATCACGTCAACATCCAGATCGGGGATCCGCTCGGAGGCCGCGGTCTCGGAGAACTCGTCCTTGTCCTGCGCCTTGGGCCGTGGCAGCCGCGCATCGGCAAGGATCGTGCCCAGGAAGTTCGCCTTCAGGTAGATCCGTACCGTCACCGACCGAGCGCACCGCCGAGACCGCGCTGTCAGAACGCTTGTCGCCGAGGGCCGCGGCGAGATCGCGCGCCTTCTCGTCGTACTCACGCTGTAGTCGGGTTGCCTCGTCGCTGCGCCCCAGCGCGTCGGCGTGCAGCGCGAAGTTCTCCTTCCACGTCACGCCGACCTCTTCGCTGAAGACCGTCGGCGCGACGCGCGCGAGCTGATCGTAGATCGCCTCGTGGCGGACCTTGCTCGACAGGGTCAGGTCCGGTTGTAGCGCCGCGATCGCCTCGGCGTTGGCTGCTCGATCGTGCCGACGAGCTCGATGCCCTTGACCGCGTCGCCAAGGTAGCCCGGCAGCGCGTCGCCGGCGATCGCCTCGACCGCGCCGACCGGCTTGACGCCGAGCGCGGCCGCGCTGTCGAGCGCGCCGGCACCCCCACCGCGGCCGCTGGCGCCCCTGGTCCACAATGACCAGCAGCACGTCGACGGGGCGATCGAGCAGACAAACCTGACCGACCTGCGCGACCGCCTCGTTGACCACCTCTCAGGCGGCCAGCGCCAGCGAGCCTGGATCGCGATGGCGCTGGCCCAGGACACAGCGACCATGCTGCTCGGCGACGACGTACCTTGATCTCGCCCACCAGATCGAGGTGCTCGACCTCCTCGACCTCCTCGCCCGCCTCAACGACGAACGCGGCCAGACGATCGTCCTCGTGCTGCACGACCTCAACGAAGCCGCCCGCTACGCCGACCGGATCGTCGCCATGCGCGACGGCCGCGTCGCCGCCGACGGCCCACCGGTTGACATCCTCACCCCGGGCACGATCGAGCGCGCTTCGGGCTGCACTGCCGCATACTCCACGACCCCGACCCGGGGCACCACTCGTGATACCCGCGCGACGCGCGGCAACGAACGACACGATCAAGCTCGCCTCGCCCAGCCCCTGACCGACGCCCGCGTCGGTCGACGCGCAGGCCGCCTGGCGGCTGCGGCGCAGCGAGGCGACGATCGCGATCGTCATCACGCCGACGATGGTGCCGGGCGAGATGCCGACGCCGAGTGGGACGACCTCGGCTGTCTTGCCGTCGACGGGTGGTATGTCTAGGGGCTCGGCGGCCGCTGCGCCCTCGCCTCGGCGCGGGCCTCGGCCGCGGCCCGCTCCGCCCGATCGCGCTCGTCATGTGCCTGCTGCGCCTCTCGCTGGGTCTCGTCGGCGTCCGCCTCTGCCTCGCGCGCCTGCGCCGCCTTGCTGTCGGCGAGCGCCTCGAGCTCTTCGGCTCGCTCCGTCGCCGCACGCGCCGCGGCTTCGCGCTCGGCGCGGGCGCTGGCGCTCTCGTAGCGGCGTTCGCCGGCGGTGAGATCGAACGCGTAATGGCGCGCGAGCTCCTGCTCCATGGCTGACTCCAGCGTGGCTCCCGGTTCGATCTGCGGGCCAGCCTTGATCTGGTCCCGGCCGTAGGTCACGCGGATGTGGTCGCGTGCCACGCTGGCGTCGGCGATCGGCACGAGGAAGTGTCGTCGACCGAGCATGCCGGCCTTCACGCAGCCGAACAGCGCCTTGCGCGAACCTGCCTCGAAGTACACGTCTTCGAGCTTGCCGACCTTCTCGCCGTCGCGATCGACGACGTCGTGTCCGGCCCACTCCTCGATCTGCTCTATCTCCATGCTTTCCCTCTCGGTATCCGCGACCGGTGACCGTCGCGTGGACAGCGCACCGAGCTCACGAGCGTCGGCTCCCAAGATCAGGGTCTACCCGAACGACCAACACGTCGGCACTTCGAATTTCGCTGCGTTGCGCAGGCTCGTCGCTGTGCGTTGGTTGACCACGTTCTGGATCTGTCCGCACGATCTGTACTCCAGGACACGTGGCTCGTCCCCGCCGAGAGCGTGTGCGCCGAAGACGACACCGCGTTCCTGTTCGAGTCCCGATGGAGAGCGTGTCAACACCTCGACCGGTCGCTGGCGTACTCGCACATCGAGCGCGAGTACCTCGCGCTCGTGGTGGAAGACGTCATCACCCTGTGGCTCGTCGGCGTGTCCCCGCCTCGACGGGACACGGCGACGCGGCAGTGGCTGATCAGTGGTGACCTGCCGCTCGGCCGGCTCGATATCGACCCAATGTGCACGCATCCGCAGATGGCTTGGAGCGCTACGTGCGGGCGCTGCGCAACTGGATCGCCGGCAACGATGCCGCCGACGGGACCGTCGACATCAACTTCGTCGTCTCACGCGAACCCCCCGGATCGACGAACTCAAGCGCCGCGCGTCCTTCCTCGAGGAGCAATTGGTGCTCCCTACCTGGGACGCCCCGTGCGGCGCGTGCCTCGGACCGACCATCGAGTTGAGCGCGATCGAGGTCGTCCAGATCGGCGCGCCCGAGCACTGTGTAGACCCGCGGCCGGCACTGGACATAGCTGCGCGATGTCACAGGCTCGCTGCGCTCATGGCCGTTGAGGATGGCGCCAATCCGACGGACGTGCGGGAGGAGGTTGCCGAGCTCGGCCTCTGGGAGCAGATGTGTCCTCAGGAGCGGCGCTTCGTGCAGGCGGCGGAGGCGGGCACCGCAATTACGGGCGACTCACAGCGCCACGAGGCCCGGGCGACGCTGTGTGGACGCTGCGGCTGGGAGACGATCTAGATCCACGCGCGCCGTCGCGCGACGGCGACCCGCGGTATGAGCTGCTGGCGCCTGACCTCGACCCCAGGCAGCAGCGCATCGACATCGAGCGGCGGCCCCTGGTCGAGGTCGTCCGAGCACTCCAAACGTACGAGGTCGACGAATCGCCTGACGTCCCTCGGCCGGTTGCCCACGAGCTGGCGGGGATGTTCGAGCAGCGTCGCGCGGCGCTTCGTTGGGTGCTCGGGTATCGACAGGACAGGCACCGCTGACGTGGCGACTCGCCGACGGCGGGGAAGGAGCGTGCAAGCGCGAAACGTGGCGGTCATCCTCCAACGTCATGTCAGCAGCATCCGAGCGCTACGTCCCGGCCGCAGGCCGTGCCTGGCTGACGGGAAGCTATGACCGCACCGTCGCGCTGACGATGCGCGAGAACGCGTGGCGTCCCGCGCTCGTGCAAGCCATCGCCGGCGACACGCCGCACGGCGGCACCGTCGTCGAGGTGGGCTGCGGCACCGGCTCGCTGACGCTCGCGCTGGCGACGGCACGTTGCGACGCCACCGTGCTCGGCGTCGACGCCGATCCGACCATCCTGGCGCTCGCGCGAGGCAAGCCCGGTGCCGACGCCGTCACCTGGATGCAGGGTCGTGCGGACTCGTTCGCCTTGCCGGCCGCAAGCGCCGATGTCGTCGTCTGCTCGCTGCTGTTGCATCACCTCGGAGACGAAGCCAAGGCGCGCGCGTTGGCACACATCGCCGGCCTGCTCAGCCGCACCGGCGTGCTGCATATCGCCGACTGGGGACCGCCGCGAGCGCCCGCCGGCGCGCTCGGCGCCCGCGCGCTGCAGCTCTTCGACGGCCGCTCCGGGCCGCAGAGCCTGCTCGACGGGCAACTGTCGGCGATGCTCGCCACCGCCGGACTCACCGCGTCGCGCCGCCACGGTGCGCTTCGCACCGTCTGGGGCAAGGTCGAGCTCTGGCGCTCGACGCTCAGGGACGCTGCGAGGAACTGACGCCCGCCTGCGCCGCGCCCGGGCGATCGGGCGTGTGCGCGTCGCGCGGCCGCGGGCAGCGCTGCGGCGGGCGCAGCCTCCAAGCGGCCGCGGTCACGACGAACGCGATCGCGCCGCCCGCGACGACGTCGCTGGGGTAGTGCCTGCGGGCGCGCATCAGCGACCAGTGCGAGGCGATCGTGGCGGCAGACAGGGGCGCGAACAGGATCGGCGCCTCCTGTGAGGCGCCGAACACGAAGCCCAGATCGCTCGCGGTGTGACCGGAGGAAAACGAGGACGTCAGCAGCACGCTGCCGTGCAGGCGCGCGCCACGCGGGCGCGGGCGCCTGAACAGGCGCTTGAGCGGCAGGTGGATCAGGCTCGCGGCCCCCGAGCAGGCGACGCCGCGCACCGCCGCCCGGCGTCCGCGCGGGCCCGCGAGCGACATCGCCGTGGCGAAGCCGGCCCAAGTCAGCGGCTGGCGCAGGATGTCGCCGGCCCGACTGGCCGGCGAGTCACCGTGGCGCGAGCCGGTCCCCACGACCTTCCACAACAAGCGCTCCTCGCGCCGCCATCGCCCATGGGTGCGAGCGTGCCCGCAGGCGGAGGTGCTCATGCGCAAGGCGCCGTGCGACGCGCTCGACGTGCGAGTGCGTGAACGCGTCGCAGCGCGCGTACGGTCGATCAGCCGCCGCCGTGGTCGCCGGGCGCATGGCCCGACGCGGGGCCGGCCTCGCCCTTCTGCTGGGGGTTGACCACCTCGGGATCCCCGGTTCCGCTCTGGACGTCGACGTCTCCGGAGAGCGCATCGGGATCGGGATTGTCCTCGGGGGCGGCGTCGGGCGCCGGGCTGCGTGCGTTCTCGGTGCCTACCTGCTCGTCACCCTCGGTGGCGGGATCATCATCAAACACTGCGTCCTCCTCTGGTCGCCTATGGGTCGCCGGTTACCCGTGACGGCGCATTGGAACTCACATCTGGGAGGCCAGTCGGGTACTGCAATCGCAGGCATGCCCGCCCGAGGGGTCGGGTACTGCCACAAGACTCAACCAAGGGAGGACGGACATGCCCGATCAAGAAGGCAACGTCAAGGGTCCTGGGACGAAGACCCCCGATCAGGCCTACAAGGAGGGGCGCTCGGAGGACATTCAGGAGGGCTCGCTCGGCGCTGACACGGGCGGAGCGGACGCGCAGAAGTCCCGGCTCCCCGAGGGCCGCGACGAGAAGGGGTCCTACCAGTCCGGCGGCTTCGGCGCCCAGGACGCCGACGACGCGCCCGACGCGGGCACCGTCGATCCGGCGGCCGCATCCGGCGAGGGCGACGCGTCGCCGCACGCGCAGCCCGACCAGACGAAGAGCGAAGAGGCCGGCGGCAATCTGGAGGTCGGCGAGGGCGCGAAGAACCCGGCGCCGGGCTCGCTCGGCTCGGACGGCCCCGACGAGGTCGGCGACCGCGGCATCGGTCAGCACCCCGACCTCGACGCGACCGACACCGACGACAAGCAGGGCCACCCGGCGACCCCGAGCGACATGGGCAACCGCTAAACGCTCACGGCTCGGGCAACAGCCCCCAGGCGTACATCGGCCCCGGCAAGCACTTGCCGGGGCATCGGTGTGTCATGGGGGCGACGGCGGGTACCCGACGGCCATGGCTGAGATCGGGATCTTCTTCTCCTCCGAGGAGCGCACCGCACCGGAGATCGTCGCCGCGGCGGCACACGCCGAGCAGGCCGGCTTTCGCTCGGCGTGGCTGTCGGACCACTTCCATCCGTGGACCGACGCGCAGGGCGAGAGCCCGTTCGTGTGGTCGGTGCTCGGCGCCGTCGCGCGTGTCACCGAGCAGATGCGCTGGACGACGGCGGTCACCTGCCCGACGGTGCGCACCCATCCGGGCATCATCGCCCACGCCGCCGCGACGACCGCGACGCTGCTGCCGGCCCGCTTCCGGCTCGGCGTCGGCAGCGGCGAGGCGCTCAACGAGCACATCTTCGGCGATCGCTGGCCGGAGGCGAACGTGCGACTGGAGATGCTCGAGGAGGCCGTCGATGTCATCCGCATGCTGTGGGAGGGCGGCTTCCAGCACCACCACGGCCGCCACTACACGCTGGAAGGGGCGCGGCTGTACTCGCTGCCCGCGGAGCTGCCGCCGATTCTCGTCTCCGGTTTCGGGCCCAAGGCGGTCGAGCTGGCGGCGCGCATCGGCGACGGCTTCGTGTCGGTCGGCCCCGACCAGGAGGGCCTCGAGCTCTATCGCCGGCGCGGCGGCCAGGGGCCGACGACGAGCGGCCTGAAGGTCTGCTGGGGCGAGGACCGCGACGAGTGCGCGCGCACGGCGCATCGCATGTGGCCCAACGAGGCGCTGGAGGGCGAGCTCGCCCAGGTGCTGCCCTCGCCACGCCACTTCGAGCAGGCGACGGCGCTCGTCACCGAGCAGCACATCTCCGAGTCACTGGCGTGCGGCTCGGACCCCGAGGAGCACATCGCGGCGATCCAGGAGGTCGTCGACGCCGGCTTCGACGAGGTCCACGTCGGCCACATCGGCCCGGACCACGATGGCTTCGTCGACTTCTACGCGCGCGAGATCCTGCCGCACTTCGCGCAGGCCGCGGCCGGCACGCGGTCCTGAGCAGCTCAGCCCTCTACGCCGGGCGCCGAGTGCGGCGCGCCGACGGGCTTTGACTCCGGCGAGCTGCGCTGACGCAGGTTGACCGCGAACACCGCTGCTCGGCGCCTTCATCGCGGTCGAGCACGCGCAGGCGCGCCCGATGCTCGACCGCGAGCTCTTTCGCAAACGGGCCTTCAGCTTCCTGTCGATCGCCGCCTTCGTCCTGTCGGCGTCGATGTTCGCGATGCTCCTCTCATCACGCTGTACGTGCAGACGATCCTCGGCTACGGGCCGCTGCAGACCGGCCTGTGCTTCCTGCCGCTGACCGTCCTGTCGTTCTTGCCGCAGCGGCCGCCCTGACGTCAGGAGAGGCTGCGTGACTCGTCGGCGGGCTGCTCGCGCAGCGCCGATCCGTCGCCAGCGTGGCCGTGATCGTGGGCGAACGCCTCGATCGCGTCGCCGCCATCGTGGCGACGGTGCACGACGAAGCGCTCCAGGACGGTCGCCGAGAACTCCTCGATCGCCTCGTTGAGCATCTCGGCGCGCAGCCGCACCGAGTCGGGGTGCTCGGCCGACCTGCCGCGCTGCGCGAGCTCGCTGAGGACGGGCATCGCGGCGGTGAGCGCGAAGCGCGGGTCGGTCTCGGCGAAGTAGTACGTGATCGGGAACTTGACGAGGTCGCGCTCGACGGCGATCAGCCGCGACGTGAGCTCGGCGTAGATCTGCGAGGCGACCGACGTCTCCAGCTGCGGGGCGTGCAGTTCGAGCCGGCGCTCGGTGTCGGCGAGCAGGTGGATCTCGTAGGCCAGCGCGCGCCGGCTCGACAGCACGGGGTAGATCTGCAGCAGCCACGTGACCGCCGCAGTCAGCATGCCGAAGCCGATCAGCGCTTCGGTCGGGCCGACGACCTGCAGCCAGGCGGGCTTGGCGGCGACGTTCGTCGAGCCCAGCGTCGTGACCGTCGTGAGCGACGCATGCAGCGCGCCCACGAACGGGCTGTGGGCGACGGTGCCCTCCAGGAGCACGTAGTCCTGCGGGTAGTGCGGCATGTAGATCAGCGCGTAGCCGACGACGAGCGAGATGGCCCAGAACAGGACCACGGTCACCATGGCGAGCGGGCCGGCCAGCGACAGGATGTTGCGCCGCTGCGGGCCCGCGCGGCGCAGCAGCGTCCAGACCCAGCGTGCGAGCGCGCTGCTGAACCAGCTCTTGGCGCCGGGCCGGAACAGCACGGTGAAGACGTCGTGCACGACGAGCGCGATCAGCGCGATGCCCAGCACGGTCCAAACGATCGTCATGCACGCAGCGTGTCCGGTCGGGGCCTTGCGCAAGCATCCGACGCGCGGGGCCGGGCGCGGTGTGCCATCGTCGTCGCGATGCCCGACGCGGATCTCGTCCTCGACCAGACCTACCTCGAGCGCCCCTGCGTGCGCCGCCGCACGATCGAGGTCGACACGAGCGCGGTCGGCGTCGTCGAGGTCGGCGCCTTCGACGAGCAGCGCGAGACGGTCATCGCCAACGGCGCCGCCGCGGCGGAGGAGTTCCTGGCGACGTGGGACTGGGACGCGTTCCGGTACGCCTGCCCGGTGGTGCCGCTGGCGTAGCCGGGGGCGAGGTGGCGCCGTAGCGGGCGCGCGCTCAGCGTCCGCGCAGCGTGACGACTGCCGCCTCACCGGCGCCGAGCGTCACGCGCAGGCGCCCGTGCCGGATCTTCCCCTTCTCGGGCGCGAAGCCCGGCCAGCTGCCGTCAGCCGCGACGGCGCGCCCGTCGATGCGCACCTGCGGCGCGTCGAGCGTGCGCCCCGCCCCGGTCGGGTCGTAGGGCGTCATGCGGTCGAGCGCGTAGCGCGACGCGCGCGCGGCGACCGTCACGGCCTGCGGCTCGCCGGACATGTTCAGGACGAACAGGCGCCGCTCGCCGCCGGACTGGACCTGCCAGGCCTTGACGCGCGCGCCGGCCGGCGCGATCGCGACCGGCCGCAGCCCGCGCGTCTCCTGTGCGAAGCGGCTGAACAGCAGCAGCGCGTAGTACGGCGCTGCGGCGGCCGGAGCGCCGGCGGCCGGCGAGGGGTCGTAGGCGATCGCGTTGTAGAAGGCGTTGCCCTCCTCGGGGAAGAAGAACCGCTGCACCTCGGCGTTGTGCAGGTTGATGCCGCCGGCGCCCGTCGCGCACTCGGCGTTCGCGCCGGGCGCGTTGGGCGGCTGCGGGCAGGCGGACTCGAACATCATCGCCAGCGCCCAGAGCGCGCTCGCCGCGACGTTGGAGACCCCGTCGACGCCGCGGCCCGCCGCGGTGTTGGTCTCCTGCAGGCGGTAGATGAGGCCGCGCCGGTTGGCCTCCACGGCGTGCGTGTAGACGTCGTAGGCGAGGTTCGCGAGGCGTTCGTCTGACAGCAGGCGCTCGATCGACGCACAGCGGTACTCGTTGGTCGTGCAGCCGCGCGCCATCGGATAGAAGTGGTCGGTGGCCAGCGCGCCGTAGGCGCCGCGACGGGCGTTCATCTCCGGCGCGATGACGTCGAGGATCGCCGGCCAGTCCCAGAAGAAGCGCGTCGGCACCGCGCGCGCGTCGATCGCCTGCCACGGCGCGATCGTCTCGCTCGTGCTCGGCGCGACGATCGGAAACGGCTGCGTGACGGCGCCATCGCGATACGTCGTGAGATCCTGCAGGTAGCGGGCCAGGTCGTAGCGGTAGGAGATGTCGGGCTCGTTGCCCAGGCCGATACCGGCCACGGTACGCTCGGCGCCCTTCGCGAAGGCCGGCACGACGCCGTCGGTGACGAAGCGGCGGGCGTGCTCGGGTCCGGCCCAGGGGCGCTCGGCGTCCGGCGGCGCCAGGGTGGTGCCGAGGATCGTCCCCCAGCTCGGGACGGCGCGCCGGCCGTCGCGCGCGTTGACGGCGTCAAGCGTCGTACGGACGGCGTGCAGGTCCTCGGGCGTGATGACGCGGACGGTGTTGGGCGCGGCGGGGTCGAACGGCATGAGGTCCTGCGAGCTGCCGCCGATGCGCAGCTCGCCCGTGCCGAGGTTGCGCAGCAGGTTGGCGAACGCCGGGCGCGCGTTGTCGCCCATGTAGCGCTCGATGAGCGACCACTCGATGCTGAAGCCGACGTAGTGCGACGGGATGACGCCGCCGCGCCCGGGCCTGGTGTCGTCGAGCTGCAGCGCGGTGTCGGCGGCCCCGGCGGGCGCGGCGGGGGCCGCCAGCAGGGCGAGCGCCGCGACTGCGGCCGCTGCGCGCGCCCGGCGTCGGGGGTTGGCGGGCGAGCGGGACGATGAGCGGAGCATCGACAGGATCTACCCGCCGTGGCGCATCCCTGTCACGTCTTCGGCGGCATCCGCGTGAGGTCGCCGACGGGCCACGAGAACTCCTTGTCGTTGCCGGCGAAGCGGATCACCGCCTGGTACTCGTCGATCATCCCGACCACGGTCGCCTCGACGATCTGGATCTCGCCCGTCAGCGGCGCGAGGCGCATCACCGCGACGCGGTCGCCCGCCTCGAAGTCCTGCGGCTCGTCGAACCCGTCGCTCATCGCCGCCGGACGCTAGCCGAGGCGGGCGCGGCGGGGAAGGCCGACGCCCGGAACCGCGTTCGGGTAGACCCGGCCGATGACCACGCCACCCAGCGGCTTCACCGCGATCGAGGACCCGGGCCCGTTCGCCGAGCACGTCGGTCCCCTCTACATCCGCACCGGCGCCGACGAGCCCCCGGCGGTGGGCCTGCGCGCCGCCGAGCAGCATGCCAACGCGGCCGGCGCCGTCCATGGCGGGCTGCTGGCCACGCTCTGCGACATCGCGCTCGGTGCGGCGGTGCGCGCGCACGCCGACGAGGACATCGCCGGCACGGCCACGATCTCGTTGACGACCGACTACCTCGCGCCCGCGAAGCCCGGCGCATGGCTGGAGGCCAACACCAAGGTCGAGAAGCTCGGGGGCCGCCTGGCGTTCGCCGACTGCGCCGTGACCGCGGACGGCCGCGAGGTCGTGCGCGCCCGCGCGGTGTTCAGCGTGCGCGACTAGAGCGGAGGGGCTCACCCCTGCGGTTCGCTATGTCACGAGGTACGCCGCGAGCACCGAGTACACGACGAGCTCGGTGAGCAGCACCGCGGCGCCGAGGGTGTCGCCCGTGCGGCCGCCGGCCAGGCGCCGCGCGAGCAGCGCCGCCGCGGCCGCCGCGATCACGGCGCCGGCGATCGCCGACAGGCCCGCGCCGACCCCGCTTGCGACGAGCGCGATCGCGACCGCGACGATCGAGCCGAGCGCGAACGCGAGGCGGTCCGCGGAGAACGCGGCGCCGAGACCGTCCGCGCGGGCGGGTGCGACGAAGGTCAGCTGTGCGAGCGCCGCCCAGCGGCCGAGCGCGTGCCCTGCGACCAGCGCGCCCGCGGCGTCGGGGGGCGACAGGCGTGCGAGCGCCGCCGTCGCCAGCAGCGCGAACGCGACGAGCGCGAGCGCGCCGAAGGCGCCGATCCCGGGGTCGCGCATGACCGCGAGGCGGCGCGTGAGGTCGCCGCGCACGCCGAGCCCGTCGGCGCTGTCCGCGAGGCCGTCGTGGTGCAGGCCGCCGGTGAGGATCGCGGAGACCGTGAGCGCCAGGGCCGCGCCGTAGGCGCTGCCCAGCAGCGCCTCGCCGAGTCCGTAGGCGGCGGCTGCGACGACACCGACGAGGCCGCCGACGAGCGCAAACCACAGCGCCGCCCCGTGCTCGCTTCCCTCCCGCAGCTCGCGGCGCCCGACGGGCACGATCGTGAGCAGCCCGACGGCTGCGCGCGCTTCGTCGACGACGCTCATGTCAGCGCGCTGTGTCGTCGACGCCCGCCTCGGCGAACGTCGCCATCTGCGCGTGCAGCAGGCCGGCGCGCTCGACGAGCGGCAGCGCGACGAGCGCCCCGGAGGCCTCGCCGAGCCGCATGCGCAGATCGAGCAGCGGCTCGAGGCCGAGCTCGGTGAGCACCAGCCGGTGGCCCGGCTCGGCGGACAGATGGCTCGCGAAGAGCCCGGCGCCCGCGGCGGGCTCGATGCGCGCGGCGGCGAGCGCCGCGACCGCCGTGGCGTAGCCGTCGAGCATCACGGGCAGGCGCCGCGCCCACGCTTCGAGGACCGCGCCGGCCAGCGCGGCGAGCTCGAGGCCGCCGGTGACGGCGAGCATCGCCTGCGGCGTGGCGGCGGCGGCGCTGTGCAGCGCGACGGTCGCGTCGACGGCGGCGCGCTTGCGCTCCAGACCGGCCGCGTCGAGGCCGGTGCCGCGGCCGACGGTCACGCCGGCGGGCGCGCCCGTCAGCAACGATGCCAGCGCCGCCGCGGTGGCCGTGTTGCCGATCCCGATCTCGCCGAGCACGAGGCAGTCCGCGCCGCCGGCGGCAAGCTGCGCGGCGAGCCGCCGGCCGGCGGCGATCGCGCCGTCGACCTCGGCTGCGGTCAGTCCGGCCTGCGTCGTCATGTCGGCGCTGCCGCCGGCGACCTTGCAGTCCAGCACGCCCTGCGGCGTCGGTCCGCGCAGCCCGAGGTCGGCGACGATGAGCCGGTGTCCGCCGTCGCGCGCCAGCACGCCGGCCGCGGTATCGCCGCGGGCCGCGGCGGCCGCGACCTGGCCGGAGACCTGGCTTCCGAACAGGCTGGTGCCGTGCGCGGTGTGGCCGTGGTCGGCGGCGCAGACGAGCACGCCGGCATGCAGGCGTGCCGGCGGCGGCGCGCCGCTGACCGCCGCCCAGCGCTCGATCAGCGGCTCGAGGGCGCCCAGGCTGCCGCCGGGCTTGACGAGCCGGTCCGAGCGGTCGCGCGCCGCGATCGCGGCGGCGCGGTCGGGCTCCCGGGTCGGCTCGGGAACCGCAGCGCCGGCGGGCGCCGCGGTGCCCTCGAGCTCCGGCTCGGGCTCCCAGCGCTCGGCCATCACCACGCGCTCCAGCGGCAGCCGCGCCGCCCAGCCGCTGGACTCCAGGTTGGGCCGCACCGGTCGCTCGTCAGGCCAGCCGACGCAGAGGTAGGCGATCGGGTCCACCCGGGCGGGGATGGCGAGGATCGCGCGCAGGTCGGCGAGCGTGTAGAAGCTCACCCAGCCCACGCCGAGCCCCTCGGCGCGCGCGGCGAGCCAGAGGTTCTGGATCGCGCAGGCCGTCGAGTACACGTCGGTCTCGGGGATCGTGCCGCGGCCGAGGATCTCCTCGCCCGGCCGGCCGTGGTGGCAGCACACGCAGACGCCCAGCGGCGCCTCCACGATCCCCTCGATCTTCTGGTCGAGGAACTGGCGCGCGCGCTCGTCGAAACGGTCGACCTGGCGCAGGCGCTCCCGCGCGGCGACGTCGCGGATCGCGATGCGCGCCTCGCTGCCGCGGATGACGATCATCCGCCACGGCTGCATGAGGCCGACCGAGGGCGCGCGGTGCGCCGCGGCGAGCACGCGGTCCAGGACGTCGCCGGGGACCGGATCGGGCCTGAAGCGGCGGATGTCGCGGCGCTCGGCGATGACGCGGTGGACGGTGTCGAGCGCGTCGTCGTCGTAGCGCCAGCCGCGCGGGTCGGCGGCTCGCTGCGCCGCGCGCGACGGATCGTGCCCCGGGGGCGTCGCCGGCCGGTACAAGCGCGTCGCGTCGCTCATGCGCCGCCCACGGTAGTCGAGTAGCCCGGCGGCATGGCGCTCGACCGCTGCCCGCGCTAGGGTCTCGCGGGTCAGGCGTCGGCGCGAGGAACCCGGTGCAGATCCGGGACGGTTGCGCCACTGTGACGGGGCCCATGCCCCGAAGTCAGGAACTCGACCGGCGCGGCACCTTCCACGAGGGACGCACCATCCCCAGGAGGACTCAACCCCATGGATCCAGCCGCCAACGTCCAGCCGTTTCCGCTTCGTCAGCTCGTTCCGGCATTGCTGCTCGGCGTGCTGTTCGCGCTCACGATCTACCTCGTGCAGTACGACCAGGGCGTCCTCTCCCAGACCGGCTCGTTGCTTCACGAGCTCACGCATGACGGGCGCCACCTGCTCGGCGTGCCCTGTCACTAGCTCCCGTCCCGCGGCAAACCTCGTGGTCTGGACCGTCGTTCGCAGGGGCCTCGTCGTCGGCGCGATCGCCGGCCTGCTCGCCGGCGTCTTCGCGTTCGTCTTCGGCGAGCCGCGGGTGCAGGACGCAATCGACATCGAGAACGCCGCAGCGCACGCGAGCCTCGCATCGCTGCCGCTCGCTCACGTCGGCGACTGGGCCGTCAGTCGCGGCGAGCAGCGCGGCGGCCTGCTCCTCGCGACCGCGCTGTACGGGATCGCCGCGGGCGGGCTGTTCTCGATCGCCTTTGCCACCCTGCGCGGCCGCGGCTCGCAGCGCACCGACTGGGAGCTCTCGACGCGCCTGGCGGGGGCGATCTTCGTGGCGATCGTGCTCGTGCCGTTTCTCAAGTACCCGCCCAGCCCGCCCGCGGTGGGCGACCCCGAGACGATCGGCCAGCGCACCGCCTACTACCTGATCCTGCTCGTCGGCTCAGCGCTGGCGATGTTCGCGGCGGCGCGCGTCATGTGGTCGATGAAGCCCGACGCGCCGCCCTGGGCGCGGCCGCTCGCCGGCGCGGGGACCTTCGTCGTCGTCGCGGGCGGGCTGGCGCTCGCGCTGCCCGGCGTCCAGGAGGTGCCCAGGGACTTCCCGGCGCCGCTGCTCTGGGAGTTCCGCCTCAGCTCGCTCGGCACGCAGGCGGTGCTGTGGGCATCGCTGGGCGTCGGCTTCGGGATCGCGACGATGCGGGCGGCCGCGGCGCGCGGTCGCACGGCGTCGGCGGGCGAACGATCGGTGGCGGCGCCCTGAGGCGCCTGCTGCTCATCCGCCATGCGACGACGCAGGCCGTCCGTCGGGCGGCGTTCCCCGTCGACGAGCCGCTCGACGATGCCGGCCGCGCGGCCGCCGCGGCGCTCGCGGGACGGCTCGGGCGCGGTGAGGCGATGAGCAGCCCGGCGCTGCGCGCGCGCCAGACCGCAACGGCGGCAGGCCTGCAGGCCGAGGTCGAGCCGCTGATCGGCGAGTGCGACTTCGGCTCGTGGGCGGGGCGCACGCTGGCGGAGGTGCACGAGCAGGACGCGCGGGGCGCGGGTGAGTGGATGACCGATCCCGACGCCTGTCCGCACGGCGGCGAGCCGCTGAGCGCGCTCCTCGGACGGGTCGCCGGCTGGCTGGAGGCGCAGGCAGCGCGCGACGGCCGCGCGATCGCCGTGACGCACGCGGGCGTCGTGAAGGCGGCGCTGGTGCGTGCGCTGGACGCGCCGCCCGCGGCGTTCTGGCGCATCGACGTGACGCCGCTGGCGGTGACCGAACTGCACGCGCACGACGGGCGCTGGACCGTGACGCGGGTCAACGCGGACGTGCGCGTGACATCGTCCGAAGGTCAGAGCTTGCGATGACCGGAGGCCGCGTGACGTCGTCCGAAGGTCAGCGCTTGCGATGACCGGAGGCCGAGACCCCTCGTTCGGCCTGGCGCTCGGCTACGGCGCCGATCTCGCGTTCGGTGACCCGCGCCGCGGCCACCCGGTCGCCGGCTTCGGGCGCGCGGCGCTGGCAGTCGAGCGGGTCGCGTACGCGCCCAGCCGGCTGCGCGGGGCGCTGTTCACCACCGCGCTCGTCGGCGGCGCCGCGCTCGCCGGCCACGGCCTCGCGCGGCTGCTCGGGCGCCGCGCCGCGCTCGCGCTGCTGACGTGGTTCGCGCTTGGGGGCCGTTCGCTGCGCCGCGAGGCGGCGGCGATCGCCGACCAGCTCGAGCGTGACGACATCGCGGGCGCGCGCACGTCGCTGCCCGCGCTGGCGGGGCGCGATCCCGCGGCTCTGGACGCCGGCGGGGTCGCCCGCGCGGTCGTCGAGTCCGTCGCAGAGAACACCTCGGACGCTGTCGTCGGGGCACTGCTGTGGGGCGCCGTCGGCGGACCGGCGGGCGTCGCTGCCTACCGCGCGGCGAACACGCTCGACGCGATGGTCGGCCACCGCTCGTCGCGTTACGAGCGCTTCGGCTGGGCCGCGGCCCGGCTCGACGACGTACTCGGCTGGCCCGCCGCCCGCGCCGGCGCCGGGCTGACGGTGCTCTGCGGCGCGGCGCCCGCGCGCACCTGGCGCGTCCTGTGCCGCGACGGCGGCGCCCACCCGAGCCCGAACGCAGGCCGCATGGAGGCCGCGTTCGCCGGTGCGCTCGGGCTGCGGCTCGGCGGGCCGCTGGCCTACGGCGGGCGCGTCGAGCTGCGCCCCGCGCTCGGCGACGGGCGCGCGCCGGTCGCGGCCGACATCCTCCGCGCCAACCGCCTGTCGAGCCGGGTCGGCGCGGCCGCGCTGGCGGCCGGCCTCGCGATCTGGAGCCTGCGATGAACGCCCGCCGTGGCTTCACCGTCGTCGGCGCACACCCACGGGGCGGGTGCGCGCGATGACGGGCGGCGCCCTGCTCGTCTGCGGCACGCACTCCGACGCGGGCAAGTCGATCGTGACCGCCGGCCTGTGCCGCTGGCTTCACCGCCGCGGCGTCGCCGTCGCGCCGTTCAAGTCCCAGAACATGGCGCTGAACTCCGTCGTCACACCCGGCGGCGCGGAGATCGGGCGCGCCCAGGCCGTGCAGGCGGCGGCCGCCGGCGTCGAGCCCGAGCCGGCGATGAACCCGGTGCTGATCAAGCCGTCGGGCGAGCGCAGCAGCCAGGTGATCGTCATGGGGGCGCCGTACGGAAACGCCGACGCGCGCTCCTACCAGGCGATGAAGGCCGAGCTGCGGCCGCTCGTCGAGGCGGCGTTGCGCGACCTGCGCGCGCGCTACGACGTGGTCGTCTGCGAGGGCGCCGGCAGCCCGGCCGAGATCAACCTGCGGACCGGCGACCTCGCGAACATGGGCCTGGCGCGCGCCGCGAACCTGCCGGTGCTCGTCGTCGGCGACATCGACCGCGGCGGCGTCTTCGCCTCGCTGTTGGGCACGCTCGCGCTGCTCGAGCCCGCCGACCAGGCGCTCGTCGCGGGCTATGTCATCAACAAGTTCCGCGGTGACCCGTCGATCCTGGCGCCCGGGCTCGAGGACCTGCGCACGCGCACCGGGCGGCCCGTGCTCGGCGTGCTGCCGTTCGTCGAGGATCTCTGGCTGGACGCGGAGGACTCGCTCGCGCTCGAGGCGCGCGCGCCCGAGGCGCCGGCGCTGGCCGACACGCTCGACGTCGTCGTGCTGCGGCTGCGCTGGATGAGCAACTTCACCGACCTCGACGCCCTGTCGGCGGAGCCGGGCGTGCGGGTGCGGTTCACGCGCTCGCCGGCGGACGTCGAGCGCGCGGACCTCGTCGTGATCCCGGGCACCAAGGCCACGGTCGAGGACCTCGCGCGCCTGCGCGCAGCGGGCCTGGATCATGCCCTGCACGCCCGGGCGGCGGCGGGCGCGCCGATCCTCGGCGTCTGCGGCGGCTACCAGATGCTCGGTGCGTCGATCGAGGACCGCGTCGAGTCGCGCGCGGGGTCGGTTCCGGGGCTCGGCCTGCTGCCGGTCTCCACGGTCTTCCGTCCCGAGAAGCTGCTGCGGCGGCGCTGCGGCGCCTGCGACTGGCTCGGCGGCGCGCGCTCGCAGACCGGCTACGAGATTCGCCACGGCCGGATCACGCGCCACGGCGGCGCGCCGCTGCTGCACGCCGACGACGGCGAGCCCGACGGCTGCCGTGAGGGCTGGACGCTCGGCACCGCCTGGCACGGCGCGCTCGAGGACGACGCGCTGCGGCGCGCGCTGCTCGGCGCCGTCGCGGACGCCCGCGGGCGCACCTTCGTCGCTGGCCCAGACGCCTTTGCCGCGCTGCGCGAGCGGCGCCTGGATGCGCTCGGCGACCTCGTCGAGCAGCATCTCGACACCGCCGCCGTCCTCGCGCTGCTGGAGTCCGGCGCGCCGACCGCCCTGCCCACGATCCACACGGAGGTGCAAGCCGTTGCTGCGCTTCGTCACGACAGCTGACACCGAGATCCTCGCGACCGCCGCCGCGGTGCAGCGCCTCGGCGACGACTTCCCCGCCGTGCGCTGCGCGAACCCGGGCGGCGCGATCGACCAGGCGGCGTTCGTCGACGAGCTGCTCGACGGCGCCGCCGTCGTCCTGTGCCGGATCCTCGGCGGCCGCCGCGGCTGGCCGGAGGGCTTTGATCTGCTGCGAGCGCGCTGTGAGCGCGACGGCATCCCGCTGCTGGCGCTCGGCGGCGAGATCGAACCCGACGCGGAGATGACCGCGCTGTCGTCGGCGCCCGCGGGCGCCGTCGCGCAGGCGGGCGAGTACCTGCGCCACGGCGACATCGCCAACGTCGAGCAGCTGCTGCGCTTCCTCGCCGACACGTTCCTGCTCGAAGGCCACGGCTTCGAGGCGCCGCACGAGGTGCCCGACCTCGGCGTCTACGTGCCCGGCGTCGGCGATGTCGAGATCGAGGCGGCGCTGGCCCGCCATCAGGCCGGCCGCCCGACGATCGGCATCTGCTTCTACCGCTCGCACCGGATCACCGGCAACGCGGCCTGGGTCGACGAGCTGAGCGCGCAGATCGAGGCCGCGGGCGCCAACGCGCTCGCCGTCTGGTCGACCACCCTGCGCCGCGACGGCGACGGCCACGTCCCGGCGCTGGCTTTGCTCGAGGGGCGCGTCGACGCGCTGCTGGTCACGATGCTCGCGACCGGCGGCTCGCACGCCGGCGACGCCGAGCAGCGCTGGGATGCCGCCGCGCTGGAGGCGCTCGACGTGCCGGTGATCCAGGCGGTCTGTGCGACGTCCTCGCGCGCGGCCTGGATGGAGTCGGCGAGCGGGCTGACGCCGCTGGATGCCGCCACGCAGGTCGCGATCCCCGAGTTCGACGGACGGCTGCTGGGCGGCGTGGTGTCGTTCAAGGAGCGCGGCGAGGGCGGCTCGATCGTCGGCGCCGCGATCCCGCGCTACGTCGCCGACCGCGAGCGCTGCGCGCGGGTCGCACGGCTGGCCGTGCGCCACGCGCGGCTGCGGACGACGCCCAACGCCGACAAGAAGGTCGCCGTCCTGCTGACGAGCTTTCCCACGAAGCACGCGCGCGTGGGCATGGCCGTCGGCCTCGATACGCCGGCGAGCGCGCTCGGCCTGCTCGACGCGCTGCACGAGGCCGGCTACGACGTCGACCGCCCCTACGCCGACGGCGACGAGCTCATGCACGCGCTGATCGCAGGTGGCGGCCACGACCCCGAGTTCGTCACCGACGAGCAGCTCGCCGACGCGAAGCTGCGCTTTCCGATCGCGGAGTACGAACGCTGGTACGCGACGCTGCCGCAGTCGCTGCGCGACGGGATCGAGGAGCGCTGGGGCCCGCCGCCGGGCGAGCAGTTCGTAGCTGAGAGCGAGGGCACGAGCTCGTACGTCGTGGCGGGGCTCGAGCTCGGCAACGTCCTGATCGCGATCCAGCCGCCGCGCGGCTACGGCGACGATCCGGTCGGCATCTACCACGACCCCGAGCTGCCGCCGACGCACCACTACCTCGCCGTCTACCGCTGGCTGGAGGCGGCCTGGGGCGCGGACGCGATCGTCCACCTCGGCAAGCACGGGACGCTCGAGTGGCTGCCGGGCAAGATGCTCGCCCTGTCGTCTGGCTGCGCGCCCGACGCGGCGCTGGGCGACATGCCGCTCGTCTACCCGTTCGTCGTCAACGACCCCGGCGAGGGCGTGCAGGCCAAGCGCCGCGCCCACGCCGTGATCGTCGACCATCTCGTGCCGCCGATGATGCGGGCCGAGACCTACGACGAGCTGGCCGAGCTGGAGGCGCTGCTCGACGAGTACGCGCGCCTGGAGATCCTCGACCCGCCGAAGCTGCCCGGCCTCGCCGTGCAGATCTGGGACGCGATCGAGCGCGCCAACCTGCAGTCCGATCTCGGCGTGCAGGAGCGCCCCGACGACCTCGGCCTGCTGGTCGAGCACATCGACGGCTACCTCTGCGAGGTCAAGGACATCCAGGTCAAGGACGGCCTGCACGTGCTCGGCATGGCGCCCGCGGGCGACCAGCTGCGCGGCCTCGTCAGCGCGGTCGGGCGGCTCGGCTCGGGTGACGACATCCCGGGGCTGCGGCGCGCGGTCGGTGCGGCGTTCGGGCTCGACGAGCCGGCGCTGGTGGCCGACCCCGGCGCGGCGGCGACCGACGTGCCCGGCGAGCTGGCGGAGCGCTTCCGCGCGGCCGGCGGGGGCGGTCTCTCCAACGGCGACGTGATCGATCGTCTCGAGACGGCGCAGATGGCGTTGCTCGACGCGCTCGCGCTGCGCGGCTGGTCGGCCGAGTCGGTCGGTGACATCTGCCGCGATGTGCTCGGCCGCAGCGACGCCGGCCTCGAGCGCGCGCTGCGCTTCGCGGCCGACACCGTCGTGCCGCGGATCATGCAGACGACCGACGAGCTCGTGCACGTGCTCGGCGCGCTGGAGGGCCACCACGTCCCCGCCGGGCCGTCCGGCAGCCCCACGCGCGGGCGCGTCGACGTCCTGCCGACCGGGCGCAACTTCTACTCCGTCGACCCGCGCGCGCTGCCCTCCCAGCTCTCCTACGAGACCGGCACGCGTCTGGCGCAGGCGCTGCTGGACCGCCACGTGCAGGACCACGGCGAGCTGCCGCGGATGGTCGGCCTCGTCGCCTGGGGCACCTCGGCGATGCGCACGCAGGGCGACGATGCCGCCGAGATCTTCGCGCTGCTCGGCGTGCGCCCCGTCTGGGCGCGGGAGTCGCGTCGCGTGACCGGCATCGAGGTCATCCCGCTCGAGCAGCTCGGCCGCCCGCGGATCGACGTCACCGTCCGGATCTCCGGATTCTTCCGCGACGCGTTCCCGCACCTGCTGCGCCTGCTCGACGACGCGGTCGCGCTCGTCGCGGTGCTCGACGAGCCCGCCGACATGAACTTCGTCGCCGCCCACGCGCGCGAGGACGCCGCGGCCCTGGCCGGCGAGCTCGACGCGAAGCCCGCCTGGCGCCAGGCGACGACGCGCATCTTCGGCTCCAAGCCCGGCGCCTACGGCGCCGGCCTGGCGCAGCTGCTCGACGCGCGCGACTGGCGCGACAGCGGCGACATCGCCGAGGTCTACGAAGCCTGGGGCGGCTACGCCTACGGCCGTGGCCTGGACGGCGCCGCGGCGCGCGAGGCGATGCGCGACTGCTTTGCGCGGATCGACGTCGCCGTCAAGAACATCGACAGCCAGGAGCACGACATCCTGGATTCCGACGACTACTACCAGTACCACGGCGGCATGGTGGCGACCGTGCGCGCGCTGAGCGGCCGCGAGCCGGCGGCGGTGCTCGGCGACTCGTCGGACCCCTCGCGCGTCGTCACGCGCTCGCTGGCGCAGGAGACGCGGCGCGTGTTTCGCGCCCGCGTCGCCAACCCGCGCTGGATCGCGTCGATGATCCGCCACGGCTACAAGGGCGCCGCGGAGCTCGCGGCGACCGTCGACTACCTGTTCGGCTACGACGCGACGACCCGCGTCGCCGAGGACTGGATGTACGAGGACGTCGCGCGCAAGTACCTGCTCGACGAGGACGTCGGAGCGTTCATGGGGCGCTCGAACCCGTGGGCGGCGCGGGCGATCGCCGAGAAGCTGCTCGAGGCCGCCGACCGCGGCCTGTGGGAGGCGCCGTCGCCAGACACCGTGGGCGCGATCCGCGCGCGCTACCTGGAGCTCGAGGGCGAGCTCGAGGAGGCGAAGTGATCACTCCCGCGAGTCCGCACGCGCTTGGATCGGCCGCTGATCACCGCCTGGCGGCGTCCTCGATCCTCGAAATGCTGACGCATTCCTTCGGATCTGCGTCCTTACCAGGCGGCGCCAGCGGGCCGCCCAAGCGCGCACGAACCCACGGGAGGGATCACGCGGCGTGACCCCCGGCTACCCCTTCTCGGCGATCGTCGGCCAAGAGGCGCTGCGCGAGGCGCTGCTCGTCAACGCCGTCGCGCCGGAGGTTGGCGGCGTGCTCGTGCGCGGCGAGCGTGGCACCGCGAAGTCGACCGCCGTGCGTGCGCTCGCGCCGCTGCTGCCGGCCGCGCCGGCCGCGGCGGGCCAGCCGTTCTGCTTTGCCCCCGGCGATCTTGCGCCGGACGGCGTCGTCGACGTCGCCGCGATCGTGGAGGAGCGGCCGGCGCCGCTCGTCGAGCTTCCCGTCGGGGCGACGATCGACCGCCTGGTGGGAGCGCTGGACCTCGGCCGCGCGCTGGCCGGCGAGCGCGCGTTCGAGGCCGGCCTGCTCGCCCGCGCGCATCGCGGGGTGCTGTACGTCGACGAGGTCAACCTGCTCCCCGACCACCTCGTCGACGTCCTGCTCGACGCTGCCGCGATGGGCGTCTGCCATGTCGAGCGCGACGCGGTCTCCGTGCGCCACGACGCGCGCTTTCTGCTCGTCGGGACGATGAACGCCGAGGAGGGCGAGCTGCGCCCGCAGCTGCTGGACCGCTTCGGGCTGGGCGTCGAGGTCGCGGCGCCGGTGGAGCCGGCGGTGCGCGCGCAGATCGTGCGCCGGCGGCTGGCCTACGAGGCCGATCCGCTCGCCTTCGCCGAGCAATGGGCGCAGGCCGACGCCGACGTCGCGGCCTCGATCGTTGCCGCGCGCGAGCGGCTGGCGTCCGTCGTGCTGCCCGAGCGCGAGCTGGACCGGATCGTGCGCGCATGCGCGCAGATCGGGGTGGACGGGATGCGCGGGGACGTCGTGACGGCGCGCGCGGCGCGCGTGCTGGCGGCCCTTGACGGCGTCGACGCCGTCGATGCCGAGCACGTGCGCCGCGCGGCGCACCTGGCGCTGACGCACCGGCGCCGGCGCGATCCGCTCGCCGCCGGCGCGGCGGACCCCGGGGACATCGACCGGGCCCTCTCCGAGGCGGAGGACCCTGGCGAGCCTCCGCAGGACGACCTCCCGCCGACGGGCGGCGGCGCGCCGCCACCGTCTCCCGCGGATGGAGCGGACGCCCACGGCGGGGAGGCGGCGGCCGCGCGCGAGCCCGCGGATGCGCCCGCGGCGCGCGGCGGCGACGACGCACCCGCGCCCGAGGACCCCGACCTCGCCGCCCCCGCCCCGCGCGAGCGCCTCGACGCCCCCGAGCGCGCCCAGGCCCTGACGCTCCCGCCGCTGCGCCGGCACGGGGGCGGCGCGATCCGCGCGGGCCGCAGCGCCCGTGCGCACGGCGCCGCCGCCGCACCGATCGACAGCCGAGCGGCCGGCGCCGCCGACACCGGCGCCGACGACCTCGCGCTCGTCGCGACCCTGCGCGAGCGCCTGGCCACCGAGGACCCCGCGGCGCGCCGGGTCAACGTCCGCGCGGGCCGCGAGAGCACGCTGCTGTGCCTCGTCGTCGACGCCAGCGGCTCGATGGCCGCGCGGCGGCGCATGGCGCGCGTGAAGGGCGCGCTGCTGGGCCTGCTGCGCGATGCCTACGCGCGCCGCGACCGCGTCGCGATCGTGTCCTTCCGGGACGCGCGCGCCCACGTCGTCCACGTTCCCGGCGCCCCGCTCGAGCACGCCGCCGCCACCGTGCTCGCGCTGCGCACGGGCGGGCGCACCCCGCTCGCGGCCGGACTGGACGCCGCGACCGAGCTGATCCGCCGCGACCGCGCGCGCGACCCGCGCGCCCGGGCCGTCGCCGTCGTGCTGACCGACGGTCGCGCGCCCGCGGCGAACGGCGCCGCGGCGCGCCTGGGCCGCACCGCCGACGCGGTCCACGTCGTCGACACCGAGGAGGGTGCGGTTCGCCTCGGCCTCGCCCGCGAGCTCGCGCTCGCCGCCGGCGCGAGCCTGATCGCGTTGCCCCGCCCGCTGCCGCAACCGAGTCCGAGGAGGGCCGCATGACACCGAGCCATCGCTCGACCATCGCCCGCGTCGAGCCGGAAGGCCGGGGCTGGCGATGACAGATCCGCTCACGAAGCACGGCGGCGCCGACGTCGACGTCCCGCACCGCCCCGGCGACCGCGGCAGCGCCGAGCCCAAGCGCCGCAAGCCGCGTGACAGGCCGCTGCTGATCGTCATCACCGGCCACGGCAAGGGCAAGTCGACGTCCGCCTTCGGGATGCTGCTGCGCTCCTGGTCGCGCGGCTACCGCTGCGGCGTCTACCAGTTCGTGAAGTCCGGCAAGTGGAAGGTCGGCGAGGCGAAGGCCGCCGCCGCGCTCGGCGGGATCGACTGGGAGAAGATGGGCGACGGCTGGTCCTGGCTGTCGAAGGACCTCGACGAGTCCGCCGATCTCGCCGGGGCCGGCTGGGAGCACGTCAAGCAGGTCATCGCCGAGGAGCGCTACGAGTTCCTGCTGCTCGACGAGATCACCTACCCGCTGAAGTGGGGCTGGATCGACGTCGAGGAGTTCGTCACGACGCTGCGCGAGCGCCCGGGCTTCCAGCACGTCGTGGTGACCGGGCGCGACGCCCCAGCGGAGTTGATCGAGGCCGCCGACCTCGTCAGCGAAGTCGTCAAGATCAAGCACCAGATGGACGCCGGGATTCGCGCGCAGCAGGGGATCGAGTGGTGAACGCGGTGCCGCGCGTCGTCGTCGCGGGCACGAGCTCGGGCGCGGGCAAGACCTCCGTCGCGTGCGGGCTGATCGCGGCGCTGCGCGCCCGCGGCCACGTCGTGCAGGGCTTCAAGGTCGGCCCCGACTACATCGACCCGAGCTACCACGCGCTCGCCTGCGGGCGCCCGGGCCGCAACCTCGACGCCTTCATGTCCGGCCCCGAGCTGATCGCGCCGCTGTTTCGGCACGGTGCCGCCGGCGCGGACATCGCGGTGATCGAGGGCGTGATGGGCCTGTTCGACGGCGCCTCCGGCCGCGGCGAGCTCGCCTCGACGGCGCACGTGGCGAAGCTGCTCGACGCCCCCGTCCTGCTCGTCGTCGACGCCGCCTCGATGGCGCGCTCGGCCGCCGCGGTCGTGCACGGGTACATGACGTTCGACCCCGACGTCGAGATCGCGGGCGTGATCGTCAACAAGGTCGGCTCCGATCATCACGTCGAGCTGCTGCGCGAGGCGATCACGCCGCTCGGCGTGCCGGTCGTGGGCGCGTTGCGCCGCGACGACCGCGTCGCTGCGCCCGAGCGCCATCTCGGCCTCGTGCCGGCGGCCGAGCGCGAGCAGCGCACGCGCGGCGCGATCGACGCCCTCGGCGACGCGGTGCTCGCGCACGTGGACCTCGACCGCGTCGTCGCGCTCGCGCGGTCGGCGCCGCCGCTGCGCGGCGAGGCGTGGTCGCCGGGGGGGTGTTTCGACGCGCCGCCGGCCGGCGGCGAGGCGTGGTGGCCGGGGGGTTCCTCCGACGCGCCGCCGCTGCGGCGCGCCGAGGCGGGGGCGTCAGGGGGTTCCTCCGACGAGGGGCTCGCCCGTCCTAGTCCTGTGCTGGCACCGGCTAGCGCCCCGCGGGAGGAAGGGGGTCGCGCCCGGTCCGAACCGGACGCCGCTTTGGCCACCGCCCCGGACATCCCGCGCGCCGCCACGATCGCGATCGCCCGCGACCCCGCGTTCTCCTTTCACTACGAGGAGAACCTCGAGCTGCTGCGCGCCGCGGGCGCGACCCTGGCGGCGTTTGACCCGATGACCGACACGGCGCTGCCCGCGGACGCGGGCGCGCTGATCCTCGCCGGCGGCTTTCCCGAGATCTTCGGTGCGCAGCTGTCGGCCAACGCGCCGATGCGCGAGGAGGTCGCGGCGTTCGCCCGCGCCGGCCGCCCAGTGCTCGCCGAGTGCGGCGGGCTGCTGTATCTGTGCGAGGAGCTCGACGGACGGGCGATGTGCGGCGTCCTGCCGGCGCGCGGAACGATGGGCGGGCGCCTGTCGATCGGCTACCGGGAGGCCGTCGCGCAGGCGCCGTCGGCGCTGTGGGCGGCCGGCGAGCCGGTGCGCGGGCACGAGTTTCACTACTCCGCCGTCGAGGGTGACGCGACGGCGGCCTGGGAGCTGAGCGCGCGCGGCCGGACGCGCACGGAGGGCTTCGTCGCGGGGGCCGTGCACGCGTCCTATCTGCACGTCCACTGGGCCGCGTTCCCGCAGGCCGCGCGGCGGCTCGTCGCGGCGGCGGCGCGGCAGCCGGCCGGGGCCGCGTGGGCCTGACGCTCGTCCTCGGCGGCACGCGCTCGGGCAAGAGCGCGTACGCCGAGGCGCTCGCCGGCGAGAGCGCGCTGCCGGTGCGCTACGTGGGGACCGCCGATCCGAGCGACCGCTCGATGGACGAGCGGATCGCCGCGCACGTCGCGCGACGACCGCCGCAGTGGGAGACCGTCGTGGCGCGCGAGGACCTCGAGTCGCTGGTGACGCCGGGCCACTGCGTGCTGTTCGACGGCCTCGGCATCTGGATCGCCGGCGCGATGCGGCGCGCCGACGGCGAGGGCAACGAGCTCGACGCGGCCCCGCGCGGAGCGCCATCCGCGTCGGCGCGGTCGCGCGTGCGCGGGGAGGTCGCCGCCTTCGCGGGCGCGGCGGCGATCGCGCCCGATCCGGTGATCGTCGTCGTCGAGCAGGCGGGGGAGGGAATGCTGCCCGCCGACGCCCTGTCGCGCACGTGGCTGGACCTGCTGGGCGAGGCGACGCAGGCGCTGTCGGACCTCGCCCAGAGCGCGGTGCTCGTCGTGGCGGGGCGTGCCGTCGAGCTGCCGCCGCGGCTCGTGAGCGCGCGCGGCCCGGGGCCCGCGGACCTGCGCCAGCACGGCGACACCCTCGTGCGTCCGGGGGACGCCGACCACGCCGTCAACGTCATGGCGGGCGGCCCGCCGTCGTGGCTGCGCGAGGCGCTCATCCGTGCGCTGGAGGACGACATCTCGGCCTATCCGCGCGAGGACGAGGCGGTTGAGGCGCTCGCGGGGCTGCACGGTCGTGCGCCGGAGGAGATCGTCCCGACCAGCGGCGCCGCGCAGGCGCTGTGGCTGCTGCCCGCCGCGCTGCGCCCGCGCTTGGCGGTGTGCGTCCACCCCGGCTTCACGGAGACCGAGGCGGCGCTGCGCGCCCACGGCATCCCCGTCGCCCGCGTGCTGCGCCGGCCCGACAGCGACTTCGCGCTCGATCCGGCGGCGGTCGTGCAGGCCGCCGACCTCGTCGTCGTCGGCAATCCGGCGTCGCCGAGCGGCACGCTCGACCCGCTGGAGTCGGTGCTCGCGCTGCGCCGCCCCGGCCGCGTCGTCGTCGTCGACGAGGCGTTCATGGACCTCGTGCCGGGCGAGCCGGGGTCGCTCGTGCGCGAGCCGCTGGCCGACGTCATCGTCGTGCGCTCGATGACCAAGTCGCTCGCGATCCCGGGCCTGCGTGCCGGCTACGCCGTCGCGCCCGCGCCGCTCGCCGACCGGCTGCGGGCGGTGCGCCCGCCGTGGTCGTGCAACGCGCTCGCGCTGGCGGCGCTGCGCACGATGGCGCAGCGACCCGCGGCGCTCGCGGCCGCGGCGCGGCGTGCGCAGGCCGAGCGAACCGATCTCGAGCGGCGCCTCGAGCAGATCCCCGGGCTGCGGACGTGGCGGGCGGCCGCCAACTACGTGCTGGTGCGCGTCGCCGACGGAGCGGCGGTCGCCGAGCGCCTGCGCGCGGAGGGCATCGCCGTGCGTCCCGCCGGCTCGTTTCCGGGTCTCACGCCCGACGACCTGCGGATCACCGCGCGCGACGCGCGCGACAACGAGCGCCTCGCCCGCGTGCTGGCGGCGGCGGTGAGCCGGTGATCAGCGTCGTCGGCATCGGCGCCGAGGGCTGGGACAGCCTGTCGGCCGAGGCCCGCGCGACGGTGCTCGCGGCGGACGTGCTCGTCGGCGGCCAGCGCCAGCTCGACCTCGTGTCGCCGCAGGCGCGCGGCGAGCGACGCGTGTGGCCGAGGGACCTCGTGACGCTGGTCGACGAGCTGCCGGCGCTGGCGGAGGGCGGCCGGGCGGTCGCGGTGCTGGCCAGCGGCGACCCGCTGCTGCACGGCGTCGGAGCGACGATCCTGCGCCGGCTGGGCGGCGAGGGCGTGCGCGTGCTGCCGGTCGTGTCGTCTTTCGCGCTCGCCTGCGCCCGGCTGCTGTGGCCGGCCGGCGACGTGGAGCTCGTCTCCGCCACGAGCCGCATCGCGGAGGTCGTCGCGCCCGTACTGGCGCCGGGGCGGCGGGTCGTCGTGCTCGGCTTCGGCCCGCGCAGCGCCGCGGAGATCGCGCGCGTCGCGCGCGAGCGCGGGTTCGGCGCCAGCCGGCTCGTCGTGCTCGAGGAGCTCGGCGGCGCGGCCGAGCGGATCATCGAGTCCACCGCCGACGACTGGGGCGACGCGGACGCCGCCGCGCTGCACCTCGTGGCGCTCGAGGTCCGCGGCGACGGCCCCCTGCTCGGCCGTGCGCCGGGACTGCCCGACGAGGCCTACGAGCACGACGGCCAGATCACCAAGCGCGACGTGCGCGCGGTGACGCTGGCAGCCCTCGTGCCGGTGACCGGGCAGCTGTTGTGGGACATCGGCGCGGGCAGCGGCTCGGTCGCGATCGAATGGCTGCGCGCGGCGCCGGGCGCGCGCGCGATCGCGATCGAGCGCGACGGCGAGCGGGCGCAGCGGATCGAGCGCAACGCGCTGACCCTCGGCGTCCCGTCGCTGTGCGTGGTGCATGGCGCCGCGCCCGAGGCGCTCGACGAGCTCGAGGAGCGGCCCGACGCGATCTTCGTCGGCGGCGGGGTGTCGAGCTACGGGCTGCTCATGCGCTGCATGGGCGCGCTGGCGCCGGGCGGCCGGCTCGTCGCGAACGCCGTGACCGTCGAGGGCGAGGGGATCCTCGCGCGTGCCCACGAGGAGCACGGCGGGCGCCTGACGCGCCTGTCGATCGCCCACGCCGAGCCGCTCGGACGCTTCACCGGCTGGCGCCCGGCGATGGCGATCACGCAATGGGAGCTGCGCGTGCGATGACGGTGCACTTCATCGGCGCCGGCCCCGGCGCCGCCGATCTCATCACGCTGCGCGCGCAGCGCCTGATCGCCGCGTCGCCGGTGGTCCTGTACGCGGGCGCGCTCGTGCCGGGCGAGGTGATCGCCCACGCGCCCGAGGACGCTCGCCTGATCGATACCCAACACCTCGACCTCGACGCGATCGTCGCCGAGTACGAGCGCGCGCACGCGCGCGACGAGGACGTCGCGCGCCTGCACTCCGGCGACATCTCGATCTGGAGCGCCGCCGCCGAGCAGATGCGCCGCCTCGACGAGCTGCAGATCGCCTACGACATCACCCCGGGCGTACCGGCCTTCGCCGCCGCCGCCGCGTCGCTGCGCCGTGAGCTGACGCTGCCCGGCGTCGCCCAGACGGTGATCCTCACGCGCCACGCCCGCCGTGCGACCCCGATGCCGGCCGGCGAGGAGCTCGACGCGCTCGCCGCGCACGGCGCGACGCTCGTGCTGCACCTCGCCGTCCAGGCGATCGACGCGCTCGCACCGAGGCTCGCCGAGCACTACGGCGCCGAGGGAGCGGTCGCGGTCGTCGCTCGCGCATCGCATCCCGACGAGCTCGTCCTGCGCGGCACGCTCGCGACGATCGCCGAGCAGGTGCGCGCGGCCGGCGTGCGGCGCACGGCCGTCATCGTGGTCGGCCCGGCGCTCGGGGAGCCCGGATTCTGCGACAGCCACCTGTACTCGGCGGCGCGCGAGCGCCCGGCGTAGCCGCCGCGCGACGGCCCGCGAAAGTTTTCACCACATAGCTTGCGGGCAGCGCGTGCCCGCTCGATGGTCTTCGACGCGATGCGCAACTTCTCCGACATCCACACCTCGATCGTCGAGACCCGGCGATCCCCCGTCCTCGCAGAGGCGCGCGTCCGCTAGTTCACCGATAGCGGCATAGGCATTTTCTGCGAGGGCGACCACAGGTCGCCTTCGGTCGTTCTGAAGGCGAAACGCGGACAGAACGACTTCATAGATCGCAGAAAGAAAGATGCCGTTGGGAATAGTGACAACGCAGTACCCGAGGCCCCGTCCGAGAGAGAAAGGCTCCTGCGCTCACACGCGCGCAGGACCCGGGCTCCAGCGCTCCCCCACGTAGGACGACGACCGCCAGGCGGTCGCGCGATCCAGGGTCAAAGAGCGGACGAGTGGCGCAGACAACGACGATCGCCAGAGCAACGGCCCCGCGCCGACCGCGACTGCGTCGACCGCCCCGAACAGGGACGGTCGACAGAGGTGCGGGCGCTGCCGGCCGTCCTCTGCAGCCAACGATCGGCAGCTGGAAGGGAAGGTCGCACTGGCGTCGCCGCCTCGGCGGCGGCCGGCGGACGAACGCGCGTAGCTCAGTGGACAGAGCGCCGCCCTACGAAGGCGGAGGTCGCTGGTTCGACTCCAGCTGGGCGTACTGGCTGCTGCGGGCCGGAGCGCGCCGGTTATCACCTCTCACGTGCTCGCCCGTTCAGGGCGAGTTACCGGTGCGCGATCACATGACCGCAGCATCGCGCTCACACCTACCAGTAATCCCGAAGGGAGGAAGCACCATGTCACACCTGACCGGTTTCGCGCGCCGCGCGACATCGCAGCGTGAGCCGAGCCCCGGCTCGGCGCAGGTTCCCGACAGCACGGTGGGCTTCGCCTGGGAGGTCGACGACTGGACGCGGCTGCGCCGCTTCCTGATCCTGGGCACCGAGGGCGGCAGCTACTACGCGACCGAGCCGGCGCTGACGCGTGAGAACGCGCAGGCCGTCGAGCGCTGCGTGCTCGCCGACGGGCGCCGCGCGGTCGCCGAGATCGTGCGCGTCAGCCAGGACGCCCGCGCGCCGAAGAACGATCCCGCGATCTTCGCGCTGGCGATGGCCGCCGGGCTGGGCGACGAGGAGACCCGCCGCGCTGCGCTCGGCGCGCTGCCGCAGGTCTGTCGGATCGGCACGCACGTGTTCGCGTTCGCGACGTTCGTCGAGCAGTTCCGCGGCTGGGGCCGCGCGCTGCGCCGCGGCGTCGGCCACTGGTACGCCGCACAGGCGCCCGACGCGCTGGCCTACGAGGCCGTCAAGTACCGCCAGCGCGACGGGGTCACCCACCGCGACCTGCTGCGCCTGAGCCACCCGGCGACGCGCGTGAGCGCGGGCAACCCGGCGATCGGGGTGTCCGACGACCACGCGCGGCTGTTCGAGTGGATCGTGCGCGGCGGCGACACGGCGGGGCTGCCGGCGGTCACGCACGGGTTCGCCCGCGCGCAGGCCGCCCGCACGGCGTCGCAGACGGCCGCGATCGTGCGCGAGTACCGGCTGCCGCGCGAGGCGCTCCAGAGCGAGCACCTGGCGTCGTGCGACGTCTGGGAGGCGCTGCTCGAGGACATGCCGATGACGGCGCTCGTGCGCAACCTCGCGACGATGACCCGCATCGGGCTGCTCGTCCCGGGCACGCCCGCGACGGCGCGCGTGGTCGCGCAGCTGCGCGACGCCGAGCGCATCCGCCGTGCGCGGGTCCACCCGATCGCGCTGCTCGCGGCGCTGCGCACCTACCAGGCCGGCCACGGCGTGCGCGGCAGGCACGTGTGGAACCCGGTGACGCAGGTCGTCGACGCGCTGCACTGCGCGTTCTACGACGCGTTCGGCTCGGTCCAGCCGACCGGCGGTCGCGTGCTGCTCGCGCTCGACGTGTCGGGCTCGATGTGCGGCGGCTGCGTCGCGGGCGTTGCGGGGCTCACGCCGCGCGAGGCGTCGGCGGCGCTGGCGCTCGTGACCGCGGCGACGGAGCCGCGCCACGAGGTGGTCGGCTTCTTCGCCGGCCCGCGCGGCTGGAAGGGCGGGCGCAAGCGCCACCGCGGCTGGGGCGAGGACGGGATCTCGCCGCTGTCGATCAGCCCGCGCCAGCGCCTCGACGACGTCGTCCGGGCCGTCGACGGGCTGCCGTTCGGCGCGACCGACTGCTCGCTGCCGATGCGCTACGCGCAGGCGCAGGAGCGCGAGGTCGACACGTTCGTGATCTACACCGACTCGGAGACCTGGGCCGGTGACGATGGAAGAGGTTGCATGCCGCCTGACGGCGGCGCTGGTGAAGGTGGTCTTGAACAAGGGAGCACCCGGCCCTGACGGCCAGACGGTCGGAGCGCTGCGTGAGCAGTGGCCGAC
>Ga0136617_10000485_pt1 | contig 33353 bp, 32 predicted proteins | sample AntDrymUQ3222106_2_FD_129672 | JGI IMG/M metagenome (GOLD analysis project Ga0136617, IMG submission 129672) | Polar desert sand microbial communities from Dry Valleys, Antarctica - metaG UQ322 (21.06) | ecosystem: Environmental > Terrestrial > Soil > Desert | place: Antarctica: Dry Valley... | reverse complement strand
TCGCTCACCTGACGCAACCTTCGATCTGCACGGGCAGAGCGTGATTGAAGCTGTGGCCAACGCCGAGCGCTTCCTGCGGGCCCAGGCCAAGGCACGGCGGGGCGGCACTGTCCGGCTGATAACAGGACGCGGGCGTGGCGGCGGCGGCGCGCCTATAAGAACCCGGGTCCGGGGACTTCTTCGCACGCTCAAGGAGTCCGGCAGCGTGGTGCGGGATTACACCCTGGAGTCGACCGAAGGCAGCTACTTGGTCCGGCTTAAAGGCTGAGCCGCGGAGCTGGTGGCCCGGGCGGCCCCACTGCGCCCCCAGCGGTCGAGCACATGACCGTCGACCAGGCTGACCGACGCCACCTTCTGGCCCCGCTCCAATCTCCACGTCAGGCGTATCATGCGGCCCCGGCGGACCCATTGCAGCGTTGATTGAGCACCCTGCAAGCGGGTACCTACGCGCCCGTATCGCGCCTCCAGAACATCCCGCCACTCTTCGAGCTGGCCCGGAGTAACGATGCCCGACAGCATGATCACCCCTGCCACGCTGTCCATGGCGGAGAGCCAGACCTCGACGGGGGCGAGCTGTGGCTGCCGCAAGGTGGCGCGGCACTCACTTACCCGGAGATCGATTCGCGATCGCCGGCAGCGCATCCTGCTGCCGCTAAAGCCCCTGAGGTGAGTCGCGAGCTCGTCCAGCCGGGCACCGGCGCGGAAGCCGAAGAACTCGAGCGCTGAGGTGTCTGGCGCCGTGGCAGCCGCACTCGCGCTGTGCAGGGTGGGGACCAGCAGCAGGCTCGCCAAGGCAAAAGCACAGACCGGTATCAGCATTACGGGCAACGACCTCTATGGACGTGACGAGGATGAGTATCGGTCAGCTGAGGTGGGAACTGGAGACACCACGGTGCCCCGCCAGGGTGCGGCGGGGGTGTGGTAGAATCTGAGACTAATCGTGAAGGGCGGTGGGGTCAGACCTTACGCACGTTCGAGGCCTGCAGCCCTTTGGGGCCCTCGACTACCTCGAACTCCACGTTGTCTCCTTCGGAGAGGGAGCGGAAGCCGTCGGCTATGATGGCCGTATGGTGGACGAAGACATCTTTACCGCCGTCCTGCGCGATGAAGCCGAACCCCTTGGCATCATTGAACCACTTAACCGTTCCCTTCGCCATTGCTACAACCTCTTGAAAAGGGAGCCCGAGGGCCCCGGGGGAGTGCCCGGCCCGTGTGGCCGGGTTGAAAGCCCCAAAAAAAGCCGCCCGGACTGAGTGTCCGGCGGCCTGCCATACGTCAAAAATGGAAGGGAGGCACCGCGTGTTGCATGCCATAAGGTCATGCTTGGGAACGGTTTTGTCAATAAGCGGCAGTCGCCAGTCGCCGGTCGCCAGTCCGGTCTTGATCGAGGAACAACGGTTCTGATGACTAAAAGCCTGACGACTGGCGACTGGCGACTACTTCAGCACCACCCCCGCCGCCCGTAATTCGTGATCCAACAGCCAGCGCTTCTTGGCCAACCCTCCGCCATACCCCACCAGGCTCCCGTCCTTGCCGACGACCCGGTGGCAAGGGAGGAGGATGGCCAGGTGATTGGCGGCGACCAGCCATCCGATCTGACGCGGATGCAACCGGGTGGCGCGAGCGATATCATCGTAAGAGCGAGTTTCGCCCAGTGGGATCTTTCGAAGGGTCTTGAAGACCGCGGTTTGCGCGGGCGAGAGGTCGAACCAGCGCTTCAAGTGGGCGGGATACGGAAAAACAGGTGGCGACCCCGTGAAGTACTCATCGAGCCACGTGGTAGTGATACGGCAGTTTCCCTGCGCGATGTGGAGTTCCGGCACGGCCGCCCGGAGGCGCACCGCCCACTTGATGGTCACCGCCCGGTTAGGGTACTCGATGACCAGCGGCCCGGCTTCGCACTCAACGACGGTAAGCGCGCCCATGGGCGAGCTGTACGATGTCCACTCCACTCGCATGCTGGTTCCTCGTTCCCTCTTCCTTCCCGTCAAACTTAGCGGTTCCCCGCCTCCGCTGCACGATGTACATTCTCCGCCGTCCCGGCCGCACTTTTCGAGTCAGATCTTTCCCGAGGCCACGATGGTTCATCTCCTGGCTATGCTCGCCGCCTTGCAGCAGCAGCCCTCCTCACAGCCGGCCTCTCCGCCCCTGGCGAGGGTCACCATCGCGCCGGCCGAAGTTGCCGTGCAGGTGGGTGACACGGTGCGCCTTCGGGCCATGGCGGTGGACTCCGCGGGGCGGGCGGTCGTCAACCCCTGGATCCGTTGGTTCCAATCGGGTGGCCGCTTCGAGGGGCGGGTCGACTCCACCGGTCTGGTGACCGGCGGATCGACCGGCACTCTCACCGTGAGTGCCGTAGTAAGCCCCCGCTCGGGCGGGGCTCCGGCCACCGGGTTTGCCCGGGTTACCGTGCTGCCCCAGCCCGCGGCGAAATTGTCGTTTGATCGCGAGGTCGCCAGGCTTTATACCGGGCAGTCACTAGTGGTGGGTGCGACGCCGTACGCCGCCAACAACGACCGGCGAGACGATCGGATCGTTTGGAGCTCAGACGCTCCGGCGGTCGTGGCCGTGACTCCGGGCGGTCGCCTGAGCGCCGGCCGCGCGGGGCGGGCCAGGATTACGGCGCGAAGCGGACGGGCGGTGCGGAGGTTCGATGTCGAGGTGGTCCCAAACCCTGTTGCCTCTCTTGCCATCCAGCCGGCTTCCGCCTCGACCCGCACCGGAGACGTGGTGCGCTTCGCCTTTCAAGCCCGCACGAAAGGTGGCAAGCCGGTAGAGGATGCAACGCCGGAGTGGGCCCTGAGCCCCGGCAACGGCCAGATAGGTACGGACGGTCGCTTTGTTGCGGAGATCCCAGGCAGTTATCGGGTGACCGCTACCTTTGCCGGAAGAACGACGGAAGCTACGGTTGATGTCCGCCCGCGGGATGTTCGCCGCCCCACGGTACTCGTGGGCCGGTTACCGCTCCGAGTCCCGGCGGCCGAGTTCTGGCTCCATCCTGACGGCCGCCACGGCTACCTGACCACCCTTGGCGACCGGGTATACGCTCTAGACTTAGGTAATCCGGCGGCTCCGGTCATCACCGACTCGTTGGTGGTTGACGCGCGAACGATTAATGACATCATGACCACCGAGGATGGGAAATACGGCGTGCTCACCCGGGAAAATGCCTCCACCCGGAAAAACGGCATCGTCATACTCTCCTTCGAAGATCCGGCGCACCCAAAAGCTATCGCGGATTTCACCGAGACGGTTACCGGCGGCGTGCACAGCACGTTCGTATATCGCGGGTATGTGTACCTGACTGATGACGCGACCGGCTCACTCCGGGTCATCGACATTCGCGATCCCTACCGGCCTCGCCAGGTAGCACGCTGGCAAACTCGTCCCGATGAAGCCGGCAACTTCCTCCATGACATCGACGTAAAAGACGGTCTGGCGTATCTCAGCTACTGGAATCAGGGGTTGGTCATCCTCGATGTAGGGAAGGGAATCAAGGGTGGCAGCCCGGAGAGCCCACAGCTCGTCTCCCAGTACAAATACGATCTGAATTCTCTGTATCGGGAGGTGGAGGCGGTCGGCGGCCCCGGCTTCATTCGTGGGACCCACACCGCCTGGCGAGCGGGGAAGTACGTCTTCGTCGGCGATGAGGTCTTCTCCGCCCGCCCCCGACGTACCGAAGGAGGCGGTGTGGCTGGTCTCGGCCGCGCCTATGGCCGCCTTCACGTGATCGATGTCTCCGACATCACCCAACCGAAAGAAGTGGCGTACTACGAGCCGAGGGACGGCGGAAGCCACAACGTGTGGGTGGCGGGGGACACGCTCTACCTGGGTGACTATCAGGGCGGATTGAGAGTGCTCGATGTTTCCGGGGAGCTCAGGGGCGACCTCCAGCGCCAGGGTCGCGAGATCGCCCACGTGGTGACCGGTGACGGGGAAGGAGTAATCCCGAACGCTCCCAACGCGTGGGGAGCGGTCTACCGCAACGGCTTGATCTATGTTCCCGACATCAACTCCGGGCTGTGGATCGTCCGGGTGGAGCCGAAGGCGGAGCTGGTTCCCTAAACGGGCGTCCATCTGCCTCGCTATATTCCCTTGATGACCGCCCCACAAACACTCGTCATCCGCACGTTCACCGATCGTGCGGAGGGTCTCTCACACTTCGTGCTCCGAGCCGGTGAGGCGCCCCGCCTCCTGGCGTTCGACGACGCGCTGGGATGCCCGGTCGAGACCGCCCTGGCCGCTCTGGAGTGGACCGGCGCTGTCGGGATCCTTCAGGACGACGACCTGCTCCACGCCGCCCGTCTGACGAGCGAAACAGCGGCCGCGGTTATCGAGCGGAAGGCGCAGAACGGTCGCCGCTACGTCTATCTGGGCCCCCGCCTCGACGCCCCGCCCATGGATGTGTTCGAGGGAGCTATCTTATTCGATGAGCCGGGCGTGAAAGCTGTTGAATTCACCCAGCGGGCGCACGGTTTGGCCCACTTCCTCCGTGCTACTTCAGGGGCTGGGGCTCTGCTGGCCCTTCTGGGTCGCCGCGCTCCCGAAATCCGCCATTTGCGGCGCTGGCTGGGCCCGATTATCAAGGAGCTCGATCTTCCCCGGCCCCTGGTTGCAGGGTGGTTCGCCGCCAGTTCCGCGGGCTGTCTCTTCTCCTCTCCCGAAGGCGAGCCGACTTACCGCTACATCGAGGTCGGAACCGAATCATGAATCGCATATATCTGTTTCTCTTCGGAGTATTGTGCGCCCGAGGCCTGGCGGCCCAGGCCACCATTGTGACTCCCGAACCGCCGCTCGATCCCGCACGGGCAACTCTTCAAGGCGAGCTGCTCCGCTTTCGTGATACGCTTAATCTTATCGATGCCGCCGCAGCCCGGCTTCAGCGGGATTTTCGACAAGCGTCAACGTCGTCATTGACGTCGCGCGCCCGGGTGATGCGCGATGCTTGCGCCCGCTCGGCGCAAAGCGCGGCCCCGGCCCGGAAGGCGATTACCACCGCCCCAGCGCCTGACGACGGTCAGCTCCGTCGTCGTAGAGAAATGGTTCAGGCGCTGGATCAACTACGGGGCGTGCTGATCCGTTGTGAAACGGATTTCGGTGAATTCAGCCAGCCCGGACAGGGGGAAACGGTCCGCGGCTATGGCAACGACCGGGCAGTGCGGGTACAGTCGGCCCTACGGAGGTATGAACGGGCAATGGGCCGGTTTCTCGCCTCCATGGGCATCAAAGTCACCCCGATTGGGGCCGAGGCCCGGCGCTTAGCCGGATAGGCAGGCGAGAGGGCTATGTGGATACACATCTCCACATCGTGTGGACGGAGTTGGTATGGTGTATGCTACAAGTGAGTTAGGTTTCCACATCTCTTCCACTTGAAAACGACGTAACCCGAATAAACAGAGGCACTTGCGCAGTTTGCGCCGGTGCCTATCTTATTGTCACGCACTTTGACGGATACGTACTGAGACCTCGTGTCGCAGCGGCGGCCGACGGGTGGGTTTGAGCGGTATCTCTCCGGCTTGAACAGCTGAAGCCAGTCGCGTGCTTCATCCGCCCCGATTTAGCGCCTCGGGGTGCAGTGCGAAGGGTCGGTCCGCGACCCGATCCGACTCGCAGCGCTCGCATAGACGAACCAGGTGGGATGGCCATCCGGCCTGGGGATGGAAACCAAGGCCTCACCGCGCCCTCCCGAGCGGCGCATCAGCCAACCGGCGGCAGGTGAGAGAAGAACGGCGGCAGAAATGCCCCGACCTTGGATAGTCCATGTGGGGAACGGCCGCCTAGCCACGACTAGGCGGCCGTTCCGTTTATGGGCCATGGGCTACACCCGATTGGCTGCGCCGACTCAACTGCCTCCGCTTACGCATGCTAACGGGCTCTCAGGCACATCTGCCAACAGCCAATAGCCAATAGCCAATAGCGCCTGTAATCTTCCACCATGAGACCTTTGCGTGTCCTCGTTCTGGATCCGGACCCCGAGCGGCGAGAGGAATTTGTCGCCCTGCTGCGAGGAGCCGATCATCAGGTCAATGCGCCGGCCGACCTGTCGTGTGCCGGAGAGTCCATGGGGTCGGCCGGCTTCGATGCGCTACTGATCGGTCTCGGCGCACCTGATCTGGACTTGCCAGCGCTGCGGCGGGCCATCGCTCCTTCCGACTCTCTTGAGCCGGAATCGTTCGAGGCAGCGGAGCGGCGGCACCTGGCGATCATGCTGCGGCATACGCAGGGCAACAAGCGCAAGGCGGCCCATCTGCTGGGAATCTCCCGTTCCACTCTCTTGAACAAAGTCAGGAAGTACGGATTGCTTATCGTCCTCGCCGGTCTCGCGCTGCCCGGAAGCGCACGACTATGGGCACAAAGCTCGGCGCCGATTCCCAATGGACGGGTCACGTCGGGCACACTCAGCTTCGATGGGCACGCCACCGTGGGTGACTTCGTGGGCACCACGACCACGGTTTCGGGCGAGATAACCGGAGGCAGCCAGATAGCTGCGGTGCGGGGGTGGGTCGAAGCGCCGGTTCAAACGCTTACGACCGGGAACACCAAGCGAGACAAGGATCTGAACAAGTCCATGGAGTCCAGCAAGTATCCTGACATACGCTTTGAGCTTACCGGACTGACTCCGAAGGGAGGGACGCCGGACAGTCTCACCGCAACGCTGCACGGAGCGCTCGTGATTCACGGAGTGACCAGGAAGGTTGCCCTTCCGGGAAGGCTGCAGTTGCGGGGCACGCAGGCCCGTGTTCAGTCCGACTTCCCGTTGAACCTGAAAGACTATCGGATTGGCGGGCTCAGCAAAATGCTCGGCGTGCTGAAAATGTACGAGAACATTGAAGTGCACGTGGATGTGCTGTTTGAGCTGGGAGCTGGGAGCTAGCGAACCACCCGAACTCGCCCCAGTCGAGACACGACGACGGTGCGAATAGCGGCTCCACGACTCAGCTGCATGGTGGCGTTGGAGAGACCGAGAGAGAATCCCTCTGGTGAAAAGGCGAATTTCCGGGTGGGGCCAGCCAGGGAGACTCCGCTGGCCGCCGGGCCGGGCTCGGACCACAGTGCGGCCGCCACGTTGCGCGGGCGGATAGTGAGGGCCGAAGCGTCGATTGAGAGGATGATCACCTGGCTTCGGGTTACCGCCATGATTCGAGCGCGTTGGTGGGCGGCCGCGAGGTGCGCAGCGGCCGCGGTCACTTCGATCCGGTCCAGGGCCCCGTTGAGAGGCGGTACGGCGATGGCGAGAAGAATGCCGGCGAGTGCAAGGATTAGCACTAATTCAAGGAGTGTGAAGCCGCGTCGCATTGGTCAAAATTAAGGCGCCTTTCCTCTCTAGCTGGCACCGTTTTTGTTCATCCAGGCGCAGCAACACGCGAGCCTCAGGAACCTCGATGCCGCCACCCTTGTGTGGGGTGATTCCCTGAGCGATACTAGCTGTACCCCTATCACTGCTACTGCGGAAGGACGCCTTGTTTACGCCCAAGCGACTGTTCGGCGAAGTGGCGTCGTCGCCCGAAGCTCTGTCACATGAGCCGTTCCTCGAGCGTGCCCGGGTGCAGCGCGAGCAGGATCGCGATGCATCGGCGCGGCTTGCCTTGGGCGGGTATGTGGTGGCGCGCCTGGTGGACAAGCTGCTTCTCCACGGGAGTGATCCAGAGCTGCTCGAGGCGTTCCGCTGGCAGCTGGAAGCGGTACGGCGTCACATCGACGGTCTTCCGGACGACTCGCCCGAAACCGCTCATCTGGCCGGCGTCGTGGCCGCCGTTCCGGAAAAGGGGGCGGCAGCCTCCGGCCTCTGGAAGAGCCTCACAGCTTACGCATACTTTCTGGAGCACGAGGGCCGTCTCGAGGAGGCGCTCGAGCTCCTGGTGCTCGCTGTCCGCTCCCAGGGGCCGGAAACCCCACCGGCGGACTTTGCGGCTTATGCCCTGTTCGCCGGCCGTCTGAATCGGTTGCTCGCGCGCTGGGAGGCTGCGACGTCATGTTATAGCGCCGCCGAGGAGGCCGGGGAAAAGATCGGCGATGCTGTGGCCAGGCTTCGGGGACGTCTGGGGCAAGGCGCGGTCGATCGGGGACGGGGCAACCTCCCGATGGCACGCGCAATGGCAGAAAGCGTTGTGCGCGAGGCGAGCGAACTGGAGTTGGGAGATGTCCAAGCCATCGCGTACGGCGACCTGGGTGCGGTATACGGCCTTCAAGGTCTACGCCTCGAGGCGCTGGAGGCTCAGTATCAGGCCTTCCGATTCTCGCACGACCTGCAGCAGCGAATGCATGCACTTGGCGACGTGGCGTATGGTCTGCGGGAGATCGGGGCCCTCGAAGCGTCGAGCATTGCATTCACGATCGTGGCTCATTCGAGTGCCAGCGTCCGCGTACGAGCCAACGCGGAGCTCGAGCTCATGGATCTCGAATCGACCTTTGGTAACCGGGTGGCATTTGAGCGTCACCGATCCTCAGCCCAACAGTACCGAAATCGCATGTCGCCCAGTATGTCGGTCGACTACCACTATAAGCTGGGAACCGGACTCTCACGTTTTGGTCAGCGGGCTCGGGCCGAGGACGCCCTCACAGAGGCGCTGACCGTGGCTGAAACGAATCGGCTCAATGCCTGGTACTTCAAGGTCGAGCAGGCGCTCGAGGAGCTTCGAAAACACCCCGAGCACCAACTCGTCGACCAGTTCGCCTCCGAACTCAGCGAGGCACCTGCGGTACGTCAGATGGAGGTAGAGTTGCGGGAGTACGCCGCGGCTTCGGCCCTATAGCAGCCTGAGCGCCTGCTCCCCCGGTCAGTTGTTGCCGCCTTGAGCCTCAAATGAAGCCTGGGGCGCCTCAGAGGGCCCGGTCGCGTCACTCCGGGTGCAGGCGGTGCTGAGGGCGGCCGAGGCCAGCAGTGCTAGGGCGAGACCGTAGGTCTTCAAGCGAGACATGGGGGTCCTCTTTTCAGAGTGGCGGTATGCCTGGGGGAGGGTACGCCGCCAATTTGGGCCTCCACGTTCGGCGTTAATAGGGCCCATTTGCGACAAATAGGGGCCGTTTTGCGACATTTGCTGCTCGCCGCAGTTCCCGCCGAAAGACTTTTGCGACTCCGCGTGCTCGATCCTGACCGCTACCAGTGGGTTTCAGGGGCCGGCTGGCCGGAGTCCGTTGACGCCATCCGTGCCAAGCCCGTGGAAATGGCCGTGGTCGATCCCCTGTTGGGGGGAGAGGCTCGAGCCCACGGAATCGAACGCATCAGGCTGCTATTCCCCTCCCTGCCGCTCCTGGTCTACACCGAGCTGATACCGGCCACGGCATCGGTCCTCCTCCAACTGGGCCGGGCGGGCATCCGCCGAGTCGTGTTTCATCGCTTCGAGGATGCTCCGGCCTCACTCCGCAGCGCCCTCCAGGCGGAGTTGGAGCAGACTGCGTCTCAGCAGGTCATGCAGGCCCTGGGCGGGGCTCTCCAGGAGCTGCCTCGGGAGCTGCTACGCGCCCTGGAGGCCATGCTGCACGCCGGGGACGAGGCCCCCACGGTTACCGCCCTGGCCGAGCGGGCGCAGTTGACCCGCCGCACCTGTGAGCGTTGGTTTACCAAGGTCGGACTTCCATCACCGCGGATGGTGATGGTGTTGACCCGGCTACTTTACGCCCACCGGATGCTACTCGATCCCGGCTATACCGTGGAAGACGTGGCGCTGAAGTTGGGCTACAGTAAGACCAAGACGTTGCAGATGCACCTGCGCGCGGTGTTCGGGCAGACCGCGGGCGAGCTGCGGGTTTCGCTCTCTACGGAAGAGGCCTTGATGATAGTCACCGAGCGCTATCTCACACCTTTAAAGGTGGCGTCCTGACACCTCGACGAATTCTCATCGTAGATGATGAACCTTCTCTCCGCCGCACCCTGGAGCGGGCCCTCAAGGTTTACCACTACAAGGTGGTTTCCGTCGCCGATCCCCACTCGGCGTACCAGATGCTCGACGAATCGAATTTCGATCTGGTGCTGCTCGATCTCCGGCTGCCTCAAATGGCGGGAGACACGTTTTTCCTGGCCATCGTGCGGCGGTGGCCCCGATTGCTCGGCCGGGTCATTCTAATGAGTGGCGCACCGCCGGAGCAGCAGGCTGAGTGGCCCGCAGAGCTGGCCGAGTGCCCAATCCTGATCAAACCGTTCCGTCTGGAAGCTCTCGAGAAGCTGGTAGAGACAGTCCTGTCGAAAGCGGACGCCGGCCCCGACCTGCTCAAGGGGAACGGACACGGATGAGCACCGGGACGCCTCTCGATCCGCTCGCTACGTTGCGAGAGTACCGGGCGCTCGCCCCCTGGGGATTGCGCGATCTTGCGGCGCTGGCGGGTGGGATTCTCGATGCGTCCGGAGTCGTTCCGGTGAACGCCGCGGCCCGGGCCCGGCCCAGCGAACGAACAATCCGTTTCTATGTTGCCCGAGGCCTGGTGAGTCCGCCCGACGGCCGGGGCACCGCCGCCGTGTACTCCTATCGGCACCTCCTCCAGGTGTTGGCGATCAAGCTCCGCCAGATGGAAGGCGCCACCCTCGAATCCATGGTGAAAGAGTTTGCCGGTCTCACCGGCGATCTCATCGAGAGGCGTGCGGCGAGCGCGCTGGGACCGGGTCTACCTCCGCCGGCTAATCTCTCGCTCCTCAGGACCCCCGGCACCGGTCGTGGCCGGGTGGGACGGGCGGTGCTGGCCTGGCTCGCGCCCGTCGAAGGGATAGGTTCCGGCAGCTCGACCTGCCGCCGCATACCAGTGGCGCCAGGGGTGGAGGTCTTTATCGACGAGCAGCACCCGGCGCTTCGGCTCAACGGCGACACAGCCGTCATCGCCGAGGCGCTGCGGCAGGCGTTGGCGTCGGTGGTGGGCTTGGAGCCGGCGGTGACTGTCTCCGAGGAGGCGGCGGGGGACGGAGCCTGGAGTCAGCCGGGATAGCCCTTGCAGCCATAGTCACATCGCATCAACCCCTCATACAAGGATGTGACATGGGCACGATCGTCCTGCTTGCCGTCATCGCGGGAATGGTCTTGTGGGTCATCGGCGCGTATAACGGCCTCATCTCGCTCAAGAATCAGGTGGTCAACGGCTGGAAGCAGATCGATGTGCAGCTCAAGCGCCGCCATGATCTGATTCCAAACCTGGTGAACACCGTCAAGGGCGCGATGGACTTCGAACGCTCGACTCTGGATGCCGTGATCTCGGCTCGCAATCGCGCGGTCGGCGCCACCGGTGTGCAGCAGACCGCTCAGGCCGAAGGAGAGCTGACTCAGGCGCTGGGGCGCTTGTTCGCTCTGACCGAAGCGTATCCCGACCTCAAGGCGACGGGTAACGTGGCGCAGCTCCAGGAGGAGCTTACCAGCACGGAGAACAAGATTGGATTCGCCCGGCAGCTCTACAATGACGTCGCTACCCAATACAACACCAGGCAGATGCAGTTCCCCACCAACCTGGTGGCCGGATTGGCGAAGGCCTCGCCGGCGGAGCTCTGGGAGATCGAGGATGCGAACGAGCGGGCCGTTCCCCTGGTGGATTTGTCGTCGAACAAACCCGGCGCGTGAGCGACGCCGCCAATCTTTTCGCCCAACAGCAGTCCAACCGCCGGCGCTCGACCTGGCTGACCCTCGGCTTCATTCTCTTCTTTGCGTGGGTCGGCTTCGGCGGTGATCTGGCGTTCTACCTGCTGACGGCCGACGCGCGCGACTCCTACCACCACGTCTTTCCCGTCATTGGCATCTTCAGCGTCCTGGCAGCGGGGGCAATCTGCTGGTACTCCTGGCGCCACGGCGCGGAGCGGGTGTTGTGGGCCACGGGGGCCTGGGAGCTGATCGAGCCGGCCACGCCGGAACAGAAGCAACTGATGAATGTGGTGGAGGAGATGGCCATCTCCTCGGGCCTGCCAAAGCCCAGGGTCTGGCTGGTTCCCGACGCCGACCCCAATGCATTCGCCACCGGCCGTGACGCCGCGTCCGCCAGCATTGCGGTCACCGAAGGGCTCCTGGCAAAGCTGTCCCGGGACGAGCTTCAGGCCGTTGTCGCCCACGAAATGGCGCACGTGCGGAATCTCGACGTACGGCTGATGACGCTGCTGGCGGGCATGGTTGGAGCCATCGCTTTGCTTTCCGACGGCATGAGGCAGGCGATGCGGGGCGGGAGTTGGAAGGGCGGAAAGGGCGGGAAAGGCGGGAAGGGCGGGAGCGCGCTGGCGGTAGCGATCCTGCTGCTTTGGCTCCTCACCCTGGTCGTGGCCCCGGTAGTCTCCAGAGTTCTGGCGATGGCGGTGAGCCGGAAGCGGGAATACCTGGCCGATGCCACAGCGGCGCAGTTGACTCGAAATCCCATGGCCCTGGCTTCGGCGCTCGAGAAGCTCGAAGGGGCATCGGGCGCTACCAATTCGATAACCCGCGGAGCGGCGCACCTCTGCATCGTGGATCCCGCACCAGGGATACTGTCATCGAAGGAAGGATTCCTGGCTGACTTTGTTGCGTCCCACCCCCCGATCCGGCAGCGGATAATCCGGTTGCGGGGGATGGGCTACCAGCAGGCGAAGCGGGAGGAGGCCCCAGTAGGCTAGAGCAGCCCACCTCCGGTGGTCAGGCGGCGCTTCGTCAAGGTGATCGGGGTGCGGCGGACTCCTCGGTCGCAGCCGGCCGCTTCGTAACGATGAAATCTCGCAGAGGAATACAGGCGGCCTAACGCTCCCTGCGGAGTCCATCCGCACGCCTGTAGCACAAGAGGGAAGAGCTGTCTGATCTCACGCTCAGGGCTGAAGCGGAGGGGTTGGCGCCCGCCCCGGCCACGCTCACTAGAAAGAAGTCTGCAGTCGTCAAATCGCAGTCGGAACACCCCCCGCGCCCACGCAAGAAGAGCAGCGCTCCGAGCAGGGCACCGCTGCCGGCTCCGATTGCCGCCCCTTTCCAGTGGTGGTAACCGACTCGCCGGCGAGTGCTGTCGGGGATAAGCGAGGGACGAATGGGTTCGGCGGTGGTCACATGGTTGGGGCGAGGCTTGGAGGAGAGTCGCCCTACGAGATAGCCAACGCCTCCACCGAGCGCGGCGCCCGCCAGGCCCACGGCGACGGAGCTGCCCAGCCGGTCACGCCCGCATTCCGCTCCTGGAACGGTCGGACAGGACACCCGAGGTTCCAGCCGAGCCAGGCGCCGGCTGCGCCGAATACGATGCCGCCGAAGGCCAGGCCCTCGTAGCGGTAGTCGCGGCGGGGCACCATCACTGTGTCCCGCTGATCTGTGCCCCACGGGACTTCGAGCGCGAACGAGGTGGCAGGAGGCTCCCATCGCGCAAATACCGGTTCGAGGTGCTGTGCTACGAGGGAGACCACCATTCCCAGGCGGAGCAAGGCGATCAGACGGCTACTCGGCGCATCTCGATCTCTAGAGCGAGCGTTGCTCGAATAGAACCTCAGGATCGTAACGCCAATATTTCAGCCGTAAAGGTTCCTGGATCAAACGGCAGAGGAACGACGTGATCGGCTCCGGCACCCATAGCCGCCGCGCCATCTCCCGCCACCAGCGCCACGAGCAGATAGTCACGATCGGGCCCGCCCGCGAAGCCGCCCAGCGGGTGGGCGCCCGGCGAGCTGCCACCCCCGGCGATCACCACGACAGTTACGCCCAGACGGTTGGCCGATTGCTGGAGCTCCTCGACCGTACGACAGCGCTCTACCTGGAAGCCGGCACCTCGGAGCAGAAGCGAGACGATCCGCGTCAGATCCTCGTCAGGCACGTGTACCAGAGCCGTGCCGCGCTGCACCAGCGACGGCTCCCGATCTTTCCGCTCCAGGTCGAGCATGCGCACCCCGCGCAAGTAATCTTTGCTCCGGACCTCGCGGAGCTTGCCGATGCGCTGAACGATGTCCCGGATCCGGCGCAGTGCCTGACGGATGTCTTCCAGTCCCTGCCGCAGGTCCTCGGGAGGCGCGCTCAAGTTGGTCAGCAAGAGTTCCACGTCGGCGAAGGCGGCCATCAGAGGGTTGTTGATCTCGTGGTGGAGCGTAACCGTCATCTCGCCCACCGCCGCCAGGCGCTCGGCGCGAACCAGATCCTGCTCGGCCGCCGCGAGCGCCTTGCGCAGCTCGCGGCCCCGCCGGACCCGCTCCAGGATCTGGGGTAGCAGCTCGGTGAGCGCCGCGTCCTTGGCCAGGTAGTCGTCGGCTCCGCGCCGCAACGCCGCTGCCACCAGGGATTCGTTGCCATGGCCAGTCACCAGAACGACGGCCGGCGGTGCAGGGCGGGTGCGGATTGCATCGAGAACGTCGAGCCCGCTGGTGTCGGGCAGCTGCTGGTCCAGCAGGACGATATCGATGCCGGCCAGCGACGTCAGTGCCTCACGGCCGGTTGGCACCTGGACCGCGGGCTCGTACCCGTGCGCCCGGAGAACATGCTGAACCAGCCGGCCGAGATCCGGGTCGTCATCCACCAGCAGGACGCGCGGTAAGGCGGACTCAGCCATGCGGCGCCTCAGCGGGCCGGAACCCTACCCGGGCAAACTTTTCCCACCCGGTCTTGCCTCGCCAGGCATCCCACAGCCCTCGAAGCCGCCAGAAAAGGGTGAGTTGCCGATAACCGAAGTTCTCCATTACGGCGTATGCCAGCAGAACCAAAACCTCCCTCCGGCGACTGAACGGGAGCAAGTGGCGCTGCAGGCGATCGGCCAGGCCGTAGCGAAAGCGCCAGGCGCCGACCAGGACCGCCAGAATGTTCACCAGGATGCCGTAGCCCAGCGACACGAGAAGGAAGGCCCACAGGTAGGCGTTGTTGATCAGTGGATAATCCAGGAGCCACTCCATGAGCAGGAGCAACAGGACGCAGAAATACCCCCCCACCTCGATCAGGGGGCCGTAGTACTCGAAGAGCCAGAAGGCCGGCAACGCAAACCAGCCGATCCTGCCGTACTTCGTCCGCCCCATCATAGCCCCGTGATAGCGTAGCGATTCCCGAAGCCCCCGATACCAGCGGCCGCGCTGCTTCCGGAGAGATTCGAATGTTTCGGGTACTTCGGTCCAAGCCACGGGATGGGGCAGAAACACGATGCGGCGGTCATGCAGCTTGTCGAGCACGAAGCGGTGCAGCCGGACAATGATCTCCATATCCTCGCATACGGTTCCCACACGGTGGCCCACGTATTCCGTGGTGAGACGGTGGTTCAAGAACGGCGTCAGATAGCCGCCGGCCCGGATGACGGTCTCCTTCTCGAATACGGCGAATACTCCGCTCAGGATCAGCACGGAACCCATCCGGTCGAGGCCGGTGCGGGCGGTGGTGAACGACCGGAGGTACTCCACCATCTGAAAGCGGGCCAGTGAGCGGGCTGGCAGGCCGACGCTCACCACCCGGCTGCCGCGGACGGTGCAGCCGTTGGCAATGGCAACCTGGCCACCCACCGCCACCACACGCGGATCCTCCTGGACCACCCGCATCAGCTCCTTCAGGGCCCGCTGATCGAGAATCGAGTCGGCGTCGAGGGAGACGAAATACGGCGTTGTGGATGCGTTGATGCCGGCGTTGAGCGCATCGGCCTTGCCCCCGTTTTCCTTGTCGATCACGATCACGCGCCTGACATTGGCCGGCAGCGGCACCGTCGCCTCGTACATCGCCCGGACCCTGGCGGTGCCGATGGCCGGCCGATAGGGCACCTCGGTCCGCCGGAGCCGAAACGAACTTCTCAGCTGATCCAAGGTGGCATCGGTCGAGCCGTCGCTCACCACCACAATCTCGAAGCGGGGATAGTCGCACTGCACCAGGCTGGTGACGCTATCCACGATCGTGATCTCTTCATTGAAGGCCGGCACAATCATGGTGAGCGGCTTGGTGAGGTCCCCCTCATCGATGAGATCGAGGTCTTCGACAAAATGGCTCGCCACCCGGCGGCGAACCTGCCGGGCGGATAGCGCGATCAGTAAGAGCGTGTAGGAGTTGTACAGCAGGAAATACACGAGGAACACCGGCTGTACCACCAGCGCAAACACCACCAGCGTGCGGGTGAGTGTATCCATCACGAGGATGCCTCGGGGCCGCTCACGCCCGAGAGATCAAGGGCGCCACTGACCCTGTGCCGGATGGTAGGTTCAGGATCTGTTCGCGCCACCTCCCGGGCCACCTCGTCCTGGAGCAGTGCCAGGGCCAGCGCCGCCGCCAGCCGCCGCTGTTCCGAGGCCGCAGTCCGGGCGATCTGGCGGAGGCTCGCAAGGTCCGCGCTTTCTCGCACCGCCTGTGCCGCCAGCTGGCTATCCAGCTCTGGGGGTAGTGGCAGCGCGAGTCCTTGAAGCAGGCGGCCCACGTAAGCCGCTGCCCGTACCGACATGTCGGCGTCTGCCGCGAGACGCTCGAGAATATCCAGGCCGGGCTTCCTGGCCGGTGCTGCCCGGCCGAGGACCAAGGCTACCTCTCGCCTCACGCTCGAATCCGGATCTTGGGTCATGGAATCCAGCAGATCGTACCGGTCGGATGCCGCTACGGCGGCTGCCGCACTGCGCCGCACCCCTATCTCCGGATCGAGCGTGAGTGCCTCGAGTGAGTCGGGGTCCGCGATGTCGGGACGGTTTCTCCACAGATCGGCTACTTCAGCACGTACCTCGGGTGAGCCGCTCCGGGCAAAGGCCGGAAGGAAACCCGCCAAATCGGGATGCACGGTGTGCCGGGCGATCCGGATTACCAGCACCGCCCGCTCACTCTCCCGCGGGACCGCCAGCGCAGCCTGAGCGAAGAGAGGAAAGTGCTCCTCCGCCAGGCCGGCGACGGCGGCAAGCACGGCGGGGTCGTCGTCCCCCCGCAGCACCTGAATAAGCCGGGGCAGGGCTCGAGCCGGGCTTGCCCGGGTGAAGAGCTCTACCGCGGCGCGGCGCACGAGCGCGCTGGGGTCACCCAGGGCGCGGGCACCGGTGGAGAGGAGCTCCTCCTCCTCCAGCAGCTCACCGAGCGCCCCGAGGGCGGCGGTTCGGACTTCGGGGGTAGGATCACCGCGCACCATTTGGAGCAGGGCGCTGCGGCTCTGGTCTCCCTGAAATGCCCGAAGACTTCCGATCAGCCGGACACGTTCCCGGGCGTCGAGAAGGCTGCGCATGCCCTGCGCCAGCGAGACCTGGGCCGCTCCATCACCCCGAGACTGCAGCGCCTGTACCTCGAGCTGTCGGGCACCGGACAGCCGAAGGCTCAGGAGTCGGAACCAGGCATCGCGCCTCAGCCGCTCCGCCAGCAGTTCTCGAACAGCTCCCTGATCGGGCATTTCCACTACGCGCGCCACGATGCTTTGACGATCGAATACTCCGGCTGCCAACGCGGCGGCGGCGCGCACGTTGGCCGGCTCGGTTCGCCGGCAGGCGGCAACCAGCGCTTCCTCCCCCTCTGGTATCCTCAGCAGACCGATGGCCAGGGCAGCACGCTCCCGGACGAGGGGAGAAGGATCCTCCTCGAGCAGGCTGAGAAGGCGCTTTCCGCGGCGGTCTCCGGCCTCGCTACGCTCGGGTGACCCCCTTCCAAGGGCGTCCACGGCGCTCGCCCGGACCCGCTCATCGAGATCCTGGAGAGCCTCCTCCACCGCCGCCGCCAAGGATTCAGCCTCTGAGCCTTCACCGCGCGCCTGGCGCCCGAGCGCTCTGATTACCGTAGCGCGGACCGCCGGCATGGGGTCGTCTCGCAGCCGGTACAGCACAGATAGGGCGTGGGATCCGGACCGGTTTAGAGTCCGGATCAACGCCAGTTTGGTGTCCGCGTGCGGAGACTCGATCAGGGAATCGATGAGGCGGGACACAGCCTCGCGCTCGAGCCGGCTAACCGCCACCCCTATTGCTTCGCTCACCTCGGCCGCGGGGTCGGGAAAGGCGCGGAGAAGTGCCGGCACCGCCGAGCGGTCGCCCAGGGTGCCGATGGCAAGGGCAGCTTCCCGCCGCACCCCAGAATCGTTGTCCCGGAGGAGCTCGATCACACTCGGTCCGAGGAGTGACATGCGCGCCACGGCCACCGCCACCACCGCGGCTTCCCGGACCATCGAGCTGGGATCTCCCAACAGGCCGCGCACATCCGGTTCGGTCACCGCACCCAGGGCGCCGAGCGCACGGACTGCCGCCGCCCTGACCGGAGCCTCAGGATCGCCGGTTTGGATGTGAAGCATCTTTACGACCTCCCCCCCTCCCAGCTCACCTATCAGCCCAACCGCCGCCGCCCGAACGCGCTGGTCCGAATCGGTGGTCCCGGTGATCGCCGCCGGCACCGCCTCACGGAGTCCGAGCGAGCGCAAAGTTCCGAACGCCAGGGTCCGAAGTGACGGCTCGATGTCGCCGCTGGCGATCGTGATAACCTCCGCGGCGAGATCCCGCCGCTGAGCGCGGCCGATGGCCGTCACCACCGCCGCCCGGACCTGTGTCGATGGATGCGAGACCAGCTCGGCCAGAAACTCGCGAGCGCCGGTGGTGGCCAGCTTCACCAGCGTGTCATACGCCTCGGGGACGCGCTCGCCACTCTCGATCATACGGACCAGGGTGTCGGGCAGGCCGAGACGCTCAAGCGCCACGCCCGCACGAGTCCGGATCTCGGAGTCGGGGTCGTCCAGCGCAACGAGCAGCGGGCCCTCGGCGCCTGCCCCGATCTGCTCCAGGGCCTCGACGCTGCGCATCCGAACCCACCACGCCTGATCTCCCAGTGCGTGAACCAGCCGATCGGTAACCTCGGGTCCGCCGAATTGCCCGAGCGAGGCGGCGATACGCACTCTGACGAAGGGTGTCGGGTCGGTGAGCAGGTGCTCTAGGAGATAGCCCACGGCGCGGCGATCACCGAGCCGGCCGAGGGCCGTAGCTGCTTTACCCCTGACCTCGTCTGCGGGATCGCTCAGCAATCGAACCAGGGCCGGAAACGCGCGGTAGGCGCGGACCTCACCGAGGACGTTGGCGGCCCACGCTCTTGCCGGCTGATGGCTGCCGTCATCGAGCACGGCGATCAGCGGCTCAATGACGGCTTCACCATGACGGGTAAGGATGTCGGCAATCCGGGGTGCGAGCCACACTTCGGCCGTCGCCAAGGCTCGAATCAGCGGCTCGACGGCTTCAGGGTCGGCGATGCGCGCCAGAGCTCGGAGGGAGACCTCACGCACGTCCAAGTCTTCGGTGCGGGTGGCCACGACGGTCTCCAGCAGCACCGGGACCGCTTTGGCGCCGCCTACCCGGCCCAGCAGTTCAGCGGCAAATGCCCGGTCACGCCACTTCCGCGCGGAGCGGAGCTGGTCGATGTACTTGTCTACCAGTCCGAGCTCGTCGTAAACCTCCAGCAGCCAGCCTGGGCGCCCACTGGCGCTCCTCGCCTGCTCCTCGAGCACGGCTTCGAGCGCGTCGAGATCGTGCAGCGTGCTCAGTTGATGGATAGTTGGATGGAGCAGAGCCCGGTCACGGGTGGCCAGCTCCGACACCAGCTCGCGGTAGAGCCCTTTACGAGCGGCCAGGCGCGCTTCTACGCGGTCGAGATACCAGGTGTGAATGAGCCAGGCGAGAACCGTCAGAAGCGCCACGGCCAGCATGGCGCCGGCTACGATCAGTATGAGGTTCAGCGCCGTCATGGGGCACCCGCACCGCCGAGGAAGGCCGGCGGCTGGTTGGGCTTACCGGGGAGATCAGACCCGCGCGTCGTCGAGAAAAACCAGCGTCTGACGGTGGGAAACCACTGCTTCAAGTGCTCGGTGGACCGCCGGATCGATCACAGTTCCAATTAGGTCCCGCATTCTCTGCACCGCAACCTCGGGAGGCATCTTCTCCTGGTAAGGGCGGGCGGTGGTCAATGCGTCGTAGATCTCGACCGCGCCGATGATTCTGGCCCCGTAAGGTATTGCCTCGCCTCCGAACCGGTCGGGATAGCCCAGCCCATCCCACCTTTCGTGATGGCTGCGCACGAAGCCAATCACATCCTTTAAATGGACCAGCGGAGCCAGAATCTGCGATCCGACGGTCACATGTTGCTTGACGTGCTCGTACTCCTCGTCTGTCAGCGGGCCCTGCTTGTTGAGGATCTCTTCTCGAATTCCGATCTTCCCGATGTCGTGCAGGCGTCCCCCCGTGCGCACGGCTTCGACCTGTTCGTCGGTGCACCCGTACTCCGCGGCCACCATGGCGGAGAGGTCGGCTACCCGGGCGGAGTGTCCCCGAAGATAGGGATCCTTGGCCTCCAGGGCGTTTACCAGGGCCTCGAGTGTGGCTACCGAGATCCGCTCCTGGTTGGCCTGCTCTACCCGGCGCTCGGCCACGCGCGAGGCGACCTCCTCCTTGAGCCATTGGCTAATCTGCTGACTCTCGAGCATGGTATGCCGCCGCTGGAGGGCGTGGTGAATAGCCCGGCTGAGGTGGCCCAGATCGATCGGCTTGATGAGATAATCGAATGCGCCCCGCTGCATGCAGAGCGCCGCGCTGGTGGCGTCGTTGACCGCTGTGAGCATGAGCAGCGCTATCGTCGGCTCGATCTCCATGATCTGGGGGACGAGCTCGACGCCGTTGATGCCGGGCATGTTCACGTCGAGGAGCATGCCGGTGATTTTCTGCCGCCCTAGAATCAGCAGCGCCTCTTCACCGCTGGACGCCGTAGCGACTTCATATCCCTGCTGGATGAGGAACTTGCGGAGCGCGTTGCGGATCGCATCTTCGTCGTCAACGACGAGCAGCGTGACTGGCCCATCGGTCAAGGGCACACGGACTCCTCCAGGGGAGCTATCGGCTGATAGCTATTGGCTATTAGCTATTGGCTATTGGTCAGGGGCTACTGCGGGGCGAGCTCGGGTTCACCTTCAGAGGTTATCGGGTCGCCCGCAGCAATAGCTACAAGCCAATATCTAATGGCCAATAGCCAATAGCCAATAGCTAACCGCTACCCCACGAACTCCACCGCCACCCTCTCGGGAATGATGCCCGCCGCAAAGGCGTGGTCCAGCAGCACCTGCACGGCCCGGCGCCCCCGTGGCCCGTAGTCAACGGTCCACTGGTTGACGTACATGGTCACGAAGGTGTCGGTGCGCTCATCCCCGATCCCGCGATTGTACTGCCTGGCATGGGCCAGGGCGGACTCTCGATGCTCCAGAGCGTAGACGATGCTGGCTCGAAGGTCCCGGGCGATCTGGGCGGTTACATCAGGTCCCAGATCGCGACGAACGGCGTTCCCACCGAGGGGCAAGGGCAGGTTGTTCTCCTTGAGCCACCACTCTCCCAGATCGGCCCACAGGTGCAGCCCGGCGTCCACATAGGTCAGCTGTCCCTCGTGGATCAGCAGTCCAACCTCGACATCCCCACGATGGACGGCATCCTCGATCTCATCGAACGGGACCACCACGGTGGTGCAGCCCGGCTGATATAACTGGAGGGCCAGGTAGGCGGTAGTAAGCTTTCCCGGCACCGCCACCCGCCTGCCACGGAGGGCGGCGCGCGGATCCTGGGGGCAGGGGAGTTTCGAGACGAGCCGAGGCCCGTATCCGTCTCCCATCGAAGAACCGGAGCCGAGCAGCGCGTAGTCTCGCCAGAGGTAGGCATAGGCGTGAATGGAGACGGCGGTTACCTCCAGCTCAGCCCGCAGGGCGCGCTGATTGAGCGACTCGATATCCGAGAGCTGGTGCACGTACGTGAGGTTACCGGTATCCAGCTTGCCCTCGGCGAGCGCGTAGAACATGAACGCATCGTCGGAGTCAGGGCTGTGGGCCACGTGGATGGTTCGTCGAGTCATGCGACCTCAGAAAGGCGTGTCTCGCTTCTCGGCTTCCGCCTTGAACTCATCCAGCACCGGTTTGTGTTCCAGATACTCGACCCGGTTCGACCGCATCGCGGACCCGTAACGCGACAAGAAGTCTCGCTGGGCCTGAGCACGCCCGCGCGAGTCATTCCGGACCTTTGCCACCTCCCCATGAATCAGGTATCCGAAGAGGTGCGCCGGAGATTCCGAGAGGATCGTGTCGGCGAGCGCCCCTGCTGCCGCGAAGCCTCCAACCTGCAGGTGAAGGACCGCCGCATGATACCGGGCATCGGCGTCTCGGGTTTCCAGCTGCTGGTACGCCCCCAGGGCCATGGGAGTAAATCGCTCGATCTCCACCGAGTCACTGCGTCCTGCCGCCTGCATGATTCGGTTGAAGAGCCGGTCGAACCTCTCGTCCGGGCTCATCTGGCTGATGTCCGGGGCCGGGCCGGAACTGCCGGTGCTCGACCCCGCGTTCGCCATGTCCGGCGCCGCGGGCTCAGGAGCCCCGCCCGATACCTTATAGGCAATCCCCGCTACCAGGAGCGCGCAAAGAGCGCCGGCCACAGTCCAGGCCCGCCGATCCGAGCGGGCGCCGGCCGGCCTGACCGAGGCTTGCCCGGCGGGCTGCCCACAACGATGACAGAAGCGGGCGTGAAGGGAGAGCTCCACCTGGCAGTGAGCGCACGTCCGCTGGGCAAGGCTGGCACCGCAGCCGCTGCAGAAGTTGCCGGATGCGACGGTGCCGCACGAGGCGCAGGATCGGGTGATGGAGTCGGTCATGGAGCTAGAAGCGTACTCACTTTCGCCTCCGGGCTCTAGACCGTAGACTCCAGACTCCCGACTCCTCACTCCTGACTCAGCGAGAACCGCATGGCTCGAGGAAAGCAGGCTCCTCCCGGCTCAACCGAACGCCCGAGTCTTCAGGGGTTTCCGGCGGATCTGGGCGGCGCCGGCAAAGCCGAAGTTCTGGAGCTGGCCCACCGTTTCCGCGTCGACTTCATCCGGCTCCAGTTTACCGACATTCTTGGGGTCAATAAGAACGTCGAAGTGCCCCGTAGCCAGTTCGAGAAGGCGCTGGACGGCGAGATCATGTTCGACGGGTCGTCGATCGAAGGGTTCGTGCGGATCGAGGAATCGGACATGCTCCTGAAGCCGGATCTGCACACATTCCGAATCCTCCCTTACGACGACGAAGGAGGCCGGGTCGCGCGTCTGCTCTGCGACATCTACACCCCGGACGAGCAGCCGTTCGCGGGTTGTCCCCGCACCACTCTCAAACGCCAGGTGGAGCGAGCCCGGAAGATGGGGTTCGCGATGATGGCCGGTTGCGAGGCCGAGTTCTTCCTGTTCGAGAAGGCGCCCGATGGATCGCCGACCACGATAACCCACGATTCGGCTGCCTACTTCGATCTCGGGCCGGTAGACCGGGGAGAGGAGATCCGCCGGGTAATCGTGGAGCAACTGGTGGAGATGGGGTTCGAGGTAGAGGCGGCCCATCATGAGGTGGCTACCGGCCAGCACGAGATCGATTTCAAGTATGCCGGCGCCCTCACCACCGCGGACAATCTGACCACATTCAAGTTCGTCGTCCGCAACGTCGCCAGCCGGTTTGGTTTCATGGCCTCGTTCATGCCAAAGCCGATCGAGGGAATAAACGGAAGCGGGATGCACACCCATCAATCCCTCTTCCGGGGCAAGGACAACGCGTTCTTTGAGCCGAAGGCGGAGTACCAGCTCTCCCGAACCGCGCTGAGTTACATTGAGGGCCTGCTCCAGCACGCGCGGGGATTCTGCGCCATCACCAACCCGCTCATCAACAGTTACAAGCGGCTGGTCCCGGGTTATGAGGCACCGGTCAACGTCGCCTGGTCCATGCGGAACCGCTCCCCCCTGGTACGCATACCCGACCGTCGTGGCCTCGGCACCCGCTGCGAGCTCAGGATGCCCGATCCGTCGTGCAATCCCTATCTCGCGCTAACGGTTCAGCTGGCGGCCGGTCTGGACGGAATCGAGCGCAAGCTCGAGTCTCGCGAGCCGGTGAGCCGGAATATCTTCACCATGAGCTACCGGGACCGGCGGAAATACCGCATCGACGAGCTGCCGCGCGATCTGCATGAAGCGCTGGAAATGCTGGAGAAAGACGACGTGGTCAAGCTTGCCCTGGGCGAGCATCTGACGGAGCGGTTCCTCGAGGCGAAGCGGAACGAGGTACTGCAGTACAATCTTCAGGTGAGCAAGTGGGAGATCGATAATTATCTGGGGAGGTACTAAGGCGGACGGGCGGTACGGCGGTACCAAGCAACAAGGCCCCTCATCCCGAGTGCAACGAGGGACCTTCTCCATATGTCTAGGGTATAGGGTTACGGATCAAATCGAGCAAGGTCCCTCGCTTCGCTCGGGATGAGGAGTTCATCTTGTTTACGTACCGCCTTACCGCCCTACCGCCGTCAATTGCAGCGAGACCACCCCAAACTGCAGCGGCACCTCCATCTGCACCGGCAGGCGGCGGGCATCATCGGTGAGCCAGGCTCTCATGGTCATTCCCCGGGAGGTCACCTCAATCGGGATGGAGGGTACGTTTCTTCCATCCGGGAGTGCCACTGGTTCCCGGGCCCCGGCAACCTTCACCTGAATCGGGTTATAGCCGGTCTTGAAATAGCGGGAGTAGCTGTATGACCGGCCCGACTCAAGCGGGGTGGTGCGCAGGAAGTACAGGAACGCAAGCTCGTCCAGCGGCTCCGCGGGGGAGGCCCAGTCTCCCGGAACGCCGACCTCCCGGTAGCGGCTGGAGTCGGGCAGAATGACGTACTCATGCTCCTCCACCTTGCCGCGCTGCACCAGCCGCCGCTGAAAGCGCAGAGAATTAAAGCGGCGGCTCTCGGTCCACGAAGTCATCTCGTACTGGACCCGCCATCCCGGAGGCCCGCCCTGACCGGTCATGGCAAGCACATACGCGTCGAGACCACGTTCCTGCGTCCGCCGGGAGACCGACACCGTAGCTGTGCCCACGGGGAAATAGCCCAGCTTGGCGTCGTAGCGTAGTGTCTCGCCGACGGCAAAGGGCCCCGGAGCGGAAAGACCCGCCAGGACGATGGCGTGAGAGAGAATGAGAGAGATCGGCATCACGAAGGGAATATAGCCTGACCGAGCCTCAAGCCTACCTGCTGGACCTCAATGGGACCCTCTACTCCGACGGCGGGGCCGTTCCGGGAGCCCGGGAGGCGCTTGGCCGGCCGCGGAGGATGGCAGTTGCGCCCGAGGAGGTCTTCACCGCCACCCTTGCGGGAGCGGAAGTGGCCCGGGACGCGGGATAATGGGTGCGTGGCGCCTGTCGTCCTGGAGCCGGCGCTGCCTGATTTGGCCGGTCTGGATCTTTGCGGGGGTACGTCCGGAAGGGCCGCATCGCGGAGCCCGCAGGCCGTTCCGTTGGCGACCTCGGGGATCGGTGGAGCTACGCCCTGTTGCAGAAGGCGTTCGAGTATCTGATGTCGGGGGCCGCCCTCATCGCGCTCTCTGTGGCCGGGAAGCCCAGTCCGGCATCTTATGCGGGGGCCTTGCGAAGCCTGGGGCTGGATAGCCCGGACACAGCGTTGCCGCTCTGGGCTGAAACCCTCTTATCTTCCTGCCCTTCGCCTTGCGTTGGACCCCATTTCACCGGGAGTTCTGTTGCTCCTTCGGCAACTTCTGCCGCTCGTGGTCTTCTTGCTTCCGCTTCGGCTCCCGGCCCAGACCACAGCAGATACGGGTTCCTCTGCCGCCTCCAACACGGTTGTCCATGCCGTGCAGCTCGACCGGCGCGACATCTTCGATCCCAACGAGCAGAGCTGGTTCGCCCGGCTGGCCAACAAGCTGCACATTCAGACCCGACCCGCCGTGATTCGCCGGGAGCTGCTCTTCCGCCCGGGAAAGCCGTACGATTCCGCGCTGGTGGCGGAGTCGGAGCGTAACCTTCGCTCTCTGGGAATCTTCCGGCGGGTGCAGATCGATACGATCCGGACCGCCAATGGCCTGTTGCTCCGGGTGGTGGCCAAGGACGGGTGGAGCACGCAGGCGGACTGGAGATTCCGCAGTACCGGTGGGGAGGTCGCCTTCACCATTGGTCTGGTGGAGACCAATCTGCTGGGAACGGCATCGGCGGCGGCGGTGCGGTACAGCAAGAATCCCGACCGTTCCACAATGGCGTTGTCATTCCGCCGGCCCCGGCTCTTTGCCGGCACGGTGGGCCTGGGACTGTCCTATGAGAAGCGCTCGGACGGCAGGTCGATGGGCTTTACCCTGGACCGGCCGTTCTTCTCTCTCACATCGAAAAAAGCCTTTCGCTTCGAAGCGGGAGACAGTGACGAGCGGGTGCTCCGCTTCAGAGACGGATTGGATGTGGCCTCGGATACCCTCAGACGCCGTTACACGCTGGTGCGGGCATCAGCGGCAAAAGCACTGCAAGCCTCATCAGCCGGTTATCTGCGGATTGCCGCAGCCGCTCAGGTGAGGCGCGACGACTTCGTTCCAGAAGGCTCGGCGGACCCGCTTCCGCGGAGTGTGACTGCGGCGGTGGGCGCCTACCTGATCTGGAACCGCGCCCGGTTCATCGTCACACGGGGATACGCCGGGTTTGCCCGAGAGGAAGATGTGGACCTCGGAACCACGCTTCGGGTGGGATTGAACGCCGCCCCCGAGATCCTTGGGTACGATCGCAACGGGATTGGATCGGAAATCGGAGGGCGGATAGGCGGCCGGATCCCGGGAGGGTTCGCCTTCTTCGATGCGAGCGCCAACGGTCTCTACACCAGCGCGGGGCTCGACTCCGGCTCGGTCCAGGTGGCCGGCACTACCGTGTTTCAGCCGGCTTCCGGCCACATGGCGGTCTTTCACGCCGAGGCGGGGTGGCTCAAGAATCCGCTCCCGGGTGAGGAGTTCGACCTCGGATTGGGCAGCGGGCCGCGCGCCTTCGGAAATCATGCCTTTACCGGCGACCGCTCCGTATTCCTGTCCGCTGAATATCGCATTACGGTGGCGGACGACCTGTTCCGCCTTGTGGGGCTGGGTGTGGCTGGATTCGTGGATCATGGGGGCGCGTGGTACGCCGGATCACCCCGCAGGACGGGTTGGGACGCCGGGGTGGGGCTTAGGCTCGGGGCCAGCCGGTCGTCCGACACTGCCGCCTTGCGATTCGACCTGGCCCGGCGCTTTGCCAACGATGTCGAGCCGGGCGGGTGGGTGCTGACGGTGGGCAAGGGCTTTGCCTTCAACGCACCGACACGGCGGCCATCCTGACGGGCTGAGATGAAGGAGGGAGTCGCGATGACCGCCCGAGCACCCAAGCCGGCCGGCGATCTACGAATCGCGTTGCTGCTGGAGGTCATGGATCAGGCGTTCGACCGTAAAGGATGGCACGGCACGACGCTTCGAGGCTCACTGCGGGGCGTGACCCCCGAAGAGGCGCTCTGGAGGCCGGCGCCGGGGCGTCACAACATCTGGGAGCTCACGGTACACGCCGCCTATTGGAAATACGCCGTGCGGCGGCGCCTGGCGGGTGGTGCAGCGGGCTCGTTTGCCCGGAAGCCCAGCAACTGGCCAACGGTGCCCGATGCCGCGGACGCGAGGGCGTGGAAGCTGGACATTCGCTTGCTCGAGGCAGAGCACCGGTTACTCCGCCATGCAGTCCGGACCCTGCCGCCCGCAAAGCTCAACGCGCTGTCCCCTCAGGGCGTGTGGACTATGGCGGAGGAGATCCACGGCGTGGCGGCGCATGATCTCTATCACACAGGTCAGATTCAGCTGATCAAGAAGCTGATGCGCTAGAGACTCCGCAGGTAAGGGACCAGGAAGATCCCGGCGAGGACCAGCGCAACGATCACCAGCACGAGGGCCAGCACGGTGATACCCCGGCGGCTGGGTAGAGAAGTGAGACCTGGCATGGTGCCTCCGTAAAGAGTCGGGAATCGGGAGTCGTGACTCCATCGTATCCCGTCGCCTTGCGGGAAACCAGCCGCCGCCGCTCAATTGAGCCATGGAAACCCCTTCTGTTCCCGAGGCTTTGCCGGCCAAGCAGGAAGCGCAGCGCCTCATGAGCGCCGCAATCCTGCTGGGTCTGGTGGCCGCCGCGGCTGCTCTCATGTTGTTCGCCTGGCTGGGCGGAGAGATCCAGGAGGGGGAGGTCCTCACCCTTGATGCACGGTTCCGTGACATTGTCCATCGTGCGGCGTCGCCTTCCATCACCACTCTCATGATGGCAGCGAGCCGCTACGGCGGTCCGGGCGTGCTGGTCCCTGCGGGTATGGCGGTGGCACTTGCCTTTCTTATACGAGGCTGGCGGCGAGGGGCTTTGCTGGTCGTCGTCACCTTGGCGGGGGCGGGGCTGCTCAACGGACTGCTCAAATTGTACTTCGCCCGGCTTCGGCCCGACCCTTTCTTCAGCTATCCGCTTCCGGGCTCTCCCAGTTTTCCCAGCGGACATGCGCTCTACGCGGTGAGCGTGTTCGGCGGCTTGGCGGCCCTGCTTTCGGCGAGGCTGGGGAATCATGTGCACCGGGTTCTAGTCTGGTCCGCGGCCATTGGGCTCATCGCCCTGGTTGGGTTTTCGCGGGTCTACCTCGGCGTACACTATCCCAGCGATGTCCTGGCTGGGTTCGCGGTCGGGGTGGTCTGGGTGGCCGGCGTCGCATTTGGCGACCGGCTGGCCCAGCACCGGCGCCGCCGGCGCTCCGGCTGAAGCATGGGCCACGTCGCCGTCGTCATGAACTCCTCTTCTGGCCACGGCACGGCTGAAAAGATTTCCGACCGGCTGAAAGAGCTCTTCGTCGCAGCGGGTCGCGAAGTGCGGATCACCCTGGCCGAGGGTGGGCCCGGGATCAGCACGGCCATGCGGGAGGCGGTGGAAGGGGGTTGCGATACGCTGGTGGCCGGCGGCGGAGATGGGACGATCAACGCCGGCGCCGTTGCGGTACTCGAGCGGGATATTCCGCTCGGGGTCCTGCCGCTGGGCACGCTCAATCACCTAGCCAAGGATCTGGGCGTCCCTCTCGATCTCGATGAAGCCGCCAAGGTAGTGCTCGAAGGTGTGGTGTGCAGGGTCGATGTAGGAGAGGTCAACGGCCGGCTCTTCCTCAATAACTCGAGTCTCGGAGTGTATCCGGCCATCGTGCGGCTCCGCGAGCGATATCAGGCGAGCGGGTCCGGCAAATGGATCGCCGCGCTGTGGGCCGGTCTGACGGTGCTCCGGCGCAATCCGTTCATGGCGGTGCGGATTATTGCGGAGGGGCAGTCTACAGTGCGAACAACACCGTTCGTGTTCGTGGGCAACAACGAGTATCGCATGGTAGGGTTACACGCCGGGGCCCGCGCTTCGATCGCAACCGGCCATCTGGCCCTCTATGTGCTGAATGCGGAACGGCGAGTGGGTCTGATGCGGCTTGCCTGGCAAGTGGTCCGGAAGGGTGCCGATGAGGTGAAGGAGCTGGATCTGATCACCGTCGAGGAGCTCACAATCGAAACCCGGCGACGCCATCTCCAGGTGGCTCTCGATGGCGAAGTTGTCCCGCTGCGGTCGCCGCTTCACTACCAGGTGAAACCGGGAGCCCTTCGCGTTCACGTGCCCAGGTCCGCTTCGGCTTGCTATCCTCACCCGGCGGGGACATCTTCAACCCGCTCTTAGCTACTCTTCTTGCGGTCCTCCGCAGTATGGGCGCCTTCTCTGGCGGCCAAGGTCGGCCGTCCCCGCTTATGAGGGCCTTTCATGCGCCGACTGCGCATCGGCATTCTCGATCTCGTCACCAAGAGTCCCAACCCGTCGCTGTATGGACGGGTGATGAATGCCAATCTCGCCAGCATCATGCCTCAGGTAGTCGGCGTCTGGTGTGAGCAGGAAGGTCACGAGGTAAAGTTCGTCTGCTATACCGGCATGGAGAATCTGCTCGAGGAGCTTCCCGCCGATCTCGACCTCGTCTTCATCGGCGCGTTTAGCCAGTCGGCCCAACTGGCGTATGCGCTGAGCAATTTCTTTCGCAAGCGCGGAGCGGTGACGGTGCTGGGCGGGCCCCATGCCCGCTGCTATCCCGAAGACGCCCGGAAGTATTACGACTATGTCCTCGGGTTTACCGACCGGAACACGATAGCGGAGGTGTGCCGGGAGTGTGCGCCCCACCGGCCCCTGGGCCGGGAAATCGCGGCAGCCACGCAGCCGCTCGAGATGCCCACGCTGGAAGAGCGCTGGAAATTCGTGGAGACGACGCTGGCCAAGGCGCCGACGATCAAGATCGTTCCGATGATCGGGAGCCTGGGCTGTCCCTACACCTGCAGCTTCTGCATCGACTCCACGGTTGACTATCAGCCGCTCAGCTTCTCCCAGCTGCGGGATGATCTGAAGTTCCTGCTGACCAAGATCAAAAACCCGATCGTGGGTTGGCACGACCCGAACTTCGGGGTCCGATTCGACGACTATATGGAGGCGGTGGAAGCCGCGGTGCCTCAGGGCCGCATACGCCACATTGCCGAGAGCAGTCTGTCCCTGTTATCCGAAAAGCATCTCCAGCGGCTTCGGCAGAACGGTTTTCAGGCAATCCTTCCAGGCATCGAGTCCTGGTACGACCTGGGGAACAAGTCGAAGACCCGGCGCACCGGCATGGACAAGGTCAAGCTGGTCTCCGAGCACGTTAACATGATCCTGCGCTACATCCCTTACATCCAGACCAACTTCGTCATGGGTCTGGACGGAGACATGGGGCCGGAGCCGTTCGAGCTGACCAAGAAGTTCATCGATCTCTCGCCCGGCGCATTTCCGGCCTATTCGCTGCTCTCGGCCTTCGGCCGGGCAGCCCCGATGAATCTGGATTACCAGCGTGCCGGGCGGGTGCTTCCCTTTCCCTTCCATTTCCTGAACAACAACCACGCGATGAACGTCCGGCCCAAGAACTACACCTGGCCGGAGTTCTACAAACACCTGGTCGATGTCACCCGGTATTCCTTTTCGTGGAAGGCTATCGGGCGCCGAATTCCGGCAACCCCGACGATGATTCCGAAATGGATGAACGTGGTGCGCGCGGTTTCCTCGGAAGGATTCGGCCGGATCCGCTATCACGAGACGATCAGCGGTCTGCTCGAGACCGACCGATCCGTGCGGCGTTATTTCGAGGGAGAGACCCAGCAGCTACCGGAATTTTATGCGTCCCGCATTCGGCGGGAGCTCGGACCGGCCTACCAGTTCATGCCCGAAGGGGCGCTGACGCACGATCCCAACGCCTATCTTCACGCCACCACCGAGCCCGCCATGGCCAAGATTGGTGCCGCTCGGCGGTCCACGGGTTCCCTGACGAGCTAGTGGTCTCCGGCGCGCGTTCGGACTCCTTGCCGGGCGCCGACCCGGAGCCCGCCCCGGAACTCGAAGTGCTCCTCCCCCATCAGCCGTTCGCCCTGCGGCGCTAAGGCCTTTGCCAGATGCCAGAGCAGCAGCTGTTGACCCACGGTCGTGGCGGGAAGCCAGACTCCCGGTTCGATGGCCGGATAGAGATCGGCGTACTCCGGCCGTAACCGCGCCTCCCGAATATGGTGCTGCACCGAACCCTCCTTCGCTATCGCCCTGGTTACCCGACAGATTTATGGTTGGCCATTAATGGTCACCCAAATAAGCCGCTCCGCAAGGGTGAACCTATCTGCGGCCCAAGGACCTACCGGACCTTCTTGTGCGCCGCTAACTTACTCTGGTCTCTGGTGTCGCAGCCAAGTGGTAAGCCAGAGGTCTGCCAAGGCGAATTGCCACCCGGATCTTCTTACTTCTACGAACATCAGGCCTGACTAGAAGTAAACGTGGCTGGCCCGTAGCGGGGCAACAGATCACATGCGGGCTCCAGCTCTGAGGGGTGTATGTTGGTTTTTCTTAACAGCGCCGGCTTCCGCCGATTCGCGGTCCTCGGCGCACTCGCATGCAGTGATGCTAGAACTGAACCGCTGCCCTCGGATGTAGCCGGTGCTGACTCGGCCCTTCCTGATTCGCCCCCTCCCGACTCGCCCCCGGCCGACTCGACTCCTCCAGACTCTGCTGCTCCCGACTCCGCCATCCCTGACTCGACCAGTCCCGACTCGACCAGTCCCGACTCGGCCACTCCTGACTCAGCCGTTCTCCCAGCGATCCCAGCTCCCCGGGAGCTCCTCGCCAGCGCACTTAGCCTCGACCAGGTGCGCCTCTCCTGGAAGGACGCGTCGGCTTCCGAGTCGGGGTTCGAGATTTTGCGCTCTACGACGGGTAGCGGGGGAACGTACTCCCTGGTGGGTACTAATCAATCGAACGTCACCACCTTCACGAATATGGCATTGAGCGGCGGGCGGATGTACTGCTACCAGGTCCGCGCAAAGGCCGGCGGTGGCGCGGCGACCTCGCCCGGCTCGAATCGCGTTTGCACGACGACGATGTCCGGCACGGCACCCGCGGTGCGGGTGGTGACCTTCGGTGACTCGAATACCGATTGGGGGGTTAATGGCACCAGTCCCCAGGTGCTTGCCCGCTCGTACATCTCACAAGGCTCTTACTCAGCAGCCATGCTCCCGCACACCTCCGACCAACTGGCAGGAAAGATCGAGACGAGGTGGCGTGCTGTCCGTACCAACGCGATTCGGGCCGTGAATCACGCCATCTCGAGCACGACGACTGGCGGAGGTGGCTTCGGTGGACCTAACCGGCACTCCCAGGGTGCACCGCATGCCCGGACGCTTGTTTCCGGCGTGACCCGTTTTCAGGGTGAAGTGCTGGGAGCCAAATGGCCCTGGTCTGGCGGCGAGCCGGTGAATACGAAATACGTCGACGGCTCGCTCCGGCGGGTCCAGGCGTTCAGTCCGGGTGTTAACGACTTTGTCTACGTATCGATGGGAACCAACGATCCGTCCTGGCGCATGAGCACCGGGCAGACGCTGGCCAACCTGCGCTGGATGATCGATACATGGCTAAGCGCCGGGAGGCGCGCCGATCATTTTCTGCTGACGACACTGGCCCCCCGCACCGGCCCGGTGGGGACTAGCTTTCCCACACTCAACGACGGTATCCGTGCGCTGGCGACATCCAAAGGAGTAGTGCTTCTTGATCTGGCCTCCTACACCTCAACCGACAACGGCCGCACCTGGCGCTCGACTACTCTGCACGTAGGCGACGGGGTGCATTACAGCGAGTCAGTCCGCGACTGGCTGGCGGGGCGCGTCGTGGACGAGATGCGGAAGCGGGTACCATAGGGGCTAAGGGTCACCGGGGGCAAACGTCTGGCGGTCCCCAATCAGAACTGGAAATACAGGAAGGGGGAATTGGCGGCGCCGTAAATGCGCACCAGCGCGAGAACCAGCAGGCCGGCCATCGCAACCGCCGCCGCCGGTCTCCAGCGGTGGCTCATTTCGAAGGAGCTCGGGCCGAAGTGCGCGAGCGACCCTGCCAGCAGGAGCATCGCGGCCAGCACCGCAGCCCCAACCGGAAGTGCGCCATTCTCCACAGTGAACATGGTGCGGATAAGCGTCGTCGCGTCGCTGAAAGTTGCCGCCCGAAAAAACGCCCACCCGATCACAACCAACAGGAACATCCCTGCTCGTTGTATCAGGATCGGAAGCCGATCCCACGCCGCACCGAAGCGGCGGTACAGTCCGAGCAGCATGCCGTGGTAGGCTCCCCAGACGACAAACGTCCATGCCGCCCCGTGC
>Ga0136617_10000484_pt1 | contig 33361 bp, 37 predicted proteins | sample AntDrymUQ3222106_2_FD_129672 | JGI IMG/M metagenome (GOLD analysis project Ga0136617, IMG submission 129672) | Polar desert sand microbial communities from Dry Valleys, Antarctica - metaG UQ322 (21.06) | ecosystem: Environmental > Terrestrial > Soil > Desert | place: Antarctica: Dry Valley... | reverse complement strand
GAACCTGCGACTTCTTCCTTCGGAGGGAAGCACTCTATCCATCTGAGCTACGCGAGCATAATAAAGCTTTAAACCGTTACATCAAAAGCGGGCGGCGAACTGGCTGCATTTGCCTCTAACTCCTCGGCTGAATTGTGATCTTTTTTATTCTCACCGCTTCGACCGGACGCTCCTTTTCCTTTGGATCCACTCCCGAAATCGTCCTTACGTTGTTCATTCCCTCGATGACTTTTCCGAAAATCGTGTACTTATTATCGAAACCCGTTTCGCGCTTTAGGGTGATAAAAAACTGCGAATTCGCTGAATCGAAATCCTGGCTCCTCGCGGCCCCAACTATACCCGTATCATACAAAATATCGGAGAATTCCGCGACAACGTTTGGCCGGTCGGATTTGCCTTGTCCGTCATTATTTGGATCGTTATCCTTCGAGTTAGGATCGCCTCCCTGAATCACAGACTGGTTAATGCGGTGAAATGTCGTCCCGTCATATACACCGTCTTTCGCAAGTTCCTTAAATCTCGTGACCATTCTTGGGGCAATGTTAGAATATAATTCTATTTTTATCGTTCCGAACGCCGTGGAGTTCTCCATATCGATTATCGCGATTTCATTGTCGGCGACCGGCGCTACGCCTTTTTTCACTTCGGACGTGCTATTCTTTGCCGGCTTGCTCTCGTCGCATGAAATGGTAAATATCAGGGCAACTAATAAAAAAAGAAATGTCTTGGTATTCATAAAGTTTACGGATTACGGAACGTCTTTGCTGTCGAGTAGAATCGTCACCGGGCCGTAGTTAACTAATTCCACTTCCATCATTGCTTGATAACATCCCGTCTCTACCTTCTTTACATATTTACGTGCGTCCGCGGCGAAAGCCTCATACAGATGTTTCGCGTCGTCGGCTGGGGCCGCCTGGACGTACGAGGGTCGTCGTCCTTTTCTGGTATCCCCGTAAAGTGTAAATTGTGAAACAACAAGGAGTTCGCCCTCAATTTCAATCAAAGACAGATTCGGTTTGCCCTCGGCATCGTCAAAAATACGGAGGTTTACGGTTTTAGCGACTAGATATTTCGCGTCTTCATCGGTGTCTTCCCTGGAAACTCCAAGGAAAACGAGAATACCGTTACCGATTTCGCCTGTTGTCTCGCCGGCAACCGTAACGCCGGCGCGCGAAACTCGCTGCAAAACTGCTCGCATTAGGATGAAAGTTCCTCGATAAAGACCTTATTCATCACTACGGATTCGAGCGGCTTGTCATTTTGATTTGTTGGGACCAGGGCAATTGCGTCAACTACGTTCTGTCCTTCGGTAAGCTTACCGAATTTCGTGTAGCTCGGCGGCAGCGGATAATCTATATGCATAATAAAAAATTGCGATCCGTTAGTATTTGGCCCGGAATTTGCCATCGCTACGGTGCCTTTTTGATAAACGCCTTCGTAGAGGTTTGAGCTGCGGTCGATCTCGTCATCGAACTTTCCGCCCCACGCCGACTCGCCGCCATAACCCTCGCCGAGCGGATCGCCACCCTGGATCATGAAATTCGGGATGATGCGGTGAAAGATCACGCCGTCGTAATAAGCTTTATCAGCATGAAGCCGGAAATTCTCCGTTGTTTTCGGGGCATCTTCTTCCAAAAGCTCGAATTTGATCGTACCTTTGTTTGTCTCTATAACCGCGATTCTATTAGCCACTTAAAAGTTCTCCTCGTTCAACACGAATTTCTCGATAGCAACGGCAACACCGTTTTCATCATTACTTACAGTTGTATAAAATTCCGGCCGTTCAAGCAAATTCGGGTCTGCGTTTCCCATCACGACGGGTGTTCCGGCAAAGTCGAGCATCTCCAGATCGTTAAAATTATCACCGACAGCCATTACATTTTCCGGTGACAAGCCATTGATAGACGCGAGCTTTTTGACACCGATTCCTTTGGACGCGTCGGGCGGCAAAACGTCGATCAGCGTAAAATCCAGATGGGGATAGATTGTCGCTAATAGATTTACGGTGTTTCCAAGTTCATCTTCCAGAACGGACATCATTTCCTTCATCGGCGTGCAGCAGCCCGAAAACGAGATATGAATTACCTCGTTGTCGTTCAGCGTGTCTTCCAGTCTTTCGACACGCCGAACCGACGTTTCCGCTTCGTCGCCGTGGAGGCGCGTAGACCATTTGATGTATTTCTGCAGCGGAATATTATCGTCGGAAACTGTATCGAAAAGCAAAGTTCCTCTGCCGTGCGGATCCACGCTGACGAGAGCATCGCCGCCGAACTCCTTTCCAACCCGCAATATTTCCGCACTCGTGTCCTGATGAAGCAGTGAAACATCCACTGTTTCAAGACTTTCGGCGTATTTCAAAAGCGCCCCGTTGTGAGTTATAAGCGGGGCATTCAATTCCAGTTCCAACCCGACCGGACACGCATCTCGAAATCGCCGCCCCGTCGCAATCGTTACCAAAACGCCCTGTTCTTCGGCACTGCGAACTGCGCTTTTATTTGCATCGGGAATTTTGCCTTTAGAATTGAGCAGCGTCCCGTCAAGGTCAAGGGCGAGGAGTTTGATCATCTATGACAATTGATTCTTCGTTTGTCTAAAATTTGTATAGATTCGTATAAGAATCGTAGTTTGCCAGACGAGAAGAACTGAAATGAAACATGCAGCAATTTGATCGAAGAGATCTGTCCTTCGATAGATTCCATCGAGCAAGTCTCCTGAAAATGGAAAAGGCTGGCCGTATCCGTCCCAATATAGTCTGGTGAATATCGACCAAGCGAAACAAGCAGCATAGAAAAGAGTTAATAACGTCGACAGAAAAAATCTTTTCGCTATAACGACGAAAAACGTAACAGGAAAAGCTAAAAAATGAAGCCCGGCCGGAAGTTGTGGTCCGCCCCCGGAAAATCGAATCCTTTCCAGGCCACCAGCTTGGCTCATAAATTCTCGTTGGACTTCTGCAACCCCAATATTGTAGTTACGCACTATCTCTTCCGCAAAAACTGCAAAGACAAAGCAGGAAATCAGTAATGAAAAAATCATCAGCAAGGCATGTTCTCTTTTCGAAATAAATTTATTTGCCCGCATTTCCGTCATAAAAAGTCTAGTGCTTCTAAAATTCGTCGAACTATTTAACTTGATGTGCATCCATATAAGCTCGCAACAGCTGATTGATCTTAGTTTGATAACCTCGTCCCTGTGTTCGAAAAAACTCGATAACGTCTTGATCGATCCTTAAAGTAAGTTGTTTTTTCTGCGGCATCGGCTTGAAGCCTTTTCGTACGACCGCATTGGCAAACATTTCCGGAGTAAGCCGAGGAATGTCAGAAAAATCAATATCCTCGTCCTTCATATTCCGAAGGCGCTCCCAGTCAGTTCCGGATTGCGTCAAAGTAGATTTGTTCTTCATATTTTTCAGCCTTTCTAACCGATATTAATCTGATCGTGTCATCGTTTTCGGTGTGTGAAACAGCGACGATCACTCCTCCGAAGAGACCCAAAGTAAAGTAGCGAGTCTCGCCATAGTTAGATTTGCCATCAATGTCCGTCGCTATCTCATTTTCGAAAACTTGCCAAACTTCTGCGAAATCAATCCCATGTTTTTTCAAATTCGTCTTGCGTTTGTTCTCATCCCATTCAAATCTCATAACTATTGTAACTACAAAACGTAACTACGTCAATTATTATTCTGTTGTTCGCGCATTTCCTTCCTTTGCTGCTCAAGCCATCTCTGATACTCGCCCTTGCCTTTTTCAAATTCGCTAGCGGATGCATAAAAACGGTGAGAGCCATCATTCGCCTGGACGTTCAAAACGTAATATATATAGTCGGTTTGAGCTGGGTTCAGGGCAGCGCTTATTGAGCTTTCCGTTACCGAAGATATTGGCCCGGGCGGAATGCCGCCGAATCGCCTTGTGTTATACGGCGAATCGATCTCGAGATCGCTTTTGTTGATAGTTCCGTCCCAGCGGTTTTGCATTTTCGCTATATAGACGGCTGTCTGGTCGATCCCGAGCGGTATTTTTTTGGCCAGGCGATTGTAGATCACGGATGCAACGATAGCCCGTTCAGCGTCGAATTTCGATTCGGTTTCGATCAGCGACGCGATCGTCACAATCTCATGTGGGCTGCGGCCAATTTGCCGTGCCTGGACGGTCCATTCCGGCTTCCAGATCTTTTTGAACTGCTCGACCATCGTTCTAACGATCTCAACCGGCCTGGTTTCTCTCGGAAAGCTGTATGTGCTTGGATACATATATCCTTCCAGGTTCTCTGCATTCGGCACAATGTCGTTGAGCAAGCTCGCGTCTTCCATAAGCAAAAGGATCTGCTTATCGTCCACAGGAGGATTCTGAGGAAATTTTTCCGCGATGCGTTTTGAGATATCAAAGCGTGTAAAGCCTTCGGGAATAGTTAATTTGATCGTCCGCACCTCGCCATTTTCGAGTTCCTTCAAAACCTGCAGCGGTGTGATCGGCGATGGAAACTGATACTCGCCTGCCTGTAAATTTTCGGCGTTGCTGAGCAGCTTGAGATATGTTTGTGTTGCAAACGGACTGTTCAAGACGCCTTCTTCAGCGAGCTTCGCGATGATTCCAGCAGGGGTAGATCCTTTTTCAATAATGATAAATTGACTTGCCTTGTCGTGCTCGTGCGGGGTGTTCAGTGAGCTGTAAAACCAATAAGAAAGGCTGCTAATACCGATTATGGCGAGAATAAATAAAACGAACGTGATTTTTATAAATTTCATGATTTGTTGAAAATTTTAGCAACGCGTAAAATTCGGCGCAACGAATCTATGCGAAGAGTCTTTACAGCCATCGATATTTCTGAAGATATACGGCGGATGGCAGGTCTTTATATAGACGGACTGCGAGGGGAATTTCCCAAGCATCGCGTACGTTGGGAAAGCTGTGGTAAACTGCATCTCACAGTTAGATTTATCGGTGACATCAATGACAAACAGTTGGAAACTGTTATAAAGATTATGGATAGAGTTGTAGAGCCGATCCACAGTTTTCAATTAACTATCGAAGGCACAGGGGTGTTTCCATCCGTGCGAAAGCCTCGCATTCTTTGGCTCGGCGTCGAAGACGAAAATGGAAGCGTTGACAGACTCAAAAAGTCGATTGAGGCAGAACTTGAAAACGCCGGATTCCCGGGCGAAAAGAGACTTCTAAAACCACACCTGACGATTGCAAGAATCAATGAAACGGGCATCGCGGCAGCAGCGTTGGCATCGAAACATCGCGAATCACATATCGAGCCCGTCGCATTCGACGTTTCGCAAATCACAGTTTACGAAAGCAAGCTCCTGCCGGCCGGCTCGGTTTATTCGGTCATTTCCCGACACAGACTGCAATAATTCGAAACCCTATTTTGCGGCCAAATACTTCTCGATCGCCTGCATGACCACTTCGCCATCCGGTTTATCTTTTGAAGAAAATCGCGCGACGATTTTTCCATCCCGACCGATCAGAAATTTATTAAAATTCCATATGATGTCTCCCGCGAATGCCGGATTCGTCTCTTTGCTCGTGAGATAATCGTAAAGCGGATCCTGGTCGTCGCCCGTGACTGAGATCTTAGCAAACATCGGGAACGTGACTTTATATTTTGTCGTGCAAAAATCCTTTATCTCGGCAGCGGTTCCGGGCTCCTGTCCGCCAAAATTGTTGGCAGGGAAACCCAAAACATAAAAGCCTTTGCTCTTATATTTGTCGAAAGTTGCCTGTAAGCCTTCGTACTGCGGCGTGTAACCGCACTTGCTTGCCGTGTTTACAACAAGCAGAACATTGCCTTTATATTTTTTAAGCTGCACGTCTTTGCCGTCGATGTCCTTCATCTTGAAATCATATATCGACTTTGCAAGCGTTGAAGCATGTGAGGCGTTTTCGAACGAATGTCCGTAAAAAACCGCGAACATGCCGCCGCAAGCCGCAAAGATCATAAATGCCGCAAATGTTTTTGACATAAGAATTCTCCTATCTTCCCAATTCTCGGGGAGATCTCTGTGGTTCCGGCAGCTTTTCCATTTTCTCGCCGGTTTCACTCAAAATTTCCTTGATGGCGCCGACGCTTGAAAGCAAAGTCGAGGTCTCCATCGGCATAAATATCACTTTCGCGTTCTGCGTCCGCGTCATATCACGCAAGGACTCCACATAACGCGATGTAATCAAATACTGCGTCGTTTGCTCGGTATTTCCAATCGCCTGCGAGATTTGGCCAATTGCCTGGGCATCCGCGGATGCTGCCTTCAGTCGAGCTTGTGCCGCTCCGTCCGCCGCCAGGATTGCCGATTCCTTTTCACCCTCGGAACGCGTAATAGAGGCTTGCTTTTCGCCCTCGGCCCGCGTTATTGCGGCCTGTTTTTCGCCTTCCGCTTGCAAAATCAGGGCACGGCGATTACGCTCGGCCGTCATCTGCTTCTCCATGGTAATGCGGACGTCTTCAGGCGGATTGATATTCTTTACGTCGACACGAGTTACCTTTACCCCCCATTTGTCGGTTGCTTCATCGAGAATAAGCCGAAGCTTTGCATTGATTGAATCGCGTGATGAAAGCGTATGATCGAGATCCATTTCACCCATAACGGAACGCATGCCGGTAATCGTCAGCTGCACCAATCCGCCAACCAAATCCGCGACTTCGTAAACCGCTTTGATAGGATCGGTGATCATCCAATAAACCACCGAATCGACATTGATCGTTACGTTATCGCGAGTAATTACTGGTTGCGGAGGCAAATCGATAAACTGCTCGCGAGAATCGATAAACGTCGTACCGGGCCGGGTGTTCGTCCAATAGACCGCGCGGGGAGATTCGAAAAAAGGGACGATAATGTTCAAACCGCTGGCTGCAACCCGGTGAAAACGACCCAGTCGCTCGATAAGTAAAACGCTCGATTGCGGAACGATCTTTATCGTTTTCCACGCTACGACTAAAAGCGCGATTCCAAGGAACAACAAAAAGACAAGTCCGATGCCGCTAATTAGGTCCATTTTTCCTCCAGAGTAGAACAGTGCAAATATAACGTATTTTTGTTAGAACCGCGAGCCCTAGCGATGGTCTTTCCAAAGTTTTAGCTCACTAGAAACGCTACAACGTTGAGACGGCCTCCTGTAGCGCTTTTTTGTTTTTACGGTCAGTTGACTTATACTTTCACGAACTATGACCGTCAAGCTTTCCGATATTCACGACGCCCGTACGATCCTGCGCAACATCATAAACCCAACGCCTATTATTTCCGATGAAAGACTGTCTTCCGAAATTGGTGCGCGGAGCTTCCTAAAAGCGGAGTGTTTGCAGCGGAGCGGTTCTTTCAAGGTTCGCGGGGCGTATAACAAGATCTCGCGGCTTTCGGACGAGGAAAAGAAACGCGGTGTAGTGACAGCGTCGGCGGGCAATCATGCACAGGGTGTTGCCCTTGCGGCCCGGCTCCATAATATCAAAGCGACCATCGTTCTTCCCGAGTTCGCTGCATTAACCAAAATCATCGCCACCAAATCACAGGGGGCCGATGTTGTCCTTAAAGGATCGAGTTTCGACGAGGCGGTTGCTTATTCCCGCCTGCTTCAGGAAGAGCACGGCTACATATATGTACATGCCTTTGATGACGAACTCGTGATCGCCGGGCAGGGAACTATCGGGCTGGAAATCGCAGACGATTTGCCGGATGCGAACGTAGTGGTCGTGCCAATTGGCGGTGGCGGAGTAATTTCTGGTATTGCCCTGGCGGTTAAGAATCTATTGCCGAATGTCCGGGTTATCGGGGTTGAAGCCGAAAATGTTGCCGCCGTGAATAAGTCACTAGAAGCGGGCAAGCCGGTCGAAATCGAGCATCTTCCGACCATTGCCGACGGGATCGCCGTCAAACGTCCAGGCGAAATCACGCTGCCTATTATTCGCGAATATGTCGATGAGGTTGTCGAGGTTTCAGAAGAAGAAATTGCGCTGGGAATATTTCACTGCGTTCAAAATAATCATCTTGTAGTAGAAGGTGCCGGAGCGGCCGGCGTTGCGGCCCTTCTCGCCAAAAAGATCAAGATCAAACCGCAGGATACCGTTTGTGCGATTCTCTGCGGGGGCAACATTGACGGCAATCTGCTCGCACGAATAATCGAACAGGTACTCGTCCGCCAGGGCCGATACATCATCATGAAACTGCTTGTACTCGACCGGCCGGGCACGCTCGCCGCTATGCTGAATCACGTTGCGGAAACCGGCGCAAATGTCGTTGAGGTTTATCATCAGCGTGCGATATGGCTTGCGCCGCTCGGACGTGTCGGGATAGAAATGATTCTCGAAGTTCGCGACGAACAGCACGGCCGCGACGTTCATAAACATCTCGAAGCCGTCGGATACCACGTAGAACGCGAAGGCCAAGGCGATTGGGAAGAGTAGTTCTCAGTTCACCTTTGTGCATGGTATCGAGTTCACGATTCAGCTTGTTTCATAAACGACTTGTTTCATAAGCGACCGGGTTCTTGCCAATGCAAAAGCCGGAATGTTAAGCTTTCCATAATTTTTGATGCTTTATTTTCGTAACTCCCTCAATGAATAAACACTTTCGCAATCGGCGCATAGTAGGAGCAATTGGCCATCGGATGACAATTGAAACTGAAAGACAAACAACTCATAAATGGTCGGCAGTAATGAGCACATTCTTATTAACACTGACAATTTTACTGGGCTCGACTCACACTCCGGCACAGGATAATGGAGCTAAATTAAATACTTTCATTGACCATGAGCATGCCGAATTTAAAAGATATTCGGCGCCTTCTTACACTGAGGTATCGGGCATCACCGATGTAGAGACGCGACCCATAGTGAGCGGTGCCGGTCCGGATAACGAACCTGCTAATGAAAAAGTTGGGGACGAGCTCATCGCTGCCGATCACGAACGTCAGGTTGAAGACTCGGACACGCGGAAACGAGGCATAGAGGGCGTCGCTGATCGTGAGAAACTTACCCAAACGAAAAACGAAGAAAGATTTCACTGGAAGCCTGCTTTAATTCAATCGGGTATTCTTCTCGGCATACAGCACGGCTTTCGAATGACACAAAAAAAAACCAGGCGGGAACTTGGAGGGCCGTTCTTTGCTGATTGGAGGCAGTCTGTACAAAATCTCCGCGGTTGGAAAGATGAGGACAGTTTTTTTATAAACTATATTGCACATTCCTTACAAGGAGGGGCTACCGGAAGAATCTTCATAAATAACAGCGATAAGGCAAAAAAACAGGAATTCGGCAAATCAAAAAAATATTGGGAAAGCCGATTTAAGGCATTGGCATGGTCGGCGGTGTGGAGCACTCAATTTGAGTTGGGCCCGGTAAGCGAAGCCTCTATCGGTAATGTGGGTTTATATGACAATTATGGGCCAAGTAAAATGGCTTGGGGGGATTTGGTTGTTACACCGGTAATTGGAACCGGAGTTGTGATCGGCGAAGATGCGATCGACAGATACATCTTAAAAAACTGGCTTGAAAGGAAAGCTAATTATAAAGTTACAACCAAGATCAAAATTCTTCGTTCTTTCTTAACTCCGACTACCAGCTTTACAAACCTCTTGCGTGGGAAAATGCCTTGGAAACGAGACAACCGACGGTAAGTAACCGAGTTGCATGCTTCAGGATTCAACAAGGAATTACCAGCTTCAATCGCATTTGCCCGACGAGCCGCTACAGTCGGAAACCCATTTTTTAGATTTTTCATAGCTTACGCCACCGTTTAGTTGTGAAGACTCCTATCTTCGAATCAACTCCTCTGTGTATAGCTCGCGGTAGACCCGGTAATTATTCATCACTTTTAAGACATAGTTTTTCGTTTCGGCAAAGCCGACTTCGGAGACGAATATGCCGGCTTCCTTAGGTTTGCTTCGATTCAGCCAGCGGGCGGCATTATCCTCGCCGCCGTTATAGCTTGCCGCGATAGCCTCGTAAAGCCCGTCGAATTCGTCTTTTAATTCCGCTACGTAAACGCTGCCGATCGCTATACTCACGGACGGTTTATAGAGATCGTCCGGCCGCAGATTTGGATAGCCTGCCTTTTTGTTGTATTTAATCGCAGTGTCGTAGACAAGCTGGAGCAGGCCGCGAGCGCCGGCGGGTGATTTTGCACCAGACTTAAAGCTGCTTTCCTGCTTCATTATCGCCAGCAGGAAACGCGGATCGATCTTTCGCTTCTTAGCCTCGCTGACAAGTTCGGTGCGATACATCACTGGATATTCGGTGTAGAGCCGCGGCGGTTCCGACCCGGAAAGTCGATTGGCCGCGAGATTGCCGAAATACGATCTTTCCGGAATCGATTCGAAAACTCTCAAAGCTTCGTCCCTTCTTTTCGATTTTTCCAACGCGAAGGCTTTGAGGTACTTAACTTCATCGCTGCCCGCCATCGCTCCGGCGAAACTCTTCCGGGCGAGCAGGTCGTCGGCCGCCTCTATTGCTCCGTTCCAATTTCCTCTAAAAATCTCCATCCGCACCCGCGCGTGAAGCGCGTTGATTTCGGGCGCCCTGCCCCTGAATTTCTGAACGGTGGTATTCACCCACTGATTCGCCTCGGTGTATTTTCCGGCCTCGCGATAGGCATCAATTATGTTGAGGTGAGCCGACTCGATCCGTTCTCCGGCCGGAAACATCACTGTATACTGCTCATAGGCCTTCACAGCTTCGATATTTTTACCGAGCCTGACCAGCGAAGCGCCTTTGAAAGCCAGACCTTCGCGGCCGTCTTTTGTATTCAGATAATCTTTCGTGAGTTTGTTAAACCATTGAACTGCTTTTTCATGCTCGCGTTCCCACATATACGAACGGGCGGTACCAAAAAGAGCCTTCGGGATACCCGAGTCGGCTGGATAGTTATCAAAAACGATTTGCCAATGCTCGCGGGCCTGAGGAAAAAGTCGGTTTGAAGAATAAACCTCGGCCCTTGAAAGATGCTCGGCGGCGGAAATCGTTTGTAATTTACCGGTTGAATCGCGGCTTCCGACATCGGCGCTCGTGACGCGCCGCAACGCAGAGTCGGACTGCTGGGCAAGCGCAGGAAAAGAAATTAGAATCGCGGCGACACTGATTAGTAAAATGTTTTTCATATTGGCGCGGCAGGATGCGCTGAGAACTACCCCTAATTTACCGATTATTAGACGATGCCGCAATTTCAAGAGTTGCCGGGAATAAAACGGAAACCCGAGCGGTGGAGAGGATGCAGGTTCGTTAGAATCTGGAGCAGTAGCGACCGGTAAACCGTATAAAACATACTCCTACCGGTCGTTTCTGCCACCAATACTGTTCGTGTTAGAATTTTCTGAACTTTTTCACTTATTTGGAGACACACTAAAATGAAAATTGCATTAAACGGCGCGACGACAATGCATGCTGATCTGGAAACCGATATACGAGCGGCCGGTCAGGCCGGATACGATCTAGTCGAGCTATGGGCGCCGAAGCTTCGCTCCTATTTGACGACGCATTCCGTGGCGGAGTTGAAGGCACTACTTACGGAGAATAATGTCGAACCTTATTCGATCAATTCGATCGAGCACATAACATTTCGCACCCTGGTCGATTACGAATCGATAAAAGCGCAATGCGGAGAGCTTTCGGCGGTCGCGGGCGAGCTCGCTTGTCCATATATCGTCGTCGTGCCGGGAAAACTGCCGAAGAATGCGACGAAGGAACAGATCGTCGACGAGTCTGTCCGTGTTCTCAACGAACTCGTGGATATTTCCGAACCCTATGGTGTGTCTCTGGCGTTCGAATTTCTGGGTCAGACCGATTGTTCGGTTCAGACGCTTGACCTGTGCAACGAGATAGTCGAAACGGTAAATCGGCCCAGCGTCGGGAATGTGATCGACACCTTTCACTTTTATGCAGGCAATTCAACGTATGAGGCGATTGATTCGATGCTGCCTGAAAAGCTTTTTATCTTTCACATCAATGATGCCGAGGATCTGCCCAGGGAACAACTGACCGATGCTCACCGGCTGTATCCGGGAACAGGAATTCTCCCGATTCGTGAAATTAAAGAGCATTTTGACAAGATCGGTTATGACCGAATGGTCAGTATCGAGATTTTTCGACCCGAATATTGGAACGAAGACCCCTTTGAAGTGGCTCGGAAAGCAAAGGCCGCAACCGAAAAGGTGTTAGGACTGGACGGTCATGTCTCGGGCGGTAGCTGGTAGCTCTTTCAATGGACAAAGTAAAGATTGGAATTATCGGAACGGGCTACATAGGCAATGTTCACGGGCGTATTTATTCTCGGGATGAACGGACTGAGGTTTCGGCGCTGTTTGATATCGTACCTGAAAAAGCTGAAAGAACGGCGCGGTCCATAGGCGGAAGGGTTTGCAAATCTCGTGACGAATTGCTCGAAAACTGCGACGCCGTTCTAGTTTGTTCACCCAATAAAACACACAAGGAAATTGCTTTGAGCGCTGTCAGGGAAGAGAAGCACGTCTTCTGCGAAAAGCCGTTTGCAATCGGCGTTAAAAATGGAAAAGAGCTTCTTGATGCCGCGAACACAAGCAAAGGCGTTTTTCAGGTCGGCCATAATCGTCGCTTCGCACCCGTTTACGCAAAGTTGAAGCAGTTACTGCAAGGCGATACCGCTCATTCGGCTCATATCAAAATGAATCGCGGTGAGCTCAAGAATCCCGTCTGGACCGGCGACGTGAACGTAACCGGCGGATTTTTGTACGAGACGACGATTCACCTTTTCGACATGATGCGGTTCCAATTTGGCGAGATCGAGGAGCTTGCGGCTTATGGTTCGCGGCACGACTATCCCGAACTGGATGAGTTTTCGATTATTTTTAAGTTCAAGAGCGGCTTTCACTGCACGTTTGCTTCATCATCCGACGCAAGCTGGCATTTCCCGTTTGAACGCATCGAAGTATTTTGTCACCACCGCACGATCGTGACCGAGGAAATGGAACGCTTGCTGGATTCGCGCGGAATGGACGCAAACTTCGAGACCCTGTCCTGGCACATGACCGAGAAAGAAGAGCGTTGGGGTTATGTACAGGAAGATCGTGCGTTTATTGATTCAGTTCTCAATGGGTTGCCGTCGCCGGTGACCGCGCTTGACGGCTTTAAGTCGGTAGAGTTGGTCGAAACCGTTTACGAAGCTATAAAAACCGGTGAGAAGGTCAGATTCTAACTGTCCGGAATCGAAAACCGAAACTTTATTTAGTATCATTCGTTAAATGTGGTTGTGAAAATCGCGATCCAACCCGGTGCTGCTATGATTCAATGCCAGAAATGCGGGCAGTCTAATTCCGAGCAAAGCCAATTTTGCCGCTTTTGCGGGACGAAATTCCCCGTACCGCAATCGTATTTGGAAAATGACTATGACTATCAAGCCCCGCGCCCGTACGCCTGGAAAACAGACGAATACCAGACGCAAAGTGAACCTCGAAAGAACAAACAGATAAATCAGGTAGAACCGTTAAACACGCCGCAGGCTGTGGGCAGCCGAACGTTTAATGCACAGCCTCTTGCCTATCACGGCCCGAACTATCTGGCCCAAAACTACCGATGCCCGAAATGCGGAACCCATACTTTGCCCATAACAGAGAGGCGAATTTCGACGGCCGGTTGGATAGTTTTCTCCCTTCTGCTGGTATTTACGTTTATATTTTTCTGGGTGGGGCTGCTGATGAAGGAAAATGTGAGTGTTTGCCCGGTCTGCAGAGCGAAAGTCAGTTAATGGACGGTCAGCGATAATAGTATGCTTTCGGATGCTCGATCTTGATTGCCGGATTCGTACTCAGGACTTCGACCCTGTGATAACCTTTTTTCATATGAGTCGAAAGATATGAGAGAAGAAATTGGCGATTGAGTAATATTCTCAGATCATTGAAAAACGGTTCGAAGCTTATCGGCGCTATGGAGCCTTGAAAAAAGGCCCGCCCTCCGGTTTCGTCGGATAATTTTGCAAGCGATCCCTGGCCGGTCAGGATCAATCGTGAATCTCCGTTTTCAGTCAGGCTTGCTGGCGAATAAAAGGAGTAAACTGCCACGCTGCGTCTCTGGGCTCTAAGAATTGCTCGGTCGAGATCCAAACTTTGGCCGGGCGAATTGACAAATCCGTGCGAAGCGTCGAGGCCGTCGGAAACCAGCAGAATCGCACGCCGGCCGGCCGGAAGGGCATCAAAACGATTCAGGGCGTCTATCACGCCGTCATAAGGATTTCTCGGAGCCGACGCCGAACTGGATGTTACGATTCGCAGGGCGTTTCCCGCATCGTCTAAATTGTCAGTAAACTTCTGCCTGATTTGAAGATTGCCGCCCCGAACGTATGCAACCATCACGCGCGAACCTCTGGGCAGATTACGAATGAATCTCGCTATATCCCGAATTTGCAAATTGAACTGGGAAGAAAGATCTTCCTGAATAAGTATGGCAAGTGCTAATGGAGCGTCAGTGACACTCCGAATCGACAAGATCCTTTGTTCCTCTTTGTCCTCTTTTACGATTAGCCTCTCGACCTGAATGATTTCCGCAGTTTGATCCTCCATCAGTTCCTGCTTGGTAAAGATTGAGATCGGTATTGATACCGTTCGAACGCGCTGTTGCTGCTGTTCACCTCTGGAGTTTTGAGCGAAGGCGGGCGGGGTAAAAAACGTAAATAACAAAAATGCGTTTAGCAGCGAAAGAAATATCGTTTTTGTCATACGCTATATGCAAAGCTCCCGACAACTTTGCAATCATAATATTTTTCTTTTCAATAATTAAAGTTTGTGATGCGCAAAGATTGAATTAAGTTTCCACTGTTTGTAAAGTAAAAAAGTAAAAATGAAGGAACTTGGATCGAAATATGATTTGACCCGAAACGACCTTTCGCGCGGCCGAAACCTGAAGATTGGCGCCGTGTCTGCTCCCATACTACTCGCCGGTATTCCGGCTGTTTTATTTACGATTTTATTTTTTATTTTTGGTGCGACGCCGCCGGCCGCTGCCACCTTTTTCTTTCTGGGAATGATTTTTACGGTCGTAGGTATCGTATCAGGTTTGACAGTTTCAGGAGTTTTGGCCTACAAGCACGCGATGTGGACCAAAGAAATGCGAGAGCTTATCGCCGCCGACGGTATCCGAGCAGAGGAAGTCGCATGGTTCAAAAATGAGCTGAAGTCCAACGAGAAGCGTGCCTTGAAGGAAATAGAAGCCTCTGACGTAATGCTCGCGGACGCCTACCGCGAGACTTTGGCGTCACGGTTGACGGCTACGAGAATCGTCAAATCATCGAAAGTTGAGCTCCTTTTAACGAAGCGGAGGAAGACGAAAATGAAATATCTAAAAAGCGAAAACGCAAAGGAATTTCAGTCACAGATCGAACGAGATGCGAAAAAAATCGCCCGAATTAACGAGGAGGCAAAGCTTATGCTAGCTGAAGCCGAAACCCGTCTGCAGCTGATCGAGGCGGCAGCATCTCGCGGAGGCGGCCTTGCCGATTCGGAATTAGCTCTAAAAAAATTATCGGCCCGATCCAAGGCCCTTCCGCTTGCCCTCGAAGAAGCCAAAATGGCCGAAGAAATTCGATCGGAACTTGAAAGAGAGCCGACAAACTTGTAATGCATTTCCGCAACAGGATTGAAACGGCAATGAAGAATCTTGAGGAGTTTAAGAAACTAAAGTGAAAAGGCGAGAGAGAACCGCAAAAGCCGTTTCCGAACGCTTGAATTGAACCTGTATTTAACAGGTGGGTGGCTGTCTGTTCCTCCGAGGAACATCATAGCCGTCTTCTATGGCAAATCTTTAACATGAAAGACTGCACCGAAAACGACGTTAGCCTCCCGTAATTCAAGTGTTGGCTCAATTATTAATGCGTCCGGTAACGAACTACGCAGTAATTATCCTTCGCCTAAGTACAAATACTAGCATAACGGTTAGCGGATTGGAAAGAACGAAGTAATGCTAATTTTGACAATTCGCATTTTTTTAGGCGGCCACCCGTAGAAAATAGAAAACACGTCTAAGTATTGCCGAAAGATAACAGAGGGGAATGAAAACGGGCAGATCCTTACTGCTCGATCTCAAACTGCTGGGGCTTAATTTCCTTGTGCTTTAACACGCGGTCGAGCATTTCAGCGCATTCGGAACTTCGAGAAGCAAGCTGTGCATCGATCTGAGCCTGCATATTTTTGACCTGATGAAATTCGTCTGCGATGTGCAGGGCGGCCAGGATCGCCACTTTCAGAGAATCGACCGTGAGAGTGCCGGAGGATATCTCGCGCATCTTGCTGTCGACATATTCCGCAAGGCGCAAAATATACTCGTTGTCACCGTCAGAGCGAATGCTGTAGTTTTGGTTATAGATCTCCACACGGATGGAGTGCTCGGACGATTCGGCTTTTCCCTTTCCGCTAATCATACACTTTACCTCCCTACGGCTTCGGCGACTTCGGCATCGATTATCGTCATTGCATCAAGCATGGCTTCTACCTTAAGTTGAATGGCGTCGCGCTCCGAAAGCAAAGTTTCGACCTTCTCTTCAAGCCGGGATTTCTCGGCCATCCACCCAGCTGCGTCGCGTTTGAGGGAAAACGCTTCGCGCTCGATCTTTTCCTTTTCCTCACGCATTTTCTTCGCGAATTCGATCGTAAGGTAAATTTTATCTTCGAGATGCGAGAACTTTTCCATTCCCGTTAAGCCGTTCATTCAAGTGCCTCCACTTATTTCGAGGTTGGGTGGGAAAACTGCAGTTTTTATTATCTATACTTTCGCCTGAAACTTCAAGTAATTCATCAACTTTTCTCTAGTATCTATGTCTAATACTTAAACCACTTTCTAGGGAATGAATGATTATTTGGTGGACGGAGGCGATCTCTTCCTCGACCAGTGTTCGTTCGTCGCTGCGATACTCGAGCCGGATCGTGATCGAGCGTTCATCCTCCTCCATACCTTTGCCTTCGTACACGTCGACAAACTCTACGCCCTGACATAAATCCGCGTCTAGTTCGATGACCGCGGCTCGAATGTCATCGAAAGTAAGATAGCGTTTCGCGATGAACGATACATCACGAATTATCGACGGATATTTTGCAAGCGGCCGGTAGACGGTGGGCGAAGGCTTGACGGCAAGCATAGTCTGAAGATCGACTTCGGCCAGATAAACCGACTGCTTAAATTTGTAGGAAACAGTGATTTCGTCATTCAAACGGCCGATGTAACCTACGTGTTTGCCATTTACCGAAATGGCAGCCGTTTGGCCTTTGCGGAGGTGCGCGACATCATCCGCGGAAAATTCGATCCCCGAAACGTCAGCGGCATTGAGTGCAGATTCGAGGGCGCCCTTCGCATCATAAAAATCAAGTTCGGGGCCGTGCATCGCGCGGTCTTCAAACACTTCGCTGCCCGTTAATACCAGGGCGAAAAGCTCTCGTTCATTGGGCAGGCCGGATTCGCCCGAAAGTGCCGCAAACGCGGTCCCAATCTCGAACATAGCCACATTGCGTCGTTGATGATTGAAGTTCGTCTTTACGGCATCCAGTAAGCCGGGCAGCAGCGACGGACGCATTCGGATCGCGCCTTCGATCACGGAATCTCGCAGCGTTATAAAGCTTTCCTTTGCCGTTGCATCCACAATATCCGGAACCGGTTGAAAAATTTCGTCAAATCCGGTGTCGATAAAGCTATAGGAGATCGCTTCGTCAAAACCTGCGTTCGTTAGCGTCTGCCGGAGACGCATCTTGCGCATTTCGTTCGGCTGGTATCCACCTGCGGCGAGTGCCGGTGGAAGCTCGTTAGCAATATTCTCGTATCCGGCGTGTCTTGCAACTTCTTCGACTAAATCCTCCTCGATTGCCAGATCGTGTCGCCACGACGGGGAAACAAAAGTCTTGGATTTTGAATAATCCGCACTCTTTGGGTCGATCTGGATCTCTTCTGTATGAGATTCAATCTCTGAAATTTCAGAATCGCTCTGGTTCATTATTCCCAGTGCATTCAAAATTCGTACACATCTGGCAGTATCGACATCCAATCCGGTCAGCCTTTTTACCGCATAAGAGACGTCTTTCGACTCGATCTTGTTTGGACTGGATCTTGTGGGATAAACGTCAACAAACTCACCAGCCTTACCACCTGAGAATTGGCATATTAAGTCAGTTGCGCGGTCTGATGCCAGGAGAAGGTTTTCGATATCCACGCCGCGCTCGAAGCGATAACTCGCCTCGGTCGCAAGACCCAATTTTCGTGAGGTTTGACGAATACTTTCGCGTTTAAAATACGCAACTTCAAGTAAAACATTAACCGTAGATTCTGTGATACTTGAACCCAGTCCACCCATTACACCGCCAATCGCCGCGGGTTTTTCGGCATCGGCGATAACGAGCATCGACTCGTCAAGCTTCCGTTCAACGTCGTCAAGCGTACGAATAATTTCGCCGTGCTTCGCCCGCCGGACAACTATCCGATTTCCGGCGAGCTTATCGAGATCAAACGCATGCATCGGCTGCCCAAGTTCATGCATGACGTAGTTCGTAATATCCGCGACGTTGCTGATTGATCGTTCCCCAATCGCGTTGATTCGCGTGACCAGCCATTCCGGTGACGGGCCGATCTTGACATTCTTAATGATTCGCGCGGTAAAACGATGGCAAAGATCGGGTTCTTCGATTTTTACGATTTCGGGAGCGAGTATCGCCGGAAAAGGCGCTTTCGAAAGACCTTGGTCGGCAATGACAACCTCCGCATTCAATTCCACGCCCGTTATGACTCGAATCTCACGAGCGACTCCCAGATGCGACAAACAGTCCGGCCGATTCGAGGTAAGATCGATGTCAAACACAAAATCGTCGCCGTGCGAATGAATGCCCTCGACCGCCAATCCGACACGCGTCAGTTTCTCAGCCAATTCCTCGGCCGGCAGATCGATCGAGATTACATCCTTTAACCAGTTATAACTGATGTTCATAAGGAACGCCGGCATCCTGCCGGCATGGGCGTGAAACGCGAAAAACACATATTAACAGAGATTTTCGTCCGCAGCATTGTTCGCATCCTGTGGACACGTGCCGGCAGGATGCCGGCGTTCCATCACGTGAACTGTTCCAAAAACCTCACATCGTTATCGAACATCAACCGAATATCGTCGAGCGAATACATCAAAGCGCACATGCGTTCGAGGCCGAAGCCGAATGCGAAGCCGGAATAGACTTGCGGATCGACGCCGACGGCTTTCAGCACATTTGGATGCACCATTCCCGAGCCGCCAAGTTCAATCCAGCCCGAGCCTTTGCATGGACGGCACCGCTCGCCATCGAATTTGCCGCTGCCGTGACATTTGAAGCAGGAAAAATCGAATTCAGCGCTCGGCTCGGTAAAAGGGAAGTACGATGGCCGAAAGCGCGTGGTTGTATCCTCGCCGAACAATCGTTTCAGCCATTCCGTCACCGTGCCCTTCAGATGTGCCATCGTGATGCCTTTGTCAACACATAGGCCTTCGATCTGGTGGAACATCGGCACATGTGTCATGTCCGGTGTGTCGCGACGGAAAACCTTGCCGGGAGCAATGATTCGAATCGGCACGCCGCGGCGCTCCATCGCGCGAATCTGCACGGTCGAAGTCTGTGAGCGGAGCGCAAAACCGTCGGTCGTGTAAAATGTATCCTGTGATTCGCGAGCCGGATGGCCTTCAGGAATATTCAACGCGTCGAAGTTGTAATAGTCCGTCTCGATCTCGCGATCATCCTCGATCGTATAACCCATCGAAACAAAAATGTCCTCGATCTTTTGCCGCAAGATCGTGATCGGATGTAAATGCCCGGTTCTAGGTCGACGCCCGGGAAGCGTGACATCCAGGCGTTCAGCTTTCGTGCGGGTTTTCGACAACGATTTGTTAATGAGCAGTTCAAAAGCCACTATAGTCTCCACGATTGACTTTTCGATCGACTGAACATATTGGCCAAACTCCCCACGATGCTCGGGAGCCAGCTTGCCAATGAGATTTTTCGATTCCGCCAGACGGCTCTTTTTGCCCGTGTGGCGGATCTTTGCTTCGCCGAGATCGCGCAGCAAAAGTTCTGTCTCGGCGAGGCCCAAGCCTTCCGAGCCACGGCTCTTCAATTTCTCAAAATCGCGATTAAATGCGTCGCGGGCCGCTTCAAGCTTATCTCTCGCTTCCGTCATAAATAACCAGAATATCAGGTTTGGACAGGTAAGACACTGAACCGATTACTTTAACAATATCTGAAGGCCAGGTAAAAGCACATGCGGATTTTTTTAGCATCGGAAATGGTACGGACGGGACTGGTAAGAGGCTCTGTGATCACAGCATTTGGCACGATACTTGTCCTATAAAACATTAGGCGTTTATTGTGTACCGTTTGCAATCAGGAATACCGGAAGCGGGCTAAACTGCATATTTCTATGTGAGCATTTGGTGAGCAGTTATGCGAACCGCCTAAAACTTTGAATCTTAAGGGGGAAGGAAATGTCATATATTACAACGAGCGATAACACGAAGCTTTATTTGAAAAGCTGGGGATCCGGACGGCCGGTCATTTTGATTCATGGGTGGCCGCTTTCGGCCGACACCTGGGATGATCACGCATTGGCGCTTGCCGATGCTGGATTTCAGGCGATTGCATACGATCGACGCGGATTTGGGCGTTCCGATCAACCGTGGGACGGTTACGATTACGATTCTCTGACGGATGATCTCGCCGCCGTTGTACGGGAGACCGGAGCTGCCGATGCCGCTCTCGTCGGCTTTTCGATGGGTGGGGGTGAAATTGCACGCTATATGTCCCGGCATGGCGCAGCAAATATTTCGCAGGCAGTACTCATTTCTTCGGTCGTGCCATATATGTTGAAAACAAATGACAATCCAGACGGAACTGAGAAATCGGTATTCGATGAAATGGCTGTTCAGATAAAGCGGGACCGAGCGAATTTTTTTGCCGGCTTTTTTAAAGATTTCTACGGCGTCGGATATATTAGTCAGCCAATTAGCAACGAAATAATCGAATGGTCGTGGACAATGGCAATGCAGGCCAGTCTCAAGGCAACTTTGGAATGCGCCAAATCGTTCGCCACGACGGATTTTCGGCCGGATATGAAGGCTTTTAACGTGCCTACGCTGATCATTCACGGAGATTCGGACAAGACTGTTCCGATTGATCCGGCGGGGAGAGCAGCGGCGCGTGCAATCGCGAATTCAACTCTCATCGAGTATGAAGGCGGTCCGCATGGGCTGCTTGCCAGTCACAAGGATCGCATCACGAGGGACCTCGTATCCTTCCTCGTTCGGGGTGAGAGAACGCTCGCCTCTTCGGTATGATACTTTGGAGAATTCCGGCGTCCGCCGAGAAAAAAAAGCGCTGCCGCTTACCCGACAGCGCTTTCTCTTTGTATACTTTGCTCAATCAAGCAGTTGCTTGCTGCTTCTTACCGATTGCATCCTTTGCCTGTCCCACAACTGCAGCAAATGCTATCGGCTGTTTCACCGCCAGATCGGCGAGGACTTTGCGGTCAAGTTCGATATCGGCCAGATTAAGGCCGTGGATGAACTGCGAATATTTTATGTCATTCAAACGGCAGGCCGCGTTGATGCGGACGATCCATAGTTTGCGAAAATCGCGTTTTTTTAGCTTTCGGCCGGTATAGGCAAAGTTCAGCGCGCGTTCGACCGATTCTTTGGCCGAGCGGTACAGTTTCGATTTCGTTCCACGGTATCCTTTGGCTAAGGCCAATATTTTTTTGCGTTTTTCCAAACGCTTATTTCCACGTTTTGCTCTAGGCATTGGTCACTCCTTTCAGTCGTTCAAAGGCGAAAGGGTAAAGGATAAAAACTGAAATAAATCCGAGCTTTATCCCTTATCCTTTCGCCTTTCTCCTTTTAATCTCTTCCGTACGGCAGCATTTTCTCGACGCGTTTCTGATCGCCTTCGGAAACCATCACATCGATATCCAGATTACGTTTACGCTTGCTCGTTTTCTTGGTCAAAATATGACGCGCGTGCGAGTGGCCGCGTTTGAATTTGCCCGAGGCTGTCGAGCGAAAACGCTTTGCGGCGCCCTTATGTGTTTTTAGTTTTGGCATAACTCATCTCCTCTGTATTCTTAACAAGTTGCGAATTGCCGAGTACGGTATTCGCGGATAAATTTTCCTAAATCAGATAGTTCTACGAATCTTTTTTCCCGACTGTCTTCGCGCTCGGCGGTTCGCTTTGCTTCTTAGCTGCGGCCGCTTTCTTTTTCGGTTCACCTGCTTCCACTTTCGTCTCGGCCTTTTCCGCTATAGCATCTATCTCCAAGGGTGTGGTTTCGCTTTGATCTTCGGTTGCTTCCTTGGCCTTCTTTGTCAAAGCCTTTCTTTCATCACCGGCGTCTTCTTTCTTATCCGTCGCAGGTGCAGCTTTTTTCTCAGGCACCTTCGCCTTCTTCGGTATAAAAATGGTGAACATCTGATAGCCTTCCATCTTCGGGTAAACCTCGACATCGGCCAGATCGGCGAGATCGACCGTCAGCTTTTTAAGTATCTTTGCTCCAAGCTCACGGTGCGTCATTTCTCGGCCGCGAAATGCGATCGCCGCCCGAACCTTGTCGCCCTCTCCCAGCCATTCGCGGGCGTGTTCCATTCGATAATTATAATCGTGATCGTCTGTACCGGGCCGGAATTTAATTTCCTTGACCTGTACCGTAACCTGCTTTTTCTTCGCTTCGTGGGCTTTTTTCTTCTGTTCGTATAGAAACTTGCCGTAGTCAATGAGCTTGCACACGGGCGGTTTCGCCGTCGGTGCGATTTCAACGAGATCCAAACCCATTTCACGTGCTTTCTGAATAGCGTCACGCGTGTCCATTACGCCAAACGCCTCACCGTCTTCTGTCACTACACGGACCGACGGAACTCTGATACGTTCGTTTGTCCGATGCAGCGGCTCGCGAGAACGCGGGCGATTTCTATTTCCACCAAATCTTCTTGCGATATTATGCCTCCTTTGCTAATTGCCTCTTAGAGACTTCGCAGCAATTTTTGCTGTGTGATCATCTCTTTAAATTCCGCGAGAGTCATCGCGCCGATGTCTCCCAACCTTCTTTCACGAACCGAGATCGTTTGTTCGTCCAGTTCCTTGTCGCCCAAAACGAGCATATACGGGATTTTCTGCACTTGGGCATCCCGTATTTTTGCACCGATTTTATCACTTTTTGTGTTTGCTTCAACCCGAAAACCCGCTTCCTTCAAATCTTTACCGATCTTTTTGGCATATTCGTTAATCCGATCCGTGATCGGAAGCACGGTAACCTGAACCGGAGCGAGCCAAAGCGGAAATGCTCCCGCGTAGTGCTCGATCAAGACACCGAAGAATCGCTCGATCGAGCCGAACAATGCCCTGTGGATCATAAACGGACGATGTTTTAAGTTGTTCTCACCCGTGTATTCCAGTTCGAAGCGTTCGGGCAGATTGAAATCGAGCTGAATTGTTCCAAGCTGCCACACACGCCCAATTGCATCCTCGATCTTGATGTCGATCTTTGGCCCGTAAAACGCCGCCTCGCCCTCCATCCGTTTGTACGAAATATTTCGTAGTCTCAAAGCGTTTGCGAGAGAAGCCTCGGCGCTTGTCCAAGCTTCGTCGGCACCGAGATATCCTTTGTTTTCGGCACCGCCACGAACCGAAAGCTCGAACTTGACCTTGTCGAATCCATAAGTCTCGAAAACCTTTATCGCAAAATCCAGACAATCGGAGACCTCCGCACTTACCTGGTCCGGACGAACAAACAAATGGGCATCGTCTACCGAAAATCCGCGAACACGCATCAGGCCGTGCAGGGTGCCGGAAAGTTCGGCGCGGTAAACGGTTCCCATTTCCGAATATCTCTGCGGCAGATCGCGATAGCTTCTGGGTGAGGATTTATAGATACCGATGTGAAACGGGCAGTTCATCGGCCGCAGTCGATATTCTTCGTCCTCGATACTCGTCGGAGCGAACATTCCGTCAGCGTAATTGTCTTCGTGGCCGCTGATTTTCCAAAGTTCGCGTTTGGCGATGTGAGGCGTAAAAACAAAACTGTAACCCCGATGCTCAAGCTCTTCTCGAAGGAGGCGTTCCATTTCCATGCGAACGATTCCGCCTTTCGGGTGCCAAAGAATTAGGCCCTGACCGAACTCGTCCGATATGGAGAAGAGATCGAGCTCGCGTCCTAAACGGCGATGGTCGCGTTTTTCGGCTTCTTCACGCTGCTTTACCCATGCGTCAAGCTCGGCCTGTTCAGCAAATGCAGTACCGTAAATACGCTGCATTTGCTGGTTTTCCGCATCGCCCTTCCAATACGCTCCGGCGATCGCCAAAAGCTTGAAAGCTTTGAGCTTTCCCGTGTGCGGCACATGCGGACCTAAACAAAAATCTATAAACGGCGATGAATCGATATAATAAATGCTCGCGGTATCCTGAACCTTTTCATCGATCAGTTCACGCTTGAGCGGTTCGTCGCGTTCGCTGAAAATGTCGAGAATTTTCGCTTTTTCAATTTCTTCGCGGCGATAGGGAAGATTCTGCTTCGCCATCGCCTTCATCTTTTTCTCGATGGCGGGCAGATCTGCCTCGGTAAGCGGGCGCGGCGCGATCACATCGTAAAAATACCCGTACCGCGGATCGTCCATCAGCGCCGGTCCGATACCGAGCTTTGTTCCCGGAAAAAGATCGAGTACGGCCGCTGCGAGCAAATGAGCGGTCGAGTGGCGAATTATCTCAAGCCCATCGCGGGTATCGGCAAGGATCGGTTCGATGGAAAAAACTTCGCCGTTATCGGTAAGCTCTCTATACAAATCGACCTCTTCGCCGTTTAGCTTTGCGGCCAGCGATTTTTTCAGCACATCGCGGTCAAACGATTTCAGAGCATCCGCGACAGTCGCTGGCGCAGCAATAGATCGCTGTTGTTCACCGTATTTTACGTTTAATTCAGCCATACACTTGTTAATCGTCCATTGCAGAAGCCCGCACGTTACGTCAGGGGGGAAATAATTCACCTTGAGCGATCCGCCTTTGTTTTACACGTGGGCTTCCGCATCTCTGCCGCTCAAACTAAATCAACGATTAACAACAACTTCCTACTACTAAACAGATTTGATTCGATAAGAGCGACTTTGCCTTGCGTTTCCGTGAAAACGCGAATCTCACGCAGTTAGAAGCGTGTCGTAGTAGTTCGTGTTACTGCAAAGTTCTTCGTTAGCATCGTACCGAAAATTGTACCGGCAGCATCCTGCCGTCTGTCGCTGTACCGTCCGTCAGACTACACGTTACTCGTTCGGGAGCTCCCACAGCAGGCACCGGGACGGCGGCATTACTTCAAAAGATGGTAGTCTCTAGCAGACTTGAACTGCTGACCCCTACCGTGTCAAGGTAGTGCTCTACCACTGAGCTAAGAGACTATTTTCCGCGATATCCTAAAGAAAAGCGAACTTAGAGGATGCCAAATACTGGAAACACTGTCAAGTAAGTGTACTTAATCGCAGTGGTTGATTTTGAGACTTAATTCGTGTTTCTTCGTGTGAGTCTGTGGTCTCGTCTTTTAAGAAGGAACCACCCAAACGACACGGAAATGAATAAGTGGTTAATTGCAAACGGAACGAGAGCCTGCTTAATTGAGGCAGGGGTATTGCAAATGAAGTTTTTCTGTAATAGAATATATCCGTGTATTAACCTCGTACAGTATCTAATAACAAAAACTTTCGCAGCATGCGAAACTAGATTATTATTGCGAAAAGCCGGGTGGCATCCGGATTGCTAAGCAATAATACAGTTGTAAACTTTTCAAGATCATCAAGAAAAATTTATTTCTTCGATGTGTTTGAAAATATCTCAGAATAAACGGAGGAAGAAGATGATTTCTTTATTGATTTGGTTGATTTTAGGCTTTTTGGCGGGCTATCTGGCTAAGCTTATTATGCCTGGTCCTGATGGCGGGGGTGTTATCTTAACAACGATCCTGGGAATTGTCGGAGCAGTGGTCGGTGGATACGTTGGTACTTTATTCGGAGCGCCGATGGTTAGTTCGTTCGATAATATCGGTGGTTCAGTGTTGAGTTTTGTTTTTGCGATAATTGGAGCGATCGTCGTGTTAGCGATATATCGCTTGGTTACCGGTAGAAGTGTTACACACGGCTAGCACCCGGATACCTCTTTATCTATTTGAAGACTGCTAACAGCGAAAGTTGTTAGCTTTTTTTATTGACATCATGCCTCGCTGCTGCTCATCGTCACAAAACATTCGAGCAAAACCTATGCATTCCGATAGCAACTAGTTTCGTCGTGCGGTTATCGATATCGAAATTTGGGTTCACCTCGCTGAATTCAATAATCTTGGTGTTCGAAAGGCTTGCTGCATATTTCACTAAAGTAATAAAATCGTCAGCCCTAAGACCGAGCGGGCTCGGGGCCGACGTTCCGGGAGCATCGGAGGATCGAACAGCGTCGATATCGAATCCAAAAAAAGTGTTCAGCGATGTGCTTTGGTTTATAAATTTCTGGCGAATGCGTTCCTTGATCTCCACATCGGCGGTTTCGCGCGAGCGAAGCACTTCCAGGCTGATCCGATTGACGCCTAACTCTTTCAGGTAGCTGTAATAAATCGGCGAGGCGAAATGCGTCTGATACGCGACCTCGTAAAAATAAGCCGGGAGGAGAAGCTTTTCCTCCAAAAGCTGTCGATACGGAGTTCCGCTGTTTCGCGGCTGGTCGTCGCGTACATCGAGATGTGAATCGATGTTGAGTGCGATCCACGCGTCCGGCCCGAAAACCTCGGCCATCGCTCTGCCGTCCGGGTACGAAATATCATTGCCCCCGCCAAGCACGATTAGCCGCTTACCGTCCCGCAAAACCTGCTGTACGACGAGGCTGTGTGCCTCGTGAACGTTCTCTAGCGTTCCCGTAACATTCACATCGCCCAGATCGAAGAGTCGCCTTTTTATTCCCATCGGCGTCAATTTATAAAATTGTTCGCGGACCGCATTCGGAGCCGCCGCCGAGCCCACGCGCCCGCCGTTTCGCCGCACGCCTTCGTCCTGCGGGCAGCCGAGGATCACAATATCCGACGCCTCATAATCTTTTTCCTCGGACAACACGATCTCGCCGAGTCGCGGATCGTTTTTGTCATTCCTGCGAAAAAAACAATCAGGGGTCGGACGCGAAGCAAGCTCAAATATTTCGTTCATGATTCAGCGTTAATTATTTTCTAATTAGCACTTTAAATCAAATTGGCGAGATTTCCCTGGAACAGAAAATGCCGATAATCGGCGCGGCTGTTCTAGCGTATCCACCTGCCACCCGGGCCCCGTTTTCGACCGTGTTGTCTCTCCGGTCGCCTTCCGCTCCCGCGCAGTCGGTCGCCGTGTCATTTCCCGAACCGCCGTTGAAGCAGTCCGCTCCCGCGCCGCCGGTCAGCGTGTCGTTGCCGCTGCCGCCCGACAGCACGTCGTTGCCGTCGCCCGCGTTGAGCGTGTCGTTGCCTGAGCCGCCTTCGATGCGGTCATTGCCGTTGCCGTCGGTGTTGGTGAAGCCCTCGTCCACCTGACCGTTGCCGTTGCCCCGCGCATTCCGATTGCGATTAGATTGCCCGCCGCTATCTGCCGGTTTTGACGAACTGAATACGGTCGCCTATTGAGCAGCAGCGCGGACAAGGCTGGACTGATAAAGGCTCGTCCCGCCGCGACCGATTTGATGCCGGCAACAATGTCGGTCGTCGCGCTGTCTTTCAAAACATAACCCTTGACGCCCAAATCCATCGCGGATTGAAAAATCTCGTCTTCGCTGTGCATCGTCAGAAAAACGATTTCAACTTCGATTTTTTTCCGCTGAACCTCGCTCACGACCGCGAAACCGTTCAAGCGCGGCATATCAACATCAAGCACGGCAACGTCCGGTCCGTGAGTTTCAATCAATTGCAGAGCCGTTTCACCGTCGCCCGCTTCGCCGACGATGAGCAAAGATTTATCCGTTTCAATCATTTGCCGCGGACCTTGCCGGACAATCGGATGGTCGTCCGCGACGACGATTTTAACTTTTGCTTTCCATTGTTCATTAATTTTTGCGATTCGCTCAACGGTATTTTAATCAAAATGGTCGTTCCGCCGCCAACTTCGGTTTCGATTTCCTGCGTTCCGCCGAGCATTCGCACTCTTTCGGATATTCCCAAAAGACCGAAACCGCCTTTCCCGGCATCGGCCTTGCGCGGCGCGTTCGTGTCAAATCCTTTTCCATTATCAGAAATCAAGATGGTCAAATTTCGTTCACTTTTTTTGAGTAAAATCTGCGCTTCCGCTGCCGCGGCGTGTTTGACGACGTTACTTAACTTTCCTGAATTATCCGATAAACGCTCATCTCGGATTCGCCGTTAAAAAGATTATCAATCTCGTCAATTTCCGACTGAATCGCAAGCTGCCCGGTTTCCGTAATCTTGTTCAAAAGCGACAGAATCGCCTTCTTCAAACCGAGATTGTCGAGCAGATACGGATGCAGGTTATAGGAAATCTCGCGCACTTCGCTGATTGTCTGCGCGGTTTGGGCGTTAATTAACTCAAGCTGCTTTTTGGCGTTTTCGTCCGTTACCGACTCCGCTCCCAAAACGGCGCGGTTTTTAATCATCGCCAAACTTTGCCCGATTCAACGACTATAACATAATTGGCTCTCGCTTTTGGTTTAGTATCGTTCAGCGAACTTATCTTCGTGTGTCAATTCGTGTGAATTCGTGGTTCCTGTCTTTAACTTCTTCAAGAAGGAATATCGAAAAAACACGAAAAGGCACGAATAAATCGAACTCCGGAAAATAGCTGACTAATACCGACGCGCTACCAAACGTTTTGCTAAAAACGGCGCTCATTTGGTCTGGTAAGGCCGGTTTGAGCTAATGATAATCGAGTATCGGGACTTCCGAAAATATTAGGTTTTTAATTACTTAGAGCAGGCCAACAAACAGTGAGTATGGAACATCCTCTTTTATTGGGCCGTATTGCTGGCATTCAATTTGCAAGCTCTTTCTTTAACACTCTCTCCATGAATGCTTCGAATACACAAAAAGGGGAAGAAAAAGGATGAGAAAATTTATTATTAGTTTTGTCATAATGACACTGTTTGCAGGCCTTTTCATATTTGCCGCTCCGGAATCTGTTCAGGCACAAAGTTATTACACAAAAAGGGTGGTAAGAAACGGCCGTGTTCGTTACGTCCGCGTACGAAAACCGAGCTATTATCGGCGTCATCGCAACCGAATAAACATGGGAATCGGCACAGCCGGAGGAGCCATTCTTGGTGGGCTTTTGGGCGGCAGAAAAGGCGCTTTGATAGGCGCAGGGGCGGGCCTGGGAGGCTCTGCTTTGTACACTTACAAGCTGAATCCCAAGACCAGGAAATATTACAAGGTTCGCCGATCACGAAGGTACTAACCCGTTTGGGATAAATCGTGCTCATGAAAACCGTGGAGATTTCTATCTTCACGGTTTTTTTGCGGCAATTGCGACTTGGACAGACAGAACATCGGTAAATAGCACTACCGTTTCATAGGAATGGCAACGCTATTTTTTTCCGCAAATTCGACAGCTTCTTCGTATCCCGCGTCAGCGTGGCGAATGATGCCCATGCCGGGGTCGGTGGTTAATACGCGTACGATGCGGCAAGCGGCTTCGGGTGTGCCGTCGGCGACGATAACCTGGCCTGCGTGAAGTGAAAACCCAATGCCGACACCGCCGCCCTGATGCACGCTGACCCAGGTTGCACCGCCGACCGCGTTAATCATCGCGTTTAGATAAACCCAATCCGCGATCGCGTCGGAGCCGTCCTTCATCGCTTCGGTCTCGCGGTTTGGCGAAGCGACGGAACCGCAGTCGAGATGATCCCGCCCGATCACAATAGGGGCTTTTAATTCACCGCTCCCGACCATTTCGTTTAATTTGAGACCGGCTCTTGCACGTTCTCCGTAACCGAGCCAGCAAATTCGAGCGGGAAGACCCTGAAATTCGACCTTCTCCTGCGCCATCGTCAGCCATTTCGTCAAATGATCATTTTCCGGGAAAAGATCCATGATCGCACGGTCGGTTTTGTAAATGTCTTCCGCGTCCCCGGACAGAGCAACCCACCGAAAGGGACCCTTGCCCTCGCAAAACAAAGGACGAATATATGCCGGCACAAAGCCCGGATAATCGAACGCATTCTCGACGCCGTTATCCTTTGCACGCTGACGCAGGTTATTGCCGTAATCGAATACAACCGCGCCGCGTTTCTTGAATTCGAGCATTGCCTCGACGTGCCTTGACATCGAATCCATCGCACGCCTCTCGTATCCGGATTGATTAGATTTTCTTAACTCATCCGCTTCATCCACTGACAGCCCAACAGGAATATAGCCGTAGAGCACATCGTGCGCCGAAGTTTGGTCGGTAACGACATCCGGCACGATCCCATTTTCGAGAATCTGCCAATCAACCTCGGCGGCATTTCCTAAAAGGGCAATCGACTTAGCCTCTTTGTTTTTAATGGCTTCGGCAGCAACGCTTAAAGCCTCGTCTAAACTGTTCACGGCGATATCAATCTGCTTCAACGCCAATCTTCGTTCAATCCGCCATGAATCGACTTCGACCAGCAGCCCGACACCACCGTTAAACGTGATCGCCTGAGCCTGTGCACCACCCATTTCACCCAAGCCGGCTGTCAAAACAAGTCTGCCCGCAAGATTTCCCCACCCGTGATGCCGGGCTAGCGAGCCAAAAGTCTCGTATGTGCCCTGCAAAATCCCTTGTGTGCCGATATATATCCACGAACCCGCGGTCATCTGGCCATACATCATCAGCCCTTCGCGATCGTATTTGTCGAATTGCTCCTGCGTCGCCCAATGAGGGACGATGTTGGTATTTGCTATCAGAACCCGCGGTGCATCGGTATGACTTTTGAATACACCGACAGGTTTACCGGACTGGACAAGGAGCGTTTCGTCTTCCTCGAGATTTTTAAGCGACTCGAGAATCGCGTCGAAACACTCCCAATTTCTCGCAGCCTTTCCGCGGCCGCCGTAAACTATCAAGTTGTCGGGATCGAACGCCACATCGGGATCCATATTATTCTGGATCATGCGATACGCAGCTTCGATTAACCAGTTTTTGCAAGTCAGTTCGGTGCCCGTTGGAGCTTTTACAATTCGTTTCATCGGTTTGCGAACATTCTAAACCGAAAGTCAACGCGGAAAAAGTCGGCAGCGCCTTTAACTTAATTCGGTCGACATTGTGGTAGAATCTCTGCAATTCTCATTCGTGTAGGTAATATTATGAAATTTGAAAAAATGATTTCGGCATGCTCAATGCTGGTCTTCGTATTTGGTATTGCGATCTCTGCTCAGACCGCCGCTGTTCCGGTAAAACCGAAGTTCGATGCCGAGCTGGCTAAAAAGCTCGGTGGCGATAAAAACGGAATGAAGATGTATGTTGTCGCGTTTCTAAAAACCGGCCCAAAAGATGTTCCGGCCGGAAAAGAGCGTAACGAGCTTTTTCAAGGACATTTTGCAAATATGAATCGCCTTGAAGCCGAAGGAAAACTCGCCGTCGCCGGGCCTTTCGAAAAGAATGACGGCGGCTTTCGCGGCCTGTTCATTCTCAACGCGGGAACGATCGAAGAAGCGAGAAAACTGGTGGATACCGATCCAGTCGTTAAATCAGGTTTGATGATCGTCGAACTTTACAAATGGTACGGCTCTGCCGCATTGACGGCGACGCCTGAAATTCACAAGAAGATCGAACAGCCGGGCCTTTGAAAGTCGATCTTATAATAAAAACGTCCGGCCAGCTCGTGACCTGCGCGTCCAGAGGGAAACCCAAACGCGGCGCCGATATGATCGATGTCGGGATTATTTCAAAGGGCGCGGTCGCTGTTGTCGATGGGAAGTTTGCGGCGGTCGGAAAAGCAGATAAGATCGAAAAGAAATTTCAGCCCGAAAGGGTAATCGATGCAGGCAGCCGCGTCGTGTGCCCCGCCTTCGTAGACCCGCATACGCATATAGTCTTTGCCGGAAATCGATTAGATGAATTCGAGTTAAAGATAAAAGGCGCGGATTATCTCGATATTCTGGCTAACGGCGGCGGAATAATATCGACCGTGAATCAAACGCGAGACGCCTGCATGAATGATCTCGTCGAGCAAAGCCGCGTCAGACTCGATAAGATGCTCAAAAACGGTACCTGTACGGCGGAGGTCAAGACCGGTTACGGCCTCAACACCGATACGGAGTTGAAGATGCTGAAAGCGATCGAGGGGCTTGATCACAGTCACCCGATCGATTTGATCCCAACCTTTCTGGGTGCTCATGCAATTCCACCGGAATTCAAAAAAAATACGGACGAATACGTCGATCTTTTATGTGGAGAAATGCTGCCGAGCGCATGGGAATGGTACGTCATGACGCATTTCTTCGGGAATAAGATTCCTTTTTTTGCGGATGTCTTTTGCGAAAAGGATGCATTTAACCTTGAACAATCCATAAGAATTCTTGAAACGGCTAGGGGACTCTCGTTCGGACTCAAAGCTCATGTCGATGAGTTCTCGAATCTCGGCGGCTCGAGGCTAGCGATTGAGTTAGGCGCGGTTTCGATCGATCATCTCGATACGATTTCAGACGAAGAAATTCTGCTTCTGTCGAAATCCGAAACCATCGCCGTCATCACGCCGACGGTTAATTTCAACTTCGGAAGCGGCGAATTTGCAGATGCTCGAAAATTGATCGACAACGGCTGTGCTGTTGCGCTTTCAACCGACTATAATCCCGGCTCGGCACCGTGCCCGTCACAGGCGATGACGATGGCTATCGCGTGCCGGTATCAAAAACTCTTGCCGTCCGAGGCCCTGAATGCAGCGACGATCAATGGTTCGTTCGCTGTAGGTATGGGCGAGCGTGTCGGGTCGATAGAGGCCGGGAAGCAAGCGGATATTTTGATCCTGGATGCTGACGATTATCGTCAACCTGCATATGAATTCGGCGGGAATCTTGTTAATACAGTAATAAAGAAAGGCGAATTAGCGTAGGTTCAGGGGGCAGAAACGCGACAGTTATGAAGCGAGTCAACGATGTTATTTAACACATTCATTTATATTCGCGTTCTGCTCCGAATGCTGACGTTAGCTTAAGAACACGCTCATTCACATTCGCGTTTCTTGCCCCGAGACTGTCGCGTAAATCGCCACGTGAATATGAAAGAAATCGTCATTGACGGTGAAAATCTGAGTTTCGATGAGGTTATCGCGGTTGCTTACGGCGAACCGGACGAGCCGGGGATTGTCTTGTCCGAGAATGCAAAATCGAATGTAAAACGTTCCGCAAATGCCGTTGATATGCTTATCGAACGCGGCGAGATCGCATACGGTATTACGACCGGTTTTGGAGCTTT
>Ga0136617_10000483_pt1 | contig 33409 bp, 38 predicted proteins | sample AntDrymUQ3222106_2_FD_129672 | JGI IMG/M metagenome (GOLD analysis project Ga0136617, IMG submission 129672) | Polar desert sand microbial communities from Dry Valleys, Antarctica - metaG UQ322 (21.06) | ecosystem: Environmental > Terrestrial > Soil > Desert | place: Antarctica: Dry Valley... | reverse complement strand
GTGTTGTGATAGCTCGCTGAGAGAACCGGGGTGTCTGATGCATATCCATAAAAAAGAGCACAAGAGATTTATCGCAAAGCTGTAAACACCGAAATAGAGAAGTTGTGAATGTTGAGCCTCACGCTGAGCCAAAGTGCGTAACTCTAAATTATCAAGATTTTACGAGCATCTCCGCACTGTTTCGAGCTTTATTTCAGCCTCGGAACTCCGATATCTTACTCAAAATAAGCAACTTCGCCAACAATGGGGCGGCCGTCGGTTTTCCAGGACGATGCGCACCTGTTTGGCTACTAGCGCCTCCAAAAGCCCGGAAGGCACGGAGCATTTGCCCCAGAGTCCCCGGCCGTATTGTGCCCTGCTAAAGGTTTTGAGCGGAACTGGCAAATGCGGCCGGGTTCAAATACTGCAATTGATTCTTGGGTGAGTTCAGATACACCGCCCGCCAAGGTAATCCACTCTCTGGCTATTGTTTGGAAGTGAATTCTTAGGATTGAAGAGGGTAAAGGGTGCACCGTTCTCAGCCCGCCCTACCTGGGCTGCCGACCCAAGCTTTCACCCTTTGCGCCTTTGGCGCGGACTTGAAGTTGTCATTGAATTTCCTAAGGCCGCGGTGTGAATGCGAGTTCACAAGCAAACACCCCTCGCTTTATAGCTTGCGGACATTTTCCCTGGGCAGTTAAGCGGACATTTTCATTGAGTAGTAACAGTCTTCCGAACAGCCATTGACTTACCACCTAATTTAAGGTAGAACCCACCCGAAACATTTAGAGGTAGAACCCCCCACAACGTCGCGTCATCACTTTCCGTTCTTCGCTGAAAAGGAGCCATCATGAAACGAATCCTTGCTCTAGCCGTGCTTGTCATCGCGGCGTCACCCCTAGCCTCAGGTCAAACACCTACACAGACGCCGGAGAAGCCGGTCACTCAAGACAAACCAGCCAAGCCGGCCACTCAAGACAAACCAGCCAAGCCGGCTACTCAAGAAACACCAGCCAAGCCGGCTACTCAAGAAACACCAGTTGGGCAGAAGCCGGCCACTCAAGAAACACCAGTTGGGCAGAAGATGGCCGCCGGCGGCAACGTCGAACAGGAGTTGATGCAACTGGAGCAGAAGTTAGCCGACGCTCTGATAAAGGGCGACATGGCAGCTTTCGGAAGTCACCTGGCAGACAATGCTACGCTCACGGATCCGGGCGGCATGATTAATACCAAGGCACAATTTGAAGCCGATGTGAAGTCAGGTGCTTTGAAGCTCGAATCCTCGAAGATTGAGGATATGAAGGTGCAGGCTCATGGGGACATGGCCATTGTCACTTACAAGACGACGGATAAGGGCACCTACAAAGGCCGGGACATCAGCGGCGATTACCGCTGGACTGATGTGTTCGTCAAGAAGGACGGGAAGTGGTGGATTGTGGCCGGGCAAGGGACGCCGATCCAAAAAATGCCGCAATAGTGTTGTCCTCTGACCTTGCTCTTTGAACAAGAAAGCCGCGACCTGGTTCGCGGCTTTCTTACTTCTCGAGCAGAGTGACAGCCCGCTGCGCTTCTTAAACTCCTCCCGTGTTCGACATCATATTCAAGATGATCATAAACTTGAAAACGGATTCATAAACACCCGTACCTCTAAAATCCGTCTTAACATGTGTGAATGTTGCTAAATGGCGAATAGCGCACGAATCTAAGCCACAGTAGTAGGCGCGTGAGCGTTGCGAGAACAATCGCCAGGTGCGCGACTGGAAAACCGACTAAGGAAATGAGAAGGACCTTTCGATGATGAGTTATTTGTTCGGCCACTTCGTGCCGGGTCGCGGATCAGTCGGGTTATTGATTGTGCGACTCGTTTTCGGGTTGGGAATGGTGCTTCATGGCTCTCAGAAAATAGGCGCGCCCTTGACGTGGATGAATGCGTTTGCGGGGGAGAACGCTCCGCCGGGCTTTCGGCCCTGGCGGCCGTCGCGGAATTCTTCGGCGGGCTGGGACTGATCCTGGGACTCTTGACGCCTGTCGCCGCGCTCGGCGTCGCGTGCGTGATGGTGGTGGCCATCGGAATGGCCCACTTGCCATCGGGTCATCCGTTTATAAATGCGCCGGGCCAACCCTCTTACGAATCGGCAGCCGCATACCTGGCGGTCGCTTTGCTCTTGATCGTTACCGGGCCCGGCGCGCTCTCGCTCGACTGGCTCTTATTCGGCAGACGAAGCACGCTTAATGAAACAGATGCTGTTAGTCGTGCCGGAGAGACCGCCTGATTAATCAGACATTCGAATAATAGAGGAGTGAAGGAAACCAAGTGGCGGCAGTTCACGGAGTGTTGCAAGTAACCTTACTTTTCCAAGAAGCCGGCGTTTTCTGACTTCTGAACAACCGAAGGAGCACCTTCCCAGGCTATGGTTTGCCGATCACACCGACGCGTCGCCGTCTTTGCTACTGGCAAGCAGGACGCACGCCAGGGCGATTAATGCCGGGAGCGCCTGGGTAACCAGAATTGAGGTCTTTGCCGTGATCCCTCCGAAGACGCCGGCGATCACCACACAGACCAGAAAGAAGAGCTTGATGTCCCGCCGCCCTTTCCAGATTCCCCAGATCAGTCCGGCAGCCAGAAAACCGTTGTACAGCCCCTGGTTCATAGCTAACACCGCGGATGAAGCAGAAACCTCTGGTGTCATCGAGAAGATCTTTCGGCCAACCGGGTGATCCCAGAAAAACATCTCGAGCGTCAGAAATCCCAAGTGACAGAGTGCCACCAAAGCGGTCAGCAAATTTGCGATAAGCTTCATAGTTTTCCTTCACGAGGTAAACCGTCCGTGGACTGTGCCCGCCATCAACCGGCAGCCGCACTCCCGCGATGATCGTTGCTTCGTCGGAAGCGAGAGCGCGAAATGAGGACGATTGTAACTCGTGGAGCGAGTCAGGTATTCTCGCCGAAAAAAGCGCTCAACGAATAGGATTATACTGCTGGAGTCAGCCGAGAGCTAATAACGTTGGAGGGCCGCCTATACTGTCTTCTAACACCGGAAGCGCCACCTAAGATGGTATCAGCGTGACCGGGTTGCGGGAGCGACGAATCAATATTAAGACACCCAGAGCCTAATAGCGAAACACACACTTCAAATTGATGACTGAACCCAGGGTTTTCCATGAACAAGATGGATCTGAACGACATAGCCAAGAGGTTACCCGTAGCGTGGAAGTCCACGATCGTGTGGCACAACGCGGACGCAAACTTCAAAGTCCTACGGGGATGCCTCCGCGTACCCTCCCGAAGTTCACGACTACGCCGAAGCGCTGCTCGTGCTAAACGGTTGCATTAATCTCGAAGTTTCCGGAGTGATCATCACCGTGCTGGCCGGTGAGGTGTATATCGTCCCTGCAGGTCTCCAACACTCCGTTGCGCCCGGAAGCCATGGCACACTGGTAGTTGTCGAGCCATGAGGGCATAACGCTTTCATTGAGCGGAGCGCCAAGAGGGCTGAGCGCCCCTTGTCGTCTGCTCATTTCGGAACGTTACGCATCCACTCAATAAGCTCTGTACTATGGAACCAAAACTCATCGAAATTCAGCCATTCACCGTGTCTGGCATTTCTGTACGCACGCTCAATGGTGATGAAGCCCAACCTTTAAAAGCAAAGCTCCCCGGTCTATGGGGTCAATTCTTCGGTCAAGGCCTTGCAGACAAAACGCCAAACAAGGTGGCTGAATCACCAGTCTATGGGGTGTATTCAGCATATGAATCTGACGTATCTGGCCAATACAGCGTGACCGCGGGAGTTTCGGTATCTAAAGCGTCGCCGGAGTCGAGTCAATCGCAGTTAGCGGAGGTCGGTACCTCGTGTTCGAAGCAAAAGGCCCACTGCCTCAAGTCATCATCGAAACTTGGGCAGGGGTCTGGTCGTTCTTCGAAAGATCGAAGGAGTTTAAGCGTGCCTTCACAACAGACTTCGAGGTGTATCGTGGCTCAGATGAAGTTGCAATTCACATCGCTGTTGAATAGGCATTCCCGTTCGGCTCTCAATGTGGTCGCACAATGAGAAAATCGGTTCCGAGTCATTGATTTGCCAGATTCAGCCCAAAATCGAAAAACCTGCCACCAGCTGTAGTTTCCATCAACAAGAAATCCGAAATCAACGCCTCCAATAAGGGCCTCACCGCACGGTTGTGCAGCTTCAAAAGCGAATCGAACGCAGTTACTGAGAGCTGCAAGCCCGCGATTATACGCGCGACCCGCTCGGCATTAGTGTTAGCCCGCAGCATTATTGACGACGAGTCAGGAATACTGAATGGAGTGGGGAGCGTCGCCGCGATTGTAAAGCGGTCTGCACCTGTTGTCGGAAAGTGGCTCTTGTGCAGATACCAATTCTGCGTAAATTGATGTGGAAATATTCGGAGGGGAAACAAAAGTCGCATGTCGCCGAGCAGAAGAAGATTTTTGCAAACGAGTGGCATCTCTGCCGTCGGTTCATTCCTAACGCCGACCCTACTGAAAAATATGGATCAAAAATTATTCACCACCGCCGGCGGTTTGGAGATCATTCCGGCGAAGACTTCATCGCAGAACGATTTCGATTTCTGGATCGGCAAGTGGAGGATACATAACAAAAAACTCAAAACGCGGCTTAACAACTGCAAGGAATGGTTGGAATTTGAAGCGACGGGCGAAGCCTTCAAAATACTCAATGGCTTCGGGAACTTCGATCAATTCCGCGCCACATTCGACGGTGCGCCTTTTGAAGGCGTGACCTTACGGCTCTTTAGTCCCAAGACCAAACTTTGGAGCCTCTATTGGGCGGACAGCAATGTGGTCGTGCTGGATGTTCCACAGGTCGGCTCTTTCGATGGCCGTCTCGGAAAGTTTTATGCGAAGGACGTTTTTGAAGGAAAGCCTATCATCGTCGTGTTTCAGTGGGACAAGACGAACCCTGATGTTCCGATTTGGAGTCAAGCCTTCTCGCCCGATAACGGCGAAACGTGGGAATGGAATTGGTATATGACGTTTCACAGGCAAACCTGAAAGGCAATTATTGCGGTTTGCCAAGCTGTTAACCATTGAATGACACCACGGCGGTGGTGACGAAAAGCAATTCGAGAAGAGTACACAATCATGGAAGCAACTTCTACACAAACAGAAAGCTTTACCCAACTTGGTCCGCAGTCGTCAGATTGAGTGGCAGCCGTTAGCCGAACCCGGCGTATCAGGCGTATTCGTGAAGGCGTTGCGGTTTGATGAAGAGACTCGCAGGTCTCCGACACCGTGACGAGCCGCTAACGGCAGACTCACTACTGGAGATGTATCATCGGCACTGCGTGGCCAACGACTACAGCCGCTCGATCTCGTTGACTAAAGAGTTGTGGCTTAATCGAGATCTAAATATCATGTCGAGGCAACCATGCAAATGACTCAGAGCAGAATGGCAGATTATTCGACGATTTACTTACTGAAACGCGGTTTTGCCGGCAGCCTTGGTATCGCCATCGCGATTTCACTGCCCGCTGTCTACGGCAAGTCGGCGTTCGAAACACGAACGACTGTCATGACTAAATCAACCAATGAGCGCTCGGAACAATCACCATCTTCGCAACCGCGACAGACGTGCTGCCCTATCGTGGAACTCAGGCAATACACGCTCCATCCGGGAAAACGGGACATCTTGATCGAGCTCTTCGACCGAGAGTTCGTCGAAAGCCAGGAAGCAGTGGGCATGAGAGTGATAGGCCAGTTCCGAGACCTTAATGATCCGAACCGCTTTGTCTGGCTCAGAGGCTTTCGCGATATGCCTTCACGCGCACAATCGCTGAAGGAATTTTACGGGGGGCCTGTCTGGAAAGCGCATCGCGAACCGGCGAACGCTACGATGGTTGACTCTGACAATGTCCTGCTCTTGCGCCCAGCGCTTCCGCTGTCCGGATTTTCAGTTAACAGCGATCATCGCCCTCAGCCTCGCGCCAACGAAGTCTCTCAGGGGCTGCTGATTGCCACTATCTATTATTTCAATGCACCCGTTGGCACCGACTTTGTTGACTTCTTTGAGCACACGCTCAAGCCGGTCGTGACAGATACCGGCCCTTCGATCTTGGCCTATTTTGTGACCGAGCAAAGCGCGAACACCTTCCCGGCGCTACCGGTGCGTGAGGCCGAGCATGTCTTTGTCTGGTTCATGCGCTTTGAAGATCAGGCTGCATACGAACGCCATGCCGCCGCTCTTTCTCAGTCTCAGCGATGGCGTGGCGAGGTTTCGGATGAACTGGCGCGTCGTCTGAAAGGAGCGCCGGAAGTGTTGAAGCTATCGCCGACCGCACGTTCGCGGTGGCGTGGTTGAGTTTAACGACCCGCAGTTTTTAAGTTTGACGAGGCGCTCCAGCTCGGGTGTCATGCAGTTAAAGGCAAACGATCACCGAACATCACAAGACAAACGTATGAAGAAATCAGACATCAACCCTATGCCGGAGTATTTCGACCGCTACATCAACTTAGTGGCTGATGTGGAACTGTCACAGGCTTTTGATGACAGCATCGGTCAGTTGAATGAATTAGACAGGAATCTTTTGACAAGGCTCGACGGCAAAAAATACGAGTCCGACAAATGGACCGTCAAAGAGATTTTTCAGCACACTATAGATTTTGAAAGAATTTTGTCTTACCGCACTTTGCTGTTTGCCAGACGTGAAGGCTCGATTCCCCAAGGCGTCGACGAAAAGCTGCTCAGCGCGAATATGAACGCCGACAAACGCCCGATTGACGCGCTTATAGATGAACTAAAGATCGTTCGCGTTTCGACAAAAACGATGTTCGATAGTTTCGACGACGAAATGTTACAAACCGGCGGTACCAATTGGAAATATGAGATCTCGGTTTTGGCGATGGGCTTCAGCATCGTCGGACATCAAATTCACCACCTCAAAATCATCGAGGAAAAATATTATTGAGCATATGACCGAAAATTTTACCCCTACCGAAAAAACGAAGGTGCGACGTCTGCCTAAGCGGGGTTCGTTTGAACGTCAAACTATTTATCAAATTCTGGACGAGGCTCTTATCTGTCACGTCGGTTTCGCGGTTGACGACCAGCCGTTTGTTATTCCGACCGGATATGCGCGTGTCGGCGATACCTTGTTGATTCACGGCTCGGCGGCCAGCCGGATGCTCAGGGCGTTGGCGCAGGAAATTGACGTTTGCGTAACGGTTACACTGATTGACGGGTTGGTTTTGGCGCGTTCGGCATTTCATCATTCGATGAATTATCGCTCGGTCGTAATTTTCGGCAAGGCAAAAGTGGTAGATGATGAACAGGAAAAGTCAGAGGCACTTTTTGCTTTTAGCGAGCATATTATTCCCAATCGCTGGGCGGAAGTTCGCCCGCCGACTGAAAAAGAATTAAAGACGACGCTGGTGTTGTCGCTTCCGCTCGAAGAAGCATCGGCGAAGATTCGCACGGGAAATCCAATTGACGACGAAGAAGATTACGCTTTGGATGTTTGGGCGGGCGTGATTCCGGTTCGTTTGACGGCTGGGGAACCCGTTGCCGACGACCGGCTAAAAGGTGGAATCCCAATCCCGCCACACGTTTCAAGTTACAAAAAATACCGGAGATGAAAAATGATTGCAGTCGCTAAAACAGACGACGAAATACAAAATTGTTATGCGGTAATGGCTGAGCTGCGCCCGCATATAAAGGCCGGTGAACTTCTCGCGAAAGTTAAACGACAAGCGGAAAGTTCTGGCTATGAATTAGCCTACCTGACGGACGGCGAAGTAAAAGCCGTCGGCGGATTTAGAATCTCCGAATGGCTGTCGGGCGGCAAGTACCTCGAAATTGAGGACCTGGTCGCGAAAAGCGGCGAACGGTCAAAAGGCTACGGCGGCGAATTGTTTGATTGGCTGGTTGAATACGCCGGAGAAAATAATTGCGACCATATCCGACTCGTTTCGCACGTTAAAAGATTCGGCGCACACCGGTTTTATTTGCAGAAGAGAATGGACATTCAGGCGCATTATTTTTCTATGAATTTGAAAGGTTGATGGGAAAGCCGATTGAGGAGGCAAACGTATGGCGTTAGAGATGCGGACGAAATGCGAGAAGTGCGAGGCTGAGATTGGGGCATCGAGCGAAGCGTACATCTGTATCTACGAATGCACGTTCTGCGCGACCTGCACGAGCGCGATGAAAGCGATTTGCCCGAACTGCGGCGGTGAGCTCATGCGTCGCCCGCGACCTGCGGACAAGACTGTGTGAGGTATGAATAATCAGGACCACCAGATGAAGAGAATTGAAAAACCCGCCGCAGGGGAATGCGCGTCCTACACGATAATGTATATCGGTTTGTTGCCCGACGACGGATTTGTCTTAAGGCATTTGGCTGACAACTTGAAAACCACGCAGGGTTTCATCCGTTCATTTCCGGCAGAAAAACTCGTCTATATGCCGATGGAAAATGGACAATCAAGGAGACGCTGGTCCACATCATTGATGACGAGCGAATTTACGCCTACCGGACGTTGCGTTTTGCGCGGAACGATAAGACCGAGTTGCCCGGCTTTGAACAAGACGACCATGAAATTTATTCAGGGGCAAACGAGCGCGAAATCGAAGACATTCTGAGAGAGTTCGCGGCCGTGCGTCAAGCGACAATTTCTCTGTTCGAAGGTTTTGATGAGGAGGCACTTTTGCGCATAGGAATAGCTGACGACAAAGTGATGAGCGTCCGCGCTGCTGCGTACCACATTGCAGGTCACGAAATGCACCACATCAACCTTATCAAAGAGCGTTACCTCTGACGGCTAGCAAATCATTACATGTTGAACGGTTGGTCGTGCGTCATCTGTTCGAGATCGCTGTCCATAACACTTCTTTCTGAAAACTTGTTAGAGCGCACTAATCTTGCTGATTTGGGCCTGCCTATCGGCGGTTCGCTCCGGCAAAGGGCAATACGCACCTTCGGAGAAGCCTTGAGCTTCCACGCCAAAGGCGTGGTTGAAACGCGCCCGATAGTTTTCCCACGCAATCGTCGCCGTTAGCTCAACCATCTGCGCCTCGTTGAAATGGCGCCGGAGCGCGGCAAAGAGTTCATCGGGAACTTCGACTGGCGTTAGTGTCATCGCTACGCTGTAATCAAGCACCAGCTTCTCATGCGGCGAAAACGCGCTGCTCTCTCTGTAGGTGGAAAGATCCCGCAGCTGCTTTTCAGTAATGCCTGCTTTTCTGCCAACGGCAGAACCGATGTCGATTCAAAACGGACAGCCAACCAAAGTAGCTGCTTTAATCTGGGCGAGGTCTTTCAGCCTCGATTCCACAAGCCGCGCGCGTTCGCCGGCGAGTTCGAAGACACCTGAGCCAAATGAGACCCAGGAATGATGCCCCATGACTTTTAAGGGGTCTGCTACTTTCCCGAATCGGCGTTGCGAAAACCAGTAGGCGAGCCGGACAAAAAGACTGGCCTTGGTTTTGGACACTTCTTCAATTCGCATTATTTTGGTTTGCTATTCCTTCCTCGCTCGTCTTTATGCTCATTCAACGCCACGTTTCTCGGTGATCTGCCTCTCATAATAAGGTCTGTTCTCCCGATGAAGCTTTGGCCTGTGCCCATCGCTCGATCAGTCTCCGTCGGTTCTCCAACTTCTTTTCGACATTCGGCACCCTCATTACGAGTCGCTCCAAGTGCGCCAAATAATCTGGCTCGCCGATGCTTTCCCGGATTTCGGCGACGAACGGCTGGAGCTTGGCGAACACGACCAAGTGTTCCGAGTTGGCTTCCAGGAATAACTTTTCATCGATCCCGCCGTTGTTGACGAGTGACGCGGCGACCTCCCAATGGGATGCGACCATGCGATAGTACGCGCTCGGCTTTTCGCCACTCAACAAGAGCGTCAGTATCTCATTGCCGCTGCGCGGGGCAAACTCTGAAAAGAACCACCTGCGGGCCTCGCGCATCAACGCCTCGCTCCTGATTTCGTAAAGTTTGATGATGACAAGGGCGTCCTGAGTTTTTGTATCCACCTGTTTCCTCCCGGTCGGCTTCTTTCCTGCGCCAATGGGCTGGAGTTGTCACGGAGCGAAACCGTCAACCAGCAACGTGGAATTTAACAGCAACGTAAAAGGAGATCCGTTGTCGCCCTGTTGCCATCGACTTGTACGACTCGGGGCTATCGACGCAACGCCGCCGTGACCAGTTCCGTGTCCATGTACTCGGTTAACTCCTGTAGCTTGCCTTCGGCAATACGGCAAACCCAACAGTATTTATTGTTGTACGGTATACCCGCTTTTGTGATGACCTTGCCCCGACACTCAACCACCACGTAATCGTCTTCAGCGATGAAGCGATCTGCCGTATTCGTATATTGATTCTCAAACTGGGAAAACAGCGGTTGCAGAAGTTCGGTCAGTACGGCTTGCTTCCCATGGTACGTTTTTGACCATTTGGTGGTGCCGGTGACAGTCCAGGAGAAGTCATTAGCCAGACTTTCGACGAAGGGCTTGCCGTTGCCCTTAGACAACTCGGAGAAAATGTATTGCATGAGATGTTTGTTCTCAGTTGTGCTCATGATTCTTGTCTCCTATGTTTAAGGCCGGCGGTTGCATTTAGTGAAGCCGCCGAAGAGTTGTTCAAAACATCTTCATGACGCCGGTTGCTTTCGCCGTTAAGGCCAGCAACTTCTCGGCAGTTTTGAGCTACGTTGACGCGCCTAACGACGTCATTAGTAAGGTCGCTAACAGTAATCTCTTCTGCCCTGATTGTTATCTCCGCAGTCCGTCTTGAATTCGTCAATGGAGTTAGCGTACTGGCGCAGGGAGCTTCCAGTCTTTCCCGTAATTGCTGGCGCTTGACTGATCTTGCTATTCGTTGACAAAGAGCTTGTGAGGTGAAGATTGTTAGCAGGCGGACCGAAAACAACGTCATTTCTCGAAACCGGCAATGTAAACTTTCGCATTAAACTTGCGCCCCATGCTTCGGGAGGTCATGTAGCGCAGCTTACCGAAGATGGGCCGGTCTGGTCCCCAGGCCCGATCATGTTTCCCAAAACACCAGAGTATGCCTGCGTACGAATTAGGATCGCGTCCGTCCAGCGCATACTTGTTATTCAAGTGCTCGATTAAAGCAAATGCGGCTTCGTATCCGGGTTGCCATTCGATCAAACGTTTGCCCCACAACATGCGCACGTAGTTGTGAATCTCGCCAGTGCGAATCAGCTCGCGTTGGGCCGCGTTCCATAACTCGTCGCCGGTCTGACCTGCTTCAATCTGTTCGGGCGTATAGACCTCAGGCCGGGTATCTCCGCTGTGTTCTCGCATGGTCTTCAGCCCAGGTCGGCAGCGCCGCAAGGGAATTGTAGTTAGCATTGAAGCGGGTAAAGTTAAATGATAGCTCGCGCCGCACGATCGCTTCTTCGAGATAGGCTGCTTTTGCTTCCTGCGGGGCAGCGGACTGGTTGACCGCCGCGACAATTTCCTGAATAGAAATGAAGCCAAAATGCAGATAAGCACTGAGACGTGAAGTTCCGTCTACGCTGGGCTCATTTCTTGATTCATGATACTGAGGCAGAATGTTCCTCACAAAGTGGTGCAGACGATTGCGGGCGGCCTGTGCGCCACCTTTATAGAGAGGGGAGGGAGTTACGGTGTGATCGATGTCGCACTTGCCAACTAAGCAGGGAATATCTTTCGATGTGACCGCGGTCTCTGGACATTCCAACGCCAGCGCTGGGGCTTTCCGCTTGAGTCTGAAAGTCGCTATCGGCGCGAGGTAAAGCGGCAGCAGTCGGCTGATCATTGGTCGAATTGTTCGGGCGGCATATTCCTCTTTGTGAAAAGCAGAGAGGGGAATCATTCCATTTGAGTCCACAGCGAAAACCGGTATCCTCAACCTGGCTGCGATGCGTCTGTTGTGTTCGGGAATGATGAAGCAGGGGAAGTCATCCGTCACAAGTAGTGCGGCGTGCTTGGCCAGACGTGAAATTGTGTTCTTGGAATCGCTGGCATTTCGCTGCAAATAGAAAATGTAACGTATCCCAAGGCGGGCAAACTTCTCAGTTTTTTCCGGCACGCCCTCCAGGATGAAGGTGTGCAGCCGATCGTTGGCCCACGGATAGTAATATTTTAATCCCTCATAAACGACGAGGGGCAGGCCGCGGTCATTAGCCATTTGAATGGCAAAGTTCAAGGCGTAATTGTGAGAGGTTCGCTTGAACAATGCATCCAGTACAGAACATAACCGGCTTTGCGGTTCTCAGAGCCATCATTCAGCTGCGTGACTCGCTTATTCAAATTCATCCGTGAGTTTCGCCCTCATGTCCAGGTTCTAGTTACATGCGCCAGCGGTGAAAGTGATCTTAATTTCGGACTGGATCGGCGCCTCCTTACAGAACCGGGAGCGGTAGCGACCGCACGCAACCGGAACAACCATCAAGCGGAGTCGATTACTTATACCTTAAGCAACTCCTCTGGTCGTCCCAGTCACTGCGAAAACATATCTTTCAATTCCTGCCGTGGATGCTGCCTTTCTTGAGTGCGTTCGGGACCGCTGCCGGTTCTGTAGCGGCCGGACGTGGCTGGGGTTGCAGCATCACACGCCTGGCAATCGAGTCAATCATGTCCTGGAATACCAAAGCATGCAGCGGGTAAACGGAGTACCAGTAAATTCGACCGGAGAGTCCGATGGGATCATAAATCGCGGTTTGCCGGATGACTGATCCATTTGCCTCGGGCTCCACCACGAACTCCAGCCACGCTCGGCCCGGGACCTTCATCTCTGCCAGCAAACGTAACTTGTGAGGCCTTTCCAGCTCTTCAACGCGCCAGAAGTCCAGCGCATCTCCAGGCCTGAGACTGCGATGCGTCGGTCTGCCTCTTCTCATGCCGACTCCGCCCACCAGCAGGTCAAGGATCCCGCGCCAGCGCCACAGGAAATCGTACCCAAACCAGCCCTTGTTGCCGCCAATACTTTCGATAACCTGGAAAGCCGCATCAGGGGTGGCTGCAACATGTTTCTCTCTGTAGTCAATCTGCCTATTACGGAACTGGTAACCACCATAACTTCTGGGAGTGCCGCTGGCTGACAGGGAATCCGACCAACGGGTCTCCGCGAACTTTCGATCCTCGTTTTCGAGCGCGGCTCGCATGGCCTCCGCGGCGCCGCAGGGCCGCAACGCAAATAACTCGTGGGCGCGGTTGCTGGTGACGATGGTTGGATGTTTGATGCTCTCGATCAGCTTGCGTCCCACGCGCGCGTATAGGGGAGTGACAAAACCTAACCACAGACTACTGAGCCAGGGAGTAAGCACTGGAACAGGAATCATCACGCGCTTCAAGTTTCTTAGGCGGGCGTACTCATTCATCAGTTCGCGGTAAGAGAGTTGATCGGCGCCACCTATTTCCACGACTTCGCTAGCCTCGAGCGGAACATCGAGTGCTTGCACCAGGTAGCCGACCAAATCCTGGATCCCTATTGGTTGGGCCAACACTGAAACCCAACGGGGCATTACCATGATCGGTAGATGCTCAGACAGTGCTCGGATCATTTCAAAGGAAAGACTTCCCGATCCTATTACGATCGAGGCGCGAAACTCGAGCGTTGGTACGCCAGAGTCACGTAAAATCCTTCCTACCTCATGGCGGCTGCGAAGATGCGGTGAAAGCTGTTCCCGGTCGTTGCCCATCCCGCCCAGATAAATAATGCGTTTGACCCCAGACTCCCTGGCCACCACGGCGAAGTTTTGCGCGCCAACTTTCTCTTGCTCCTCGAATCCCTTCGACTCACCCAACGAGTGGATAAGGTAATAAGCCGTATCCATTCCGGCTAGCCCCACCTTGAGGGATTCTTTGTCGAGCACGTCCGCCGCGAAAACTTTCGTGGTCGGCGCCACCCGCGACCTCAAATACGCAGGAGTGCGCGCAATACAATTTAAGGTATGGCCCTTAGCTTCAAGTCCTTTCAGCAGCCGACCGCCTACATACCCCGTTGCTCCTGTGAGCAGAATAGAGTGCTTCTTCAATGCATTAATCTCATTTCGATGTACCAGTTGAAAGTTAGTCCCGCTTGTCTCTGCAGGTTAGCGACGCTCTTCGCCGCCCAACGTTTTCGACGCCCCGGGGTAGCTTAAGGTTAGCCCTGAAACATCTACTGCTAAGGTCGGCGTCTTGATAATTTTGGTGGTGTCAAAGCCCTGGTTAGCCATCTTAGCGAGTAAGCCCTTGTCCCCGTGTGTTGAGCGTAAATCTTCCACGAAGTGGCGGAATTCGTCCTGAGCAGTTTTGTCATTCATACGTCTAACTCATCAGGTTTAATAAAATAGTGAAGGCATCGAGTTAAAGTACCAAGTAGGTCATTACCAACTGCCTCCCGCACCGCCGCCGCCGAAATCTCCCCCGCCACCAAAGTCGCCGCCGGTACCCCAGCTTGAGCCTCCGAATGGGCCGCTGCCCCAGCCGCTCGAAGACCAACCGCTGCTGCTGCTTCCGCTTTTAATTAAGGAGTTGAGAAGTAAAAGATTTAAGCAACCCCCACCCCTCCGGCCCCTACCGGATAAGAGAAGGATTACAAGAGCAATAATTGAAACAACGGCACACGACATAGATCCTCTTCCTACCTGATGCTCAAGGGATAGTTCGGCATGGCTCTAATCGTGGAGACCTAAGTGCCTCGATCAATCGTCAGTATCACCTCCGCCGCCTTATCAGTAAGATCCAGACGACAATCACTAAGAAGATCCCCAGAAGCCCGCCGGGCCATAAGAACCAGCCGCCCCCGCTCGAATAGCCTCCTACACGCAAGCCGGTTGCGCCAGCGCGAGCAGAATGCGACCACAGAGAATCGTTTCAAGCTTGTGTAACTCCCTTAACGCGTCGTCAGAATGTTGCTCTTAAAAGATCCACGTTAACAACGACAGAACCAAACTGAGTAGCAACGACAGTAACAACATAGACGTGATGGGTGCGAAGACTCTGGTGCGCGTTCCCCGGTACTGTATGTCTCCGGGCAGGCGCCCGAACTCGGACAGTTTGCCCGAAAACGCTAACAGACCAATAACCAGCAAAGAAATCCTGCGAAGTGATAAACATGATAGATGACCTCAAAATCTTTCAAAGACGAGCAGCTTGAGTGCGGCAGTGAATCGTTCTTACTCACATGGCTTTGAAGCGTGACGCGTGTACGTTTTTCGCAACCAAAAAGACTGTAGGAAGACTGCAGCACGAGGCGTGCCGCTCTTCTTTCAAACCTTCCCTGTCGCGCTGATCAAATATTTCTCTTGAAGGACCGCGGGGCCAGCACGACACGGCTGATTGCGTTTGGCGTTTACTTTACCTTTGCGAAACTCAGCTAGTACCACCCCAGCGCTTGTTTTGTTCGGCTCTTACGAGAGACGTTTCTCCAGTTCAAGCAGGCGCGTTGCTAAGCTTGCATCCCCGATCTTCTCCGCCACGGAATGGAATGAGGAATTCGCGCCGCGCCAGCGCAGCTGCTCCACGTCGTCGAAGAGTGGCGCGTCAATTCTGAGCGTCGCGAGCTTTTTGAAGAGCAATGCGGAGGCGCGGTTTTCCTCCTTGAGAATCTCAAGCGGGAAGTCTTCGAGGCGGCCGTAACGGTTTATGAGTTGAGCGGCTGTCTTGGTTCCGTACCCCGCGATTCCCGGATAACCATCCGCCGCGTCACCCACGAGCGCGAGGTAGTCCGGGATGAACGCCGGGGCTACACCAAACTTGGCGCGGATAGCGTCGGCATCGCGGATCAGGCTCCTTCTCCCATCCACCTGCACCACGCGCTCTCCCACCACGCACTGCGCCAGGTCCTTGTCCGGCGTCCAGATGCACACTTTCTCAGCTCGCTCATCCTGGGCCGCAAGGTGAGCCGCGGAAGCGAGCGCGTCGTCGGCCTCTAGCTCGATCATCGGCCATACGACGACACCCATCGCAGCGAGCGCCTCCTCGAGTGGAACGAACTGCGAGCGCAGGACTGCCTCGATTCCGGCGCCGGTCTTGTAATGAGGCCACAAATCGTTGCGGAACGACTCGATGATATGATCAGTCGCGACTCCGAGATGAGTCGCTCCCTCATCGAGCATCTTCGTAACTGCACGAAGCACGCCCGCCACTGCGCCGTATGGTGGATCGGTTTTCTTGAAGCGCCGGATTCCGTAGAAGTGACGAAAGAGTTCGTATGTGCCGTCGATCAGATGAACAATCATTTATCCACAGATTACGCTGATACTTAGATTAAGTTTGTTACGGAGCTGCCCGGCCGGGGCACGTGGCCCATCTATTCTCGGCACTAGTCTTGGGGCAAAAGCCCTTTCTTCGGGAACAAAACCGCTGCAACACTACTCTGTAAAGTCTTAATTTGTGTAGTCTGCGGATAGTACTTCCGAAAAAAAGTAGTAGATGTGTCGATTTCGCTTCCCCGCGTTCGACTTGACTGTAGAGAGCAAGGTTCAAGGCGGTCGAGACCGACGTCTGTTCCGCTCGAAACAAAAAAATTAGAAGGAGACAATTACAATGCGAGTTATGGTGTTGGTCAAAGCTAATAAGGACTCGGAGGCGGGCGCTCTGCCGGATGAGAAGATCCTTACTGAGATGGGGAATTTCAACGAAGAACTGGTGAAAGCCGGCGTGATGCAGGCAGGCGAGGGGCTCCACCCGAGCTCGAAGGGCAAGCGCGTCAAATTTTCTGGAGGAAAAAAGATCGTGATCGACGGTCCTTTCGCCGAGACGAAGGAGTTAGTTGCCGGCTACTGGCTGTGGCAGGTGAAGTCGGTGGAAGAGGCTATCGATTGGGTAAAGCGAGCCCCATTTGAGGAAACCGAGATTGAGATTCGACCTCTCTTTGAAGCAGAGGATTTCGGTCCAGAGTTCACTCCTGAACTCAGGGAACAGGAGGAGCGCCTGCGCGCGCAGATGGAGAAGAAAAACCAAAAGTGACGCGTTAGTCGCGGCGCGCGTCCCAGCTACCCTTCTAGTAGCCAGCTTAGTTTAACCATTCAAGCTCCTCACTGGGACCGCGGGCGTCCCGCCAGACGCGAAGTGCGAGCCGACCGTTGTCACCAGATCTAGTTGGATATCAATGTCCGAAGGACCCGAGGTTCGAAAGTTCGCTGACGCGGTTGACGGTGTGTTGACCGGCCGAGTTATCCGGTCATTTGACGCGCGCACCCGCGATGCGCGGAAGTGGCTTGAGGAGAACGGTACTCGTCTGGTCGGGCGCCGTGTGTTGAGTGTGCGTTCGCACGGCAAACATCTGGTCGGCCAAATCGAAGGCGGGCTTTATTTTCACTCTCACCTGATGATGTGGGGACGCTGGCAGACATTCGTTCCTCACCCGCCTGACGACGTTGACCGACGAGAACGCGCTCGGGTAGTCGTCGAGGGTGGCGCCGCCATTCTTTATTCCGGTCCCATTTTTAATGTCGGCGAAGGTGATCCCCGGGGGCAGGTTGAGCACCTCCAGACCCTCGGACCTGATGTCTTGCCGTATAAAGGCATTTTTAATGACGCGGAGTTTAGTCGTCGTTTAAAGCTACGGGAGTACCGCGATTCAACAATTGGCGCGGCCCTCCTGAATCAACGCATCGTTGCGGGTTTGGGAAACTATCTGCGTGCTGAAGTGCTTTTTGCATGTGTGCTAAATCCCTGGGCGAAGGTGGGGAAATTGAAGACGAGGGAAGTGACTTGTCTAAGCAGGACGATGCCGGAACTCGCGCTCCGTTCCTATCTCTTTGGAGCCACAGCATCCGACAACGATCGCGAGCGCATGAACACCGATCCTTCTCTCGTTTATCAACAAGGTCGGGAAATGGGCACGCGTCATGTCGTGTTCCGCCGTACCAACCTACCCTGCTTGCGTTGTAGCCACCCTATAAAACAGCTCCGACAAACAACATCGGGTGACACTGACGAAGACCGTTCTCGTATCACCTACTTCTGTGCCCATTGTCAGCACGTTTCCCTTCAGTAGTTACTTTCGACTAAAGCGTCAAGCTTCTCCCCGGACCGGGGGCGTCCGCTATGAGTCCGTCAGATGTTCGACTTCGCCAGGCTCAGCTCCCCGACCCGCAGTTCACTTACCTGATCACGGCAGGCGAGACGCTGCTACATAAGTTTGCTACCGTTACAATGGTTCCTCGCTGAAACCAGGCAGGATTCACATCGAATGCTAACGCCTAGGCAATCTGTTGCGCTTTGTTGCCGACGCTAGTGCAGCCTCGGCATTATTGCAGCGGTTCATTTGCCATGACCAACTCTCAACTGGAGGTCCCTTTCAAATGCAACAGGATCACTTGGAAAGGCTATTTAAGACCGTTCAAGTGCTCAGCATCGTCGCGGGTGTGGTAGTCACCGTGCTGAGTTTCAATCAGGCAAGAAAACAGGAAGCCGACGCGCAACAGTCAGAGGCTGCAAAGCAGCAACTTGAAGCCGCCAAACCCTTCCTGGAATTGCGCCAGCGACTATATCTTGACGCTGTACAGCAGGCAGCGATTCTCGCTAATCCAGAGGTGCACTCAAAGGACGAGTTGGAAACAGCCAGAAAACGCTTTCGAGAATTATACGTTGCTGAGTTGAGTATGGTTGAAGGAGCAAACGTGGAGGCAGCAATGATCCAAGTTGCCGGCGAAGTTGATCCGGAGGTGCTTAACCTGAGTTCCGCGCAAAAAGCCGCCTATCAACTCTCACACGTCTTGAGAAATTCACTCGTCACTTCGTGGGAAGTGGATGAGAACTAGTGGACAATCGGCGCTAGTGTCCGCTGATCACAGCAAAGGTCGCTGTCCTTCGAGTAAAGACGGCACGTGGCTACGGCTTAGCCGCCCGATGTGAGGTGGTGGCTATGCCCCGCCGGCCAGTGGCAGTTAAGACTTGGGCTGCGCCCCTGGTTCGGGCTTTGCCTCATTTATCGACGTTGCCTCGCTCATCTCCAGTTGATCAGCTCCTTATCGACGCGCAGTGGCTCGTCCTCTAGTGGAACAACCCCCCAAATGCGGGCGCTGGAAAAGAGCAGTATTGCGGTGGTCAGCAGAAGGACAAACTTGACTATCGTTTTTCTCATCTGGCGAATAGTAAAGTGGAAAGTAGGTAATAGTGAAGAGTGAGGGCGGTTGCTCCCGGAACGCTTAACTTTGAACTTACAATTCGCGTTCAGATATTTGCAGGTTGGGAAGGTGGGCAAAGCGAAGCGCGCCCCCGCTCCAGCGTAGCGCCATTTTGCTCGTTAGAAACCGCTGACTTTTTATGCATACTCGGTACCGTTGATCTTGAAGAAAACTAACGTCAATGACGCTACGCTGGAGCGGGGGCGTCGCTTCGCTTTGCCCCTTCCCAACCTGCAAATTACTTCAGCTTGCAGAATTTCTAAGACCTGCGAATGCCCCCAACCTGCAGAAATTCTCTGAGATTGAATTGATAATTCAAGTTGAGTGGTTGTGAATCTCGATCGGGGGGGCGCTACGCTTTGCCCATCCTCACAACCTGCAAATTACCGTAGGTGATTCTTGGATTTTCGACAAAGACTCTACAGCAGGCTGACAGAAAAGAGCCGTCGCTTACGATCGCGCTCTTGCTGCCTGCCGACTGTCATCAGTCCCAATTATTAGTGTTGATCAAGCGGATGTGGAGATTTTTATTGAGACCGCGGCAAAGAAGGATCGAAGTGCTGGTCGCGGCGCGAATAGGGATGATAGGTACACCAACCGGATCGACAGTCTTGAATTTCGCTGCGGACTAAGGCTGGATATATGTCGCCTCTTCATGACGAGGTGGAAGAGTGCAAACGGAAGTCAACGCAATGGCACCGCCTCTTTCGGAAACTTGCCGCGGAGAAAACTGTCTGCGGCTTTGAAGAAGGCGGAGGGCTGCTCGATAAAGTGAACGTGACCGGCGTTTGGTATCAGCAGCAAGCGGCCGTTGGGCAGGGAAGCAGCCCACGCCCGCGTTGCGTCGAGTGGGACGTTGGTCTGCTCTCCTTCGACTACGAGTGCCGGAGCTTTGATTCGCGCCAGCTTTGGGCGAAAATCCCAATCCGCGAGTGACTCAAAAACAGCGAACACAACGACCCAGCGATTCCTCAAGGCCGCGGGTGGCGCATCACACATTTGCTCGCTGCGCTCACGAGTGAAAGCACTCGGCTTCATCAAATAAGGCGGAGAGGTGATGGTAAACGACTCGCGACAGAGAGCGAGAGCCTCCGCATCGCTCGCTTTGGGAAGAAGTTGTCTGATCTCTGTGAGTCGGGAAACACCTGATGGCTCGATGAGCTATTGATTTTTCTAGTGCGCTCTTCCCAAAAAGGGACTTTGGCTGGAGGCATTGGACTCACTAGCAGCAGCCGCTCAACACGCTCAGGAGGCGCTGCAGCATAGAGCGCCGCCAGACCGGTTCCCCAGGACAGTCCGACGATGGTCATGCGCTCAAGACCGAAGGCTTTGCGGAACTCCTCCAGGTCGCGCACCTGGTAATCGACCGTGAGCAAACGATCGCTAACAATTTCGGAGCGTCCACTGCCGCGCTGATCGTACATTAGTAGAACGCGATCATGCGCGAGCGGCTCCATGTCATACCCGCCATCACCGATACCTAAGCCTGGACCACCGTGCAGGAACACAACTGCGTTCTTGGCGTTGCCGACTTTCCTATAGAAAAGACGTACGCCGTCCGCGCCACGGAAGTAGCCCTCACTGACCGGGCCGTAAGGGAAAGGCTTTGATGTATTTGATTGCGCGCTTGCCGCGGGGATGATTAGGAGAAGCGTTAGCGCGATTGCGGAGGCTTTCATGGGGAATGGTAACAAAAACCGAAGCCAGCGTTTTGTATCCACAGATTACGCAAATTACACAGATTAAGAACACAGTAAGCAGGTACAGTACGTGGCAGGGCGCCAAAATCGTCCTTCCCACTCCTACACTTGTTTAGGTAATCTGCGTAATCTGCGGATTCCTATTCGGACTGCACTGCCCGGTGGGCTGCGCCGTCCATGACTTCGCGCACCGCCGTGGAATTCAGGAACGTTGCGCGCAAATCGTCATCGGTAACGTTTGCGGCACACGCGTTAACAATCTCCGCAGCGCGGTTGAACGATGACTGCGCAGCCCTCTGATCCCCACGGTCCAATTGCAAGCGGCCAAGATCGGCGAGTGTTCTCCAGGCGACTAGGGGCGCCGGATAGCGATCCAATTCCTCCAGCGCAGCAGCAAATTCTGACTCCGCCACAGCCGGATCGTTTGCGGCGACAGCGATCTGCGCCTTCAGCCGGTGGGCCTCTGATATATATTTATTCGCCTCATATTGGTTTGCGGTGTCAAGCAGTTGCTGAGCGAAACTTCCGGCCTGCTGCAGGTCGCCCTGCCGCAGCCAGTGCCACGCGGTTGCCGCTTCCAGACGAATGTTGTAGCGCCAGCGGAACCAGGCATCCCGCTCAAAGATTTCGCGAGTTTCGCGAAACGAGGAAATCGTTTCCTCAGCATTACCGCCGTAGGTATGGTCGATCCCCAGGTTGATTAAGGAATTTGCCTCTGCCTCAAGCACGTGATACTGACGTGCAACTCGCAAGCCTTCCTGATCATGTTTGAGTGCGCCCTCAAAATCCTGCAGCTCGCGGTGCATCCAACCGATACAATTTGGCATTCGCGGGAACCAAAAGCGGTCGCCGTTGCGGCCCGCCATCTGGACTGCCTCTTCCAGCGTAGCAATAGCCTCAGAAATGTGTCCGAGATTTCCCTTCGAGAGGCCGAGAAAAAACATGGACGTTAAGAACAAGAATCCGTCACGCAACCTGGAGGCGAGGCTTCTGGCTTCCAGCTCACACTCGATTGCGAGCTCATATTCAGTCTGGAAAAAATGGAGACAACCGCGCCATGCCAATCCCGTCAAGAGGGCCGGTTTGTGATTGATGGCCCGGGCACTTTTGATTACATCATCAAGAATGGGACGTCCGAGCGCCAGCTCGCCGTAAGCCGCATGTTTCAACGCCATCAGACCCATGGTGTCCAGACGCAGCGTTTCGCTGCCAGCGCGCTTCGCGGCGTCGAGCGCTTCATCGGCACGGGCCTCCATCTCCTCAAGGCGGTGAGAAAAGAACAACGTCGTCGCCAGGGCGTTAAGACCCGCAGCCCGCTTCCCAGGTGAGCCAGAACCCTCTTGATGTTTGAGCATGCTTGTATAATCGCCGATTGATTGATCAAATCGGCTCAGCGCCATATTGGTAGCACCGCGTTTCCCGTAAACTGTCACCATCGTTTCTGCCTGCGCTTCGTCAGGCAGTTTCTCCGCCAAACTCAAAGCACGTGTGTAATGGTCGGCGGCTTCGGCGTTCGCGTAAAGCGTGGTCGCGTTGTCTCCCGCATGGATCAAAAACTCCACCGCCCGTGCAAAGTCGCGCCCGCGTTCGAAATGCAAAGCGAGTTGCGTGGCGATATGCGGAGCGCGTTTTCCGTAGTGCAACGCCAAACTTTCGCCAGCCTGACGGTGCAGCAATATTCGTCGTTTGGCCACCAGTCCGCCATAAAGAAAATTCTGGTAGAGCGCGTGAGCGAAGCGATAGCTCGTCGCGAGTGATCCGTCGGGTAATTCTTCTTCTCCGCGGGTAACGATCAGTCGATGAGTTTTCTCGATTCGAGCGAACAGTTCCTCGAGATCAACTTCGTCGATACCGAGCAAACCGGCAACTACGATAGACAGAAACTCCTGCCCTTCGACACTGGCGTACTCCAGGGCGCGGCGCTCTGCTGCTTCGAGCGAGTCCACTTTCTTGCTGATCATGCTGCGCACGCTTTGCGGCGCTTCCAGCTGCATCTCTGAGAGCGGTCGGCTCAAAGACCAGTGTTCATTGGTTTTCACAATGTCGCCACGTTCGTGCATGTACTGCACCAGGTTCGTGGCAAAGAGCGGGTGCCCTTCAGTCTTATCATGAATGTGTTGGGCAAACTCAGGCGGAAAGTTGTGCGGAGCAAACGTCGCATTCAGGTAATCCTGAATGTGGCCGGGACTGAGCGAATCGAGCGCAATCTCCTCAGACAACTTGTGCGTTTGCATCTCGGCTTTGCAGCTCTTGAGCGGATGATTGCTGCGTTCGATATCCTCGGGTCTGAACGTGCCGGCAATCATGAGAGGCTGGTTGCTGATGCGTTGCGACAAATGTCGCAGCAAATCCACGCTGGAAGGGTCAGCCCAATGCAAGTCTTCGAGCAGCAAGACCACCGGGGAAGTGGTTGCAAAAATACCGAGCGCGTCTCCCATTTCGCGCATCATCCGTTCCTTAGTCGCGCCAATCGTTTCCTGCTGCAACTTTTCCATCGCGCCGGTGGAAGCGAAAGCTACGGGCAACTGCGAGCACCACGTGGGCGCGGAATTACGCATTACCGCCGCTAGTCGCTCACGCGAGGACCCGTCCAGCAGTGCGCCGATGGCATCCAGAAACGGCAGATAGGCTTCGCCGGTGCCATACTGTTCGACGCAACGTCCCCGAGCAACTGACAAACCCGGAAAGCGGGCGCGAGCGCGACGCAGAAACTCATCAGAAAGCGAAGTTTTGCCGATGCCCGGTTCGCCGCTGATGAATACAACTCGACCGCTGCCGTCAAGTGCCTGCCGCAGAAACCCTTCCAACCTGCTTAACTCCGGCTCTCTGCCTACAAATGGAGCGGCAGGCACTTCGACCAAATCCTTGTCATAGACGATCGGGCTACCCAGCCATTCCCCAGTAAAGGTTGCCCGTAAGCTCCTTAAGGCTTGGGCCATCTCAGCCGCCGACGAATAACGTCTCTCTATGTCTTTAGCGAGCGCCCGCTCGAGAATCAAATCGAACTCACGCGGCAGTTCCGGTCTGACACCACTGGGCGATGGCGGATCGATTGTCGCGATGGCGTGCATGATGGCGAGCATGCTGGGACCAGCAAAAGGCATTGATCGTGTGGCCGCCTCATAGAGGACGGAGCCAAGCGAAAAGATATCGGAACGTCCATCGAGAGCTAGTCCGCGAGTTTGCTCCGGAGACATATAGGCCGCAGTGCCAAGCACAGTTCCTTCGTCCGTCAGGTTCGTCAGCGTGGGCGCGTCGCTATCGACCCTGTCGGCGACCGTGCGGATCAGTTTTGCCAGTCCGAAATCCAGGACCTTTGCCTGGCCGCGAGGAGTGACCAAAATGTTAGCTGATTTGATATCGCGGTGGATGAGGTTGATCTCGTGTGCAGCTTCAAGCGCCTCAGCCGTCTGGATGCCGATATCAAGCAGCCGCCTGAGGGGTAGTGCCCCATCGCGCTGAATCAGGGTTTTAAGATTTTGCCCCTCCACATACTCCATCACGATAAAATCGAGACCGTCAGCCTCTTCAATGGCGTAAATGGTGACGATGTTTGGATGATTGAGGGCCGAAGCTGATTGTGCTTCCTGAAGAAAGCGGCGCCGGGCCGCGAGTTTCTGATTGATAGCAGTCAGGAGAAGTTTAATGGCAACGGTGCGTCCGAGTCGGGTGTCCTCGGCCTTGTAGACCTCACCCATACCACCACTGTCAATCTTGCTCACCAATCGGTAATGCAAAAGCGTCCGTTGCGGCTCGGATGAATTCATGACGCCCCCTGATCCGACAGCGACTCTGCACCCTGATGAAATGGCGAACACTGTAATGAATGTGTGCGCTTAGTGCAATCTGTAGTGGAATGGGAGCGAAAGTGTCCAGGTGGTCTAGGTACAGACAACTGTTCTGCCGGCCTCCCACTGCGACTGGCATCAGTCCCAATTCTTGATAGTGGGCCAGAGGGTTTGGAGGCGCTGGTTCAGGCCGCGGCAGAGAAAGATTTCGAAGTGTTCGTCGCGGCGGGAGTAGGGATGATAGGTGCGGCCGACTGATTCGACAGTATTGAAATGCTCACGGTCGCCGTCGCCGTCGCTGCCTAAAACGATCACGATTGCGCCGGTGTAGTTGCGCGGACCCCAATACCAGTAGTTCTGGTGATTGGCGATGGCTTTTGGAAGGCCATATTTCGCACCAAAAAAATCTATCGCGCCCGCCTGGCCGTAGCTGTTGGCAAAGATCGCAGTCTGCGCGCGCTCGTCAGGCGGGAGGCTGTTATAGACTTCCGCTACCGCGCGCGTCATCTCCTCCCAGCCAAACTCATCAGCGAAGTGCTGCGGGAGAGGCCCGGTGTTTTGGTTCTCTGCTTTTGGTGGTTCCAGTCCGAGTGTCGTTTGATAGCGAATGTAAGTCTCAGGCGAGAGAACGGGAAGGGTAAGAGGAGCGAGTGCGGCGGCGGCGAGGATGATGAGGGCGATGTAGAGGTAGCGAAGCCAGGGAAGCCAGAAGCAGGAGGCAGGAACAGACGGCCGGGGTTGAGAGCTTGGTTCAGTGAATGAAGCATTGGACGTAGGACTTTGGATGTCACTTGAGACCCGGTCGCTACCACCACCGGAAGCGGGCGGCCCGCTTGGGGACCCCGGTCCGCTCGCGGTTCTGACTTTGAGTTGACCTTGGACAGTGGACGTTGAACTTTTGACGGTCAGTCGCTCAAAGGCGATCGCGCCGGCGGTGAAGAGGATGGGGTAAGCAGGCGCGAGGTAATAATTCTTGCCTTTCAAGACAATGAAGGTCACCAGCATTACTACATAAGTCCAACCAAAGATTCGATAGCGCCGTCCCTCCTTACCGAAGAAAAGCCAAATCAAGCCGCCGACCCAGAGCGGGAAGAGGATGGGATTCATGATCAGCGCCTGATCGGCGATGAACCCGAGCGGACCCCGGGTGACGTCGCGACCGCTCTCGCGAATGTTGCGCATCAACTCCAGGAAAGGGAAGTCGTGTTTCACCATCCAAAGCAGGTTCGGTAGAAAGATCACGATGGCGGCGAGCGCCCCGAGCCAGATCCACGGACTCTTCAAAAAACGGCGATGCCTACTTAGAATCAAACCCACTACCATACCAAACGCGAAAAAGATTACGGAGTATTTGGTTTCAAGTCCCACTCCAATGATCACACCGAACCATAGCCAATATTTTGGGCTTCCAGTATTGATTGCGCGCACGACGCACCACGCGGCGCCCATCCAGATAAGTGGCTCAAACGCGTTCATCGTCAACCAGTGATGGAAGAGGAGAAAGATAGGAGCGGCGAGGGTGGCAAGAGCAGCGAGCGCCTGTGCAAAACGGCCGCCACCCATCTCTCGAGTTACTTTACCGGTCAACCAAACCAGGGCAGCGCCGGCGATCGCCGGCAACAACCTCAGACCAAGCAGGGAACTGCCAAAAACATGACGAGCAAGCCAGGCAATCAACGCGATAGCGGGCGGCTGGTCCACGTAGCCCCAATCAAGGTGCTCCGCGCAGGCGAGGTAATAAAGTTCATCGCGAAAGATTCCATAACGCCCGGCAGTTAGGAGGTGCAATAATAGTTTAGCGGCAGCGAGATATAAGACGATCGCCGGCCCCCTCGTCCACCTCGAAGATGATTCTAAACTAGCGGACAAGAGTCCTCCGGAAACTCGGCTGGTATCGATTGTGGCCCTCGGCGCGCGGTCATTTGCGGGTGAATTAAATGCGCGGCAGGTTTCCCCGTCAAGCCTCAACTTAAGAATTTCGAATTTCGGATTGCGGATTTCGAATCTATTGAAGGCACTCCGTTGAATGGCTGAAAGTCAAAGTCTGGTGATTTCTAGATCTCAAAATTCTCAGGTCAAAGGATTCTGCAAGTTGGGGAATTTGCAGGTTGGGAAGGTAGGCAAAGCGTAGAGCGCCCCCTCCAGCGTGGCGTCTTTCGCCGGCGAAAACCGCTGCTCTCTTTTGCAGACTCGATCCTGCCTAACTTTGAAGAAAACTAACGAATGGCGCTGGCGCTGGAGCGTGGGCGGGCTACGCTTTGCCCACCTTCCCAACCCGCAAATTTGCTGTATTCGAATTGTTAATTCAAAGTTGAGTGACTGTGCATCTTGAGCTTCTCTATGCGCCCGCGTCCGATCCTCAACCATTCAAACTCGGCGGCTCAGATATTCGCAACCGAAATCCGAAATTCTTCTATTCCCGACACAAAATATATCCTGTAGTTGACATATAGGGGAACTTAGCGTAAGGTGAGTATCGAACCGAGTCCAGCTTACTCCGCTCTCAGCTCTTCTGGAATCTTCCAGACCACCTGACAATCCACAGCTCAACACTAAGAAAGCCCAGGGCATCATATGTTCCCAAGCCATTCCCCGGACCAGCTGCGCGCTTTGTCTCAAGCTCTATACCGATAAGAGCCGAGACAAGGCGGCGCACTCCTTAAGGGAGATCAGAGGCTGTCCGGTGGAACCTTAAAAGGCCCATAAGGAAATAATCAAATTATGACGACGAATATCACACCATTACATGACCGGGTGATTGTAAAGCGAATTGACGAAGGCGAGCAGATTCGCGGTGGCATCATCATCCCCGACAGCGCAAAAGAAAAACCCCAGGAAGGCGAAGTAATCGCCGCTGGCGAAGGGAAATACAAGGAAGACGGTACGCGCCAACCATTGGATGTCAAGAAGGGCGACCGGATCCTCTTTGGTAAGTACAGCAGTTCCGAAATCAAGATTGACGGGGAAGACCTGTTGATTATGCGCGAGGATGAGGTTCTGGGAATCATCACGCGCGCCGGTGCTGCAACGGGCGGCAAGAAGAGCGCCAAATAGTCTGGACATGTGAACACCGAAAAACTCAGATTTGTGCCCAGACAACCGGCTCGATCCGTGTCTTTCGGTGTTTATGTGGCTGACTTTCGGCGTTGAAACACAGTTTTGGTTTAGGAGAAAATATAAAAAGTTATGGCAAAGCAAATAGTTCATGGTGAAGAGTCTCGAGCGGCAATTCTGCGTGGCGTCAATCAACTCGCCGATGCGGTTAGAATCACGCTTGGTCCCAAAGGACGCAATGTCGTCCTTGGTAAATCCTATGGCAGCCCGACGATCACCAAAGACGGTGTGACCGTGGCGAAAGAGATTGACCTCAAAGACGCAATGGAAAACATGGGCGCACAGATGGTGCGCGAGGTAGCGTCGAAAACTTCGGACGTTGCCGGCGATGGTACAACCACCGCCACGGTGCTGGCGCAGGCGATTTACCGTGAAGGTGTGAAAACCGTTGCCGCGGGTGCAAACCCGATGGCCTTGAAGCGGGGAATAGAAAAAGCTGTCGAGCGCGCGACTGCAGCAATTAAGAAATTGTCCAAGCCCGTCGCAGGCGACATGATTGCGCAAGTCGGTACGATTTCGGCAAACGGTGACTCAGCTATCGGCGAGTTGATTGCCGAGGCGATGATGAAGGTCGGCAAAGACGGAGTGATTACGGTGGAAGACGCGAAGACCATGGAGACAGATCTGGAATTCGTCGAAGGAATGCAGTTTGACCGCGGCTATCTGTCGCCTTACTTCATCACCGACGCCGAAAAGATGGAAACCGTACTCGAGAATCCCTTCATTCTCCTGAGCGAGAAGAAAATTTCTTCGATGAGAGACTTGCTGCCGGTTCTGGAGCAGGTCGCCAAATTAGGTAAGCCGATTCTGATTATCGCGGAAGATGTCGAAGGGGAGGCCCTGGCAACCCTCGTGGTCAACAAATTACGCGGCACGATCAACGTGGCGGCAGTTAAAGCGCCAGGCTTTGGCGATCGACGCAAGGAGTTGCTGCAGGACATTGCAATTCTGACCGGAGGCCGTGTCATCAGTGAGGACCTCGGCATCAAACTCGAAAACGTCAAAGTCGACGAGCTGGGACGCGCCAAGAAGGTGACGATCAACAAAGACAACACGATCATCATCGATGGCGCCGGCAACACGGACGACTTAAAAGGTCGTGTGAAAACTCTAAAGGCCCAAATTGAAGATACCTCGTCAGACTACGACCGGGAGAAACTGCAGGAGCGACTAGCGAAACTGGTTGGGGGAGTCGCGGTAATCCGTGTGGGCGCGGCCACTGAAACTGAATTGAAAGAAAAGAAAGCGCGTGTTGAAGACGCTATGAACGCCACTCGCGCTGCTGTTGAAGAAGGCATTGTGGCCGGCGGGGGCGTTGCCCTGATTCGTGCCGCGAAGGCATTGGAGAAGTTCATAATCTTCGAAGCGGACGAGGATGGTGAGACCACGGGTGACCCCGATGAGCAAATTGGCGTCAACATCGTGAAGCGCGCGCTTGAAGAGCCGTTGCGTCAGATCGTACAGAACGCCGGCAAAGAAGGCGCGGTAATCGTAGAGAAAGTTCGCGCGAGCAAAGACGCCAACTTCGGCTACAACGCCGCCACTGAAACTTTTGAGGACCTTGTGGCTGCGGGGATTATCGATCCCGCGAAAGTCACGCGTTGCGCATTACAAAACGCCGCATCAATTGCGGGCCTAATGCTGACAACGGAGGCCCTCATTTCTGAGCTACAGGAAGATGATAAGCCACGGGCGCTGCCCGGCGGCATGGATATGTAATCCCAACGTCCTTAGCAAATTGGGAAGCTACCATGTTCCGCATGCGGCTTCTGTTGAGTCCCCAAAGAAGAAGTTCGGAGGGGAATCCCATCGGGGAAGAAGGTAAAAACTATGAGTACGAAACTTTATGTCGGTAATCTATCTTTTGAGACTTCCAAAGAAGATCTGCAAGAGATGTTCGCGAAAGCGGGCACGGTCGAAAGCGTTTCCTTGATTGAAGATCGCGAAACAGGTCGCTCGCGCGGCTTCGGCTTTGTGGAGATGTCAACGAAGGAAGAAGGCGCAGCTGCCATCCAGCAGTTCAACGGTAAGGACCTGGGCGGACGTGCGCTGAACGTCAACGAAGCCAAGCCACGCGAAGATCGCGGCGGCGGTGGTCGCAACGGCGGCTCGCGTTACTAATCCATAGCTCGTAAGTAATTGCGACTGATAAAAGCCTCTGGTGGAATGTTTCGCCGGGGGCTTTTTCTTTGTTGATGTCTTGACGGTCTGGGTGACTATGCTCATTGCGGCATAAATCTGAAGTCAGGAAGGGGCCTAGCGAAGCGCGCCCCCTAAGCATCGGGGCTCCAAAGCCACTTAACCTTGAATTAAGACGCCACGCTACGATGGAGCGTGGGCGCGCTATGCTTGGCCCACCTTCCCAACCTGCAAATTCCCGCGACTTGCACTTAAGACCGAGAGCTCTTCCAATCGGAAATCAAATCTAAAATCGCAAATGACTTAACGGAGCGTTTTGGCCACCTCGAGAATTTGTTCGGGCCGGGCACGGACCCAATAGTTTTCCGTCAGGTTGACCCACCGCACAGTGCCGGCCGAATCCAATAAAAACTCGGCCGGCCTGGCAATGTCCTGGCCGTCAGTTCCTGCGCCCGCGTGAAGCAGGTCGTAACGGCGAATCACTTCGGCTTTCGGATCAGAAAGAAAAGTGAACGTGTAGCCAGCCTTCTCACGAAGGTCGCGCGACACCTCTGGAATGTCTACGCTGATCGTGACCGGACGAATCCCTACCTCTTCGAACTTAGCCAAACTATTCTGAATGCTCCGAAACTCGGAGTTGCATGAAGGTCACCAGTAACCTCGGTAAAAAACCAGCAGCACCCCTTTAGGCGCGTTTCCGTTGACTGGCGATGCGAGAAGCTCCGACAGCGAGACCGACTTGCCATTCGTATCGGAGAGTGTAAAGTCGGGCGCCTTTTGGCTTATCTGGGGAGCGCTATGAGAGGTGGGCAAGCGCCTTGCGATAATAAAAGTGGCGAAGATAAAGAATCCGAAAATCGCGACGCTGAGAGTCGCCAGAATGGCGGCGACAATCTTTGATCCCGTGGGATGGGGGCGGTCCACCCCAAGCGTGCTGCTCGGGTCGTGACTCCGGTCTGTCGCTAATGTACGCCGAACTCCAACTAACAAAAGCGCCGCTGCCAATGCGAAGAGCAGTAGGTTGGCCCAGGGAAAATCGCGAGTGACGGGGAACCTAACGAATACGAAAAAGTAGCTGAGGAAAGCAATTAGGCTGAGCAGGAAACCCGCCCAGATTGGCCAGTTGATTCTTCGCGCGTTCATAGAAGTCCTCTCAAAGTCTGTCGATGTCTTAGTTTCGGCTCAAGCACAATACACGATCCACGAATTCGCACGAAATAGCACTAACAGGACTTCGTATTCCTTGCGCAATTTCGTGAATCGTTTTTGCTCGGTAGGATTTGATAGCCCCCTGGCGTAAGGGAATCCTGGATTCGGCGTGATAAAGTAATTTGCTAACGATCCATGACGAATGTCACCAAACAGGCGGCTCTATTGAGTGTGGCCGAGATGCCTGGGCCACCCGGACCCGATCCGAATCCGTCGCCACCGGAAAAGGGACGTTACGACAGATCCATCGTCGAGGGACCGTTGCGGTCCGCGGTCTGGAAAATCGCCTGGCCGACAATGCTCACGAACATCATCGGCGGATTGCAGGGAATTGTCGATCATGCGCTGGTCGGCCATCTCGTCGGCTTCACGGGGAATGCCGCGATCGGCGTTGCGTGGCAGATTTTCATCGTTGTCATCGTCTTCATCACTTCGCTATTCACCGGCATGAGCGTGCTCGTAGCCCGCTTTGCCGGCGCAGGGGAGGAAGAGAAAGTCAACCGCACGGTCTATCAGGCCTTCCTCACCGCGGTCGGGATCTCGCTCCTGATAATGGCACCGCTAGGGTATTCCCTCTCGCCATGGCTGCTGGATCTGGTCAACGCCGCACCCGAAGTGAAGGCGGAGGCGCTGCCGTTCCTGCGTATCATGTTCCTCTTCAGTATCGGCATGCTCATGTTCTTTATGCTGAGTGGCGCGTTGCGCTCTGCTGGAGACGCGCGGACGCCGATGATCCTCGGCATCGCAATGACCGTGCTGAACCTCGTACTGAACGTGATCCTCATTCGGGGGCTCGGTCCCATCCCGGCGTTCGGTACTGCCGGCTCGGCGATGGGTACCGTGATAGCGTCGGGGCTACTGGGCGTGTACGCGCTTTGGAAACTGTGGCACGGCGCCTGGGTCGTTTCGTTTCCGCGCGGAGAGGGCTTCGGTCCGGATTGGACCATCATCAGGTCGCTTTTCCGATTTGGCCTGCCGACCGGCATCCAGGGAATTGCGATGAACGTGGGTGGAGTGTTCATGCTCGCGTTTATCGGGTCGCTTGCTCAGAGCGCGGCGGCGCAAGCGGCGTTTGCCATCTCCTATTCACAACTCTTCTCCCTGATCACCTGGACTTCGATCGGTCTGATGGGCGCCGCGGCGGCCGTCGCCGCCCAGAACCTCAGCGCGCCCCACCCCGCCCGGGCTAACGCGGCGGTGCACGTGGCCGCCAGCTTCGGATTCGCCGGCGCGGCGTTCATTGGAATCTTTTTCCTGTTCTTCCCGCGACAATTGCTCGCCATCTTCGGCATGAACGAGCCTGGGGTCGTCGAAATCGGCGTCCAACTTCTGCGGGTGCTGAGCGTGTCGGGTCTCTTTATCGCCGTCGCACTCACGTACACAGGTGGACTGCAGGGGACGGGAGATACCAGAAGCCCGCTCTACATCTCCATCATCTCGCAGATCATCGTGCCCCTCAGCATCTGTTTTGTGATCCAGCAGACAAGCACGCTGGACCCGATCAACATCTGGATCGCGATTCTCGTCGGTCACGCAACGCGGTGCGCGCTGACCGTGATTCGCTTCAATCAGGGAAAGTGGCGCGGGATCTCGGTGGATATCGAACCAAAAGCAAAGCAGAGCGCATCGTGACCATGAAACATGTGCCTAAAGAAAGGAATTGGCCACGAGTTTGCGCGGATCACGCGGATCAGAATCAATCTGTTAAGTCCTTAAGGTTGCGGTTAAGCGATTGCAGAAATCCTTTTGCTCCCATTCGTGCCAAAGTGCAAGGGCGGCGCGAAAATGTTTTGTGCGTAACCTGGAAAAGTCACTCAAGAGCCATATCATTGCGTCGCTTTCGTCTTCGGAAGTCGCTCGCTCAGAGCTCGCCTTCTTTTTAAGTCTGGATAACCGCTTCCCAAAGTGTTCAATCCACAGATCGCAATCATGGAGTTCACCCAGGGATGATTGCATCTGGGCCACCTGGCGCGAAAAAACTGCTAACTGTTCCCCCCAGCACGCAGCAAACAACTCCATCGCATACCTGAGGCGTTTGGCCGCAATGCGCATTTCGTGCAGAGGTTTAACCTTCTGTGGCTCATATAAACTGGAACTCAATGCTTCCAGTTCCTTCAGGCGCTTAATAAGAGTTGATCTGGCAAACGCCTTGTAAGTGGGTCCACTCTTGAGGGTGGCGCCCGATTTAGTTGGTTTGGTAGCCTCTTGAGAAACAATTGCATCCTCGATCGCCTGCCGGAAGTTGCGCTTAAGTTGGGAAAGCTCCTTATAGTTCAACGCTTGCACCAGCTCTTTTCGCGCTGGATCCAGCCTAGCTTTCCGATCGTCGATGATCCGTTGCAAACCTGACGAAATCTCGGGATTAGCTTTCTTCTGCAATTTCTCAAGAG
>Ga0136617_10000482_pt1 | contig 33433 bp, 28 predicted proteins | sample AntDrymUQ3222106_2_FD_129672 | JGI IMG/M metagenome (GOLD analysis project Ga0136617, IMG submission 129672) | Polar desert sand microbial communities from Dry Valleys, Antarctica - metaG UQ322 (21.06) | ecosystem: Environmental > Terrestrial > Soil > Desert | place: Antarctica: Dry Valley... | reverse complement strand
ATGGCGAAATAGCATTGGTAGGCAACCGGCTCCCCGGAACCGATGTCGACACGCACCGGGCCAGGCTCCAGCTCTCCCCCGTCTTCTCCGATCGAGTCGTTGAGCGCATCGAACGAGGGAAAATTACCCCAGCGGTTCTCGAGCACCCTGCTGATAGGTAGGGTCGTGGTCGAGTCCAGTCGCACCAGGCGAAGGCGAGGGCGGCCGTCGTCGCGCGATCCGATGAGGACCGAGCTGAGCCGACGATCGCCCGCCACCTGAAATGTGGAGACGAGTTGCGGCCCGGAGGTGTCCGCGCTCCAGCCCACCTGAGGCGAAGGCGTCTCTTCCGCCGGCTGCCTTGCACCTCCGCTGAGGCTGCCCGCGTTCCAGGGAGCGCGCTCCAGCTCCTGCGCCTGGATCCGAAAGAGCTCGTGGGGGTAAGGCGCGGCTCGCAGAACCATTTCCGGTATGCTGGATGCGGACTCCACCACACCCCCCGATAGTTTGAACCAGGTCTCCGCCAAGGCATCGGCCCCTGGTTGAAGGTAGACCCGGGCTGCCCCGCTCTCGGCGTTCACCGTGCCGAGGAAGCTTGCCCTGACCGAGCCCACCCTGCGATTCCGCCACATGACGCGGCCGGTCAGCGGAAAGGTGCTCGATGTCAGATAGCCGTCCACTAACCAGACGAGCTGACCGTTGATCACTCGCGCCGTCGGCGCACTCCAGTCGGCGAATGGTGCCAGCCGGCTGAGCCGGTCTCCGGGAGAGAGGCGCCAATCGATACGGGTTCCCGGAGGCACCTCGCCCAGCAACTCCCCGGCCTGAAGTGCCCACGCGAGGACCACCCGCCGAGCCCAAGAATCAACCGGCACACCGGGTGCCTCATCTTGGCGCAGCCGGAAGTCCGGTGCCTCCGGCTGCAGCAAGTCGGAAGGAAGCTCCAGCAGAGAGGCGGGGGCCGGATGGGAGAGGGTGTCGCCCATGCGATAGAAAGTCGGCTCCCCGGCCCGTCCGACCCGGTTGTCGGCAACGGCCGTGACCACGACGCGACGTCCTGGGTGTGAGCGAACCACCAGCCAGACGGGACGACGATTACCCTGCCGCGTCAGAATTGCAGGGTCAACCGCTACCAGATGAGTTGAATCCGCCGGGTGAGCTCGGCCAATGACGGCCGAGTTCCAGAGCGAGGGTGTTGCGGGCGGCATCGGCTGGCCGGTGGGCTCGAGCCGGGTTTCACGCAGACTCTCCAGCCCGTACGCCATGCGTTCCAACTGCTCCACTGCACCCGCCTCTATGGTCCGGACCGGCGATCCTCCGAGAATCGAGGGAAGTAGCCAGTGTCCCACGATCGAGGAGGCGACCAGCACGACCCAGCCCGCCAGGAGAAGCGCGTGGCGGGCCCGGACCGCCCACCACACCGACACGGCACCCGCGGCGAGCGCTACCCCAGCCAGGACAGGAGAGACCCATTGACCGATCCGCCAGCTCGGCTCATCCAGGAGGTCCACCGAGCCGGCGATCATCTCGGATGGCTCCAGCAGGTACCCCCACGCGAGCGCGAGCGACAACGCGGCGAGCAGCCACCCGATATGGACACGAGCGTGATTGTTGATAGCCGGGCGCCGCTCGATCCAGCGAATGGCGCCAACCACCATGTACAACGCGGAAACGCCGGTGAGCGCGAGGAGCACCAGAAGCAGAAGAAACCCGTGTGCCGCGCGCCAGATGGGCAGCTGCGCGACGTAGACTCCGAGGTCGCGGCCGAGGAGGGGATCGCTGACGCGATACGAAAGGCCGTGCCAGGCGAGGGTAACCTCCCGCCACCATCCAGACGTACCGACGCCGACCATCAAACCCAAGAGGACACCCGAGGCGATGGCGACGGTGAGCAGGGTTCCAGGGGTGAGGGCCTCGCGGAACTCGAGGTTGGCCACGTTGCGGCGGACCTGCACGGTGCCGACCGCACGGTAGACCAGGAGCAGATGTCCGATGAACCAGGCGGAGGCGATGAGAATGCCGGCGAGGTCGAGCGTGAGCCGGAGAACATGCCAGTCGGTGATGTAGGCCGCGGCCTCCGGAGAAAGCTCGGCAGCCCACCAACGATCGGCCAGCAGAACCGCGCTCCAGCGGCCCACAAACAGCAGGGCGACGATGCCGGCGAGAAGGGCGGTGAGGCGGCGACCGCGTCGGGACAACCTTAACCCAACAGCGTGAGCGGTGAGCGGTGAGCGGTGAGCGGGGGAATGAACCGGAACTCCTCATCCCGAGCGAGCGCAGCGAACGAGGGACCTTGCTCGGGCGTTCCGGAGACCGACTGAGTAGGTCCCTCGCTACGCTCGGGATGAGGATAGGTCCTTACCCGCTTACCGCTCACCGCTTACCGCTCACAGTTTTCTGTCTCTCGAGGAAACCCTCCACCTCCGCCTGGTACGCGTCCCGAGCCGCGGCGTCGGTGGCCTCGAAGCGCATTACTAATACTGGCTGCGTGTTCGATGCGCGGAGAAGGCCCCATCCTTTGGGGAAAGTGATCCGCACCCCGTCGATCGTGTTCACGGGATAGCGGGAGGCGAAATGCACCGCGGCCCGCTCGACCAGGCCGAATTTCTCCTCCTCCGCGCACTCCACTCGAATCTCGGGAGTGGCGAACGTGCGGGGAAGGTCTGCCAGGTGCGTTGCCAATCCGAAGGGCTTTCGGCTTACGATCTCCAGTAATCGGGCAGCTCCGAACAGCGCGTCATCGAAGCCGAGGTAATCGCCGCCGAAGAACATGTGGCCGCTCATCTCGCCTGCCAGCGGAGCCTCCAGCTCCTTCATTTTGGCCTTGATGAGCGAATGGCCGGTCTTCCACATGACCGGGTTAGCACCCGCGTCCCGGAGCGCAGCGGGCAGCACCTCCGAGCACTTGACGTCGAAGATCACTGAGATGCCGGGTCCGAAGCGGCGCACCGCGTCTCGGCCAAAGATCACCAGGAGCTGGTCACCGTAGATGATCTCGCCGGTCTCGTCCACCGCACCAATCCGATCAGCGTCGCCGTCAAAGGCAATGCCCAGCTCCGCGCCGGTCCGGCGAACGGCGGCCTGGAGGTCGCGCAGGTTTTCGGGTACGGTAGGATCGGGATGGTGGTTAGGGAAGCTACCGTCAGACTCGCAGAAGAGTGGGGTCACCTCGGCACCCAGGCCGCGAAGAGTGGATATGGCTATGAGGCTGCCCACCCCGTTACCACAGTCCACCACCACTCGCACCGGCCGCTCCAGCTTATGGTGGCTGATGATGGCGTCCCGGTAGCGTTGGAGCACCGATCCGTCGGAGGCTTCGTTACCGGCCCCCGACCGCCAGCGCTCGGTCATGATGATTTCCCAGAGACCCAGGATGTCGTCTCCGTGAAACGCCTCGCCCGCCAGGACCATCTTGAAGCCGTTGAACTCGGGCGGGTTGTGCGAGCCGGTCACCTGCAGTCCGGCGTCGGTACCGAGCGCCGTCACCGCGTAATAGAGGGCGGGGGTCGGCAGCATGCCCACGTCGATGGCCTTGCCACCGGCCTCGGTGATGCCCTGCCGGACTCCACGGGAGAGCGCGTCGCCGGACGGGCGGTTGTCCCGGCCCACGGCCACCACGGGCGCCCGGCCCAGGCGGTCGTGGGCCATGCTGGCAAACGCGCGCCCTAGGGCGCGGGCGAGCTCGGGGCTAAGCTCCCGGTCAACCAGGCCACGTACATCGTATTGCCGAAAGATCGACTTGGGAACGTTCATGTTTTCCTTGACTGCGAAAACAGTGAACAGTCAACAGTGAACGGGCACCACCCTTCATCCCCGTTTACCGTTCACCGTTTACCGTTCACGCTTCACCTACCTCACCGTTGACTGCCCTGGCCCGCAACGGGCACTCCGGTCTGCGTAAGCGTCCCGGCGCTTCTGCCCGCGACGTCGAGCGCTCCGGCCGGCCAAACCCCGAACAGGACTACCACGATCACGGACACTGCGATGGCGCCTGCGGCCACGGGCCAGAGTCTGGCTCCCTCATGAGCCCCCTCAGTGGGCGCCGGTCTCATGTAAACCGACATGATGACCGGCAGATAGTACCCCGCCGAGATTACGCTGGTGACCACCAGAACAATGGCGAGAATGGTTTGGCCCTCGGCGATGACTGCCGACAGGATGTACCACTTGCCCATGAAGCCGAAAGTGAAGGGAAAGCCAAGCAGTGAAAGCATGCAGATGCTGAGGCCAAGCGCCATCCACGGACGCCGCGTCGCCAGGCCGGCGATGTCATCGTAGGTTACGTCTCGCTCGCCGCCACGGCCCAGCGCCGCCAGGAACCCGAAGCTGGCAAGCGAAGTCACCACGTAGGCCGCGAGATAGAACAGTACCGCTGCGGCGCCGATGCGGCTGCCAGGCCAGACGGCAGCCAGCAGGTAGCCCGCGTGAGCGATAGAGCTATAGGCCAGCATTCGCTTGAGGGTAGGCTGGGCCAGCGCCACCAGATTCCCCAACACCATGGAAGCAATCGCAAGCCAGAAGATGACAGGCCGCCACAACTCCTGAGCCGACGGAAACGCCTCGACCAACACCCTCACCAGGGCGACGAACGCCGCCGCCTTCACCCCCGTAGCCATGAAACCGCTGACCGGAGTCGGCGCCCCGTCGTACACGTCTGGCGCCCACATGTGGAACGGGACCGCTGCCACCTTGAATCCCAACCCGATCAGCAGCAGCCCCAGCCCGAGCCCCGCCATGACCGATAAGGGGCCACCGGAGAGCTGCGCGCCGATCAACGAAAGATTGGTGGCGCCGGTGGCCCCGTAGATCAGGGCGATACCATAGAGCAGAAAGCCGGAGGCGAAGGCTCCAATGAGGAAATACTTGAGGGCGGCCTCGGCCGAGGATGCATTGGCTCGGTCATACCCGGCCAGCACGTAGACGGCGACCGACATCACTTCGAGGCCGAGGAACAGCACGATCAGATCTTCGGCTCCGCTCAGAAACATCATCCCGACAGTGGCCAGAAGAATGAGCGGATAATATTCCGGTGCCAGGAGCCGCTCCCGCTCCATATACCCGAGAGAAAGCAGAATGGTGCCGCCCGCCGATACCAGCGTGATGGCTATGGCGGCATAGCGGAAGGGATCCAAAGCCATCATCTGCGCCAGCCCCAGAGGCGCAACGTCGTTGACCCAGAGCCACGCCAGGCCCGCGCCGCTCACCACCACGCCCGCAAGGCTGAGCCATCCAGCGAGGCGGCTATCTTCGGCGCTTTCGTGTCGCCAACTGACCACCAACAGCACGACGAGCGACCAAGCGGTGAGGAGGATCTCCGGGAGCAGCCCAAGGGCGGCTCCTTCGGGCGTGCCCATGTCGAGCTGATTCACGGCCTTTCCTTCCTCACGGCGGGCGTTGCACCCAGCCGCGCGGAAGTCGAGGCCGCATGCGGCTGAACCGTCTCGACGTAGCGCTGGGTGGCCGGTTCCATGCGCCGGAGCACCGACCCGGGAAAGAGTCCCAGCCAGACAATGCCAACAAGCAACGGCAGCAGCACAGCAAGCTCTCGCCGCGTCAAATCCTTCAATCCCTCGTTCTCGGGGTTATCCAACCGGTTGAAGATCATTCGCTGGAGCGCCCAGAGCATGTATGCGGCGGCGAAAATCACCCCCGTCGTGGCGATCCCGGTGGCCCAGGGATGGGCTCCGAAACTTCCGAGTAGAACCAGAAACTCACCCACAAAGCCGCTGAGCCCGGGAAGTCCGATCGAGGAGAGCGCCACCACCGTGAGGACGAGACTAAAGATGGGAACAACCCGCGCGATCCCGCCGTACGCCTCGATCATGCGGGTGTGCCGCCGCTCGTAGATCATCCCGATGAGCAGGAAGAGAGCGCCGGTGGAAATGCCGTGGCTGATCATTACCATCAACGCGCCCTGAACGCTGATGACCGTTGCGCCCCAGATCCCGAGGATCACGAAGCCCAGATGGCTCACTGAGGAGTACGCCACCAGCTTCTTGATGTCGGGCTGCACCATAGCCACGAGTGCGCCGTAGATGATCCCAATGACCGCAAGCACGATCATCAGGTTGCTCACGAGGGGCGAGAACGCCACCTCGGGAAAGAATGGCACCGCGAACCGGAGGAAGCCGTAGGTGCCGATCTTGAGCATGACGGCCGCCAGGAGCACGCTGCCCGCCGTGGGCGCCTCCACGTGGGCGTCGGGCAGCCAGGTATGCAGCGGGAAAATCGGCACTTTGATGGCGAACGCGAGTGCAAAAGCCGCGAAGAGCCAGGGCGCGGCCGGGCCGATGGTGCCGGCGTTTTCCAGCAGATGCTCGTAGGCAAACGACAGCGTGCCCGTGGTATTGGAGATCTTCCACGCCATCACCACGATTGCCACCAGCATGAGGAGCGAGCCGGCCATGGTGTAGATAAAGAATTTGATGGCCGCGTAGAGCCGGTTGGCGCCGCCCCAGATCCCGATGATGAAGTACATCGGGATCAGCATGACCTCGAAGAAGACGTAGAAGACGAACAGGTCGAGGGCAATGAACACCCCGATCAAGCCGCTCAGCAGGGTGAGCAGGAGGGCGTAGAACCCGCGCTCCTTGCTCTCGATCTGGTGCCAGCTCGCCAGCACGCTGAGCGGCATGATGGCGGTGGTCAGCAGAACCATGAAGAGGGAAATGCCGTCGATGCCGACCCGGTAGCTGATTCCCCACCGCGGAATCCACGGTGCGCTCGACACCAGCTGCAGGCCGGCGGCCATCGGATCCAACGCCCACCACAGACCGGCGGAGAGCAGGAAAACGAGGGTGGTAACCGCGAGCGCAGTTCGCTTGGCGCTGCGCGCGTCTCCCAGCAGCACCGGCACCGCGCCCGCCAGCGGCAACAGGATAAGTACGTGCAGGATCCATCGGCCATAGTTGATGGACGCGAGGAAGTCGGTCATCGGCCGGTCACCCGACCATGGCGTGGAGAATCCAGAGCGCCCCCACGAGGAACAGCACCACGTAAACCCCCACCTGCCCGGTCTGCAGCCGGCTACCGAGCCACCCCAGCCCCTGCGACAGCTTGGCCGTCCCGTTCACCGCTGCCCCATCGACTACGCCCTGATCCACCGCCTTCCAGAGCACGATCCGTGAGAGCCAGACCAGCGGCCGCACGAGGATCGCATCATAAATCTCGTCCACGTAATACTTCCGGTTCAGCACCCGGGCCAGCCCGGTGTCCGCGGGTGCGTCCGCCGCGGTAGGAGTACGCCGCCTCAGGGTGGCCTTATAACCCGCCAGCAGTCCGAGAACCCCGATTGCAACCGCCCCACCCACCAGGAAGAACTCGGTCTGCCCGTGCGGCATTTCCAGACCGAAGAACTGGTGTGCCGGCGCAGTCACGGGCTCCAGCCAGTGCTCCAGCAGGGCGCCCCCCCCGAAGAAAGGCGGCAGGTTGATGAAGCCGCCGAAAGCGCTCAGTGCGCCGAGTACGAGGAGCGGACCGGTCATGACCATCGGAGCGTCCTGCAGGTGGGACCGTTCTCGATCCCCGGTCCGGTTCTCGCCCAGGAACGTCATGGTGATGAGGCGGGCCATATAGAACGCCGTCAGCAGCGCGGTCACTACGCCCATGGCATAGAACAAGTAGTAGACCGGCCGGTCGCCACCGCGGGCAAAGGCCGCCGCCAGGATCTCATCCTTGGAGAAGAAGCCGGCGAACGGCGGGACGCCGGCAATAGCCAGGGTGGCAATGAGCATCAGCCAGAACGTGGCTGGCATGTATTGCTTGAGGCCGCCCATGTTCCGCATGTCCTGAGCGTCCGCGTGCGAGTGGGTGGCGTGATACGCCTGATGCATGGCGTGAATAACGCTACCGGCGCCCAGGAAAAGCAGCGCCTTGAAGAACGCGTGCGTTACCAGGTGGAAGACGCCCGAAGCATAGGCGCCGGTGCCCACACCGATGAACATGTATCCCAGCTGGGACACCGTGGAGTACGCCAGGACCTTCTTGATGTCGTACTGCCGCAAGGCGATCGTGGCGGCAAACAGCGCGGTCAGGGCGCCGACACCCGCCACCACCGTGCTCGAGAGCGGGGCCAGCGCAAACAGCACATTGGTACGCGCCACCAGATAGACCCCAGCCGTGACCATGGTTGCCGCGTGGATCAGGGCTGACACCGGGGTCGGGCCGGCCATGGCGTCCGGCAGCCAGGTGTACAGGGGTATCTGGGCCGACTTGCCGGTGCAGCCGAGGAAGAGAAACAGCGTGATGGCCGTAACCGCCGCGCTGCCGGAGGCGAAGACAGCGGGCGCGCGTTCAACCATATCGGTGAAGTTCACGCTGCCGAGGTGATGCCAGATGAGGAACATGGCGACCATGAACCCAAAGTCGCCGATTCGGTTCACGATAAAGGCCTTCTTGCCGGCGTCCGCGTTCACCTTGTCGCTGAACCAGAAGCCAATCAGAAGGTAGGAGCAGAGGCCCACCCCCTCCCAGCCGATGAACATGACCGGAAAGCTCGATCCCAGCACCAGCACCAGCATGAACACGACGAAGAGATTCAGATACGCGAAGTAACGGGCATACCCCGGATCGGCCTTCATGTAGCCCACACTGAACAGATGGATCAGGCTTCCCACGCCTGTTATAACCAGCAGCATCACGGCCGAGAGCTGGTCCACCTGAAAGGCAAAGTCGAGCTGGAGCGATCCCACCGGGAGCCACCGCCACAGGCTGACGATGACCGGCGCGTGAGGTGGTCGGAGCCAGAGGTCGAGGAAGACCGTCAGCGCCACGCCGAAGGCACCCACCAGGGCGCCGACGCCGATTCCGGAGACCAGGTCCTTGGCTCCCGGCCGCCGGATGGCCAGGGCCCCGTTCAGCAGGAAACCGGCAAGGGGGAGGGCGACGGTGAGCCAGACGAGCGAGGTCATCTCAACCACGCAGCAAGTTGATGTTCCCCAGGTCGACCGACTGCTTGTGCCGGAAGATCCCAATGATGATCGCGAGCCCCACGGCCGCCTCGGCGGCGGCCACGGTCATCACGAAGAAGACCATGACGTAGCCGCTGGCCCCATGAAGCTGGGCCAGGGCCACGAAGCTCAGGTTCACCGCGTTGAGCATCAGCTCGATGCACATGAACAGCACGATGGCGTTGCGGCGAAGCAACACGCCGGCCACGCCTAAGCTGAAGAGAATGGCCGAGAGCGCGAGAGCAGGCCCCAGCAGCATCAGGCGTTCCGCTTGGCGAGCACGACGGCGCCGACGATCGCGGCAAGGAGCAGGATCGAGGTGATCTCGAATGGAATCAGGTACACCTGGAACAGCGGCACCGCCACCGCCCCGACTACGCCGCGGGCTGCTCCCTCCTGTTGGGTGACCTGCCCCGCCACGAATACCGTTGCCGGATCGGTGTAGGTGGGCCACTGAGACAGCTCGGCAGCCAGCCGCCGGGGCGTATAGCGAATCAGAGCCACTAACTCCACCGACAGGAGGCCGACAATCACCAGCGTGGCCGCCACGGTAGACGGACCGCGGAGGTCCGACTCCGCCTGCCCCAGGTTGAGCAACATGATGACGAAAAGAAAGAGCACCATGATGGCGCCGGCGTACACCAGTACCTGGATGGCGGCGATGAACTGCGCGTTCAGGAGAACGTAGATTGCGGCCAGCGAGAACATGGTGGAGATCAGCCACAGCGCCGAGACCATGGGACTTCGCTGGAGAATGCACAGCGAGGCCGATATTACCGCCGCCGCCGCGAACAGGTAAAAGACCACCTCGGTCATTTACTCACCTTTGGGATCGGTGGGGTCCCACAGGGTCGAGACGGTGTGCGTCTGAGAGGAGAGCCGCTCCAGGTCGTACACGAAACGGTCCCGGCTGTACTCGGAGTTCTCGTAGTGCACCCCGACGTGAATCGCCTCCTCCGGACAGACCTCCTGACAGTAACCGCAGAACACGCAGCGGAACTCGTCGATCTCGTAAATCAGCGGATAGCGGTCACCCCGCTCGTCTTCTCCGGGCACCAGCTTGATGCAGTTGGCCGGGCAGATCTGGGGGCAGAGCCCGCAAGCAACGCATTTCGAGCGACCCTGCTCGTCAGTGAGCATCCGGTGGGTACCCCGCCACCGCTGGGAGATGCTCCACTGCCCCATCCCGTGCTCGCTCCCGGTGCTCTTCTCCTCCGGGTACTGCATCGTCACCTTCTTCTCGAACATGTGCTTGAAGGTGAGTGCCATGCCCTTGAGCGTAGCGCGCACATAGCTCACCTGATGCTCGGGACGCTTCAGGACCTTGACGCCAATAGCCATCAGCTCGTCACCGGGGCGCGCCGTGCACGCGCATTGAGGGTGCTTCTTTGGCGAGCGGACCCCTTGATGAAGGTGCCGCTGTCGAGGATGCCGAACACCAGGAACGCCACCACCACGCTCAAACCGAATAGCACCAATCCCTCGTAAATCGGGTCGGTGATCCCGAGGATTCGCCGGATGACGTAGATGGCCACGCACACCACCATGATGTAGGCCAGTGCCAGCGGCATCAGGACCTTCCAGCCGAGAGCCATGAGCTGGTCATAGCGGAACCGCGGCAGGGTCCAGCGGATCCACATGACGAAGAAGATCCAGAACATCACCTTGACGAAGAAGAAGCCGGCCGTGGCGATGCTTTGCCACACTCCTCCAGCCTCATCCCAGTGGGTGAACGGAATGTCCCACCCGCCAAAGAACAGGGTCGTAACCATGGCGCAGACGGTCACGACATTGGCATACTCGGCGATGAAAAAGAAAGAAAACTTCATCGCGCTGTACTCGGTGTGGTAGCCGGCGATCAGCTCCGACTCGGCTTCCGGCATGTCGAAGGGAAGCCGGTTGGTTTCGGCGAACCCGGAAATGAGGAAGATAAAGAACGAGAGGAAGAGGGGGAGCACGTACCAGAGTCCCATCTGTTGGTCTCGCACGATGGCGGAGAGGCTCACGCTGCCCGACATGAGCAGAACCGGGATGAGGCTCAAGCCCATGGCCACTTCGTAGGAGACCATCTGAGCGCTGGCCCGGAGCCCGCCCAGCAGGGCGTACTTGCTGTTCGACGACCAGCCCGCCAGCGCTATGCCATAGACCCCCATGGAACTGATGGCGAGCACGAACAGGAAGCCGATCGGCAAGTCGGCCACGACCATGGGCATCGACCCCTGATGCACGAAACGCCCGAGCGGCCCGAGCGTGAAATCGAAGTCGACCGGCAGGGGGGCGCCGAACGGGATTACGGCGAAGAGGAGCAAAGCCGGAATGAATGAGAACGCTGGGGCCAGCAGGAAGAGCCAGCGATGGGCCAGGGCGGGAGACGTCTCTTCCTTCAGAATGTTCTTGAGCCCGTCGGCGGCGGGCTGGAGCAGGCCGGCCGGGCCTACCCGATTGGGGCCGCGCCGGTTCTGCATCCAGGCACTCACCTTACGCTCCATCAAAGTCAGGAGCGCCACACCAACCATAATGACGGTGAAGACCATCAGCATCTTGAGGACGCTGAGCAGCAGAAACCCTTTCATTTCCGGCGTCACGACGCCCCCGCCCCGGAAGGCTGGCCCCGGCCAATTGGGCTGCGAGACTCGGTCAGCACCCGTCCGATGTACCCGATGTCGCCGTAACTGGTGGTGGCGAACACCGGCCAGCGTTCGCCCAGCAGATCGAACGCCTCGGAGGCGGTTGACGGAGCGGAGGGGCTGGGGCCCGGTCCGCCTATTACCTCGCCGGCCACCCACCACGCCGGCCGCGCCATCCCCGGCTGAGACTTAGCCTGGTTGTACCGCTGAATCCTGCGATCGCGATTGACGTAGGTGCCGTTCTCCTCGGCCATCGTGGTGATCGGGAGGACGAGCTCCGCATTCCGCAGCTCCTCGGGGAAGATGGTACCCATGACGACCACGCTGGCGGGCGCCTTAGCAAGGAGGGCCAGGTCCGACGGCGAGAGCTCGGCATCGAGAACTATCACCAGGCCCGCGCTTGCCAGCTCGGTCAAAGCGGCCGGCCAGTCCGAGCCGTAACCCAGCAGCTCGGCACCGGTGAGATTGGGCGCCCGCTCCGCCCGCAGCGCCAGGTTCGGCACCGCCGCGAGTGGGGCCTCCTCCCCAGTCGCGACCTGCACAACCGCGGTCACACTGAGCCGGTCCAGCATCCTCCGGATCAGCCCGAGCGACTCGGTCGAGGCCCGGCCCGAAGCGAGGATCACCGCTGTGCCGGAGGTACCGCGGATCAGCTGCCCCAGCCGGTCGAGCGCCACGTCCCAGTCGGTGGCGACGTGGCGGCCGCCGTCCCGGACGAGCGGCGCTTCGATCCGGTCGCCGCGGTTGAGCCAGCGATAGTTCATCCGCCCGTAGTCGCACATGAAGTGACGGTTGACCTCCAGGTTCGGACGGGGCCGGAGGCGCACAACGTTCTCGTCACGGGTGTCGATCGTGATGTTGCAGCCCTGGGTGCAGCCGGGACAGATGCTGGCCGTCTTGTCGAGATCCCAGGCCCGCGCCTTATGCAGGAAGTCCTTCGAGATCAGCGATCCCACCGGACAGAGGTCCACCACGTTGCCCGCCCATGGGTGGTCGAGCAGCTGCTCGCTGGAGATTCCGATGTAGGCGCGGTCGCCCCGCTCCGAGACGTTGAGCACCGGATTCTCCGCGACGTCCTCCATGAAGCGCACGCACCGGGTGCAGAGGATGCAACGGTTGGGGACGTAGAGGACGTCGGGACCGAAGTCCTCCACCGGGCTGTACCGTTTGGCATACTCGGCGTAGCGGGTGCCGGCCCGCCCCTCCTGGAACACGTAGTCCTGGAGCTCACACTCACCGGCCTGGTCGCAAATGGGGCAATCGAGTGGATGGTTGATGAGCAGCAGCTCGAGCACGCCTTCACGGGCCTTCTTCGCCTTGTCACTCTCGACGTGCACCACCTGCCCTTCGGCCACGGCGGTGACGCACGCCGGCATCAGCTTGGGGGCCTTCTCCACCTCGACCAGGCACATACGGCAGACCGCCGGCGACGGCAGCGAGGGGTGATAGCAGTAGTGCGGCACGAGGATGCCGGCCTGCTTGGCAGCCTCGATGATGGTCGTGCCTTTCGGCACGGTCACCTGGAGGCCGTCGATCGTTACGGTTACGAGTTCCTCAGTCATGGCTTTCCCACGGGCGGGCACGGGGGCCCGCCCTTACAGATCGGATACCGGCAGCCAGCTGACTCGGCCGCTCTCCGGGATCGTGTACCGGCAGCTCCCTGTGGCTGCCGGCTAGTCTATACCACAGCCAGCGCCGGCTCACGCGCGCCCTGGATGTATGCCTCGAACTCCTGGCGAAACTTCTGGATTCCGCTGACGATAGGAGCCGCACAGGAATCGCTCAGCACGCAGATAGTCTTCCCGGTCATGTTGTCCGAGAGGTCCAGCAGCAGCTGGAAGTGCTCCTGCTTCCCCTTCCCCGCCAGAATTCGCTCCAGAATTCGGGTGGTCCAGGCGGTGCCCTCCCGGCATTGGGTGCACTGGGCACAAGACTCGTGCGCGTAGAAGCGGGCCAACCGCCAGATCTGGTAGACCATGTCGGTGGTGTCGTCCATGACGATCATCCCGGCCGACCCGAGCATCGATCCCTTGGCGACGACACCCTCATAATCCAGGAGGCATTCGTCGGCTTCGGCCGAAGTCATGATCGGCACCGAGGAGCCGCCGGGGATGACGGCCTTGAGCGTGCGGCCGGGACGCATGCCGCCGCACATTTCGTAGATGAGCTCTTTCATCGGGGTGCCCATCGTGACTTCGTAGTTCCCCGGCCGCTGGATGTGACCACAGACCGAGATGAGCTTGGTTCCCGTACTCTTGGGATTGCTGAGCGAGAGCCCCTTGTACCACTCGCCTCCGCGCATGACGATGTGGGGCACCGCCGCCAACGTCTCCACGTTGTTGATCGTGGTGGGCATGCCGAAAACGCCGGCCTGGGCCGGATAGGGCGGCTTGATCCGGGGATTTCCCCGCTTTCCCTCGATGGAATTCAGCATCGCCGTCTCTTCGCCGCAAATGTACGCCCCTGCCCCGCGGTGGAGTATGACCTCGATGCGCGTCCCGCTGCCGAAGACGTTGCCGCCCAGAGCGCCCCTGGCGGTGGCTTCGTCAACCGCCTTCTCCATGATTTTGTAGGGATCAGTGAACTCGCCGCGAATGTAGATGTAGCAGCGCTCGGCACCAATCGCGTAAGCCGCTATCGCGCACCCCTCCAGCAGCTGGTGGGGAGTCCACCGCATGATCTCGCGGTCTTTGAAGGTGCCCGGCTCCGACTCGTCGGCGTTGCAGACGAGATAGTGCGGCCGGCCATCGGCCTTGGGCATCAGCGACCACTTCAGTCCGGTCGGGAAGCCCGCGCCGCCACGCCCGCGGAGGCCCGACGCCTTGATCTCCTCGACCACGGCCTCGGGGGTCATGCGGAGAACCTTCTTCAGCGCCTCATAGCCACCGCGCTTGACCCATCCGTCATACGAGCGCGCCTCGGGATCTCCAAAGTGTTTGGAGAGAACCGGGTTCTCCTTGGCGTGACTCGGATGCGGGTAACCCATTACCGGTACCTCTGGAGAATGCCGGACACCTTCTCCGGCGTCACGCTCTCGATGAAGTCGTCCCCAATCAAAATCGGGGTGGCGAACCCGCAGGCTCCGAGGCACTCGACCTCGATCACGGTGAAGCGGCCGTCCGGGCTGGTGGCGCCAAGGTCGGCACAGCCGGTCTCACGGACAAGCGCCTTCATCACGTCCTCCGCCCCGCAGAGGTTGCAAGGCGAGGTGGTGCAGACCTGGATGAAGTGCCGGCCGACGGGGTGGGTGTGATACATGGTGTAAAACGTCACCACCCCCTTCACGTACGCGGGCGTGAGGTCGAGCACCTCCGCCACCTCGCCTATGGCCGGCTCGGAGATCCAACCTCGGGCCTCCTGTACCATCCACAAGGCCGGAAGCAGGCAGGCCTGCTTGATGGGATACTTGGTGAATAGCTGCTCCAGGCGGGCCATGGTCTCTCCCCGGAACACCCGCTCGTAGGGCGCTGTCTCGGTACCATGTTGCCCATGCGCGGCCCCGTACTCCGCACTCATCGGTCGACTTCCCCCATGACGATATCCACGCTGGCGTTGATGGCGATCACGTCGGACAGCAGCGAGCCCTCGCACATGGTCGGGAGGCTGGCGAGGTTGATGAACGAGGGCGGCCGAATTCTCCACCGGACCGGTTTGCTGGTCCCGTCAGACACCATGTAGTAGCCGAGCTCGCCCTTCGGGTTCTCGATTCCCATATATACCTCGCCGGCGGGTGGCTTGACTCCTTCCATCACCTGCTTGAAGTGGAAGATCATGGCTTCCATGTCGCTCATCGCGCGCGACTTGGGCGGGAGCACCACCCGCGGATCGGAGACGTTGATGGGAGCGCCCTTGAGACGGCTGAGCCGGTCGAGGGCCTGTTCCAGGATCCGGTTCGATTGGGTCATCTCCTCGAGCCGGATGCGGTAGCGGTCGTAAATGTCTCCATACTCGCCCACCGCGACATCGAAATCGTAGGTCTCGTAGTCGAGGTAAGGCCGATCCTTCCGCACGTCGTAATCCACGCCGCTGGCGCGAAGCATAGGACCCGACAGCGAAAAGTTGATCGCCTCCTCCGCGGTCAACGCGCCGACACCCTGAGTCCGCCCGATCCAGATGGCGTTGCGGGTAAACATCGTGTCGACTTCCTGGAGTGTCTTGGGAAACGTGCTGGTGAACTCCCGAAGGCCGGCTTCCCAGCCATCGGGAATATCCGCCATCAGCCCGCCAACCCGGGTGAGGCTGGTCGTGAGCCGGGCTCCGGTCCACGCCTCCTGAAGATTGTAGATCCGCTCGCGCTCCTGGAACGACCAGAGAAAGGGAGTGAAGGCGCCCAGATCGATTCCGGTTGTGCCGAGCCAGACGAGGTGAGAGATGATGCGGCTCATCTCACAGGCGATTACTCGGAGCACCTTGCACCGCTCGGTGAGCTCGATACCCATGAGCGCCTCGACCGCCAGCGCCAGACCGACGTTATTGGCCATGGGCGAGAGGTAGTCGGTACGGTCTGTGAGCGGGATGATCTGGTTGTAGTGCCGGTACTCTCCCAGCTTCTCGAAGCCGGAATGCAGATACCCGACGTGCGGGATGCACCGCTTGACGGTTTCGCCCTCGAGCTCGATCACCAGCCGGAGAACACCATGAGTGGCGGGGTGCTGCGGACCGATGTTGACCAGCATCCGCTCCGCACCGAGATCCTCACGGTACGTTCCGTTGTCGCCGGAAACTCCCAGAGGAATCCTGGTCGGGTGGCCGGCCGCGTCCACACCCGGGGTAGCGAGGGCCATCTCTACCGTGCGGAGCGTCATTTCAGGAATCCGCGCTCGCCCCGCGCCAGCCGTTCCCGCATGTCCTCGGGCAGCTCGCCGTACGCTTCGGCCAGCGACAGCTCTTCGAGTGAGTAGTGGGCCTCGGGGTTTGCCGCCAGGGCCTGACGGGTCTGCTCGGCACGGCTGAAGTGGCCCCGAAGCGGAAAGTCCTTTCGCAGCGGATAGCCCTCGGCGTACGTCTCCCACATCAGAATGCGGCGCAGATCGGGGTGGCCGGTAAACGTCACGCCGAACATGTCGAACACCTCCCGCTCCAGCCAGTCGGCGCCACGCCAGAGATGGTAGACCGAACGAACGGTCAGCGGCTCACGCTTGTCGAGCGCCACCTTGACCCGGAGATCTGCCTTCCGGCCCAGAGAGCGGAGCTGATAGACCACCTCAAGTAGACGCTCGGGATCGCGGTAATCCACCGCGGTTACATCGGTCAGGTAGTTGAACTCCTGGCCCGGGGTATCCCGCAGCCAGGCGAGCACGTCGTGGGATCGGCTGCCGTCCACGTAGACGATCGTCTGGCCGCTCGAGACCGCGTGGCGGCCGATGGCGGCGCCGAACTCAGAGCGGAGTGCGGGGACGGACGGGGAAAGCGAAGTCATCGGCCGATGGCAGACAGAAAGGGTGCGGCCATCAGCTGGATCTGGTTTGCTGCACCGAGTTTCCGAACGGCTCGCTCAACTCGTCAACCCGTTGGGCGGGGAGGAAAAGCCCGGAAGGCCCCACGAGCTTTTCATCACGCAGCATATCGTCGGCGATCGTCTCGCCCTTGATCTTCTTCTGCAGCATCATGATCCCGTACATCAGTCCTTCCGGCCGGGGAGGGCAGCCGGGAACGTAGACATCGACCGGGATGATCGTGTCGATGCCTTGCACCATGGCGTAGTTGTCGAAGATGCCGCCGGTGGACGCGCAGGCGCCCATGGAAATGGACCACTTCGGCTGCGGCATCTGATCCCAGATGCGCCGGATAACAGGCGCAAGCTTGAACGGCAGCCGTCCGGCGCAGATGAGCACATCGGCCTGGCGGGGCGAGAAGCTCTGCCGCTCCATGCCGAAACGGGCGATGTCGAACCGGCTTGCCGCGGTCGCCATGTACTCGATGGCACAGCAAGCGGTCCCGAACGGCATCGGCCAGAGCGAGTTAGCTCGAGCCCAGTTGGTCAGAAAGTCGAGCCGGGTGGTGACCCAGTTCGGCGAGATCGAGGAGACCGTGGTGCCCTCGTCGTTCAGATTGCCCGCGGGGGGATGGCTCAGTCCCATTGCAAGGCTCCGCGTTTCCAGATGTACACGTACCCCACCGCCAGGATGAGGATGAAAACGAACATCTCCACGATCAGGACACCGGAGATCTCGGTGAGTTGATTGAACGCCACCGCCCACGGAATCATGAACACGGTCTCGATGTCGAATACAATAAACAGCATGGCCACCAGGTAAAACTTCACCGAGAAGCGCTCCCGCGCACTGCCCAGGACTGGCATGCCCGACTCGTAGGGGGCGGTCTTGACCGCGGTCCGGCGGTTGCTGGAGAAGATATGGGACACGCCCAGCATCATGACCGCGTTGGCGATAACGAAGGCAATCAGGAGCAGGAGCGGGACATAAGGCTGAAGCATGCGCGGCAGCATCTCGCTTTAGTGAATTTTTTCACTTGTCGTGTCGAAATTAACCCGTTACGGGATGTGATTCAACCGCGGGTAGGGAGGTAAGCGAGTAGGATGGTAAGCGGGTAAGCGTCGAAGCGCTGTGTGAGACCTGTCACGATGAAACACTGACTCAACTCGACTATATTCCGTCGCTATTCAGGGGCGGCCTTTTCCTACGCGCCTACCCGCTTACCCGCCTACCCTCCTGAGACCATGTCCATCAAATCCGACCGCTGGATCCGCCGGATGGCCCGTGAGCACGGCATGATCGAACCGTTCGTGGACGGGCAGGTGCGAGACGGTACCATTTCCTATGGGGTGTCGTCTTACGGCTACGATATGCGGGTGGCACCCGAGTTCCGGATCTTCACCAACGTCCTCTCGGTCATCGTGGATCCGAAGCATTTCGACGCCCGCAGCTTCGTCGAGTTCGATGGCGAGGTGTGCATCGTGCCGCCCAACAGCTTTGCCCTGGCGCGATCGGTGGAGTACTTCCGCATCCCCCGGAACGTACTCACCATCTGTCTGGGGAAATCGACCTACGCTCGCTGCGGAATCATCACCAACGTCACCCCGTTCGAGCCCGAGTGGGAGGGATACGTGACGCTGGAGATCAGCAACACCACCCCGCTCCCCGCCAAGATCTATGCGAATGAGGGCATCTGCCAGGTACTCTTCTTCGAGGCGGACGACAACGACATCTGCCAGACCAGCTACGCGGACAAGAAGGGTAAGTATCAGAAGCAGACCGGAGTGACCCTGCCGAAGCTATAGAGGATGAAGGACCCCATGCGTCATCGAGTATTGATGGCAGTCCTGCTGGGCTCGACCCCCCTTCTGCTCAGCGGGGCCTCGACGGCCGCGCAGGAGCCGTCCGGCCCCCGGCCGGTTCAGTCTGCTCGGCCACTCACACTGCCCACCTTCCATCCACCGGCGGCCGACACCGGAATCTTTAGCCCTGCCCCTCTCCCACCCGCCTCCGGAATCCGGCGGGCCGATGGTGCCCCCGGCCGGGACTACTGGCAACAGAGGGTCGATTACACCATCCAGGTCACCCTCGATACCAGTACCCAGCGGGTCAGCGGCACCGAATCGATCCGCTACACCAACAACTCGCCCGATACACTCCGATTTGTCTGGATGCAGCTGGACCAGAATCTCTTCCGGGCCGGCAGCACCGGGTCCCTCCTGGGTGCCTCAGGGAGTCGTGTCGATGGCGCGGAGTTCAAAGGCGGGTTCGAGATCGAGGGGGTGACGCAATGCAGCGGGGCGGCGGGGCAGCGGGGCGGCGGGGCGGTCACAACAGGGAGAAAGACCCGGAAGAAACCGTCAACGAATGAGGGATCAACCGCCCCGCTGTCCCCCTGCCCCGCTGTCACGCTGAAGACCCGCGTGGACGGCACGATGATGTACATGGACCTGGTCAGGCCCATCCCGCCGGGCGGCACCACCGTGTTCACGCTGACGTACGCCTTCAACGTTCCGGAGCAGGGGGCCGGCCGCATGGGGCGGGATGGAAGCTTGTACCAGATCGCTCAATGGTATCCGCGTATGGCGGTTTACGATGACATCAACGGCTGGAACACCGACCAGTATCTCGGCCAGGGCGAGTTCTATCTCGAGTATGGCAACATCGACTATGAGGTGACCCTTCCTGCGGGGTACCTCGTGGCGGGCACCGGGGTGCTCCAGAATCCGGCCGATGTCCTCACCGCAACTCAACGCGAACGCCTGGCTGCCGCTCTCAAGTCCGACACCACGGTTCACATTCTCCTGGAGCCGGAGCTGAGGTCGGCCGCCGCTCTGGCACCGGGAGGAGTGCTCACCTGGCGGTTCCGGGCTGAGAATGTGCGCGACGCGGCGTGGGCGGCCTCACCCGAATACCTCTGGGATGCCTCCGGGTGGGAGGGTGTCATGATCCAGGCATATTACCGTCCGTTCGCCGCTGAGACCTGGAAGGACGCGGCTCGGATGAGCCGCCATTCCATACAGGAGTACAGCACTCGCTGGCTCCGCTATCCGTATCCTCAAGTCTCCGCTGTCGAGGGTCCGGTCTCCGGGATGGAATACCCCATGCTCACCATGGGATTCCGGGGAGCGGGTGCACACGACCTATATCAGATCGTAACCCACGAGATCGGCCACAACTGGTATCCGATGATCGTCGGCTCTGATGAACGGCGGCACGCCTGGATGGATGAAGGCTTCGACACCTTCATCAACACCTTTGCCGAAGAGAGCTACTGGAAGCAGGGAGACTCCACCCCGATCGATGAGCGAAAGCCCGTGGTCCGGATGGATCAGACCCCCACGGCGCAGCCGATCATGACGCCCGCCGACCGTTATAGAGGCGGCAACCTTCGGAGCCTGGCCTACGTAAAGCCATCCGTCATGCTGCTGGCATTACGGAACAAGGTGCTGCCTCCAACGGTATTCGATAGCGCCTTTCGCGAGTATACCCGCCGGTGGGCGTTCAAGCACCCGCAGCCGGCCGATTTCTTCCGGACGGTTGAGGAAGTTTCGGGGCGAGACCTCAGCTGGTTCTGGCGCGGATTCTTCTACACCACCGCAGTGCTCGACCAGTCGGTAGAATCGGTCAACCAGGAAGTCGGCGGACCCACCGAGGTGACGCTGACAAATCTCGGTGATGCCGTGATGCCGGTCGAGCTTCAGCTCGCATTCGACGATGGCACCAAGGATCTGGTAAAGCTGCCGGTGGAGATCTGGTATCGGGGAGACAGGTACGTCCACGAGGACCGGTCCGGCAAGACCCTGGTGGAGGCACAGGTCAACCCGGACGGGACCTTCCCCGATGCTGTCGCGACCAACGATGCGTGGAAAGCCGGAGACCCGGGGCTGGAAAGGACATCAACAGAAAGCTCAGCCGGCGATGAACGCAGATAGGCTGGCCGGCGGGCAAGTGGAGACCTATGTGATGCGATTCCTAGCCGGTCTTCTACTGCTGTTGCCCGTCTCATCCCTCGCCGGGCAACAGCCCCCGGCGGGGCAGCCTGACAACCGCACCCGGTCGTTGGGGGACACTTCCCCGTTCCGGCGGCTCGAGCTGCCTGCGCCAAACACGATCCGGACCGGCACGGGCGCGCCGGGGCCGGACTACTGGCAGCAGCGAGCCGACTACGTCATTCGGGCATCGCTCGACACGGTGGCACAAACGGTTACCGGCGAGGAACGAATCACCTACAGCAACAACTCGCCTGACACGCTCCGCTACCTCTGGATCCAGCTGGACCAGAATCTCTTCAACAGCACCAGCCGCGGCTCCCGCCTGTTCGATCAAGATTCCCGATTTGGCACCCGGGGCGCCGAAGGTGGGATGACCCTGACCAAGGTGGCGCAGCCGGCGTTGCCGGCAGCCGGCGGTAGGGCCGCCGTGCCGGCCGGAAGGCTCAAGTATCTGGTGAACGGCACGCTGATGAAGGTCGACCTGGCGCGTCCCCTCGCGCCCCGGGGCAGTCAGGTGCTCGATATCGCGTGGTCGTTTCCCTTCGGTCGGAACAGCAATCGGATGGGGATCGAGCTGATCGATGAGAGTTATGTGTACGAGGTGGCGCAGTGGTATCCCCGCCTGGCGGTCTACGATGATGTGCGGGGCTGGAACACCGAGCAGTACCTGGGACAGGGTGAATTTTACCTCGAGTATGGCAGCTTCGACGTGAGCCTCACCGTTCCCGCTAATATGCTCGTCGCGGCCACTGGCACGCTCCGGAATCCCGCCCAGGTGCTCACGGCAACCCAGCGCGCCCGCCTCATACGAGCTCGTACCAGCGATTCGACCGTGGTCATCCGCGGCATCGAAGAAATCAACAGCTCCGCTTCTCGGCCGCCCTCCGCCTCGGGCACTCACACCTGGCGGTTCACTGCGGACAGCATCCGGGATTTTGCCTGGGCCACAGCGCGGCACTTCGTGTGGGACGCGGCGCGGGCGAACGGCGGTAAGACCCTCGCAATGAGCTTCTATCCGCCATCGGCGGAGCCGATCTGGAATCAGTCGACTCAGTACGTACGCTTTGCGGTGAACAACTACTCCTCCTGGTATCGATACCCCTACCCCGTGGCGATCAATGTCAACGGCATCGAGGGCGGGATGGAGTATCCCATGATCGTCTTCTGCCATAACCGAACCGATCCGGCGGCGCTCTTCAGCGTGACCGATCACGAGATCGGTCACACCTGGTTTCCAATGATCGTGGGGAGCAACGAGCGGCTCTACGCCTGGATGGATGAAGGGCACAACACCTTCATGAACCGGTACAACTGGGACAAGAAATATCCCGGGGAGTACAACCGCCGGGGGGACCCGGGCCTTTACATCCCCCACGCCCTCTCCGGCAAGGAGGCGTCGATCATGACACCGGCCGACCGGATCTCCGGAAATCTGAGCGTCACCGCCTATACCAAGCCCGGCCTGGGTCTGATCCTGTTGCGAAACCACCTGATTGGCCCCGAGCGCTTCGATCCCGCCTTCAAACAGTACATCGAGCGTTGGGCCTACAAGCACCCCACCCCAGCCGATTTCTTTCGGAGCATGGAAGACGGCGTGGGAGAGGATCTCAGCTGGTTCTGGCGGTCCTGGTTCTACACCACCGAGACCCTCGACCAGGCCGTCGATTCCGTGGCGTCGGACTCAGGCAGCATCGCATCCCGCGTTTATCTCCGGAACGTGGGAGCCATGCCGATGCCGGTGGAGCTGGAGCTGGTGATGGATGACGGGAGCACGCGGCAGCTGAGCCTGCCAGTGGAGGTGTGGTATGGCGGTGACCGCTACAACCTGCTGGTGCCGGACGCCAAGAAGGTGGTCAGGGTGACGATCGACCCAAAGAAGCTCTACCCGGATGTGCGGCGGGAGAACAATGTATGGAGCGGTGCCGAGAAGGCTGCGACTCAGCCGCAGGGGAACACCAGTCGGTAAGTGGCGTTGTCACCCCGAGCGCAGCGAGGGGGCCAAACAGCGTTCCGGCTCCTTCGCTTCGCTCAGGATGACAGCCGAGTTTCGATTACTCGGTTGTCAACTGCCAGAGCCCGCTCAGCATATCGATTGCATACAGCGATCCGTTGGCGAGCTGCACTCCCCAGGTGAAGGTGTTCCCCGCTCCTCCCGGCTGCACTTGACCCAGCAGGCGATTCGACAGATCTCCGGACAGCGTACCCGAGACGTCCAACGCCACTACGCCGGCGTTGTAGTAAGCGGCGTAGAGGATCTGCTTCTGCTCGTCCATCCAGAAGTTGTGGGTGCCGGCGCCGTCGAGGTGAAAGAACGCCACCTCGGTGGGATTTGCGAGGTCCGATACGTCCACCACATGGATGTCTCCACTGGACTGGGAGCCCACCACCGCCGCGCCTTCCTGCCCGATGAAGAGGTAGCGTTTCTCGCCCGACACCGGGTTGTGGAACCACCACCCGTTGTGCACCGACGGCCCGCAGCAGATGCCGTTCTCCGAGGTTACCAGGCGGCTCATCTCGGCTGGCGCCTGGGGCGAGCCTCCCTGCACACCGTTGCCCACGTCAAAGATGACGACACCGGGGTTGTCCCAGACGAAGGCGAAGGCGATGCCATCGCGGACGAAGGTATCGTGGATGCCGTAGTCGCGCTCCGGGAACGGCACTCTGCTCACGAGCGTGGGCGCCCGCGGATCGGTGATGTCGTAGATCAGGAGCGCCGGGTCATTCGCGGCCACCTGGGGGAGGCTTGGGTTTCGAGCCGCAAAGGCGTAGAGCCGGCCGTTGATGGTGGAGAGAGTCACTGTATGCACCCCTGCGTTCCCGACCAGGGCAGAGCCGAGGAACGAGGGTGCGGCAGGGTTGCTCAAGCTGTAGAGAAAGATCCCGCCACCCGGTCCCCGCTCTCCGCTCAAGACGAGGAGCTGACCATCGTCGGTGACTTGGACGTCGCTCACCGTGCCGATGCCCGGCACGGTGACCGACCCAACCAGAGTCGGCGATCCGGCCGCGCCGAGCGACCACACCTTGAGCACGTTCCCCACCTCGGCCCGTTCGCTCCAGGTGCCGGTGTACGCATAGCTGCCGTGCACCCACAGATCGGAGCTGAATCGTTCCGGGACATTGTTGCCCCCGCTCAAGACACTCAGCTCAAATCCGGGTGGCGGAGGTGGGCCCGCGCCGGTGGCAGTCGCGCTGAACGCAACCGGCGAGCCTGCCAATCCTGTCACCTGGGCCTGAGCCCGATGCTCGCCTGCGGCTGGGCCAAGGGTGAGCTGAGCACTCGCGATGCCATCCTGGCCCGTGGTAGATGACGCGGCGATGGTGCCGCCGCCCTGGGTCACCGACCAGCTGACGGCAACCCCCGGTGCCTCATTCCCGCCCCCATCGGTGACCAGCACTCTCAGGGGCTGGGGAAGCGCAGCGCCCACTGGGGCGCTCTGTCCATCGCCACCGGCGCTGGCGATGCTGCGTGGCACCAGTGGCTGGAGATCGCCGCCGCTGTCGTCAGAGCAGGCGGCAAAGGCAAACACGAGGAGTAGGCCGAGTGGGTGTCTACTGTTCATGAGTCCCATGGTGCTCGCTCTCCGGTTCTTTCGCTGTGTCCTGGGCCACCCCGTAACGCCCCATCCGGTGCATCTCCATCCCGAGATTCAGCCGCACCCCCAGGCTGACCGACCAAAACGAGGTCTTGCCGTAGAACACCCTGGGGTCGAAGAGCCCGCCGCCGACATCCGCGATCCGTCCGTGGGAGAGCTCTACGAACGGAAGAGCGCCCAGTGGCTGGGTTGCATCTCCGAGGCGGAATCCGTAGCCGGCCGTGTGGATCGTCCACCTGGTCGTTCCCTGAGTGGTGTTCTCGAAGTGGGGTCGCACCGAGCGAAAGGGATCGAGGGTACGCTCCTCCTCCGGCCGTTCGGTTCGCTCGAATCGGTAGTGGAGACGACTACGGCCGGTGCTCCATGCACCCTCCGCCAGGAAGCTGTCGAACACAAAGAATCCTTCGGCCTCCGAAGTCCGGGCCCACTCGACCAGGCCGTACAGCGAGCGATCCGCCCAGCGACCTGATAGGCTCCACTTGTTCTGGTCGGTTCCGGCGCCGGGCCGGTGCTCCGGGGAGCGTACCCGGGCGTACGACCCTTGCAGCTCTAATCTCGGAATTGGGAAAACCGTCGCGCGAGCGGACCAGGAATCCCCGAAACGGTTCACGCGAGGCCACTGCCCCGGACGCTCCGGCTCGTCACCGTTGAACAGGCTTGCCTCGAGCGCGACCGGCCCCGCCCTGACCCCCGCAATCACGACGACACGCTCCAGAATCTGCGCGAGGTGGTGATTGACCGGGTAGCGCAGCACCGGCCGCGCCATGGGGTCGTCGGTTCCGAACGGCGCAAATCCCTTCCCCAGCGCAAGAGAAACCAGCGTCGGTCCATCGGCCGGTCCCAGCACATCGTGAGCTGAAACCATCAGCTCGTGGAGATAGGTGTGGGGATGCCTTCGGTCGATGAACCCTTCGCCCCAGGCGCCCGGTGTGAGCTCGCCGTCGGGAATCGCCAGGCCCTCCAGGTTGAGGGTGGCCAGCAGCCGGATCCGGTTGGTCGCGGCCCCCGCGTGGGCCATGATCGTCGGCTGCACCAGTCGCAGCTCGCCGAGCGACTGGTTTCGGGGCACCGGATCGGCGTGGGTGTGGAGGAGGACACCGTGGGCCCCAAGGCGGATCCAGGGCGACGATTGCGCCTGGCACAGCGAGGGGAGTAGAAGGGCCGCAAACCCTGTCAGGACAGAAAGGTGGGTAGAAATCAGTCGGACCGGGCTACGGCACCGCGCCCCTCGGAAAGCGTGGCTCGAAGGAAGTCGCGGTTCATGCGGGTAATCGTGTCTATGCTGATCTCTTTTGGGCAGGCTTCCTGGCACTCGCCGTAGAGCGTGCAGCCGCCAAAGTGTTCGATGTCCATCTGCCGCACCATCCGAAGAGCCCTTCGGTACCGCTCGGGCTGACCCTGCGGCAGGAGACCCAGGTGGCTGAGCTTGGCGGCCGTGAAGAGGGAGGCCGATCCGTTGGGGCAGGCCGCGACGCAGGCGCCGCACCCGATGCACTGAGCGGCGTCCATGGCAGTATCGACCGTGTCCTTGGGAATCAGAACTGCGTTGCCGTCCTGGGCGCTGCCGGTGGGAGCGGTTATGAAACCGCCAGTCTGGATGATGCGGTCGAGGGAGGCGCGGTCTACCACCAGGTCCCTCAGGATCGGAAAGGCGCGCGCCCGCCACGGTTCTACCGAAATCGTCTCGCCATCTTTGAAGCTCCGCATGTGGAGCTGACACGCCGCGGTGCCTCGCAGCGGTCCGTGGGCCACTCCGTTGATCATCAGGCTGCACGAGCCGCAGATTCCCTCCCGACAGTCGTGATCGAACGCGATGGGCGCGTCCCCGCGCTCCATCAGACGCTCGTTGATCACATCGAGCATCTCGAGAAAGGACATGTCGGGGCTGATGTCCCGGGCTTCGTACTCGACCATGCGTCCGGGAGAAGCGGGGCCCGGTTGGCGCCAGATGCGGAGGCTGAGGTTCAAGATCTACTCCAGTTGGCGGTCGCGAGTCGAGAGTCGCGAGCTGTTCCGTCAGGACTCACTTATAGCTCCTCTGCGCCAGCTGCACATATTCGAATCCGAGTGGCTCCCGATGCAGCTGCGCCGACTTGCCCGGCCCGGAGTATTCCCAGCCGGCGACGTAGGCGAACAGCTCGTCGTTCCGCAGCGCCTCGCCGTCCTCGGTCTGATACTCCTCCCGGAAATGACCACCGCACGACTCCTCGCGGTGCAGCGCGTCGACGCACATCAGCTCCCCGAGCTCGAGGAAGTCGGCCACGCGTCCCGCCTTCTCCAGCGCCTGGTTCAGCTCGGCGTCGCTTCCGGGGACGTTGACATCGCGCCAGAACTCCTCTCGTAGAGCCGGAATCAGCTCCAGGGCCTTCCGCAGGCCGGCTGCGTTCCGCGCCATGCCGCAGTAGTCCCACATGATCTTGCCGAGCTCACGATGAAACGAGTCAACGGTGCGCTTGCCGTTGACCCTCAGGAGCCTGCCCGTATGCTCCGCCACCTCAGCCTCGACTCGTTGGACCTCGGGATGACCGGGATCGATCTTGCTGAGCTTCGATGAGGCCAGATAATCACCGATCGTGGCCGGCAGCACGAAGTATCCATCAGCCAGGCCCTGCATCAGCGCGCTCGCGCCGAGACGGTTGGCCCCGTGGTCGGAGAAGTTGGCCTCACCGATAACGTGCAGACCGGGAACCGTGCTCATGAGGTTGTAGTCTACCCAGAGCCCGCCCATGGTATAGTGCACCGCGGGGTAGATGCGCATGGGCGCTTCGAACGGATTTACGTCGGTAATACGCTGGTACATCTCGAAGAGATTTCCGTAGCGTTCCCGAATGGTCTGCTCTCCCACCCGCTTGATGGACTCGGCGAAGTCCAGGTACACCCCGAGCCCGCCCTGGCCTATACCGAGCCCCTGGTCGCACGCCTCCTTGGCGGCACGTGAGGCGATATCCCGGGGGGCAAGATTCCCGAAGCTGGGATACTTCCGCTCCAGGTAGTAGTCCCGCTCGTTTTCGGGGATCTGATCCGGCCGGCGCGTGTCGCCTTGCTTCCTGGGGACCCAAACGCGTCCGTCGTTTCGGAGCGACTCGCTCATGAGCGTGAGCTTCGACTGGTACTCCCCGCTCACCGGGATGCAGGTCGGATGGATCTGGGTGAAACAGGGATTGGCGAAGGCCGCGCCGCGCTTGTGCGCCCGCCAGATGGCGGTGGCATTACACCCCTTGGCGTTGGTGGAGAGATAGAACACGTTGGCGTAGCCGCCGGTGCCCAGCACGACGGCGTCGCCGAGATGGGAGGAGATCTTGCCGGTGACCATGTCCCGGGTGACGATCCCGCGCGCCCGGCCGTCGAGCACGATGAGATCGAGCATCTCGGTGCGGGGATACATCGTGACACCACCCCGGCCGATTTCCTTCTCCATCTGCTGGTAGGCGCCCAGCAGCAGCTGCTGCCCCGTCTGCCCCCGAGCGTAAAAGGTGCGAGAGACCTGCGCGCCGCCGAACGATCGGTTGGCCAGCAGTCCGCCATACTCGCGGGCGAACGGTACCCCCTGGGCCACGCACTGATCGATGATCTCCAGGCTGATCTGGGCCAGCCGGTAGACGTTTGCCTCGCGCGACCGGAAATCTCCGCCCTTGACGGTGTCGTAGAAGAGCCGGTAGATGCTGTCGCCATCGTTCCGGTAGTTCTTGGCGGCATTGATTCCGCCCTGGGCCGCAATGCTGTGGGCTCGCCGGGGGGAGTCCTGGAAACAGAAACACTTCACGTTGTACCCGAGCTCGCTCAGCGTGGCCGCCGCCGAGGCGCCCGCGAGTCCGCTACCGACCACGAGGACGGTGTATTTCCGCTTGTTGGCCGGGTTCACCAGCTTCATCTCGAAGCGATGTTTGTCCCACTTCTGCTCGATGGGCCCGGAGGGAACCCGGGAACCCAGCGCGATCATCGCACGACTCCCGCATAGACCGCGATTGGAATCAGGGAGAAGCCCAGCCAGACGATCAGCGCCAGGGCCAGCGCCGCGCTCCGGCGAAGCGGGTGGGGCGATGGCGCGCTGATACCGAGACTGCGCCCGCTGCTCCACACGCCGTGATACAGGTGAAGCCCGACCAAAGCCATGACGATGAGATAGAAGATGACGACAACGGGATTGCCGAAACCACTGGCGACGTTCTGGTATGGACTGCCCTCGGCAAAGCTGGGGTGCGCGGTACCGACCGTGAAGTGCAGGATGTGGTACACCAGGAAAATGAGGATGAGCGCACCACCCCAGCGGATCGTCCGGGCGCCTAGCGTCGACGTCTGTGGCTCATAGCCGGCCGCGTACCCCGCCGGTCGTGCTTCCTGCCGCCGGCCGGTGAGCTGCACCGCCGCCGCCACGTGAAGCACCAAAGTCCCGAGCAGAACCAGGCGCACCGCCCACAAGGCACCGCCGGTGCCGTGGAGAAAGGCGCTGTAGGCGTTGATAGTGTCCGGGCCCTGGAACACCAGCAGGTTAGCGGCCATGTGAGTGATCAGGTACGCCACCCAGATCAGGCCCGTGGCGGCCATGACCACCTTCTTGCCGACAGACGACTTCCACAGGAGCCCCGGCCGATTCATTACCTGATCCCTCTTACGCGTCGACGACGGCTTGGGTCGAGCGGACTGCCTCCGCCGATTTGTGCAGCTCCTCACGCTCGGCACCGGTCAGAGTAACCTCGATAACGCGCTCGAGCCCTTGCCGGCCGATCTTGCACGGCACCCCGCAGAACACGTCCTTCAACCCGAACTCTCCCTGGAGCCACGCGGAGCACGGAAGGATGCGCTTTTTATCCAGCGCAATCGCTTCGACCATCTGCACCGCCGCCGCGCTGGGGGCGTAGTACGCCGAGCCGGTCTTGAGGAACGCGACGATCTCGGCTCCGCCGTTACGGGTCCGGGTGACGATCTCGTCCAGCTTGGCCTTCTCCATGAGCTGAGTGACCGGGATACCTGAAACAGCGGTATACGACACCAGCGGAACCATGGTATCTCCGTGGCCGCCGAGCACCATCGCCTGGATATCCTCGACCGACACGTCTATCGCTTCGGCGAGAAACGTCCGGTAGCGGGCGGTGTCGAGCACGCCGGCCATACCGATAACTCGCTCACGCGGGAAACGGCTGGCCTTCATGGCGACGTAACACATCACGTCGAGCGGATTGGAGACGACCACGATGATCGACTTGGGCGCCACCCGGGCGATCTGCTCCGCCACCGAGCGGACGATGCCGGCGTTGGTCTTGACCAGATCGTCCCGGCTCATGCCCGGCTTTCGGGCGATGCCAGCGGTGACCACGAATACCTCCGCGCCCGCCGCGTCGTCGTAGCTGTTGCTGCCGATGAGGCGGGTATCGAAGCCCTCGATGGGGCCCGATTGCCACTGGTCCAGGCCCTTGCCCTGGGGAACCCCCTCCACGACATCGATCATCACGACGGTGCGGGCCAGGTTTTTCTCGGCCAGACGCTGGGCCGCTGTGGCGCCCACGTTCCCTGCCCCGACTACGGCGACTTTAGCCAGCATCAAGCGCTCTCAACGATCGGGTTGAAGTGAGGTTTCAGTTCACGCCGCCGCAATATAACGATCTCAATCAGGAGTCAGGAGTCAGGAGTCAGGAGTTGCGAGTCACGAGTCAGGAGTCACGAATCGAAGAGTCGCAGTCCAGTCGCAGTCCAGTCGCGGTCCCGAGGCGGAGCGAGGGACCTATTCCTCAAGCTCCGAAATATGCTGGATGGGTCCGCCGCTGCGCTTAGCATGACGGGGCTCGCGCCTTAGATCGATGCTCCCGTCTCGTAACTCGCGACTCGCGACCGTCACCTGCCGGATTGCCTCGTAGAGCACGATCCCGACCGCTGTGGAAAGATTGAGACTTCGGACTGGACCCGACATTGGAATCGTGAAGCAACGCTCTGGATGCTTCTGCAGAATGCGCTCCGGCATCCCCTCGGTCTCGCTCCCGAACACGAGACAACTATTCGGTCGAAACGGGGCGCTCCAGTAGCTCTGCGTGGCCTTCGCCGAGAAATAGAGACAGCGGCTGCGGTCCATGGCGTCGCGGAAGGCAAACCAGTTCGGGTGGATCCAGAGGTCCACATCGTTCCAGTAGTCCAGGCCGGCCCGGCGGACTTCGCTGTCGCCAATCGAAAAGCCCAGCGGCTCGATGAGATGGAGCGAGCTATCCGTCGCGGCGCAGAGACGGGCGATGTTGCCGGTGTTGGGTGGTATCTGCGGCTGGATGAGGGCGATCTGGAGCGCCATCAACCGCCTCGAGTGTGCATCTCGCGGCGGGGATCGGCCCGGAGAGACTCCAGCTGGTACAGGATCCCGCGGGAGGGAGCCTCCGCCCGAGCCTCAGCGCCGCGATCGGTACGAGCACTCCACATCTCGGCGATCCGTGCCGAGATCTCCTCGTCGGTGGAACCCATCCGCAGGGCTTCCCGCAGATCGAGGCCGGTTTCGCCGTAGAGGCAGAGAAGCCAGGTGCCGTCTGCGGTCAGCCGACTCCGATCACAGCTACGGCAGAAAGGCGCGGTGGTGGACGCAATCACCCCGACCGTGGTCCCATCCGGCAACAGAAACCGCTCGGCGGGGGCAGAGTCGGTCTGGCCTTCCGGTTGGATGGACCCGTATCGCTGCACTAACCGGTCGAGGATCTCGTGGCGACTCACCACCTGTTCCATCGACCATCCGGTGGCGCCACCCACGTCCATATACTCGATAAAGCGCACCTCGACGCCGGCAGTGCGGCCGTACTCGATAAGATCCGTTATTTCATCGTCGTTGTAGCCACGGATCACGACTGCATTGAGCTTGACGGCAAATCCGGCGGCGCGCGCCGTGGCAATGCCCTCCAGGATATCGGCGTGCCGGGAGCTACGCGCAAACGCCAGCATGCGGGTGGGCTTCAGGGTATCGAGGCTTACCGTAACGCGCCCAAGGCCGGCCGCCCGGAGCTCTGCGGCGTGCCGGGCCAACAGGATGCCATTGGTAGTGAGCGCGATGTCGTTGAGCGCGGTGCGTCTACGCATCAGGGCGACGAGCGTCGCTAGATCCTGCCTCAGCAGCGGCTCGCCGCCGGTGAGCCGGATCTTCTCGACGCCCAACCCCGCGAAGATCCCGACCAGGCGATCGATCTCTTCAAAGGAGAGGATGGATTCGCGGGGCAGCCAGACGTAATGCTCTTCCGGCATGCAGTAGCTGCACCGCATGTTGCAGCGGTCGGTGACGGAAATTCGCAGGCTTCGAAGTGGGCGGTTCAGCCTGTCGGTAAGCGGGTAGGCGGGTAACCGGGTAAGGTCGGTAGTCATTGGCTCTCCGCCTCCATCCTGCCAACCAATTCGGGTGCAGTGTCACCTGCGTCCGCGCTTGCGGGCCTACCCGCTTCCCCGCTTACCCGCTTACCTGCCTCCCCGACCCCCACCCACTCAACCGACCCGTCCGCGAAGACCTCGCGCTTCCAGATCGGCACCCGCCGTTTCAGCTCCTCGATCACATACCGGCAAGCGACGAACGCCTCCTCGCGGTGGGCAGATGCGGCGACAACCACCACAGCCGCATCGCCGATCTCGAGGCGGCCGATGCGATGCCGCAGCGCGATTGCGACCTCCCAGCGGGCCTCTGCCTCGGCTGTAATGCGAGCACACTCTGCTTCTACCATGGGCGCATAGGCGGAGTATTCCAGACAAAGTACCTCGCGCCCGCCGTGGTGATTCCGCACCGTGCCGAGGAAACAGGCAACCCCTCCGCGCGCCGCGGACTGAACCGAGGCGACCAGCCGGCCCAGATCGATAGCCTCGTGCGTGAGGTACATGCTTACCCTCCGGCCAGCGGGGGCAACACCGCCAACTCGTCGCCGCCGGAAAGGCGCGTGTCTGGCCTCACATGTGTGAGATTCAGCGCGCACATCGGTTTGGGCGGCAGACTCTGCCCCCCCGGGAGTGCTCGCAGACGCTCCAGGGCATCGCTAACCGTGGCTGGTCGATCGAAGCTGAGCTGCACCGAATCGAAGCCCAGCGTGTCCGCGTAGCTGGCGAAGAGGAGGACGCGCACGGTCAGAGTAGGAGTAGCGGGGCCTGGCATGACTGGAAGTTACCGCCTCCAGGGGGTCCCCGGAAACGGGGGCGGGTGGGAATAGAACAAGGTCGCCGAGGGGTTCCCCCCTGACGACCTCGACCAGCTGCCCGACAACGCCGGGGCTACATCTCCTGGGCCGGCTCGGCCTCGGCCGGCTCATCCGCCACCAGCGCCCGTAACTCTTTGCTGGGCTTGAATACCGGTACCGGCCGAGCGGCTACCTCCACCGGGTCGCCGGTGCGCGGATTTCGCGCCATACGGGTCTTCCTGCGCCGGATCTTGAAGGTGCCGAATCCACGGACCTCGATGTTGTGCTGCTGCTTCAGGGCTTCCTTGACTGCCTCCAGGAACGCGTCCACCACGCGGGCGCAGTCCTTCTTGGAGATCATCGGGCCCGCGGTGCGGGCGATGGAGGCTGTTACCTGTTCTACGAGATCAGCCTTGGTCATGCATCCCCCAGAAGGGTTACAGACAATGAGCGCAGCAGGGGCCCTCCATGGCCGATACTATGAGCTTAACCCTTGTATGTCAAGGGCTTGTGACCTTGTTCTCCCCCTGCCGGGAGCGAAGCCATGAATTCGGCAAAGTGGGGAAGTGCATCGTGGGGTCCCGGGGCAGCCTCGGGATGGTACTGAACGGCGAAGAGCGGCAGGTCGCGGTGACGAATTCCCTCGATCGTTCCATCGTTCAGGTTGAGGTGGGTCACCTCGAGCGCCGGCGCGCCGGGAACACCGCTGACATCGCCAACCACAGCGAAACCATGGTTT
>Ga0136617_10000481_pt1 | contig 33451 bp, 48 predicted proteins | sample AntDrymUQ3222106_2_FD_129672 | JGI IMG/M metagenome (GOLD analysis project Ga0136617, IMG submission 129672) | Polar desert sand microbial communities from Dry Valleys, Antarctica - metaG UQ322 (21.06) | ecosystem: Environmental > Terrestrial > Soil > Desert | place: Antarctica: Dry Valley... | reverse complement strand
TGCACTGGCAATTGAAGGACGGTTTCACCACCTCGCCGGCCAACATCATGAAGCGATTGCGCTGCTCGAGCGGGCCGCAGCGCTTGCCACACCGGCGGCTGAAAAGGCGATCACTCCCTTCGGCGCTGCCACCGTTTCAACCATCTTCGGTTTTCTGTCCGGTGCTTATCAACACCTGGGACGTTTTACTGACGGCAACGTATGGGCCTGGCGCTCGGTGCAATTTGGGAATAAACATGATGTGCCCCTGGCCCAGGCAATGGGTTATGAGGTCCTGGGTGAGAACACGGTGAACGCAGGTGATTGGCAAAAGGCGCTGGAGTATGCCGGCCGCGAGCGCGAGATAGCGGCCCGGTTGCATTCCCGCGAACGTCAGGCATGGACCTACATCGTCACTTCGCTCTCCTACATGATCGCAGGCGACCTGGAGTCGGCGGAGCGCGAGCTCAGAGAGGGAATGGCGCTGGCGGAGTCAATCGGGGAGCAACGCCTCGCGCTGCTGCTGAAAGGGAATCTGGCGATCCTGCTGGCTGATCTCGGACGCTTCGACGAAGCTTTAAAAACCGCCCGGGAGAACTACCAAAGCGCGGAAGCTCTCGGCCTGCTTTACTCGCGAACTGAAGGACGGCGTTGCCTGGCGCATGTCCATTTCAAGCATGGAGAGCTGGACGAAACGCTCCGCTTATGCGATGAGATTCTGGAGTTGCTCGTCGGAGGAAAGTCGCGCATTAGTCGCTTGTGGTTGGGGCCGTTACACATCGAAGCGCTCTTTCTCTCAGGGCGCAGCGAAGAAGCGAGTCAACGGTTGGCAGAATACGAAACGCTGGTGAGCGATTGCCAGTCGCCGCGCTGTGAGCGGGAAGTGGTTCGTTTGAAAAAACTGCTGGACGGCAAGTGATTACTTACTTCCCAATCTTTATTGGAAATACCGCGCAATCTCAGAGCCGATCCATTTTCCAACCGGAACGGAAACACCATTCCCGATCATTCGGTAGGCATCGTTATCGCTTCCAGCGAAAGTGAATGCGTCTGGGACTCCCTGCAGCCGGGCGTATTCTCGAACCGTGTACGGCCGCACGCCGCGCGGAAATCGTTGATCGGCAACCAGTCTCGTGCTCAAGTCTTTGGCGTAATGAGCGCTAAAGCATCAACGATGTGATTTAACAGCAGAGGAATTTCTCAACTCGCTTGCGCAGCTTTGGAAGATCTCTTGTCTCGCATTCCCAAACGATCATAACGCTCCACCCATCACGTTTGAGAGCCCTGAGATTCCTTTTATCACGCTCTACATTCGAAAGGCGCTTGGTGCGCCAGAACTTCGCATTAGTTGCGGGTACGACCGTACCGTATCTGCAATTGTGCACATGAAAGAAGCAGCCGTGGACATCAATGATCTTTCGGTACCGAACGAGAACCACATCAGGCTTACCCGGAAGCTCTTTCTTGTGTAATCGATATCGATAACCAGATCGGTGAACAATTGATCGGACGATCATTTCCGGGCGGGTATCGCGGCTTCGGATCCGCGACATGTTGAAGCTGCGTTGTTGCGGAGTTAGAACGTCAACCATGTTAACTGAGCCTTTTGGGGAACGGTTTCCTCAGAGTTGTCCCAAGTTGTCCTGATCGAGACGCTGGAATTCAGCCTTTGGAATGCAAACGACACTGCTGGCGCCTCCGCCCATAGCTGCACCGCCCGCACGGAAAACCCAGGAAGCGAATAAGGCTAAGCGTTCGAAGGTAATGAACCACCAATCGACGAGATTGCGCGTCTCGACATGGTCGATCTCGCGCACTATGAACAGAGAATGTAGGTGGCCCCGCCGAGCCGCATAGTAAGCGAGTTTGACGAACGGTCCGATGTCCAAGCCGAAGTATTCGCCTAATCCGCGATCGAACGCTGGCGTCTTTTCCTTGATTTCCACCGGATAGGTGAATTGTTCGCCCCAGAGAATTCCGTCGATGTCAGAAATCTGGGACATGAAAGCATTCTGGAAAGCGACGCGAAGGTTCTCCTTCGTAAACTCGTCAGCAATTGCTTCGGCGGGTATTGAGTCTGTGTGGGTATGATAGCGCATGAAGTTATAGCGCTGGTTACGGGCGGTAAAGAGGTTATCAAGGGAGTTTGGGAATGGCCTGTATTCCTGAGCCACCGGCAAGCCGAGTTGTACGGCGTTCCATTGGACACTCAGCGGGTTCTCATTTTCCGCAATCCGAGGTGCGCAGAAGTATGCGGCAATCCCGCTTTGATGGAACGTCGCGCAGATTGTATGAAGTCCCATGTCGGGTTGAGGCAGCACCCTATCTAACGGGTAAGGCATGTCCGGTTGAATTGTCTCTGGAAAGAATACAGAAGTCCGATGCGCAAACTCTCCGGCCCCAACTCGGCGAGCAATCCATCCTCCTCTAGATACACGATCGCCAAATCCGAGAACACCGAGATGTCGCCGAAAATCAACCTCTGCAAGTAACCCGTTGAGCTTGTTTCGGTTCAGACTTGAAATGCTGTGCGAGAGGAAACCTCTCATCATTGGTTCGGAGAGAGTGCCCATTACGATTTATAAATTAGCACCGGTTTTAGTGAGTTAGGAAGATTCGCTTACGTTTCAAGCGTTATTCCATTGCTTAACCCGATGTTCTCTATGCCAAGCCAGCGCGTCGTCGTGAACGCGGAGCTTTCTTGTCTTGGTCTCTCGGATCGGTTGGCCATGAAACTGTTTGAGGAACATATTTTCCGGCATCTTCGTGACTCGTCGCGGAATGTAAATTGTCCGATCTTCTTGAATACCGAAAAGGCCTTGGTCAAATGCCCAATGCAGCGTTCTTGACAATGACAGTCCGTTGCGAACGTCGTCGGTTCCTCCCTCTGTGACAGGAACAACATGAGCAGCCTCAACCTCGTGGATGCGGTTCGGAGTCTCGATCTGAATGCCACTTATGCAGCACCGCCATTCGTATTCTCGTCTAACCAACAAAGGGAACACCGAACTGCGGGCTACGCGAAGCTGACGTGACTCAATTCGAACAAACGTCTTGATCAGCGAAAAAGGCTGATCCGCAAGCACATCCAATTCATCAGCAGCGTTATCTAATTCCGATTGAGTGACAGGTTCATTGTCTTCAAACAGCGGGCCTCGAGGTCGTCCAGCCACAATGTTGTTAACTTCCTTGAATGCTGGCGATGACTTTCTAATCAAGATCAGTCGAAACCGGTCAACAGCATCCGCATTTCTCTGAAAAATGAGTATGTCACCACCCTTAGCCTGTCCATGCAACGGTCCAAGGCCCTGTGTAATTCTGCTCTCCGGCGATCGTTTACCGCTCCAAGTCTGGAACTGATATCTCACCATCCCTTCAGCAATTTGCTTAACCCCCAAGAACATCTCTACCCTGATATTTCGATCAGTCGTGGGACGGCTTCGTGAAGTCTTTCCTTCATCGAGCGTGGGAAAGAACTGTCGAAGATCTTTTGTGACAACCATTCCTCCTTGATGGCCGGCTGCCTCGCCTGTGTCGTTACGCGCAAGCCGTTTGAAAAATGGAGCGTCCCATTCTTCGCTATCCAGAAATTCTCTTATTCGACTCACTTATCTCTCTTTTCAGTTCTGAGATCACGCCCGCACCTGCGTTCATCCTGTTGATGCGCTTTGCATGGTGAGTACCAGATCGGCGCGGTAATCCAAAGGACGTTTCAGACTAGCAACTACTTCGTTGGCGATAGCCTCGACGACAGGAACAACAACTGAATTTCCAAACTGTCTATATGCTTGCGTGTCCGACACAGGTATTTTGAAATCAGGGGGGAACCCCATTAGTAGAGAGCATTCTCGCGGGGTGAGCCGACGGGGATTCTTGCCTGGACCCTGCGAGATCAAAATCTCGGAGCCATCCTTGTGATATCTAGCACTTAAGGTGCGAGCAACATCATTCCCCGTGAACAGACCGAAACCAAATCCGTTTCCAGCCGCCTGATGCTTCTTCGCGTAGTTCTGAAGGTATAGCCACAAATGATCAGAGAGCGTGTATTTCGCATCGACTGTGTCTTGCAAGATTGAGTTGAGCTTCGGACCCTCGGAAGGGAACGATGGAAATTCAAACCAACGTGACTCCCTAAAACCAACCAGAAAAATACGCTCCCGATGTTGTGGTACAACGCTTCTCGCGTCGATCACCCTGTGATGAACGTAGTAGCCGAGTTCTTCAGTAAGTGTTCGATAGATGATGTCGAACGTTCGACCCCCATCATGGCTCTTGAGATTTTTGACGTTCTCCAAGACAAATGCGCGTGGCTTGTGATAATCGAGAATGTTCGCGATTTGGAAGAAGAGGTTGCCCTGTTTTTCATCATCGAATCCGTGCTTGCGGCCAAGGCTATTCTTCTTCGAAACCCCAGCCAGGCTGAAGGGTTGACAGGGAAACCCCGCACAAAGAATATCGTGTTCCTCAATGTCCTTGATAGCGATTCCGTAAATGTCCCCCTTCGGTTTTTCGTGGAAATTGACTTCATAGGTAATGTGAGAAAACTTATCCCAGTCGCATGAGAAGACGCTGCGCGCTCCCGCGTTTTCGAACGCGATGCGAAAACCACCGATCCCGCAAAAGAGATCGATGAAACGTGGTTGAGCTGACAAAGCAGTCTTCACTTGATCGGTATTGAGCTCTCCATTCCTAGCATCAATCGTGAGCGCACATTCTAACATTAGAATGTGCGTTCACGATTGATCAGAAACAATTGCTCTGCAAAAAATGCTCTTTCATCCAGTTGCTGGACATGGTCGAGTCAGCTTTAGTGGAGGGTTCCGGCTGGCCGTCTGATGCGCGGGGTGGCTTTGCCCCGCCGGCCAGATCACCCCTGGTTAGAGGGGCTGCATCCCGAAATGGGGCGGAGCCCCAAATCAGATTTTGGGAACGCGACGGAAGGTCGCAGACCTTCCGCACATCGGGCGGCGAAGCCGCGATACGAAAACTAACCCGTCGATGAAAACAACATCAACCGGTCTTCCGCCACACAATCGAATAGCGCCACAAGAGATGCTTTTTGATCTTTGCGCCGGGCAGGATGCGGTCGCAGAGTGCATGTACCTGACTCATGGTCGGGTAAATGTCTTGGCGCGCGTGTGCGGTCCAGGCGTCGCGCTCTTCGCGACGCGGTAGCAGGCGGCCGTAATTTATCAACCTCAGGGTGGCGCTCACGGGGAGGGCCAAAAGGTTCACGAGTGAATCCGTTAAGCCTGCCGGCTCGAATAGATCGAGGACCAACAGAGCTCCACCGGGTTTCAGTGCCGCTTTCATTTTCAACAGTATCTCCGGAAACGGCAGGTGATGAAGGGTTGCGATGCTGGCAATACAATCGAAGCTCGCGATAGGAAAAGGCAACTCGCGGACGTCAGCGAGCTGGAACTCAATATTCGGAAACTGCGCAGAGCGCTCGCGGGCAAGGCGAATCATCTCTGGCGACAGGTCAATGGCCAGCACATGCTCGGAACGCTCGGCCAGGCGCCTTGCAAACGCACCTGTGCCGCAACCAATTTCCAGCACGTCATGACAGTTTGAGGGAAGATGGCGGAGAAGGAAGTTGTGATAATGATCGTTGTGAGTCGCACCATCTTCTGAGACCAGAGCTATTCGATCAAAGTCTTTCTGAGTGGTGGACATCTCAGTCAGCAGTTAGCAGTAAGCATTGAGCAGTATAGCAGCGCCAGTGGGCAGCCGGTGTGAGAGCTTCGGGGCGTAACCCTCGAAAAACAAAAGCCCAGTCTTCAGAAGGTCGGAAACCTTCCGCACATCAGACAACAAAGCCGCGAACTTCAACCACAACTCGGCAAACCGCCGGGGGAGGGTCGCTGGGTGTGGGGCGCCCTCTCGCCCGCATGGCTTCCAGTAGAAAAGCGCCAGGGATGCGCTTTAACCTTTCGTCTTGAAGTGGTGCTGGCGCGGGCGCCCGCGCTCCCAGTGCGCCGCACAGCTGTTCCGGATTCCAGAACCTATCAGAGCCAGGTAATGGAGATATTTCCCTGGACCTGGGTGAATTCTTTGTCGCCTGTTATTAATTGGGCCTTCTTCTGCTTGGCCAGGGCGGCGGCGAAGCAGTCAGCGAAGGACATTTTGTGTTTTGATTTGAAACCAGCCGCTTCACGTGCAAGGTCCCAGTCGGCGTCGATGAAACTAATTCCTAGTTGCCTCAACTGACGAATACTCGAGTCGGCTTCGGCGACGGAAACTTCACGCGCGAGGATGTACCAAACCTCTCCCGCGTTGACGACTGTCATTAAAAGAGGGACTCCTCCTTCATGAGCATCGGCCATGATGTCTGCCACTTTCTCGGCGGAGGGTTCGCCCCCCAGATAGGACATAATTGCCCATGAATCCAACACGATAGCGCGCTGCTTGCGAGCCATTTATAGCTCCGTCTCCTTTTTCTTCTCGGCCATGAGGGTCTTCAGCAGGCCTTTGCCTTTGAACTTGCCACGAAGGCTGTGGACATACTCGCGCGTGATCGGCTTGAGGATGATCTCCTTAGCGTCCTCATTGAGTTCGATTTGAATGCGCGTTCCCTCTTTGATTCCGAGCTTCCTACGCATCGACGAAGGAATTACTATCTGACCCTTGGATGTCGCTGTGGTTTCCACATTTAAGACTCCTTTCCTACCAACGAAGAAAAGTGTACTAAAAGAGAAGATGTAAGTCAAACGACCAAATGTTAGACGGTGGGTTAGATGTTGGAGGTAGAACGCTTTCAGAGGAGTCAATTAAGAGCGCGCGTTTCGGATTCCGTAGTTGATGCCATTCGCAGGCTTCACGGGTCGACGTTACGTGTTGATTGCTCGTCCGGGTTGTAGATTCTCTTTTATTTTGAAAGGAAACTGTGTTCGCAGTTGATCAGCGACGTCCTCTTCCGGCGAATGTCATTGCGAATCTCCTCGACATTATCCAAGTAGTAAGTAAGCGCAGCATGGACGTCGCTCAAAGTAAGCTTAGGAGAAGCTGCGACTATCTCATCCGGGCTCATGGACAAATCTTCGTTCCAGATGACGATGTCCATCACGCGGATTCGATGGCCCACAACGGAGCTGTCGGAAAAAGAGTTCTGACTTCTCATTCACACCGCGGCTTTAGCCCGGTGAGAAAAATGCTAACCGAGTCGAAGAACCGTTTCAACGGTTTTTACTGGGGTGCTAAGTAGTCAGGGCTGTTAAGTCGATGAATCTGATGAACTTTCAGCGGAAGAGTGCTCTTCAAGAAATGGCATCCCGCACGAAGCAAACCCTTGAAACGGTTCAATGGTTTTTATCGGGGCCAGATCACCGGGCTGAAGCCACGGTGTGAATGAGAGGTTACAGGTGCCTTCCGACAGACTCCAACGCAGGCTTTTCCGCCCTTCTCTTGCTTGACAGTCCCGTAGGGCCCCGATGTTTATAGACCGCTGGTACCAAGGGATTTCAGAAGCTCCGAAGGAGCGACGTATGTTGCTTGGCTTCACACATCGGTAACAACATTTCGTTCCTCGGGAGCTGGCACTACGCCTCTAGAGTCTACGGTCTATAAACATTCCATCCCTACGGGATTTGTTTCGGTGTTAACAATTACCGCAAGAACAAACGTTAACCAACCTTGCTTCGATTGAGAACACGTATGACAAATGCCACGCAGCTGGTTTGCTTGGGCTACTGCCGCGCAACCGGATAGGTGCTCATCCTGGCCTTTTTATCATCGTCCAACATCTTGCGTTTCAGATACTTCGCCAGTTTTTCGGCGGATGAGCGCAAGCCTTTGTTAGCTGACGCGCGATGCGAGGCGTCGGCATAAGCGACAACGCCAGTCCGAAGATTGGTTACGGTGAAGGAGGCCGAGGTTGTGCCACGGAAGTCGCCCAGGAGCCACTTTTTGGCAAAGCCTGCACCCTTCTTATCCGCCGAGCCGGAGATCTCGAAGTCTGCCAGCGAGCGGTCTGCGACCATGATGAGCGGGACACCCTTCTTACGGATGGCGGCAGCCATGTAAGACTCAAAGCCTTCAACCGGTTTTGAGGCCTCTTCACTTTTAAAGGGTGCTATGTAAATTCTCGAGTTTAGTGGGATGAGCGTGGCCAAAAACGGGTCTTCCGGGACAGTTGCGCCCAATTCGTTCATGGGCCTTTCCCTTACAACTATAATACTAGGTGCAGTTGTAGGTACGATGGGTTTATCCTGTGCAAAACCGAACGTACATGTTGTTGCCAAAAAGACGGCAGAAAGAATGATTCTCATTTGTACCTCTTCTGATAGTGAGCTGTGGGATTGCAGGTGCTGGAGGATTCCAGAGGGTCTGAGAGAGTTAGCTGGACTCAGTTGTAAATAACCTTGCTCTTCTCAAAGTTACATGTCAAGTAAAGAATATAGTTTATGGAGAATATACTGCGTATATGATAAATAGTGGCGAAATCGCAACTTCATCACGCGGAGATTGTAATGCGTCTATCATTCGACCGAATTGATCCGCGAAAGCTGGACCACGAATGGATGACCATTCCACGCATTTGGCCGTGATCGGGGCTGGGCCGGTGGGCCTGGCAGTGGCAAAGGCCCTGCTCCAGCACGAGATACCTTACGAGCAGCTGGAGGCGGACGACGACCTGGGTGGAAACTGGTACCACGGCGTCTACGAGACAGCGCACATTATCTCCTCTCGCAAGACGACAGAGTATGCAGACTTCCCGATGCCCGACAATTTTCCAGACTTTCCTAGCGCGCGGCAGATGCTGGACTATCTGGCTTCCTACGCCGAGACCTTCAAACTCCGCCCACATATACAGTTCCGCACCAGGGTTTTGATGTGTTGCCCACTCGCAAACAACAGTTGGGAGGTCGAGTTAGCGGGGGGAGAAAAACGAGTCTACAAAGGCGTCATTGTTTGTAACGGACACCATTGGGACAAGCGGTACCCTGACTATGCCGGCAGGTTCACCGGGGAGTACATCCACTCGAAGGATTACAAGCACCCGCAGCAGCTCGTTAACAAACGCGTCCTGGTTATCGGCGGCGGTAACTCCGCCTGTGACCTCGCAGCCGAAGCCGCCCGTGTCGGGCGCAGTTGCGACATCAGCATAAGGCGCGGCTACTGGTTCCTGCCGAAAACCGTGTTCGGCGTGCCGCTGCCGGAAATGGTCCCTGGTTGGGTGCCTGTCTGGGCCCAACGACTTTTGCTAAGAATCATCCTGAGAGTCGTGGTCGGGAGGTATGAAAATTACGGTCTGCCGAAACCGGACCATCGGATCTTCGAAGCGCACCCTACGCTCAATAGCGAGATCCTGCACTACGTAAAGCATGGGCGCATACGGCCTCGTCCTGCTGTTGATCGTCTCGAGGGCAGGCACGTGGTCTTTGCCGATGGGACCTCCGACGAGTTCGACATGGTGGTATGCGCCACTGGGTTTCACCTAAGCTTTCCATTCCTGCCACCAGGCCTAGTTCCAGTTAAGGGTAGCAACGCTTTGCTCTACGGCGGCTGCACGTTGCCAGACTACAAGAACCTTTACGTCGTGGGTACGGCGCAGGTGCGCTACGGCTTCGGTCCACTGATGACGCCGGCCGCCGCTCTGATTTGTCAGCTCATCAATCTACAGGATCAGATGGAGTTGCCCGTCGGTCTGGTATTGAAGCAGTCTGGCGCAAAACCGCCCACGACGCACCTGCTCGATCCACACCGGGCCATGCGCCAAATGAAGTTCGCTAAATACACGCTGCCACTGCTGCTTAGAAAGGAACGGAAGCTCCGGGAACGACTCAGGCCAGCCGATGCCGCGGTTCTGGCTAAAAACCCTAGGACAGTACAACCCGATCCCGAACTAAATGTTTTTTAAAGCGCTTCCTGGAAGAGAGATCGAGCAAAGGACCGCTGATTCCGACCTCTCAGACTCACAATTCTTGACCCAGCGAAGAGTGCGAAAACCTTTTGTGAGAATTCCAGGGTTTAAGGGTCTACCTATAAATGGACCAGAAAAGCCCAGAAACCAGGACTGTTCTATTCCTTCCGCAGTTGAGCATTTTGTTGATAAAAAGCCATACTAACCATCAAAGTAATTGAGTGCGCGAACTTATTACGGGGTATACTTCTGTTGTAGCCCTTGCAGGTCGATTCTGCTCGCCCCCGGTTGAACTCTTCACTGTTTCAATAAAGGAGCTCTCGCCATGTCTTCCGAAGCTTCCCGGCCAGTCGGAAACCGGCTGCTTGACGCTCTTTCCTCTGATGGTTATGAACGGCTGGCTGAGAGTCTGGAGACGGTCCCTTTTTCGGTAGGCGAGGTCATTTATGAATCGGGTGCACAGATGGAGAATGTCTTTTTCCCCACGACTTCTCACGTCTCTTTGCTCTACACCATGATCAATGGCGCGACTGCTGAGATGGGCATGGTGGGTAACGAGGGAGTGGTCGGCATCTCCCTATTCATGGGTGGTGACACCACACCCAACCGGGCAGTCGTGCAGGGCGCCGGCGATGCCCTCAAGCTGCAAGCGGCGACAATGCGAGCAGAGTTCAGTCGTGGGAGCGAGTTTCAACATCTGCTGTTGCGTTATACGCAGTCTCTCATCACACAAATCTCGCAAACAGCCGTGTGCAATCGGCTTCACTCGGTAGAGCAGCGCCTTTGCCGTTGGTTATTGATGACCCGCGACCGTACCCAGTCGGATGAGTTGCAAATGACTCACGAGTTCATCTCAAACGTGCTGGGAGTACGCCGCGAGGGAGTTACCCATGCCGCCCATGGTCTGCAACAGCGTGCACTGATCAGCTACGTTCGTGGTCACATTCAGATTCTCGACCGCAAGGGACTGGAAAACTGTGCTTGCGAGTGTTACGCAGTCGTCAAAGGGGAAAACGATCGCTTGCTCAGCCTCGGTGACCGGCGAAGGGCACCGAGGAGAATCGGCACGGACCGAAGATCCTCTGACGAAGGAACTGACCAGTCTTGGTCAAGCATTCCGAATTCTCCCTAGACAGGCACCCTGCGTCGGCTAATTTCCTCTGATCCTAATTCAAATGTCTTGCCGGGCAGTTCTCCCTCAAGTTCAATGCTGGCAAGCTCGCCGAGACGGTTCAATTCAACCAGAATGTGAAACGGTTTCGTTATTGGCACCAATCCGATGATGCTTGCGCGTTCGGCGGCTCGCACTATAGGAAGCAGCAGCGGCACTCGAGCCCAACCTCCCAGAGCGCCGTCGACAGTGGCGGAACTAATCAACTGACGCAGCTCGGAGAATAAACTACAGGCTCTTGGCTTGCCGCTTTTTTAAGCCGTGTTGTGCGGGAAACCTCGTCCTTCTATATGTGTGCTAGCGCACTGAACAGCGAAAAAGATTGATTTATCCTGTTGTTTCCGCATTTTGATTTCAGCAGAAGGCCGGACGCCGCCCCCCTGACATGCCGGCGATTTGGAGCCAACGTCTTTTCGATTCAATTCGCCACGAGGGACTCAACTTTAAGAATTGGAGGCATCGATGGTTGAAGAGCAACTCACGATCGAAGCGCAAGAGACTGTCGACGAGTTGTGGGCCGAGCAGGTAATTCCATTCAAGCTCACGGCTTACAGGGTCGAGGCTCGTGAACCAGGTCACTACACGGTTCACTTTTCCGACACCCGAATACCTTTGCTTTTTGTCTATTGGAACCCGGAGAAGGAGTCTTACAAGAGGGCCGTTCGAGAGGTGGTTGAGCGTACCGTAGGGAGAAGGTCACGAGCTAAGGGCGCCGGTCAGAGCTGGCCAGTATGAATAGCCCAACTTAGCCGGACATCGCGCCGGGATTTACTAGTATCAGCATAGCTATATTACCTTGCGATGAGGTGTGAGAATGCACGTTCTGGGAACTGTTAATTGACACGGAAAGAGGGATCACCAGGAGATCGTCAGGTGCCGAACAGTTATTCCGGTTTTCTGGACTTTGTCGTCGTGAAACGCAACAAAACAGAATTCTTAGACCTAGTGTCCTGTTTCTAAAGTGCGCTGACAAATTCGTGACGTAAGAAGAACGACTCAACCAGCGCCGGAGGCGCGGCGGAAGGTAGCCAGGTGCAAGCGGCTTTGCGCGCAGCGCCTGGATGAAGTCCGACAAAATAAAACCGCGCCTTGAAAGGGCGCAGCAGCGGTCACCAAAACATGGCGTTCATCGTACTCAATCGGCTGGGAGGATTTAGTTGTTCGAGGATTTAGTTGTTCATAGCGCGCGGGACTATCTCCGGTTCTCGAGAATCTGTGCGCCCTTTCAGGGCGCGGTCGTGAAATAGCTGGATCCAGGGGCTCCGCGCTCCGCGCTTGCCCCCTGGCTACCTTCTGCCGTGCCTCCGGCGCTGGTTGATTTCGTAATCTTTGCTTTTTACCGGCGATTCCGGCCCTTAGTCCCTACCGGGATTGTGAAGCAAGAAGCTTGCTAATTGTTGCAGGAACTTGAGAGACAGCTCACTAGAAGCAAGCCTAGACTAATCCTCACCAAACACTGAAAGCCACTCATATCAGAGTGGCCTTCCACAATCATAATAAACGAAGCGGGTATGTCACTCTTGCTCAGGAGGACACTCCGCTAATATAAACGCAACTAAAGAGTTGCATTTAAGCTTCCTAGGGATTAATATGCAACCAGGAGGTTGTATATGAACTCATCAACAGATCGTATTGAAAGGGAGATCCTGCTCAAGGCGCCGCGCTCGCGGGTGTGGCGCGCTTTGGCGAATGCCGAAGAATTCGGTGATTGGTTTGGCGTAGCGCTCAAGGGAAAAATCTTTGCGGCCGGTCAGCGTGTGCAGGCACAGATCACCCATCCCGGGTACGAACACGTCGTTTGGGATGTGGTGATCGAACGCATGCAGCCGGAGCGATTCCTTTCCTGGCGATGGCATCCGGCCGCGGTTGAACCCTCCGTCGACTATTCGAAAGAGCCAACCACGCTGGTCGTGTTCGAGCTGAGGGGAGTCGAGGGTGGTACATTGCTGAGCGTCGTCGAATCCGGTTTTGACAGTGTCCCGCAATCGCGTCGTCTGGGCGCGTTTCGCATGAACAGCGAGGGCTGGGACGAACAGATGCGAAACATCGAAAAGCATGTCGCCACGCCTTAGCACACCTTCAAAGAATGCGCCGTTTAAGAAGTCGGCGCTGCGGAATTCTGCGCCGATCTTCGCGGCGCTTGGCGACGAGACGCGCCTGCGTCTTATCGCTGTCCTGTGCGCCGGCGAGGCGATGTCGATTGCACAGCTCACATCCGGAACGGCAATCACGCGCCAGGCGGTCACGAAACATCTGCACGTGCTGGCAGAAGCGGGCCTTGCGCACGACATTAAAGTCGGACGCGAACGCTTGTGGGAGTTCGAGCCGACGCAGCTGGAAGAGGCACGGCACTCGCTCGACATGATCGCGCAACAATGGGATCACGCACTCAACAAACTGAAGATGGCCGTGGAACGATGACCACGAGCCCGTCATCATCGAGGACGACATCACTTTGGCATCACCGCAGTCATAATCACCATCCCGGTTCCCCTTTTCCTTCACGCCGTCGGAACAAGTGGGCTGGCCGGCTAGTGAGTCCGCACTTGCTAAGGCGCCGGAGCCGCTGTCAGACTCTATTCGTGTTTTTTCATCATAGCCCGCGAAGTGAGGGAACTTATGCCGCAGGAGAGCGAATTGCCGGAGGCGCTGGAGCATGCAAGAAGGGCTGAGGGCGTTGCCTTTGAGTTGCGCAGGGATCCGATGGGCGTGCTGGAGCTGCCGGGACTGGAGAATGTACTCATCGGCATTCATGTGGGCGCGCCGGCAAAGCTCGCGTGCCGGCGAGACGGCAGGCGGTACAGCGGGACGGCGGTGCATGGTGACATTGACATCATTCCTGCGGACACGCCGAGCCGGTGGGAAATGCATGACGAGAATGACACGACCTTACTTCTAAGTCTGCCGCAGCCGCTGTTGCGCACCGTCGCCAATGAGTCGGGGCTGGACGCGGCACGAATGGAGATTCGCAACCGATTTCAAATCCGCGATACCGAGCTGGAAGCGCTCTGCTGGGCGATGAAGCGCGAGATGGAGTTGGGGTATCCATCGGGGCGCTTTTATCTGGATGGACTGACGCTGGCGGTGGCTTCACGGGTGGTGGCGCGGCACAGTTCCGTTGCGAAGCTCACGGAGGAACGCAGCGAGGGTCTGGATAGGCGCAGGCTCAAACAGGTGCTCTCGTTCATTGAGGATCAGCTTGCGGAGGATCTTTCGTTGGAACAGATGGCCGCTGTCGCGGGGGTAAGTGCATCGCATCTGAATAAGCTCTTCCGGATATCGATGGGCGTGCCGGTGTACCAGTATTTAATCCAGCGCCGGGTGGAGCGCGCCAAGGCGCTGCTGATGCAGGATGGGCTGTCGATGGCAGAGATAGCGCTGGCCGCAGGCTTTTCACACCAAAGCCACATGGCGCGCGACACATGCGGCGGGTGCTGGGCGTGCCGCCGCGGGCGATGAAGCGCCTGCTGGCCGAAGCTTCCACCTCTCGCTGATTTTTCGCGCCGATTGTGCTTTAAAGCGTCGGAACGTGCGCGACAAACGACAGCGCCCGGACCCTATACTACCTGCATGAGACGCAGGGACTTCCTAAAAAATTCTACGGCGATGATGGCAGTGGTGGCATTGGCTCCGCACCGGTTTGCGAAGGAGCCGAGGCGGATCGACGCGGCGTGGTATCGCCGGTCGCGACGCTTCGCTGAATTGCCGGTGAGCCGAGTGGCGTATGCGGAGCGCGGTCGCGGGCCGGCGGCTCTGTTTGTTCATGGGTATCCGTTGAACGGGTTTCAGTGGCGCGGAGCGCTTGAGAGGCTGCACGCGCACCGAAGGTGCATTGCGCCGGACCTGATGGGCATGGGCTTTACGCAGACCCCGGAGGGACAAACGATTTCACCTGCGACGCAGGCGACCATGCTGGCGATGCTGTTGGATGCGCTGCACATAGGTGCGGTGGACCTGGTGGCAAACGACAGCGGAGGCGCGGTGGCGCAGCTCTTTCTGGCGAAATATCCCCGGCGAGTGCGGACGTTACTGCTGACCAGTTGCGATGTGGATGAAAAAACAGTCGAAGCCGCGTTGCGTGCGCAGATTCCCTATCTGGACGTCGCGGCGGAGATAGAAGTCGTCGCGGCCACGTTCGAGCAATACGCTGATCGAGCGCGTCAGGCAGGAATCGTAATCGTACCGGCAATGGCGTTCTACGGCGGCTTGGGTGATCTGCTGGCTACGGCCGCGATGTGGGACTGGCCGGCCGCCGATGAGATCTGCATCGCGTACGGGCTTAGCAGCTGGAAGCCGACTCCCGGCACGAGGGCCACGACCCAAGTTTCGAAACAGCGCAGGGACGGCCGGCGCATTGTTTTTTCGAACCGCCGAATGGAGTTCCGCACGGACGACGCGCCGATCCTCGATTGGACTTTCCCCGCACCGGTCGGAAAGCAGGCGGTCGTGGGAGAATTCACAATGGCAGACAGCGTCACGATTCCGAGTCACTTAAGCACGCCCGAAATACGCTCCTATATGACGGTCGCGGCGGTCAAAGACCTGTCTGACCCAGACCTGTCGCCGGCGGCGACCGACGAGAGCGGGCGTTCGTCTCAAACGTTCCTCGTCGAGGTTGTCGCGCGTTTGGGAGGTGCGGAGCGTCGCGCGACGGCAAGCGGGCGAGACATCTACGCGATCAGCGCACCTCTCGTAGTAGAAGCAACTGAGCGCGTCGTCAGTGGAAGGTTCAAAAAGACTGGCGTCGCCGCCGCCGGCGAGGCCTTCGTCGCGCGCGACTTTCTACGGTCGCTCAGCCCGGAGCATCTCTCAATCGAGATTCAGTGATGCGTGGGGAGTGAGCAGTTGGCCGCACCCGGCCGCGCGCCAATATTCTGTCCAACGAGGAGCTTCTCCATGATGTCTAACCAAACCTTCAGAAGCCTTCACCACGGCCCTGCGCTTCTTCTCCTCCCGAATGCCTGGGATGCCGGCAGCGCTCGCTTGATCGAGAGCCTTGGTGCAAAGGCGATCGCGACGACCAGCGCTGGGCTTGCCTGGTCCCCGAGGCTATCCGGACGGCGACGCGCTGCCGAGCGAGCAACTGCTCGCCACCGCGCGCGAGATCGCCCGCGTCATTCGGGTGCCATTCAGCATCGACATCGAAGGCGGGTATTCGGATGACCCGGCCGTTGTGAAGCAGGTCGTGAGCGGCATCATCGACACCGGAGCCGTGGGCATTAACATTGAGGACGGTGCGGGCCCGCCCGACCTCCTGTGCGCGAAGATCGAGGCGGCAAGGCAAAGCGCCGTGCGCGCCGGCGTCGACCTGTTCATCAATGCCCGCACCGATGTCTATCTGCGCACCCTCGCGACTGGCGAAGCAGCGGTCGAGGAGGTGGTTCACTGAGCCGAGCGTTACCGAGCGGCTGGCTGTGACGGTCTTTTCGTCCCGGCTCTCGCCGATGGTCCCGCAATCGCTGCGGTAGCGGCCGCGATCGATCCGCTGCCGCTCAATATAATGCTGGTGCCGGATCTACCGTCGGCCGACGCGCTCCAAGAACAGGGCGTTCGACGGTTGAGCACCGGCTCGGCGATCGCTCAGGCCGTTTTGGGTTGCGCCAGTCGGCTGCAACCGGCTTTCTCACAGGCGCTGTGGATGAGATGTTCATGGCCGCAGTCGATTACGGAGTGACGAACCAACTCTTTCCGGACAGCTGAAAGGTCAGCGTGGGTCAAAATCCAAACAGTAAAGTGGCGACTCGTTGTCCTGTCGCTCTTCGGATTGTTAGGTTGCCTTCAAAGCGGAGGAATCGATGCGCTTCCAACATGTTCCAGGCGCTCCATGTGTAGCTGGCCCCACTCACACATTGCCTTCAAAGCACTTTGAAGTGACAGACCGTATTCCGTAAGTGAGTACTCCACCTTCGGCGGCACCGTCGCGTAGACGCGGCGATGCACGATCCCATCCGCCTCCAACTCTCGCAACTGTCGCGTGAGCATCTTCTCAGTTATGCGTGGCATCAGGCGCCTTAACTCTGCGAAGCGACGCGTTTGCTGATACAGCCACCATAAAATCGGCGCTTTCCACTTGCCGCCGATCACATCAATCGCCGCCTCTACGGGACAACCGTAAATCTTATTCGCCATTAACGTCCTCGACTGTCAAATTGGGTAGTCCCTTTCAGAAAGGTAAGTACTTTACATTTGGGAAGCAAGGTGTAGATTGTTTTATCGCTTAATTAGTGATTGCAGCCTTTCATCTACGAGGAAAGGGCGCGCTGGGTGGCACCTTGTGAAGAGAGCCGATTCGTACTAACGGAGGCCCTTTGGTATTAAGACCTGATGTGACCAACGAGCATACAAAGGTTGAGAGAAACCGATGAACAGCAGAATCCGGAATAGTATATTTCGAACTTTAGCTTCTCTTTTAATCGCCGGATGTGTTGTTTCACCGAGCTTTGACGGTAGCGCGGCGCAAGCTCAAGAACGGTCTACGCCACCTGCACATCAGGAGCCTGAAACGAGTCAATTGCCGGCAATGGTGCGTAACGGTCTGCCTGGCCCAATGCATGAACGTTTGAGTGCTCTCGTAGGTACGTGGCAAGTTGAAATGGTGTTCTACATTGCTGGCGGGACGAAAGACAAGCCACTCATCTCGAGGGATCTCATTTGCCGCAGAGAGTGGATTACCGAGACCGGAAACCGCCACCTGAAAGATGTTACCGAAGGTTCGATAGGTGGGAATCGCTATTACCGGCTGGGGCTGCTCGGCTATTCGACAATGGACCAGGGATACGAATGGGTCACGGTTGATGCATTGAACGCTAACATGATGATTTATCGCGGCCGCAGGGACGCTAGGTCGCAGGATATTTCAATGCCCGGGGAGTTCACCGATCAAGGAGTCTTAGGTGATCGCTACGCGGGCCAAAGGGTTGGCATGCGCACGGTAATTCGCATTGAATCCCCGGAGCGTCATATTTTCGAGCTATACATGACGCCACCGAAACGGCCAGAGTTTCTGGCAGCTCGCGCTGTTTACTCGCGCCAGAGATGAATTTAAAGCAGCACTTCAAGAGCGTTTATCATTGAGTGCGAGAGATCCAGTGAGAGGATGAAATCAGATGAAAATCGGGATCATTGGCGCGGGTAATATCGGTGCAAATGCTGCAAAATTGTTCACTCGCGCCGGACACGAAGTCGCCCTAAGCAACTCACGTGGGGCGGAAACGTTGAAGGATTTAGTTGCCGAGATAGGGGGGGAAACGTAGGCTGCGACAATTGATGAGGCGGCGCGCTTTGGCGAAGTCGTGTTAATCGCCATCCCTTTCGGCAGGTACCAGACGCTTCCGGCAAAAGCCTTCGGCGGGAAAATTGTGATTGACACCGGGAACTACTACCCGAATCGTGACGGGCGAATTCCTGAACTCGACGGCGGGCAAACAACTTCCAGCGAATTGATGTCGGCGCATTTGCAGGGCGCTCGACTCGTCAAAGCCTTCAACACCATTTATTACGTCCACCTCGCGGAGCAAGGCGACGCGAACTTGCCGTTCGAGGATCGACGCGCCATTTTCATCGCCGGAGACGACTCGCAAGCCAAAGAGATTGTTGCCGAGTTGATCGGGGAGATCGGCTTTGCCGCAGTTGACACTGGGCCTTTGCACGACGGTGGCAAACGTCAACAGCCGGAGTCAGTGATCTACAACCGGAACTTAACGGCCCGCGAAGCAAGAGAGACTTTGGGACAAACGCCAGAGTACTGACGAAAGCCGGCGAGGCCTGCGTCGTCGGAGAGATTGTCGGCGCTGACCTGAGGGCTTGAGGCAAACCGCAAACTCATGCTGACTCTTTGCACGAAAGGCACTTTGCGATGGATGAGGAAACGCGACAGTCAGCGTTAATGTCGGCATTGACCACCGAGCATTTCGTGCTTCAAACGGCGGTGAGTTCCACCATTTCCGAGGCTTCGGCACGGAGTTCTCTCTACGTGCTCGCGCTGTCAAGCTCGCTGGTCGCCATGGGTTTCACTTCTCAATCGCCCGACGTGTTCATTTCGTTTGTCGTGTCGATCCTCCCCGCGGTCTTTCTGCTCGGGCCTCTGCGCATCACCGGATGCGGTGTCCGCCTATTTTGGGCACCAGCGACGGTGAGATAGTTTCGTCAGACTTGTGAAACGAAGAAATTGAAATGCCGGGGCGATGCGTTAGCGTGGCGTGCGGAACTCGCCGACGAGACGCGGGGCAAACCCACTATAAAGTAAGTTACATGCGAAAAACTCTGTATGGAGCGAGAAATGAAAGGGGAAACAGGAACCGTACATCTGCGGCTTGGGACCTGCGTTCCACGTTGTTGGCGGCAAATGGAAGGGCTGATCCTATGGGAGATCAACACACAGCCGCGTCGCTTCGGTGAGCTCAAGCGCCTCTTGCCCTTGGTCAGTGAAAAGATGCTGACTCAGCACCTTCGCGAATTGGAACGGGATGGCATCCTTCACCGCGAGATGTTCCCTGAAGTCCCCCCTCGTGTGGAGTACTCGGTGACGAAACTGGCACGGAACTCATCGAGGCGCTCGGTCCCTTGCGATTGGGGCGAGAAGCATATGACCCGAATACAGGCCATCCGTGAGCCCCAAGTCTAGTACAGCCCCAGTTGGGAGCTTGCGCCCTGGAATACTTCCGCATAGCAAGAGGACAATGAACGAGATATAGGCCGGCTGGAGTTCTTCGAGGATGTCGTCACCGCCATAGCGGCTACCTTGTTGGTGATTGAGATGAAGGCGCCACGTATCGAGTGCGGACCTAACAAATATCATCGGGAATTACTTGCGTTTTCCACGCCCCCGCCTTACGACGGCATTAGTTTTCCTCTCCTCTTTTATTAGGTCCGACGGGGCTTTTACGCGCAGAGCAAGCAGTATAAACGGCAGGGCCAACAATTGAATGGCAGCGCTGACGATGTACGATGCTGGATAGCCCCAAACGTCGGCTACCTTGCCAAGCGCAGGTTGGAAGACTACGCCGCCGGACGAGCTAAGCAGGTTGTCGGAAGAAAGGACAGTGGCCCGCTGCGCGGAGGGAATTAAGCTGTTGATATACGATTGCCTGATCGGGCCGGTGGCGGCGAATACGATCGACCATACTACAAGCAGAACCAACACGACCCAAAAAATCGGCACAATTCCCATTAAAGCGAGAGCCGCTGAACTCGACGCGGAACCAACCAGTAACAAAGTCGTCCGGCGATGGAAGATCTTGTCGGCATACGTGACGATCAATCCGCCGATAATCTGCGCCCCGGCGACGATGGCGGCGGCGATTCCGGCGATGGCATACGACTCGGGCCCTCCATAGAGTTCGAGAAGGTATGGCTGCATGGCGTAAAAGGCGAAGATACCGATTCCTCCGGCGAACGGTGCCGAGAGCATGAGCCAACGCACCGGCGGATTGCCAATTCCATACTTCAATGATGACTTGAAGACGCTTCGCATTTCGTTCAGGAAAGAAGAACTCTTTCCGGGCGTGAATCCTTCATCACGCATAAAGCCGAAGGCGATTATGAACGTAAGGCCTAGCATAACCGCTCGTAAAATATATGGAACGCCCAGATTTGTGAATTGGGCGATAACGCCGCCGGCCAATGTTCCGGTCAGCATTGCGACGCCGGAAGCGATAGCTCCTTTGGCGAGAACCGACTCCAGAGTGCCTTTATATTTTGCGGACTTTAAGCCGTCTACCAGCCATGCTTCAGTCGCGCCGGAAAAAAATGTGAAGCCGAGACCTAGCAGCATCGAGACTAACGCCCACGCCCAGAACGGACCGCTGGTCTGCCACATCAAGAGATACAGAATTGTGGATACAAAGAGCGTGGCAGAGCCGAGCAGGTATGACGCTCGCCGCCCGAGCGTGTCTGCAGCGATCCCGGTCGGTAATTCAAACAACACTTGGCCGGCTGTGAAAAAGGCGTTAGCAGCAAAGGCTTGGGTGATGCCGAGACCGGCATCTAGCAGAAATAGAGTGTTGATGCCCCAGATGAAAGATGATGCAAAAGTCGACAGCAGCGTAAGCGCAACGTAGGTTTTTAGAATTCGGCCCGCCGTTCGATTCATTTTGCTCTTGACCAACCTGCTAACCTCTCATGCCTCGGGCTCTTCACTCTAAATTTTAAGGCTAAAAGCTACAAGTTAAAGTTAGTGGACGCTTTAATGACTTCGGTGGTGACGTTTGAACAGCCATGTTTTCGCAGAGATTCAGCGATTCTCGGAATAAGTCTTACTACGGCCTGTCGCCGCCAGCCAAAACTATCGGCACATCGGTCGCGCTCCGCTGATGGCCGATAACGGCGCGCGAAGGCGTACGCGACCGTCCCGCGGAGGTCGTGACCTGAAGTGCGGTCACGTCGCCAAAGATGATCAAGCGGATCAGATTCGGCCGCTTCCAGGCGGTGTACGAGTTCGCGGTGCCGCCAGAATACGCTCGTTCGCGGGGACCGATGACAAAGGGAAGCGGCTGTTCAGGGTGATCTCGCTGGAAGGATCGAGTTCGAGAGTGATGTGGCTGAGAACGCGTGGCGCCGGAGAAAAAACCGTGCCCCGATCCCCGTAATCGGCAGGATGGCTAATTCGGTACGAGGATCCTTTTGAGAAGAACACTGCTTGATTGACGTCAGCGGTCAAACTCTGCTTGCCCAAATGCTTGCGGAATGCACCGTGGCGCATCAGGACGGTCCTGTTCTCGCCCATGCGTCCTCGGTTGCTAGCCACCGAGAGAAGCGCTGCAAGAATAGTCACTCACGCTCACAATTGACTGTTGTACAGCGAATGGACCGCGAGTACGTTTTCGGCACGATCCGACATGTGACCATGGCAGGCGATAAGCCATTCCCAATCAATATGCGGGAAAACATGGCGGACGGAGACGGGAAGCCCGGTATCCACGCGCTGGTCGGTCCCTCTTCGCTACTGATTAAGATGAAGCAACGTTGCTCGTTCTGGAGGATGTTTATCGCCGACGAGCGCCAGATCATTTCATCACCCGAACCTCACGGGCAAAGGCACGCAGCTCCTGTGCGAATAGCGTCGGCTCCTCGAACGCAGCGAAATGGCCGCCGCGCTCAACTTCGTTCCAGTAGATCAGCTTGGGATAGACCTGCTCGGCCCACTCGCGTGGCGCGGGGAAGATTTCGCGCGGGAAGATGCTGCACCCCACCGGAATATCAACGACGCCGGCGTTGTTCTGGGTGCCGATGCCGGCATGCTCGGAATACATTCGCGCCGATGATGCCGCAGTGTCGGTCAGCCAGTAGAGTGTGATGTTGTCGAGCATCTGGTCGCGCGTCAGCGCGTCTTCCGGGTTGCCTTTGTTATCGGTCCAGGCGTGGAACTTCTCGTAGATCCAAGCGGCCTGGCCGGCGGGCGAGTCGGCCAGCGAGTAGCCGATGGTTTGTGGGCGGGTGGCCTGAAGCGCGAAGTAACCCGAGCCATCAGTCTCGAAGCGCTTGAGCGCATCGACGGTCCGCTGCTGCTCCGCAGTCAACTTCGCCGGAATTTTGTCCGGCACCACCTGCGGAAAGTTGAGATGGATGGCAGCAAGGCCGGAGGCGTGCTGCTGCGCCATCTTCGTCGTGACGAACGCGCCCCAGTCGCCGCCCTGCGCTACGAAGCGGCGATATCCTAGCTGTCCCATCAGCTCGCTCCAAGCTCGCGCGATCCGATCGGCGTTCCAGCCGCGCGCGCTCGGCTTGTCCGAGAACCCAAAGCCCGGCAGCGAAGGCGCCACGACATGGAAGGCGTCCTCAGCCCGCCCGCCATGCGCGGCCGGATCGCTGAGCGGTCCAAGGATCTCGAGGAACTCGATCACTGAACCCGGCCAGCCGTGGGTGATGATGATCGGCAGGGCGTTCGGATGCTTGGACCGGACGTGAAGGAAATGAATGCCAAGTCCGTCGATCGTCGTTCGGTATTGAGCGAAGCGGTTGAGCGTCTCCTCGCAGCGCCGCCAGTCATAATCAGTGCGCCAATAGTCTACTAGGCCGCGGAGTTTTGCGAGCGGCACCCCTTGCGACCAGTCGCTGACCGTCTCTCGCTCCGGCCAGCGCGTGCGTGCCAGCCGCTGTCGCAGATCATCAAGCGCTCTCTGCGGCGCGCGGTAAGTGAAAGGTGTGATGGTGGTACTGGTTTGCGCGAATACACTTTCCACTCTCGACAGGCCCGTTGCAGCAATGGCCATTGCTCCCGCTTGCAGAAAAGAGCGACGGGACAATGCATTGGGGAACATGAAATCGCCGAACTGTTTCGTTCCGCACCCTTCAGATCCGTCTTTCGGTTTTTCTCTCAATATAGTCCTCTGTTCTTTGAGCTTGCATACGCTACACCGAAGCCGCCGAACGCTGGAATTGAGCGGGCGACGAATACACTCACCGCATTTCCTTTATTTGCTGAACCCCATCATGTGACGAATGTGGTCGGCATTCTCCTTGCCAGTCAATTCGGCCAACAGATATAGAGCTACCTAAATAGCTGTGGCGGGCGAAGTGGAAGTGATGATATTTCCCTCGCGCACCAAAGGTGCATCAATGACCTGGACGCCAAACTCAGCTAATTGTTTCCTGCGCCTACCCTCCATCAAATGATAAGTCGTTCCTTGTCGCCCCGTTAATAGCCCTGCCTGCGCTACCGGTAATGCTCCCACACAGATGGAGGCCACCGGCTTGTTCAGTTCGCCAAAACTTTGAATGAGTCGTGTGACAGGGTCAGAGTATGCATCGTCGTAAAGCCAAACTCCTCAAAGCCGCCTGGGATGGCTAATGCGTCGAACTGTTCAATATCCACTTCAGGCAAGTAAACATCGGGAATTACTTTCAAACCAAAGGTACACCTTACGGGCGAACGCAACCCGACTGTTACGACTTGCACCGATTCCGAGCCGACCGCGCCTGACCAGCCCAGAACATCATAAAAAGCGGCTGCTTCGAAAATCTCTGTGCCTTCACATAGCAATAGTAGAACTTTCTTCATGCTCATCTCTCCCCTAGTGATTATAACGTTGTCCTCCGCATAGTTAAGCACGACCGCGTCGGCATCCTTAGCTCGGAGTGCCTTTACGTGGATGTCAATAAGGGTACGTATCTCAGTTTCGTTGTTCACGTGTCTTGCTTCTGTAGCCATATTTTCTCCTTTAGCTAACTAGACGGTCTTATCTCCCTGGTTCTCTGTAGCGAAGTTCAGTGACATCAGCAGCTGGGCTCAACGGCTGGGCTCAGAGTGATGCTCATGCATGACCGTCCACCGACCGTCGATTTTGCGCAGCCCAATAGTCAAGCGAACTTCGAGTTCAACTTTGTCTCCGTTCGCTTCTGTTCCACTACAGTGAATAAGGGCGGTGGCAAACGCCACATCATTACCGGCAGTGATGTTCAGCTCGCTTAGATCAAAGGCCCGCGACCCCTGAAACCAGGTGAACAGTGGCGGCCACGACTTCTTGCCAGGATTCCCTCGAGATTTTCGTTACGGGCTGCCTTTGCCCAACTTTCCATTAACTCGCGGATCTCGGCTTCATCTTTCGATCTAATGTTGCTCGTGCTCATATGTCTCTCCCTTCGATGAATATTGCTCAGTAGTCAGCGTTTCTTTATTGAAGGCTTTAAACAGTGCTCGGCCTCGCTCAGAGCTTGCTCATCGAGATAAACCAGCCATGTATTTCATACTGCTGCTCCCGTCGGTATGTCGAACGGCGACTGTCCAGATCGACACTCCGCCGGAAAACTATTTAACAGGGGGATCTAACGAAACGGATTAGCACCAAGGTTTCTGAGGCTTAGGCCTTGGAACTGATCCACCGGAACCTTCTGGCCGGTAATTCAGCCGCGTGCCGCACGTACTTTGGAGTCGTAATCGAAGGACGCATACCAATCACCCCGGCCCTGGGGTGTGAGATCCAGAACATTGTAGACGGGGCACAGTAGATCGAGGCCGCGCTCCTTGATGTCCTGCGACATCGACGGGTGGGCAGTGTAAAAATGGCGAAGTGTGCCGCCACTGTCTTTAGTGAAAACCGACACGGTGGAGTCCTGATTCCCCTCGCGGTCTTCACTGCCCAGATCGTACTTGAAGGTATTGGTGCCACAACTCAGGAGCCGCAGGTTATCCCAGGCACGTTTGCGAGCATGCGCTCTTAGGACTTTCGGATTGGCTGCAGCAACGATGACGACGTCGACGTTTTGAGCCAGATGGTGACCGACGCCATTCCAACTGTCGATCACCAGCGTGCACATCGGACACGGGTTGGTCTGCTTTTTCCCGAACATGAAGTGGTAGACCACTACTGAACGATCCGGCGCGGTGAACAACGCGCTCAAGCGGACCCTTTGTATCGGCGTATCGCCGGCGTTGAGGTCCGCGGGACCTTCTTCGAATTCATAGTCCTGGATGTCCGCGCCCTGCGGAAGGCGGCGGCGGAGCTCCGCGACTTGTTCACTTTGACGCATCAACTCAATTTCCGCGAGACGCAGTTCCTCTCGTTTGGTGAGGTAGTCGTTGGATTCGTTAGGTAAATTCGTTTGTCGAAACGTACCGTTGATCATCTCAAGTACCATGGTCCATATCTCCTTAAATGGCTAACAAGATTTCGATCTGCCTGCTACTGGCCGACTTCTGTCTCATGCCAGATACATTAACGCCGTTGATGAACGAAAGAAATTCTCATCGTTCCTCCTGTGCTCAGCGACTTACCTGACTTGTAGCGTTACCTATTCTCAACGCAATTAGCCGGTCAGCTGTCTTCCCGTATCGCTTCAACATCGATAGTGATGTCCACTTCGTTGCTGACAACGATGCCCCCTCGATCCATACGATCTTGCCAACTGACCCCAAAATCTTGGCGATTGATCCTGGTTGTTGCCAGAAAACCGGCGCGCATCTTGGATCCTTGATCGACACCGCCTTCCCACCACGGCGTTTCCCACTGTCCCAGATAGTGACATTCTTGGCACCTGCGGCGGCTCTTGCTTGCTTAACGGCGCTTTCGACACCGTCCGTGACAAAGGTAAACGTCACCCTTTGGCCGCCTTTTCTGGAACAGGTGTGTGAGTACAAATATCGGCACTTTATACTCGTAGTCTGCGAACCCGTCCGGGTCTCCCAAGTCGCAGGCTCGCCTGCCCATCACGACTGCCCCTGTGGTCGAGATTAGCTCATTTGAGATTATCGGTGCTGCGCAATTCATCTATAGGATAGAGGGAATTCCTATCCCGATCAGCAGTGAAGCCGTCCAGCGACATTGCCATATCCAAAATTACTTTTCCCATGATAATTCTCCTCGATCAGTATATTTTCGCGTGAAGCCGTCCTTAGGTAGTTCGTCCAACCGACTTGGAATTACTTAGCTTGTGACGTTACCGGTTAGTATGGATTCATCGTGAACTACTTTCAGTTAGTGCATCTCCCAGCTATGCGAGAAAACGCTCGAGTAGAGCGAGAGTGCCTTTCCAGCCGTCCTCGTGCGAAATGCGCTCGTCGATTTCGACAAAGTCCTCGTGCTTGAGCTCGAGATCGGTGCCGCCGTCCGAAGGCCGGAAGATCACCGTCAGCAGTGACTCCTCCTTCGGATCACTCTTCCATGTCCAAGTCATGACGAGCTTCTGGTTCGGTATCACTTCAAGATAGATGCCGCTTACGTCGTGGCTCCTTCCCTTCGGCCGAGATCATCAGGACGCGGAAGCGGCCTCCGACGCGTACATCCGCCTCTGCCGCCGCAATCGTGAACGCGTCTTCTGGTTTAAACCATACCCCTAACGCTTCCGGGTCTGTCCACGCGCGCCAGACTTTCTCGGGTGAAACGTTGTAGTGGCGGGTGATGGAGAGCGACGGTCGCCCTTCGAGCGGGTTGTTTGGCATCGTGTCAATTCCTCTTTTTGATCCAGATAACGGGCGAGTGAGTCCAGGCGCTCTGTCCAGAATTGTTGGTACTGCGAAAGCCACGCGACGGGCTCCAGCATCGGCTCCGCTGAAAGGGTGCAGTGCACGACGCGCCCCTCTTTGGAGCAGGCGACTAACCCGGCGTCTTCGAGCACACGCAGGTGTTTCATGAAGCCGGTCAGAGACATGCTATGCGGCTGTGCAAGTTCCGTAACGGGCAAGCTGCCTTTACTCAGGGATTCCAGCACCGCTCGGCGCGTCGGATCGGAAAGCGCACCGAACACGGCGTCGAGACTATTATGTTGATGCTGAACCATAAGGTTCAGTATGGAGGCGAAGAAATCTTCCTGTCAAGACAAGGAACTCGAAACCTGAGCGTCTCGAGAATGATTACCGACGTGCCCGCGCGCGGCCTCTTCCAGCTTCAGAGCTGACGCGGTAGGCGCATCGCCGGTCGCCGGAGACGATGTGTTCTATGCGCTTAACCTCGACGCCGGGTCCGAGGACCGACCGGAACAGGTCAAGTTCCGTTGAGCAGAGGCCCAGGCAGGCGTTCGCCGCGGCGCAGATGGGGCAGTGGTTCTCGACGAGAAGAAAGCTGCCATCCACATCCGACTTGATGTCCGCCATGTAACCCTCCTCCGTGCGCACGCGCACCAACTCCTTCAGCTTCTTCTCCAGAGAGTCCGCGGGCCGGATTCGCCTCGTGTAGTCAGCACGTTGCCGCGCGCAGCGCGAGGCGAGTACGCGGTCCAGACCATCGTCCCCGAAGGTGTCTTTGAGGGCGTCGATAAGGGCGACGTTCAACTCGGCGTAGGCTTCGGGAAAGAGGCGATCTGCCTCGCGTGTGAGCCGCCAGAATTTGGCCGGCCTGCCTACGGGGACGGGCCGCTCTTCAGCCGTCACGAGATTCTCGTTCTGCAACGCGTAGAGATGCTGTCGGATAGCCATGGCCGTCAGCTTAAGGCGCTTGGCGAGGTGTGTCGAGTCGATCGGGCCTTCGGCCTTCAACAGTTTGACGATGGCGCGGCGCGTCTTGCGCTCGCCGGGCTGGTGCGTTTCCGGCTTCATGATGAGTTTCTAAAGAACTCACTTTACAAAGTCAAGGCCGCCATGATAGGTTGCCCACTTAATAAAGATTTCCCTTTACAAACGGATAAAGGAGGTCATGACGATTCCTTCCCATACCAGGGCACGTTCCACTATGTCGCAGTGGGGATGTCCACTAGATGCTGAAGCTCTTAGCGCCGCGCGCCGCCGCGCGCGCCGCGTCCAGATGCCGGCGGTTCGAAATCGGCGCTGTATTTATTTCCGCATCACGGCCAAGGGCTAAATCTTCTACAAGCACTTTACTAAGACCTGTGAAGAAGCTGGTCACATTGCACTGTTTGAACGTGGCGAGCTTGAACTGTTCACCACGCTTCTCTTGAAAGCGCGGAATTCAATCAAATCGGAAGGCCCAAACTGAAGCGAACGAAAGGAGTTTCGATGATGAATTTTCTGTTCGGCAATTTCATGCGGGGTCGCGGGTCAGTTGGGTTATTAATTGTGCGGCTCGTTTTCGGTTTGGGGATGGTGCTTCATGGCTCTCAGAAAATAGGGACGCCCTTCACGTGGATGAATGCGTTCGCTGGGCCCGATGCGCCGCCGGGCTTTATTCAGGCGCTGGCGGCCGCGGCGGAATTCTTCGGCGGGCTGGGGCTGATTTTTGGGTTCTTGACGCCCATCGCCGCTCTCGGCATCGCGTTCGTGATGCTGGCGGCAATCGGGATGGCGCACCTGCCCGCCGGTCATCCGTTCATCAACGCCCCCGGCCAGCCCTCTTACGAGTCGGCAGCCGCATACCTCGCTGCCGGGTTGTTCTTGATCTTCACGGGCCCCGGTGCGCTCTCGCTCGATTGGCTACTTTTCGGCAGACGGCGCGCGCCTGTAGATACAGACAGCATGAGCCGGCCGAGCGACGGGGCGCTTGAAGCCGGTTCTGCATCGCTGGGCCGGTGGACACAGCGATTGAACGCGCATAATTCAGCATTCGTCATAGCAGAGGAGTAAACACCATGCCGGATTGGTCAACGGTTGTTTTATTCGCGGCGGCAGCTTGGATTCTGGTTTTCACGCCGGGACCGAACACGCTCTACATCATCGCCCGCAGCGTGCAACAAGGGCGCAGGGCGGGGATCGTCTCGAGTTTGGGAGTTGAGGTCGGGACGCTGATTCACGTCGGCGCCGCCGCTTTCGGCATCTCGGCTTTGCTAATGTCATCGGCGGTTGCATTTAGCATGGTGAAGTATGCAGGGGCGGCTTACCTCATTTATCTCGGCATCAAGACCCTGCTGACACGGGAAAAACCCGCTGCAGCTGAGGCTGTTGAAGAGAAGAGTTTGAGCCGCGCTTTCTCGCAAGCCGTAGTGGTGAACGTCCTGAATCCGAAGAGCGCGATCTTCTTTTTTGCTTTTCTGCCGCAATTCGTTGATGCCGAGCGAGGCGCGGCGGCTACGCAAATTTTATTCTTCGGCGCAATTGTCGTCGTGTTGGGGTTTACGAGCGGCTCGCTGTACTCGTTGTTAGCGGGAAGCATCGGCAATGTGCTTCGCGGAAATCTTAAATTTCTGCGCGCTCAACGCTATTTCGCCGGCAGTGTGTACCTCGGGCTTGGCGCAGCAACCGCTTTAACCGGAACGAACAGAAAGTGATAGCCACAGAAATGATCTTGAAGCCAGCCCGCCAAGCCGATGAACTCTGAGTGTCCGACTCGCTTCGGGGCTCTTCAGGAGAGCCATGACCGCGGGCTACGAAAATGAGGAAGCAGGCTCGCTTCAAACTGCTTGGTGAGGGCAACTAAACCAGCGTTTGGAGCCGATTACTTGTTGAGGAGATCGATGAATAAAGTTGCACTATTCATCAAGCACAGGGCGCTCCCCGGAAAACGCGACGAGGTGCGACGCATCTGGGAACAACATCTCAAACCCCGCGTCGTAGCGAACCATGCTCACGAGGCCTATTTCTACTGCTACGACGACAACGATCCCGACACGATTTGCGTTTTTCAACAGTACGTGGATCTTGCTTCATCACAGGAATTCCTGGAGGCCCCCTGGTACGCAGCGTACTTGAACGAGGTCTCACCCTTTCTTGCGGGCCAGCCCGAGATCTCTCTCGCCACTCCGGTTTGGGTCAAGGGCGCAGTCGTTTAGCCGGCCTGTGCGGGTAGAAACAAGTGAAACACAAGAATCGTCTCCTACGGAGGCTCAACGATGGCTAAATGGACTTTCGAACCGGGGCACAGCGCCGCTGAGTTCCGCGCGCGGCACATGATGGTGACGTATGTCCGCGGACATTTCAAGAATGTTCACGGCACGATCGAGTTCGATCCGGGCAACCCGCGCGATTCTTCTGTCGAAGTGAAAATTGATGCCAAGGAAATTTGGACGGGAGTTAAGGAGCGCGACGACCATCTGCGGAACGCAGACTTTCTCGACGTGGAGCATCACCCGGAGATCACCTTCACGGGCAATCAAGTTGAGGTCATGGGCGAGCACGACTACGCGCTGACCGGGGATTTGACGATTCGAGGAGTTACTCATCAAGCCACGTTGAATGTCAGCTATCTGGGACAGTGGGAAACGCCGTGGTGGGAAGACGGCGCGGATAAAGGGCCCAGGACGCGGGCTGGGTTTCTAGCCACAACCAGGATCAACCGACATGATTTTGGGGTCAGTTGGCAAGATCGTATGGATCGGGGAGGAATCGTTGTCAGCAACGAAGTGGACATCACTATCGATATTGAAGCGATACGGGAAAGCATTTGATCGGCGCGGTTGCCTGGAGAATTCAACATGCCAGATTCATGTCAACACCTCAAACAGATTAATAAAGATGTGACTCCGAGCTCGGAAGGCTGCGAGGATTGTCTCAAGATGGGAGACCCGTGGTTGCATTTGCGCTTGTGCGAAACGTGCGGCCACGTCGGCTGCTGCGACTCGTCAAAAAATAGGCACGCCACCAAGCATTTCCGCCAGACGGCGCACCCGATCATCAAGTCGCTCGAGCCGGGCGAAGACTGGGGCTGGTGCTACATCGATCAATTCCTCATCGAGTCGCTCTAACCTTACAGAAAGGTTCAGAAGGGAAGAGGAAGGTATGACTGAAGAAATTAAGGTGGTCGGCATAGGCGGGTCATTGGCGCCGCCCACTCGAAGGTGCGCGACACAGGTTTGCGCGCCGGAGCGGGCGTCCGCACGGCTCTTTAGCTCCTGGGTGAATCTTGATGGTACTGACAGTGCCACGACCGGCGCGAGTGTGACGCGGAGAATGCTGTGACGCTGCGCTGAAAGCGACGGGATGGAGCCACGAAAGGCATTCTGATGGCGATCAGGGTTCTGGGGGTATGCGGGAGCATGCGCGTCGAGTCTTACAGCGGGGGCACCGTCAGACTCGCGTTGGAGGCGGCGCGGGAGCATGGCGCAGAAACTCGGCTGCTCGACCTGCGTGAGATCAAGCTCCCCACATATAACCCCGACGAAAAAGCGCCGGAACATGAAGGGTTGAAGACGGCGACGGATGCGGTTAACTGGGCCGACGCTTTTCTTCTCGCCTCGCCCGACTACCACGGCTCGATGTCGGGCGCGATGAAAAACTTTCTCGACTTCTACTGGGAGGAGTTCGCCGGGAAGCTCTTCGGCTACGTGTGCGCCTCACATGAGAAGGGACTGACGGTGATGGAGCAGATGCGCACCAGCGTGCGTCAGTGCTATGGCTGGAGCCTGCCTTACGGCGTCTCCGTTTACGGCGAGAAGGATTTCAACTCTTCCGGGGAGGTCATCAACGGTCAGGTGACGCGCCGCCTGCGAATGCTCGCGCGCGACCTGGTCGTTTACGGCTCGATAATCAGAAGGCAGTTTCAAACTGATCTGGCGGACGGGGCGGCGGAGACATTCGCCACGCGTTACCGAGCTTAACAGTCAACAGGGATTCTTAATCAGCTATAACCGAAAGCAGACAGTTTTATGCGAGCAGACATCACGGAAGGGGCGATATTGTCCGATTACCAACTACCCGCTCACACCGACACGCCGCGCAAACTGTCGCTTCTGAGGTGATGCGGCGCGCTTTGATTGATGCAGATCATTCACTTGAGTCGGAATGAAAAAAAAGAGCATGAAAAACGTTTCGATGCTTCGCGAAGAGATTTTTTGCGAAAGAGTTTGGCGGGCTGCTTTTAAGCGGGATGTATTTGAGCGACGCTTTTCAAGCTAAAGCACAGCGCCACACCGACCATCCAAGCGTTCACGGCATGGCGTTGATTGGCGACCAGACGTTGTTTCTTTCTCACTTGCCATTGTTCAGTTCGCCCGGACGACGGTCGCGCATAATTATCAAGCGCTGCTCGAAGCCGCTTTTGCAGGATGCACGACACCAAACGTAATACATCGCTGACCGCAAGAAATCAAAAACGAAACTTTATACGGTTGAGCCTCAAAAATTTTGTCTTGACGGATTTGATAACGACAGACTCTGAACGCATTCGCGTCGCGTCTTTCAAGGGGACCATTTATAGAGACCACTTTGAACGCGGGCGGAACGCCGATCATCGAAGACGCCCGGCTGATGATTCAAAACATCATTCACCTTCGCGTTTTTGATTCGTCGCGGGAAAGGCCGTCTAAAATTGAGTACATCCTTTTCGGCAAAGGCAACGAGACCTTCTGCGCGCATAAGATTGCCAGGCCGCCCGACTTTGACCATCTGCTTTCTGTGAAAGTCAGCGGCGTGAAATTAACCGATGCAAATTTGCAGAAAGGGCTCCGGGTCCGTGTTCCGACACTCGCGGAGACAATTGATTCACGCTTGCAAGAAAACCAAAGGGTTGTTTTTGACATTGAATTTCCAAACGACGATCAGCCAAAGCAAGCACAGGCTCGTCTTACCGTACTGAAAGAGTTGTATTTCGAGACGGGTGATTTGGCTTCGTAAGATCTGGTTTCTTTGCTTTGACATCATTCGGCGTTTGCCCACTTACAATGGTCTGTGTGAAACAAGGAAAAAATGAAGGCGTTATATTTCAACGATTTTGGCGGGGCGGAAGTTTTGCAATACGGCGTACTGCCCGACCCCGAAATTAAAAGCGGTCAGGCTCTGGTCAGAATGCACGCCGTCGGTTTGAACTTTGCCGACATTTATCGCCGCCGGGGAAAATATCATCTGGCGGGCGAGCCGCCTTTTATCCTGGGTTATGAAGGCGCAGGCGAAGTTGTCGCCAGCGGAAAAATTTCCCAAACCGAATTAAGCGTCGGCGACCGGGTGGCGTTTGCCGACAGCCCTTTCGCCAATGCCGAACTCGTCGCGGTTGATTTAGAAAAACTCGTCAAACTGCCGGCCGCGATCAGTTACGAAACGGCGGCGGCAACAATGCTGCAAGGTTTGACGGCGCACTATTTAACGAATGACAGTCATTCGATCAAACCGGGCGAAACGGCTGTGGTTCACGCGGCGGCGGGCGGTGTCGGTCTGCTTTTGACGCAAATCATCAAGCTTAAAGGCGGGC
>Ga0136617_10000479_pt1 | contig 33530 bp, 29 predicted proteins | sample AntDrymUQ3222106_2_FD_129672 | JGI IMG/M metagenome (GOLD analysis project Ga0136617, IMG submission 129672) | Polar desert sand microbial communities from Dry Valleys, Antarctica - metaG UQ322 (21.06) | ecosystem: Environmental > Terrestrial > Soil > Desert | place: Antarctica: Dry Valley... | reverse complement strand
GCGCGCTCGTCGATGGCGACCAGCGCCGGACGGTCGCCGTCGCCCGCCTCGACGTGCCGGTCGAGCGCGTTCCAGGCCAGATTGGTCCGGCCTCCGATGAACCAGCGGAAGGTAGGCGGCTGCCAGTCCAGTACCCGCTCCCAGCGCCGGAACCACGGCAGCCGGTCGGCGGCCGCGGACCAGTGCGCCTCGGGCTGGGCGGCGGCCGCGTCGAGCCAGGCCTGCACCCGCTGATCCATCGTAAGCCTCTCGAACGAGAGCGCCGCCCGGCGGGGCGGCGCTCCGGCTGTCGTCAGGCGGTCCCTCTGGCCGCCCTGACGTTCTGGGTCTCGCCTCCCACCTCGTCCCAGATGCGCACGTCCTTCGTCTCCCGCACGAAGCGCCAGCCGACGAAGGCCGTGATCAGCGCGACGACGATCGGGTAGATCAGCCCAGCGTAGATGTTCCCGGTCGCCGCGAACAGCGAGGCCGCGATCAGCGGCAGGAAGCCGCCGAACCAGCCGTTGCCGATGTGGTACGGGATGGAAAGCGACGTGTACCGGATGCGGGCCGGGAAATACTCGACGAGGAATGCCGCGATCGGCCCGTAGACCATCGTCACGAAGACGACCTGGATCCAGACCAGGACGCCGAGCGCGGCGATGTTGGGCTCGGCGCTGATGTACGTCGAGGTGATCGCCGGGTTCGTCCTTTCGTTGAGGACCGGGTTGGCAAACGTGAACATCAAGTTGTAGATCGGGAAGTAGCTGATCGCGGCGATCAGGCAGCCACCCAGGATGATCGGTTTCCGGCCGACCCGATCGGACAGTCGCCCGAAGAAGATGAAGAACGGCGTGGCGAAGACGATTGCCGCGCCGACGATCAGGTAGGCGTTGGTAAACGAGACCCCGAGGATGTTCTGCAGGAAGAACAGGGCCTGGAACTGGCCCTGGTACCAGACGACCGCCTGGCCGGCCGTCGCCCCCACCAGCGCCAGCAGGATCAGCTTGCGGTTGGCCGCATTGCCGAAGCTGTCACGCCACGGCGACGTGGATGAGTTGCCCTCCGCCTTGAGCCGGGTGAAGAGCGGCGTCTCCTGGAGCCGCAGCCGGATGATCAGGGCGAGCACCACGAGCACCGACGACAGGAGGAACGGGATCCGCCAGCCGTACTCGCGGAACGCGGCGTCGCCCATCGTGATCCGGAAGAACGCGATCACCGCGAGTGCCATCACCAACCCGACGGTCGCGGTGGTCTGGATCCAGCTCGTGTACTTGCCCCGCTCGTGATCGGGGGCATGCTCGGCGACGTAGATCGCCGCCCCGCCGTACTCGCCGCCGAGTGCGAGGCCCTGAGCCAATCGCAGAAGGACGAGGATGATCGGGGCAAGGACGCCGATCTGCGCGTACGTCGGCAGCACGCCGACCAGCGCGGTCGCGCCGCCCATCAGGGTGATGGTGACGAGAAAGGTGAACTTGCGGCCGATGATGTCGCCGATCCGGCCGAAGAACGCGGCCCCGAACGGCCGAACGGCGAAGCCGGCGCCGAACGTGGCCAGCGACGAGAGAAGCGCGGCGACCTCGTTGCCGGGTGGGAAGAACTGGGTCGCGAAGAAGGCGGCGAGCACGCCGTACAGGTAGAAGTCGTACCACTCGATGACGGTGCCGGCGGCAGAGGCACCGATGACGAACGGCAGCTTGAACTGGTAGTCCGAGGTCGGCTCGGACGTGGCCGTCGCGGTTGCCAAGGCTTCACTCCCTGCGCTGGTCGGTCTCGGATGGACTCGGGGACGCGGGGCTGGGCGCCCCGGATTGGCAACGCCAACGAGCTCGAGCGTGGCACCTCCTCTCCATCTCGGCCCGTCGGGGCTGCGAGGCGCGCGAGATTGGGCGACAGCATGGTGATGCATCGAGGTGGCCGAATGCAAGATGAGACTGTGCCCGGATCCGGGCGGTCATCGACCGCTGCTCGGCTACACTCGCCGGCCATGGTCCCCGCCCCCACGGCCACGCCGGACGCCACCGATCGTGGCGCGCACCGCATCTTCAGCGGAATTCAGCCGTCCGGGATCGTCCACCTCGGCAACGACCTGGGCGCGATCCGCAACTACGTGGCGCTCCAGGACCGGCACGAGGCGATCTACTGCATCGTCGACTACCACGCGCTGACCTCGACGCACGACGCCGATGCGCTCCGGCGGCGGACCCGCGAGATGGCCGCCAGCCTCCTCGCCCTGGGCCTGGACCCGGAGCGCTGCACGCTGTTCGTCCAGTCCCACCGCCCCGAGCACACGGAGCTCGCCTGGCTGCTCGCTACGGTCACGCCGGTCAGCTGGCTCGAGCGGACCCCCAGCTACAAGGAGAAGCAGCAGCAACAACCCGAGGACATCAACCACGGATTGCTCACCTACCCGGTGCTCCAGGCGGCCGACATCGTCATCTACAAAGCGGATCGGGTGCCGGTCGGCAAGGACCAGGCCGCCCACCTCGAGCTGTCCCGCGAGATCGTGCGGGCCTTCAACCGGCGCTACGGCGAGACGTTTCCCGAGCCGTCGGCGCTCTTCACGGAGGCGCCCGTCGTGCTCGGCACGGACGGCGCCCGCAAGATGTCCAAGTCGGTCGGGAACACGATCGACGTGCTGGGCGAGCCGGACCTGATTCGCCGCCAGGTCCTGTCCATGGTCACCGATACGCAGCGCGTCAAACGGACGGACCCGGGCCGGCCCGAGGTCTGCAACGTCTGCCAGCTCCAGCGCTTCTTCGGCGCTGACTTCGAGTCGCTGTGGGACGGCGAGCGAACCGCCCGAACCGGCTGCGTCGACATGAAGCGCCTGCTGGCCGACCGGATCGTGGCGCACTACAGGGACGCCCGGGAGCGCTACGCGGAGCTGATGGCGAACCCGACCGAGGTCGATGGGGTGCTCGAAGCCGGGGCCGACCGACTCCGGCCGAAAGCGGAGACGACGATGGTCGAGGTCCGAGAGCGGATGGGCCTGCGTTAGCGCCCTCCGCTCGAGCGCGCGGCACTACCATGGTCCGACGGGCGGGCCGGATGCTGCCCGTGACGAGGCGCACAGGGAGGCCCGGGCGGCATGGCGATCGAGGTGAGCGACCGGCAGCGACGCTGGCTCGACGCGCTCGTCATCCTCGCGACGCTCGCCGTCGGGTTCATCGTCCTCGGGTTCGTCGGCGACCTCTTCTTCTCGTTCGGCGACATCATCCTGATCTTCTTTTTGGCCTGGCTGCTGGCGTTCATCCTGAGCCCGGTCGTGGGCGGGTTGACCAGGCTCGTCCCGTTCCTCCCCAGGGTGGGCGCGGTGATCGTGGTCTATGCGCTCCTGCTGGGGGGCCTCGTCGTGCTGACCGTGCTCGTGGCCGGCGCGCTGTCGAGCTCCATCACGGATTTCGTGGCCAGCGTGCCGTCGCTCCAGGGCCGCCTGCCGGAGATCCTTGCCCCGTGGCAACGCCGGTTGGACGGCATCGGGCTTGGTCAGGTCGACCTCGGGGTCCAGGCCCAGATCTTCCTGGCCAATCTCAACCAGTACGCCGAGGATCTCGCCGGTCCGCTCCAGCAGGTTGCCGTGGCCAGCCTCGGCGCGCTGGGCAGCCTCGTGCTCATCCTCATCCTGTCGCTCTACATCGGCATCGACCGGGACCGCATCGTGTCTTTTCTCTTCCGGGTGGTCCCACCCGGCTTGAAGGACCAGGCGCGGCTGCTCGAGACGAGCGTGGCGAGGTCGTTCGGCGGGTTCCTGCGCGGGCAGGCGTTGATGGGCGTGGTCTATGCGACCGTAGCCATCCTGGCCAGCACGGCGCTCAACCTGCCGTACCTGCCGGTCACATCGGCGCTTGCCGGTCTGCTGATGGCCATCCCCTTCTTCGGGCCCTTCGTGGCCTGGGCGCCGCCCGTCCTGGTGGCGATCATCCTCGTGCCCGACGCCACCATCCCGGCGCTGATCGCGATGGTCGTCGGCTGGTTCATCGTCATGAACGTCCTCCAGCCGAGGCTCATGGAGGAGAGCGTCGGCATCCACCCAATCGTCGTCCTCGGCTCGGTCCTCGTGGGATCGAAGATCGCGGGCATCCCCGGGGCCATCTTCGGGATCCCGATCGCAGCGATCCTGTCGGCGTTCTTCTTCTACTACCTCGGCCAGACCCGGGACACGGGCCCGGTGGCCGCCCGGGCGGCGCGGCGGCTCGAGGCGCGCGAGGGCCGCCGGGTGCGGGTGCCACGCGAACCCGATCCCGACGCCGATGCCGACGTGGCCGACGTGGCCGACGCCCCGCACCCCGGCACCGGCGCGGCCGGGGCGCTCGGACCGCTCCCGTCCCGCTCGGTGGTGGGCCGCGCGACGCACCCCACCCCGGGCCCGACCGACAAGGCGCCTGACGCGGCCCGATGAGCGAGGACGACCCGACCGAACCACGCGACGGCGGGCAGGGTCCCGGCGCCACGGTCGGGCCCCGACGCGAGCTGCCCGACATGACCCGCGAGCGCTCGCGCACGGAGCGTCGTGACGTCGATCTCGAACGCGGCGAGCCGGTCGCCGGGGGTGCCGCGCGGGGCGGCCCTCGGGCGCTCCGGCGGATGGCCCGGCCGATCGGCGACTGGACGACCCGGCCGCGAATCCTCATCACCAACGACGACGGCATCGAATCGCGCGGGCTGCTCGCGCTCAAGCAGGCCATGGACGTGCTGGGCGAGACAACCGTCGTCGCGCCGGACACGAACCAGAGCGCGGTCGGCCACCAGAAGACATTGATGCGACCGTTGCGAGTCCGCGAGCGGACGCTGGGTGACGGGTCGCTCGGCTACTCGGTCGACGGCAGCCCCACGGATGCTGTCAGCCTCGCCTTCCTGGGCTACTTCAGGCACGGCTTCGACCTCGTCGCCTCGGGCATCAACTACGGCGCCAACCTGGGCGACGACATCACCTACTCGGGGACGGTCAGCGCGGCCATGGAGGCGGTGATCAACGGCTGCCCGGCCTTTGCGATCTCGCAGGAGTACTACGAGCATCCCGACTTCGTCCTCGCCGGCCAGACGGCGCTGCTCGTCGCGCGCAACATCCTCGAGCACGGCCTGTCGCGCGGTGAGCTCCTGAACGTCAACGTCCCGGCGGTCGACCCTGGCGAGTGTCAAGGCGTCGAGGTGACCCGGCTGGGCAAGCGGGTCTACCAGGACCAGCTGATCGAGCGGGTCGACCCGCGCGGAATCCCCTACTTCTGGATCGGCGGGCCACCGCCGTCCGGACTGGCCGTCCCCGGCACGGACTTCCACGCGGTGGTGAACCGGCGGGTCGCCATCACGCCAATCCATCTGGATCTGACCGGCCGGCGCCTGCTCAAGCGACTGCGCACCTGGTCCTTCGACCTCGAGGCGCCCGATGTCGCGGCCGCGGCCGCCGCGACGCCCGCTGCCAGTCCACCGGAGCCGGAGGAAACCGAGGCGGTGACCCTCGAGCAGAAGGCCGGCGAGGAGATCGCGCGCGAGCGCCGATGATCGCTCCGCCGCCCGCCCGTGAAGTCGTTCGGCTGACCCCGGGCTGCGCGCCGCGGGTGACCGGCACGCGACGGATGTCCATGCCGGCAGATGACGTCCGTCGGATGGCCGCCCGACAGTCCTCGGCGACATTGACCGCGCCATGAACGCGACCACGCTCAGCCCCGCCGCCCGGATCGACGGCCTTCTCTCGCACCAGACAACCGTCTGGTTGAGCACGGTCACACCGGATGGCGCCCCCCACCTCGTGCCCATCTGGTTCAGCTGGGACGGCACTCGGCTGTTCATCGCGTCCAAGCCCGGCGCCCGGAAGGTCCGCAACCTGCGCGACAACCCGCGCCTGATGCTGGCCCTCGGCGAGCCGGACGATGACTTCGACGTGGGCCTCGTCGAGGCCGAAGCGGTCATCCCGGAGGCCACGACACGCGACCTCCTGCCGGCCGGTCACCTCGCGAAGTACCGCGACCGGATGCGCGGAATCGCGCTCAGCGACGACGAGTACCTCGACACGTACTCGCAGCCGATCCTCGTCACGCCGACCCGCTTCCTGCCATGGCACGGCCGGACGACGCCGCCGAGCGCCGCGGCGGCCGGGACGGGTGTCCGAAGTGCACTGGGTCAGGCTGCCGAGCGGCTCGTCGGGTGGCTCATGCCGCGTCGCACGCTACCGGCGACGGCATAGCTAGCGCTTCGTCAGGTCGGCCACGATCTCGCGCGCCGCGTTCTGGCCCGGCCCGCCGGTGAGCCCGCCGCCGGGGTGCGCGCCCGAGCCGCACAGATAGAGCCCCTCGAGCGGCATGCGGTAGCGCGCGTGGCCCAGGAGCGGCCGCCACAGGAAGAACTGGTCGAGGCCGGGTTCCGCGTGGAGCGGGTGGCCGCCGGTCAGCCCGTACTCGCGCTCTAGGTCGAGCGGCGTCAGCACCTCACGCCGGGTCACGAGCGTCCCGATCCCCGGCGCGACCGTCTCGAGCCGGGCAATGGCGAGATCGCCGACTGCCTCCCGGCACTCGTCCCACGACGCATCGCGCAACCGGTACGGCGCGTACTGGAGGACCACGCTCATGACGTGGGCACCGGGTGGTCCGCCCTCCGCGAGCGACGGGTCGGCAAGCGACGGGATCGTCGCCTCGAGGATGGGCTCGTCGCTGATCCGGCCGTACTTCGAAGCGTCGAACGCCCGCTCCATGGCGTCGATGCCCGGCGCCACGATGATCCGGCCGCGGAGCCGTGCCGGGTCGTCACCCGCCGAGGGGAACAGCGGCAGCTCCGCCAGCGCGAGGTTCACCTTGGCCACCACGCCGGGTTGCCGGATGTTGCCGGCCCGCCAGCCAAGGGACGGACCCAGCGCGACGGGGTCGACGAGATCGACCAGCGTCCGCTTCGGGTCCAGCCCGGAAACCACGGCCCGCGCCGGAATCTCTTCGCCCGAAGCGAGGGCTACCCCGGTCGCTCGGCCGTCGCGGGAGGTGACCGCCGCGACCTCCACGCCCGTGCGGATCTGCACCCCCGCCGCCCGGTCCGCGCCGGCCAGCGCCTCGGCCAGCGCGCCCGGGCCGCCGCGCGCGTAGACGGTCTGCCCGGCCGCGCCGCCGTCGTTCCCGGCCGAGTCGGCCAGGAGGACCGCCGTCGAGCCCGCCGACCACGGGCCCAGCGAGCAATGCTGGACACCGCGCCACGCGATGACCGCCCGCAGCGCGTCCGTCGTGAACGCTTCGGCGACGAAGTCCGCGATGGCCATCGGCAGCACCCGGGTGATCGTTCGGGCGTCGAGCGTGCCCAGGCCGCGGAACGACCGCCCCAGCCGCAGCCCCGTGATTGCGTCACCGAGCCCGGGCGAGCGGATGTCGGGCGGGGCCGTCGTCGCAAGCTCCCCGAGGAACCGGCCGAGCGACCGGACCAGCCGGTCGAACCCGGCGTAGCGTCCGGCGTCCTCGGACGACCATTCGCGCAGGCCGGCGGCCGTCCGTTCGAGGTCGGCCCACAGGGTGACCGCCCGGCCATCGGGCTGCGGCGCGAACGCCCGAACCGCCGGCGCGATGAGCCGCAGCCCGTGGGACCGCAGGTCGAGCTCGCGAACGACCGACGGCCGCATCCGGCCGACGGTGTGGGCCAGCCTCGGGACCCGCAGCCCGGGGGCCAGCTGGTGCGTCGTCGCGGCACCGCCCACCTGCTCGCGTCGCTCGAGGAGCAGCGTCCGTAGCCCGGCCCGGCCGAGATACGCCGCCGTCACCAGCCCGTTGTGACCGCCACCGACGACGATCGCGTCCCACTCCGCGCGGGCCATCAGGCCGCCGTCCGACGGCGCGTCTTGAGCAGCTCGAGCGCGGCGATGCGGCCGTTGGCGCCCATGATCCCGCCCCCGGGGTGGGTCGCGGAGCCGCACAGCCAGAGGTCGCGCACGGGCGTCCGGAACCGGGCGTGGCCGGGAACCGGGCGGTTGAAGAAGAGCTGCTCGAGCGACAGCTCACCCTGGAAGATGTTGCCCTCGCTGAGACCCGTGGTGCGCTCGATGTCGAGCGGCGTCTGGACGTTGCGGTGGAGGATCACGTCACGGATGTTCGGGGCGAACTCGGCGATCCGGTCGATCACGGCGTCCCCGAACGCCTCCCGGTTGTCGTCCCACGAGCCCACCTCCGGCGCCAGCTTGTACGGCGCGTACTGGACGAAGCAGCTGATGACGTGCTTGCCCGGCGGCGCCATGGACGGGTCGACGAGGGTGGGGATGATCATGTCGATGTACGGCTTGCGGCTCCAGTGGCCGTACTTCGCGTCATCGTAGGCACGCTCCATGTCGTCGATGCCGGGACTGAACGAGATCGCGCCGCGCAGGTGCTCGCCCTCGCCCGGCAGACAGCTGAAGTCCGGCAGCCGGTCGACGGCCAGGTTGACCTTGCCAGACGAGCCGCGGAACTTGAAGCGGCGGACCTCCTCCTCGAACACCGGGTCGAGCGAGCCCGGTTCGAGCAGGTCGATGAACGTCCGCCGCGAGTCCACGGAGGACAGGACGGCCGCGGCCTCGATTTCCTCGCCGTCCTCGAGCGCAACGCCGGTCGCCCGTCCGTTGCGGACCACGATGCGGGCGACTGGCGCCTCGGTTCGGATCTCGGCGCCCAGCGACAGGGCGGCCGAGGCGATCGCGTTCGACACGCTGCCCGTGCCGCCCTTCGGGATGCCCCAGGCCCGGAACGCGCCGTCGATCTCGCCCATGTAGTGATGGAGCAGCACGTACGCCGTCCCGGGCGATCGGACGCCCTGGTACGTGCCGATGATCCCCGACGCGGACATGGTGGCCTTGAGCGGGTCCGTCTCGAACCACTGGTCGAGGAAGTCTGCGGCAGACATCGTCATGAGCTGAACGAACACGGCCTGCTGCCGCTCGGTGAGCTGCTGGAACGCGCGGGCCAGCCCGCCCAGCGGCAGGAGCGGCCGGGGATCGAGCGAGGTCAGGTCCGGCGGGACGATGGCCAGGATCGGCTTGATGAAGCGCGCCATGTCGACCATCAGCTGGCCGTATTCCTCGTACGCCTCGGCGTCGCTGGCGGACCAGCGGCGCAGCTCGCGGACCGTCCGGCCGTGGTCGTTGACCCGCCACAGGTAGTCGCCGCCGGGCGGCCCGTCACCCGGCCGGAGCGGCGTGAACGTGCCGTCGAGCGGCAGGATGTCCAGGCCGTGGCGCGGCAGCTGGAGCTCGCGGATGATCTCCGGTCGCAGCAGCGAGACGACGTACGAGAAGACCGAGAACCGGAAGCCCGGGAAGATCTCCTCGGTGACCGCCGCGCCGCCCAGGACGTGCCGCTTCTCGAGGACGAGCGTGCTCAGTCCGGCTCTTGCCAGATAGGCCGCGCTGACGAGCCCGTTGTGGCCGCCGCCGATGATCACCGCGTCGTAGCGCCGGGCCACGTTGCCTCCCTCCCCGCCTGAGATGCCGGTCCTGCACTGTACCGAACACGGGCTGGCGGTTCCCCGTGTTCCGGTCGATCATCGCCACCCCGCTCGAATCGCCGCGTCCAGGCCGATGGCGCGTGCTGGCTGGGCGGGAGGCCTGGCAGGGACGGGCGGCGATGCGGATCTCGGTCTCGAACTGGCGGACGACCGAGGCGGACATCGACCAATCCGCCGACGCGATCCTGCGGTCCGCGCGAATCGGGGCGGGCTGAGGTCCTGCGTTTGCCCTTGCGCTTCGCCATAGCTCCCGCAGTGCTATCGCCGGGACTTGGCGGAGCTTATCGCTCGATGCACCGGGCTCCGACGCCCGTTTGCGCCTGGCTCATGCGTGTGGGCGCGGGCCGGGCGGGCCCCGACGGGCGTCGTCGACCGATCTGCCCGTCGATCCCCAGCGGATAGTGCTGCGGCGAGTACGGGCCGCGAGCGCAAGGTCAACGAGCTGATGCTGGTCTCGATCGGGCTGACCGAGCGCCGGCGGCGGGGACGGCGCAAGCCGGCGACCGCGAAGGCCGCGTGGCCGGCTGACTCTGCGCCCAGGACCTCGGGCATACTCGGGCGCATGAGCGTCGGGACCCCGTTCCATCCGCGCACCGCGCCGCTCAACCGCAAGATGCAGTGGCGCGAGTGGAGCGGGTACTTCGCCTCCTCGGTCTACGCCGACGCGCACGACATCGAGTACAACGCGATCCGCGAGGCGGCGGCGCTCATCGACGTCTCGCCGCTCTACAAGTACCGCGTGGGCGGCCCCGACGCCGAGCGGCTCGTCGACCGGGTCATCACCCGCGACGCGGCGAAGCTGACGCCCGGCCGCGTGTACTACGCGCCGTGGTGCGACGAGTTCGGCAAGGTCATCGACGATGGCACGATCCACCGGCTCGACGATGGCTCGTTCCGCTGGACCGCGGCCGATCCCCAGCTCCGTTGGCTCCGGCTCAACGCGCGCGGCCTCGACGTGACCCTCGACGATCAGTCCGAGGCGGTCGCCGCGCTCGCCCTCCAGGGCCCGCTGTCGCGCGACGTGCTCGAGGCGGCCACCGGCGAGTCGTTCGGCGACCTGGGCTACTTCCGGCGGCGAGCCTCGCGCATCGGCGATGTCGCGATCGACGTGTCGAGGACCGGCTACACCGGCGACCTGGGTTACGAGCTGTGGATCCCGGCCCCCGATGCGCCGGCCGTCTGGGACGCCGTCGCGTCGTCCGGGCGGGCGTACGGCCTGCGCCCGGCGGGCATGCTCGCGCTCGACGTCGTGCGGCTCGAGGCCGGGCTGATCCTTCTGGAGGTCGACTACACCTCGGCCCGTCACGCGCTCAACCCGGAGCAGAACTACTCGCCGTCGGAGATCGGGCTTGGTCGCCTCGTCGACCTACGCAAGGACGACTTCGTGGGCCGGCTCGCGCTGGAGCGCGAGGCGCGCGCCGGCGGGCCAAAGCGCCGGCTGGTGGGACTCGAGCTGGACTGGCATGGAATCGAGGCGTTGTACACGGCGCAGGGCCTGCCACCGGCGATCCCGGCATCTGTCGATCGCTCGCCGGTGCCGGTCTACGCCGCGAACAGCCGCGCCATCGGCCGGGTGACCAGCCGGGGCTGGAGCCCCATCCTCAAGCAGGCGGTCGCCCTCGCCTCGGTTCCCGCCCGGTCCGAGACGCCCGGCACGCGCCTCGAGGTCGAGTGGACCGTCGAGGGTCGGCGTGGCCGCGTCTCGGCGACCGTCGTCGAGCTGCCCTTCCTGGATCTGGAGCGCAAGCGCGCCTGAGGGCCACGGCCAGCGCGGCTCAGTTGGGTCGCGGCCGTCGTTCGAGGCCGTTCCGTCGGTCTCGAGCGCCCACCCGTCGCTCCATGCCCGGCTCCCGGGCGATGTCGTCGGCGCGTTCAGAGCGCGGCCCGTCCGTCGGCTCTCCCGACTGCGACGGCGCCCGTCCGAACGCCGACCGGACTCGATCCACGACGCCCACCGCCACACGCTTCGCCCCTTCCTCGGCCGCTCGCGCTCGCCGCTCCGTGATCTCCTCGCGCCGCCGTTCGAGGCTCTCCGGCTCGATGACTGTCGCGATGCCGGTGATCAGCTCGGCGGATCCCACCAAGAGCAGGCCGGTCAGGTAGAACCACAGCATCAGCACGATCACCGCGCCCAGCGACCCATACGTCGTGCCGTAGGTGCCGAAGCTGCCTACGTACCACGCGAACGCCCAGGTGGCGATCAGCCAGCCCAGCGCGAAGATCGCCGCGCCGGGCACGATCCAGCGCCACGACACCCGGGCGTTGGGGGCATATCGAAAGAGGATCGCCACCGCGGCCACCAGCAGCACGAGCACGATCGGCCAGCGCAGCAGCGTGGCCGCCGTCCAGGCCGCGCCCGTGAGCCCCAGCCGCTCGGCCAGCTCCTCGGTCAGCAGGGCGCTGCCCACGATCGTCACGAACGAGATCAGGATGCCGGCGCCGCCCACGATCGTCAGCCCCACCGCGAGCGCCATGCGATAGAGGATCGGCCGATCCTCCTCCACCTCGAGCGCGCGGTTCATGGCCTTGATCAGCGCGTTGGTGCCACCCGTCGCGGCCCACAGCGCCGCCAGAGCGCCGATGGACACGAGGCTCCCGCTCGATCGGCCGATGACCTGCTCGAGCTCCGGCTGGATCGACGATGCGAGGTCCGGCGGCAGGTTGTCGCCCATCGCGCCCACGAGCTGCTCCGCGGGGTTCTGGATGCCCAGCCACTGGGCGATGAAGGCACCCAGCGCCGCGATGAACAGCACGAACGGGAACAGGGCGAAGAGGAAACGGTAGGCGAGCTCGGCCGCGATCCCCGTGACGTCGTGGCGCTGGACGTCGTGAACGAAGCGACGCCCGATCTCGCGCAGCTGTTCGCCGGACATGGCCCCACGGTCGCGCGGGCGACGTCACGGCTCGACCGGCGCGGCAAGGCGTCAGGTTGCAGGTCCCTGACGGAGCCGACGAACGGCCGCAAGCCTCCTCTAACGTCCGTGCCTCGTGGTGGCGTGCTGCCGAGCCCTGCGGCCTGCCAGACTCCACCGATGGAAGCCATCGAGCTGGATCTGGACCCCGCCGACGATGAGCTGGTCGTCGCCTTCGCCGGGGTGGTCCGGGACCTGGCGCTCGAGCGGCTCGACCTCAGGGATCCCCTGACCGCCATCGAGGCCGATCGTCGCCTCGGCGAGCAGATCCCCGACGGCACCGTCGAGTTCCTGCCGGCACGCATCCTGGCCCCGCCGGTCTGGTCGGTCCATCGGGACGCGTCGGAGGGCTGAGCTCCTTCCGCTCAGGTCGAGCGGCGATCCAGGAACGCCTCGAAGCGGGCGAGCGCCTCGGGCAGATCGGTTCGACCGAACCCCAGCCGGAAGTGATTGCCGGCGTGGCCCAGCTGCGAGCCCGGGAGGAGCAGCACGCCCTCGGTCTCGATCAGCTGGGTGGTCAGGTCGTCGATGGTCGTCGTGTCGAGCGTGAGACGCGGGAAGCCGACCGAGCCGGCCCGCGGACGCGCCCAGGACACCTCGTCGCGCCGCCGGAAGAACTCGTCGAGCAGCTCGAGGTTGTCGTGCACGATCCGGAGCGACCGGGCCAGCACCTGCTCGCGCGCCCGCAGGCCCATCAGCGCCAGCACCTCGGACGGCGCCGAGGAGCAGATCGTCGTGTAGTCCTTGAACCGGGCACAGCGGTCCAGCAGGTCGCGGTCGCGGGTTGCCAGCCAGCCGATCCGCAGCCCGGCCATCGCGAACGACTTGGACATGACGCCCAGCGAGATGCCCTCGGGGTACGCGTCGGCGCCGGGTTGGAGTCGGTCGCGCTCGTCGAGCTCGAGGAACCGGTACACCTCGTCCGAGAGCAGCGGGACGTGCCGGTCGGCCAGCTCGCCGGTCAGACGCGCCCACTCGGCATGGGTCGGCAGCATGCCCGTGGGGTTGTGCGGGGCGTTGACGACGACGAGCCGCGTGTCCGACCGGAGCGCGCGGATGAGCCGCTCGACGTCGAGCCGCCAGCCGTCCTCCTCGCGCAGCTCATGGAGGGTCACGTCGCCGCCGGCCGCGCGGGCCACCTCGTGGAGGCTCTGATAGCCGGGCCACGTGACGATCGCGTGGTCGCCGGGCTCGACCATCACGTTGAGGAGGCAGAAGATCGCCTCCTCGGCACCGGCGAAGACGAGCACGCCGTCCGGGTCGACGTGCTGGTACAACTCCGCGATCTCGGCCCGCAGGAGCGGGTGGCCGGTCGACTCCGTGTAGCCCAGACGCAGGTCGTGCCACAGGGCGCGCGTCTCGTCGTCGGCGAGCGCCAGGAGATCGGACATGGGGTAGCCCTCCACGTCCGATGCGCACAGGACATGGCGGACGGCGAACTCCCAGCGGGCGAAGAAGCGCTCGAGGGCGAAGTCGGAGATGCGCATGGGCCGCATCATGCACGGCCGTCTCCGCGCTGGTAAGTCGCTGATAAGGGGTGCCTGCGAAGATGCCGGCCTCGCCCTCCTCCCGCCAAAGCTCTGTCCGCCGGAGGAGGTCTCGATGGTGGAGAGACGATGGCTCGTATCCCTCGGCCCACCCCTCGCCGCCGCGCTCACGTTCGGGCTGGTCGCGTCGTCCTCGTTCGGGGCGACGGACCGGCGCTGGGATCCCCCGCCGTGTCCGGGCGGCCCGGACCGGCTGGCCCAGGCCGCCGCCGACGCCAACCGCACGGACGGCGCGGGACGACCCGTGCCTGACGCCTGGTTCACCCTGGATCCCGTGCTTGACGGCGGTGGAGCACTCGCCGGCCAGCGGCTGCGCATCGGTCTCGGCGGGCAGCGTGCCAGCCACGTCAACCTGCCGGCGGAGGCGTCGGCGTCCGGCCCGTTCGGGCGGGTCGTGCTCGTGGTGGCGGACGACGGGCGGCGCTCGGAGATCCGGGCAATCGATCGGCGCAACAGCTGTGCATGGTCGCTGGGCGTCTCGAACGACGTCGTGCGGCGGGTGATCCTCGACCCGGCCGGGACCGCCGTCCACGAGTTCCGGGTGGACCGGACGACCCGGCAGGACCTCGGAGTCTGGAGGCGACCCATCGACGGGACGGCGCCGCAGCGCGTGCTCGGGCCGGTGCCGGACGATGCTCGTTTCGGACCCACCTGGTCCACCAACCTGGGCTGGAGCGAGGACGCCACCACGCTCGCGGTCCAGTCGTGTGGGGCAGTCAACTGCCGCACCAGGTTGCTCAACACCGGACGGGCGACCGTCGCGCTCCTCGACGAGCCGGGCCAGGGTGACCTCGTGGGCATCGTGGACGGCGTCGCCGTGACGCGGTCGGCATGCCATGCGCTGCCTTGCCCGGTGGTGGTCACGGACGCGGCCACGGGACGGTCGAGCACGCTCGTCGACGCCGCCGGACCGGCCACGCTCGTGGCTGGCCCTGATGGCCCTCGAGTGGCCGCCGAGACGCCCGCCGGCACGGAGCTCCGCGACCTCGACGGACGTCTTGACCGGACGCTCGATCCGCCGCCCGCCGGCAGGCTCGTACGTTCCGGCAACGACGCGACCAGCGGGACGGGCCTGCCGAGCGGCTGGCTCGCCTGGTCGCCGGACGGACGCTCTCCCGACGATGCCTTCATCACCCGCCTCAGCGACGGCCGGACGGTCCGGCTCTCGGAGGTGACGCCGTGATCGGCCTGACGCGCACCGGGCTCGCCATCGGGGCGACCATCGCCATGCTCCTGCCGCTCGCGCTCCCGGCCATCGCCGGGCCGCCGACGCCGGTCATGCCCTGGCCGGCGTGGAACCAGGGCCAGGTCGTCAAGTTCCGCTGGCTCGCCGGCGAGGTGCCGCCCACGGCCATGCGCGATGCGATCATGCGCGGCGTCGAGGATGCCAACCGCACGAAGTACTCGCGGGCGCCAACGTTCGTGCTGGACTCCGCCGGCAGCAGCACCATCCAGTACGGCGTCGACGCGTTCTGTGGCACCAACGGGCTGGCCTGCGCCAACGCCTGGAACGCGCCAAACAGCTTCAAGGTGGCGTACCGGGAGCACGGCCATCGGTTCGACTGGGGCCTGCTGCGCTGGTGCGCCCTTCAGAGCCCGATCACGGACGGCTGCTTCGACGCCGAGATGGTCACGATCCACGAGCTCGGGCATGTCCACGGGCTCGACCACTACCCGGCCGTCCCCGAGAGCGACCACGCCGACTCGGTGCTCCACTCGGCCAGCCGCGCACGGCCCCGGGACGGCTGGGATGCGCACGCCTTCGGCCGCTGCGACATCGCAACCCTTCAGACCAGGTACGACATGACCAGCTGGACCGCCGGCTACTCGAGCTGTCTCGACCTGGCCGTGAACCTGTCGATCACGCGGAGCGCAAGCACGATCCGGGCAGGGTCCACGGTCACCTTCACCGCGTATTTGATCGTGGCCGACAACCCCGGTGACGGGCGGCTGAGCGGGAACCCGATCTCGCGGCGCACCGTGCACCTGCAACGACGCGCCCCCGGCGCGACGGCATGGACCTCGATGGGCGTCATGCCCGCCGGCACGGCCGCAGGCACCTACGTCATGCGCCAGTCGCCCACCGCGACGTATGACTGGCGGGCGGTCTTCCCGGAGCCCGCGGCCGAGGGTCTCCGTGGCGCCGTCACGGGCTCCAGCCGTGTGACCGTCACCGGGTGCACGGGTTCAGGGTGCCCGCAGTCGGCGCCCACAGAAATCTCAGGCAGCGGAGGGTAACGAGGCAATGTCCAGTTCGTGGCCGGGCCGGCTGACGGCCCTCGTGCTGCTGGTGGGCGTCGTGACAGGCTGCACGGCCGAATCGGCCTCGCCGTTGCCCGCATCGCCCACCCTGTCGCAGGCTCCGGCGACGGCCGAGGCCTCTCAGACACCGCCGTCCCCGTCGGCCACGCTGGCACGGACGCCGGACCCGACGGTGATCGCCACGCCGCCCGCTGAGACGCTCGCGCCGCCGCCCGCCGCTACGCTCGTCGCAGGGACCACACGCCAGCCCGGCGAGCCGGGATCGTGGGCCATGGCCGGCGGCACCAGCTCGGCTCCATGGCTGCCGGTCCACGCGCTCGATCCGGTCGAGGTGCCCCAGGGACCGCTCACGGTGGAGCTGGAGGGCGACCTGGGCATCGCGTCCTGGACCGCTCAGGCGGCGACGGCCGAGGACACGCTGGGCGAGCGCCTGACGTCCCTCGGCGAGGGATCGGGCACACCCGCGTTCCATGCGCCGTCCGCCGGTGCGTGGGTCGTGGCCGTCGAGGTCCGGTTCGCCGGAAACCAGGGGAGCGCCAGCTACTACTGGCACGTCGTCGTGACCTGAGCCGCCGGCAGCGCGTCAGGGGCTGGGGTGGCAGACTGGTGCCACCCCAATGCCCCTCTCCGGTCCCGCCGTCTGCCCGCCCGCTCCGCGTCCGGCGGCACGCCGAACCGCCCGCCAGTCGGCATCCGGCGCGAGCGTGGCCCTCGCCCTGGCCGGCGTCCTGACCGCCGGGCTCGTCGCCTGCAGCGGACCGGAGGAGGCGACGCCGAGTCCCACGCCGCCGACAGCGGGTCTCGTGATCCTCGCCGGCGAGCCCGGCGCCGCGACGCTGACGATCCACGACCTGGATGGGTCCGCGGCCTCGTTCGATCTGCCCGATCCGGGCACCGCCTGGATCGGGGCCGGGCCCGGCCGGCGCCTCGTGGCCACGCTCGACGACGGCACCGTCGAGGTGAGCGACCGGGTGACGCCGGGCGTCCAGCCGTCGTGGAGTCCGGCGGCCGACGCCGACGCCGACCTCGCTCCGGAACCACTCCGGTTCGCCGCCTGGGCGCCGGGCGGGGCGCACGTCGCCGCCCTGGCCGCGGATTTTGGTGTGGCCGCGCGGCTGACGCTGACGATCGTTGATCCGGTGGTTGGTGCGACCCTGCTGCTGCCGATCCCGGGCGAGCCGGTCGTGGCGCCGCTCACCTGGCTCAGCGACAGCCTGCTGCTCATCCAGACGGACCGGGCCACCATCGTCGTCGATACGACCACCGGCGAGCTCGGGGAGGGGCCGCCACTCGAGGCACCGGGCGGGACAGCGATCTCGATCGCTCCCGGATCGCTGATCGCGATCGCCGATCCGGCGGGCGGCGCCGTCGAGATCCGGTCCGTCGATCGTTGGCTGGCTGGCGACACCGGTGACCCGCTGGCGCGGCTCGAGGCCGGGGCCGAGGTCGGCTCGATTGCCCTCACCCCGTCCGGTGACCGCCTGGCGATCGTGTGGCAGCCGATCGACGGGCCCGGGAGCCTCGTCGTCTACCGGCGCGCCGACGGCTGGCCGGAGGCGGCCCGCTCGACGCTGCCGGGCGAGAGTGCCCGCGCGGCCGTCGACTGGCTGCGCTGAGACCCGATCCCGGTCGACGCCGGAGCGTCAGGCGGACTGAATCCCCGGCGCCGAGAAGATCCGCGACTCCTGCGCCTCGTCGGGCAGCATCACGCCCATGACCTTCTGGAGGGTGAGGACGTGGACGCACGAATCCCAACTCTCAAAATAGTGGCAGGTGCAGCGCCACTGGCCGGCGTCGAGACTGACGTGGTGCGTGTCGTTGTCGCCGCGGAACGTGACGGAGAACCGGTCGAGCGTGATCCGGTCCAGCTCGCGGGCGTAGCGATTCGCCTTCTCGACCTTGCCGATCAGGGAGCTGTGCATCGTGTTGCTACCTCCGTCGCTCCCGCCGGGGAACGCTGCCGGGGCCGCCGTCCGGTCGATGCACCTCGACCGGTGAGGCGGTCGCACGGCAAGACTACACCGCGCGACCCGCTGCGGCATCCCCCGTTGTCGTCCATCTGCGTCGCGGATCGGCGACACCGCCGCGTGTCAGCGGCGCAGGAACACGCCGCGCATCGCCTCGTCGAGCAGTCCCGGCTCCTCCTCGAAGCCGATCGTCCACACGCCGCTGCCGAGGAGCTTGTTGCGCTTGATCCAGGCCCACTTGTAGGCACTCGCGCGCGCATCGTCGAAGTACAGCTGGAACCAGCGGGTGGCACAGCCGTCGCACGGCTCGCCCCGGAACGGCACCCACGCGACCTGCTCGACCTCGTCGTAATTCATGCCGTGCTCGCGCGCCAGGCGATACGCCCGGGCGACGGACAGGTCGAACCCGCCGCCATCCGTCCTGGCGTTCTTGCGGTCGCCCACGGTCGGCCAGACATGCCCGTAGTACGGCACGCCCAGGATGATCTCGTGGCGCTCGACCTGGTCGAGCAGGCTGATCACGGTGTCAACGAGGTCGTAGGCGTTGCCGCCCATGGGCGCCGTCGAGCCGGCTCGGCTCGACCAGGTCCCCGCGTAGTGATAGCCCATGAGGTAGACCGCGTCGGCGGCGTCGGGCCCGGTCGACGCCGCGACGTCGTACGATTCGTGGTGCCCAACGACGCAGAACGTCAGCTGGGAGCCCGGCTTGACCCGGTCGAGCTCGCGGCGCAGGGTCTTGACGAAGTGGGTGAACTCGTCCTTCTGCCCCGATGGGATCGGCTCGAAGTCGATGTTCACCCCGTCGACGCCGCGCCGGACGACCTCGGCCGCCACCTCGCGTGCGAGCCGGCCACGCCGGTCCTTCGACGCCAGCAGGTCGCGTGACACGGCGGTCTGGCCGCCGGACCATGAGAAGCGCTCGAGCGAGATCACCACCTTCGTGCCGTTGGCGTGCGCCTTCTCGATGAGCTGGGTCATCTCGTCCGAGTTCCACGCCCGCCAGCCGGCGTTGCGTCCGATCGAGCCATCGCGCTCGGCCGACAGCGAGAAGTAGGCCACGGTCGACACGACGTCCCAGTTCATCGACTCGATCGCGTAGTCGATCTGGTCCACGGTGACGAACGCCATCATCTCGTTGGTCATGCCCTTGGCGGCGAACCCGAACTTGGCCGGGTCGTGGGCCACGACGGCCGGCGGAACCGGCGATGGCAGGCCCGATGGCGACGGCGAGACCGAGGGCGACGGCGAGGCCGTGGGCGACGGTGAGGCCGAGGGCGACGCGGATGGCGACGCCGCGATCGAGGCCGACGCTGCAGGCCGGTTCGAGGCCGGCGGCGGCGACCCGCCGGGCGCGCCCGACGGTCCGCCAGGTTCGCCCGACGCGGCGACGCCCGAGGCACTCGGCTGAGCAGAGCCAACGGCCACGTCCGGCGAGCCCGGGCCGCTGGCCGCCGGGGAGGGCGACGTGGTCGTGCCGCAGGCCGCCACGAGGACGACCAGGCTCATGGCGCCGGCGATGAGGGCGCCCGGACGCCGCACTCGCATCGGTCTCGCGTTCACACGATCGGCGTGGCCGGCTGCCTGCTCAGGCATCGGTCGTGCCCGCTCGCCCGAAGTCGTCCTCGATGCGCTCGACGTCGTCGAGCTCCGGTGTCGAGACCTCGACCAGCTCGCATCGCTCGATCGCCTCGTAGCGATGGATGCGACCGGTCGCGACGCGTCGTGATTCACCAGGTCCAAGCTGCTCCTCGCGCACCGCGCCGCTCTCGTCCTCGAGGAACAGGCGCAGGCGACCGGAGAGGACGTGGATCGATTCGTCCTTGATCGCGTGACGTTGGAGCGACAGCCTGCGCCCGGTCTCGATGACCAGCAGCTTGCCGCAGTAGCGGTCCGTGAGTGCCCAGATCAGCTCGTGCCCCCACGGCTTCGGGACCCGCCGCGCCGCCGTGGCGGTCACCCGCCGCGCACCAGCCGCTCGCCGGCCTCGAGCATCGCCTCGCGGGTCGCCTCGGAGGTGGCCTCGGTGTAGACGCGGACCAGCGGCTCCGTGCCGGACGTCCGGACGAGCAGCCACGAGCCGTCGGCGACGAAGAACTTGAAGCCGTCGTCCGTGGAGAGCGGGACCGTCCGGCTCACCGGCTGGCCGGCAAGCGCATCGGGCGCCTTGTCGCGCAGGTCGACGAGCAGCCGGCGCTTCGTCTCGGGATAGAGCGACCGCTCCACGTGCACGTCGATCCGCCGGTACCACGACGGGCCGGCAACCTCGTGGAAGTGCTCGATCGCCTTCGAGACCGGCCAGCGACCGGCCGCCTTCTCGCGCAGGAACAGGTCGAGCAGGAGCAGATCGGCGTAGATCCCGTCGCGTTCCGGCAGGTGCATCCCGAACCCGAACCCGCCCGATTCCTCGGCGCCCATCATCGCCCCGGTCTCGATCATCCGCGGCCCGATGAACTTGAACCCCACCGGCGTCTCGTGCACGGCGATCCCGAAGCGCCCGCCGAGACGCTCGGCCATCGACGTGTTGTTGACGCTGATCACCACGGGATCGCGCCAGCCGCGGTGCTCGGCGAGGTAGTACATGAGCAGGCCCGTGACCTGGAGCTGGTGGATGAACACGCCGCGCTCGTCGGCGGCTCCGGCCCGGTCCGCGTCGCCGTCGAGCAGCAGGCCCAGGTCGTAGCCGCCGCCCTCGATCAACCGGAGCGCCTCGTCGACGTGCGGCCGGATCGGCTCCGGGTTCACCCCGCCGAAGAAGGGGTTCCGCTCCTGGTGGATCTCCGTGATCCGGATGCGCCCGCCGGCCAACAGCCGCGAGATCCAGCCGGCACCCGAGCCGTAGAGCGGCTCGACGAGGACGTCGATGTCGGCTGCCTTGAGCTCGTCGAGGTCGAGCGTCCGGCGGACGAACCGCTCGTAGCCCTCGAACGGGTCGAAGCGCTCGACGAGCCCGGCGGCCTCGCCGTCGGCAAACGGCCGCGTCTCGATGGCTGTGCCGCCGTTGCGCTCGATCTGCGCCTCGAGCACGGCCAGGATCTCCGGACCGGCCGCAGAGCCGCTGGGCGACTTGACCTTGAACCCGTTGTCCGTCCAGGGGTTGTGGCTCGCCGTGATGACGATCCCGGCCGCCGCGCCGCGCTCGACGACCTCGTACGAGCTCATCTGGGTGGGCACGGCATGAACCGCGAAGACGACCGGGATGTCGTGGGCCAGGAGCACCTCGGCGGCGGCCGTCGCGAAGTGCTCGGAGGCGAACCGCCGGTCGTAAGCGACCACGACGCCCTTCGCCTGCTCGCCCCGATCAAGGACATAGTGCGCGACGCCGTCGGCGCAGCGCCTGACGTTCTCGAACGTGAAGTCGTCCGCGACGCGGGCGCGCCAGCCATCGGTGCCGAAGGCGATCTTCGCGGGCGCGGGTGGGGCGGCGGTGTCGGTCACGCTCGGCCCTCCTGGCCCTGCACCCGATCGAGAAGCGCCCGGACCTCGGGTTTGAGGTGGGCGGCGCCGGCGAGGTGGGCCCACACGCCGTCGGCGACGATCGTACCTTCCCCGGGCTCATCGACAGCCAGACGGCCGGCGCGCGGCCGGACGAGGAGATCGCCGGCCTGGGTCTCGACGACGCCACCCGGCTTCACCACGTGCCCGGTGGCGCCGTCCGCCCGATCGCCGGCGAGGGCTGCGAGCAGCTCCGTCCAGCTCCCGAGGTCGTTCCAGCCCACGTCCATGGCGCCCATCACGACGTCCCCGTCGCGGGCTGCGGGCTCCATCACCGCGTAGTCGATCGAGATGGGCGTGATGGCGTCGTACGCCTCCCGGAGCGCCCCCGACGATCCGACCGCCGCCGCGATCGGCGCGAGGATCGACGTGTACCTGGTCAGCGCGTCCCGGATCGCGCCCCGCTGCCAGAGGAACATGCCGGCGTTCCAGGCGACGCCCTCCTGCCGGACGAGCTCCGCCGCGCGCGCCGGCAGGGGCTTCTCCTCGAACGCCTCGAGCACGTACGCCGTGAGCCCTCGTCGCTGGCGCCTCTCGAGGGCCGGTCGCAGGTAGCCGTACTCGGTGGCCGGCCGGTCCGGCCGCACCCCCAGCGTGACGAGCGGCCGGTCGAGACCGAGATCGGGCGCGCCCAGCGCCAGCTCGGCCTCCGCGGCGCGAAGGACTCCGGCGAACTCGGCCTCCCGCTCGATCCAGTGATCGGCGGGGAGGACGGCCATGACCTCCTCGTCGGGACGCTCGATCGCCGCGGTTGCGAGCGCGATCGCCGCGGCCGTGTTGCGGGCTGCGGGCTCGGCGACGACCTGGACATGGGGCGCCTGGTCCTGCACGAGGCGGGCGTATCGAGCATCGGCGACGCAGTACACGTCGCATGCGGCGACCCGTGCGACGGTTCGCTGGAAGAGCGTCTCGTGGCCCATCAGCGGCAGAAAGGGCTTGGGCCGATCGGGCCGGCTGAGCGGCCACAGCCGGGTCCCGCCGCCTCCGGCGAGGATCACGACGTACATGCTCGGTCATTCTAGGCGGGCGCTCGCGGGCCGACAGGCAGCGTGGCGCCGGGCAGCGGGGCGGCGGGGCGGCGCACGGACGCCGGCAAGCGGTCCGCGCCATGCCTTGCGTGGGCCGCGATGAACGGGAGCGGTGCCACGGGCCGAAACGGCCACAAGCCACCGTGACGGACCGGTCCAGCAGGAGGTACGCGACCTGCTGGTGCGTGCAACAGCAACGGCGGTGGTATGAACAACGGGAACGCGGACGGCCGAGCCCGCGGCGACGGGGCGTTAGCCGGCCGGTGGTGGTCGAGAGCCGCAGGCGGGCCGCTCGTGCGGATCCGCTCAGCGAGCGGGCAGGCCCGTGCGAATCTCGCACGCGAGACGCGTTGACGGCCGCGATCCAGTGCACGTACGATCGCGGTCACCCGTGGCGACGCTGCGGGCCGCCGGGGACGCTCGCGGAGGGTGAGTTGACCGTCTCGCTGTCCCCGGATGGGCGCCACGAGGCCGTGGCCGGCAGCGCGTCCCGCGACGATGGCTCCGTGCGGGCCGGCGAGGGAGCAGCGCCGGACGTCGAGATTCTTGGCGTCACGAAGCAGTTCGGCGCCGTCACGGCGGTCGATGACCTGACCCTGCGCGTCGCGCACGGCGAGTTTTACTCGTTCCTGGGGCCCTCCGGCTGCGGCAAGACCACGACCCTGCGGATGATCGCCGGCTTCGAGCAGCCCACGCAGGGCGAGATCCTCCTCGCCGGCCGGCCGGTCGCCGGCGTGCCGCCCTTCCGGCGCAACGTCAACACGGTCTTCCAGCACTACGCCCTGTTCCCGCACATGGACGTCCTCCAGAACGTCGGCTACGGGCTCCGCCAGCGCAAGGTTGCGCGGCCCGAGGTCGAGCGCCGGTCTGCGGAGGCCCTCGAGCTCGTCAGGCTGGCCGGCTACGGCAAGCGCCGGACGTGGGAGCTGTCCGGGGGTCAGCAGCAGCGCGTCGCACTGGCACGGGCACTGGTCAACCGGCCCACGGTGCTGCTCCTCGACGAGCCGCTTGGCGCGCTCGACCTCAAGCTGCGCAAGGAGATGCAGCTGGAGCTCAAGGCCCTCCAGCGCGAGGTCGGGATCACGTTCGTGTACGTGACCCACGACCAGGAAGAGGCACTGACGATGTCGGACATGATCGTCGTCATGCTCGACGGCCGGATCCAGCAGCAGGGCCGGCCCACGGACCTGTACGAGCGGCCAGTCAACAAGTTCGTGGCGAACTTCATCGGCGTGTCCAATCCGCTGCCCGGTCGGGTGACCGCCTTCGACGCCGCGAGCCGGATCGCCCGGGTCGAGACGGACCGCGGCCTCGAGCTGCGCGGCACGATCACCGATCCGGACGCGTCGCCGCAGCCAGGCACCACCGTCACCGTCGCCATCCGACCCGAGCGGCTCACCGTGGAGCCGGCCGGCAGCGACGGCCTGGCGAGCCTGCCAGGCTGGGCCGCCGTGGCGGGGCGCATCGATCAGGGCACGTATCTCGGCGACCACACGGAGTACCGCATCGCAACCGATCGGGCCGGGGAGCTCATCGCTCACCGGCAGAACGCCGCCGGGGCGGCGGCCGGACAGGGACTGGGCCCGGGAGAGCCCGTCGTCGTCCGCTGGCATGAGGAGGCGAACCTCATCCTCACCGGCTGAAGGTTCGAACAGGCCCGGGCGACCGGGAGGAGGAGCGACGTGGCGAATCAGGAACTGGACCGGATGCTGGCCCGGATGGCCCGTGCAAAGGTGAACCGCCGGAGCTTTTTGGCGGCGTCCGGGCTGGCCGGGACCGCGGCCTTCCTCGCGGCCTGCGCGCGCAGCGGCGCATCGCCCAGCGCATCCGGGACCGCGCCGAGCGCGGGCGCGTCGGCGCCCAGCGCCTCGGCAAGCGCGGCCGCCGGCGGCGAGATCGAGGACGAGCTGTACATCTACAACTGGTCGGACTACATCGCGCCCGAGAACATCGAGAAGTTCGAGGCGGACAACGGCCTCACGGTCACGTACGACACGTTCGCCAACAACGACGAGCTGCTGGCGAAGCTGCAAGCCGGTGGCGGTGGCTACGACCTCGCGTGCCCCACCGCGGAGTACCTGCGCCCCATGATCGAGGGCGGCTTCATCGACAAGCTCGACTTCACCCGGCTCCCGACTTTTGCCCACATGGACCCGGACCTGCTGTCCCAGAGCTGGGACCCGAACAACGAGTACCACGTGCCCAAGGACTTCGGCACGACCGGCATCCTGGTGCGCAAGAAGATCGTCACCGAGCCGCTCACCTCGTGGCAGGAGTTCTACGACCTCACGACCGGCAAGTACAGCGGCCGCGTCGTCATGGTCGACAGCCTCGGCGACGTGCTGGTCATGCCCCTCAAGATGCTTGGCTATTCGCTCAACGAGACCGATCCGGCCAAGCTCGACGAGGCGCGCCAGCTGCTCATGGATCTCGCGCCGCACATCCTCGCGCTCGACTCGGATACCTACCAGGACAAGCTGGCGAGCGAGGAAGCCGTCCTCTGTCTCGGCTGGACCGGTCCACTGGTCGAGCTGCGCGCGAACCCGGACACCGCCGACACCGAGTACGTCGTTCCCAGCGAGGGCACCCTCTTCTGGCTGGACGTCTGGGTCAAGCTGACCGACGGGCCAAACCCGAACGCCGCCTATGCGTGGCTCGACTTCATCCAGGAACCGGACATCCAGGCCGCCGAGACCGAGTACAACGGCTACGCGACGCCCAATGTCGAGGCCAAGAAGCTGGTCTCGCAGGAGCTCCTCGACGACCCGGCGATCTTCCCGCCGGAGGATGTCATGAGCAACCTCGAGGGCGCGGATCCCGCCGCCACCGACGACGAGACCAGGATCGCGGTGTGGGCCGACTTCAAGTCGGCGATCGGCTGACGGCGCACCCGAGCAGCCGCGACCCGGGCTGACGATCCGATGACGGGGCCGGCGGCCGGACGGCGAGGGCCGTCGCGGTCGTCGATCGCGACCGGCATCCTGCTCCTTCCGGCCGGGCTCTGGTATGTCCTCCTGCTCGTCGCGCCGCTCCTGATCGTCGTCCTGTTCAGCTTCGGCGAGAAGGCGCGCAACGGCGGCTACGAGCCGGCCTTCGTCGTCGACAACTACGGCCAGGTCCTGGCCCGGCCGGATCCGTTCCTCGACAGCCTCCGCCTGGCCACGATCGGCACGATCCTCACCATGCTGATCGCGCTGCCGCTGGCCTACTTCCTCGCCACCCGCGTGGGCGGGCGCAAGAGCCTGCTGGTGCTGCTGCTCGTCATCCCGTTCTGGACCAGCTTCCTCATCCGGACCTACTCGTGGCTGATCATCCTTGGCCCGCGTGGCGCGGCCGGGTTCATCGGTGACGCGATCGGTGATCCGGCCTTCCGGATCCTGGGCACCGAGATCGGCGTGCTGATCGGGATGACCTACGGCTACCTGCCCCTGATGATCTTCCCGCTGTACGTGACGCTGGAGCGGATGGACCGTTCGCTGGTCGAGGCCTCCAAGGACCTGGGCGCGGGTCGCTGGGCGAGCTTCCGCCAGATCACCCTGCCGATCATCCTGCCCGGGCTGATCACCGGCAGCATCCTCGTCTTCATCCCGATGATGGGCGAGTACGTCATTCCCGCGATCCTGGGCTACGGACGCACGTTCCTCATCGGCAACGCGCTGGTGCTGGACTTCCTCGAGGCGCGCCACTGGCCGGCCGGCGCGGCCAAGGCCGTGGGGCTCATCGCGCTGATGCTCATATCGATCAGCGCGTACCTGTGGTTCCTCAACCGTGGCCGGCGGACCCGCGAGGTGAGCGTGCTGTGAGCGCCTCATGAGCGCGCCCGCCATCCCGGCCGTCTCGCCCCGGCTCGCGGGCGGCCGTGCCCGGGCCCGGGGCGAGCGCTTCGGCGGCATCGTGGAGGCCGCGTTCCGGGCGCACGCGGTGCTCGTCTACGGCTTCCTGTACCTCCCGATCGTCGTCGTCATCGTGTTCGCCTTCAACGCCAACAGCCTCGCGACGATCTGGACCGGCTTCTCGACCGAGTGGTTCGGCGCGGCGCTCGAGAACCGGGTCGTCCAGAAGGCGATCGAGAACAGCCTGATCGTGGCGTTCTTCAACGCGATCCTGGCCACGACCTTCGGGACGATGGCGGCGCTGGGGCTGCAGCGGGTCCCGCCACGACTGCGGCTCGCGTTCGACGCAATGACATACGTCAGCATCATCGTCCCGGAGATCGTGATCGCCCTCTCGACGCTGATCTTCCTCGCGACGGCGTTCGATGTCGTCAATCCGGCCCTGGCCGGGCTCCAGGGCGACGGCGCCGACGCGTTCCAGCTGGGGCGCGGCCACGCGACGATCATCGCGGCGCACGTGCTGTTCAACACCAGCCTCGTGCTGCTGCTGGTCCGGGCGCGCCTGTCCAGCATGGATCGCACCCAGGTCGAAGCGAGCTATGACCTGTTCGCGACGCCGTGGCGGACGTTCCGCCAGATCACCTTTCCGCAGCTCCTGCCGGCGATCGTGGCCGGGTTCCTGCTGGCCTTCACGTTCAGCTTCGACGACTACGTGATCACGTCGTTCCTGGCCGGGCCGGGATCGTCGACCCTGCCGCTTTACGTCTTCGGGCAGGTCAAGCGCGGCGTGAGCCCGGAGACGAACGCGGTGGCCGCGATGATCTTCGCCTTCACGATCGGGACCCTGCTCATCGGGCAGTTCCTGCTCGCCCGGAACGCGCGGCGGACGGGCGCGCGCGGCTCCGAGGCCTCGGTCGCGGGGATGATCACCGAGACGCGCTGACGGCGGCTACTGCACCCGCGGGTTGCAGGCCTGGTCCGAGCTGTCCGGCTGGCGCGGGCACAGGAGTGGCACGCCCACGCGGGTGCCGTCGTCGAGCGTGAACACGACGACCCCGGGCACGACGATCGAATCTGGCATGGCTGATTGGCCGGCCCCCGCCTCGCCGGCCTCATGGAACGCCTGCGAAGTCACCCGCGCGTGGTTGGGCCGTTCTTCGTCGAGCGCCTTCGCGGCCCGGAGCGTCAGCAGCGTGCAGCGGACCGACGACAGCTCGAGCTCCGCACAGGTCTTGCCCGCGCCGGCGGTGACCCGCGCATCTATCATGTCGATGGCCGGCGTCGTCTGGCACGCGACCAAGCCCAGCGCCAGCCCGAGGACGGCCGCCATTGACGAGCGGCTCGTCGCGATGCGCGCGAACACTAGGACGCGGCGTGGACCGGCTCGGGCGCGGCGACCCCGGTCTCGGCCCGCAGGAGCTCCGCCTTGTCCGTCCGCTCCCAGGGCAGGTCGAGATCCTCGCGTCCGAAGTGGCCATACGCCGCCGTCTGCCGGTAGATCGGCTGGCGCAGCTCGAGGGCGGCAATGATCGAGGCCGGCCGGAGGTCGAAGTGGCGCTCGATGAGCGCCTGGAGGTCCGGATCCGGGATCACCCCGGTGCCGAACGACTCGACCGAGAAGCTGATGGGCCGGGCGATCCCGATGCCGTACGCGATCTCGACTTCGAAACGGTCCGCCAGACCGGCGGCGACGATGTTCTTGGCCACCCAGCGCGCGGCGTAGGCGCCGGATCGGTCGACCTTGGTGGGGTCCTTGCCGCTGAAGGCACCGCCGCCGTGACGGGCCATGCCGCCGTAGCTGTCGACGATGATCTTGCGGCCGGTCAGTCCGGCATCGCCCATGGGGCCGCCGGTGACGAAGCGGCCCGTGGGGTTGACGTGCATGACCGGGTCATCGGGGCGCAGCTCGCGTGGGATGGTCGGCAGGATGACCGTGTCGACGAGGTCGCTGCGCAGCCGCTCGGCCCGCACGTCGGGGTCGTGCTGTGCCGAGAGGACCACCGTCCGGACCCGCTTGGGGATGCCGCGCTCGTACTCGACCGTGACCTGGGTCTTGCCGTCGGGGCGGAGGTAGGGCAGCTGCCCGGACTTGCGGACCTCGGCGAGGCGACGGGCCATGCGGTGGGCCAGCGCGATCGGCAGCGGCATCAGCTCCGGCGTCTCCCGGCAGGCGAACCCGAACATCATCCCCTGGTCGCCGGCGCCCAGCTCCAGGACCGGGGCGCTGTCCTCGCGGATCTCGAGCGCCTCGTCGACACCCATCCTGATGTCCTGCGACTGCTCCTTGACCGACACGAGCGTGCCGCAGGTCAGATAGTCGAAACCGTACTCCGCCTTGGTGTAGCCGATCTCTCGGACGGTCTCGCGGACGATCGCCTGGAAGTCGACGTAGGCCGAGGTCGTGATCTCGCCGAGAACCATGACGAGGCCGGTCGTCGTGGCGGTCTCGCAGGCGACCCGCGCCTCGGGGTCCTCGCGGATGATGGCGTCGAGGATGGCGTCCGAGATCTGGTCGCACATCTTGTCCGGGTGGCCTTCGGTCACCGACTCGGACGTGAAGAGGTAGTGCTCGGCGTCGACGATGCTGGTCATGCGTCTCCTACATGGTCTCGCGGCAGGGTACACCGAGGCCGGGCCGACTAGAGTTCCGGCGGTGACCACCGGCACCGATCTCGAACGGGCGCGCGAACTCGACGAGGCCGATCCGCTAGCGGCTTGCCGCGAACGATTCGTGGTCCGCGACCCGCAGCTCGTCTACCTCGACGGCAACTCGCTGGGCCGGTTGCCCGTGGCGACAATCACGCGCCTGGCCGATGTCGTCCAGCGGGAGTGGGGCGGTGAGCTGATCGGCGGCTGGGAGCACTGGGTCGACGAGCCCGTCCGGGTGGGCGACGCCATCGCGCCGCTCATCGGCGCGCGACCCGCTGAGGTCGTGGTGAGCGACTCGACCACGGTCAACTTCTACAAGGTCGCGCTGGCGGCGCTGGAGGCTCGCCCCGGCCGCCGGGCGATGGTGACCGACCGGGCCAACTTCCCCACGGACCGCTACGTCCTCGAAGGCCTCGCCGACGCGCGCGGCCTGACGATCCGCTGGATCGAGGCCGACCCCATCGTGGGGCCGCAACCTGGCGAGGTGGCGTCGGCCCTGGACCAGGACGTCGCGCTCGTCACGTTGTCGCTGGTCAACTACCGGTCCGCGGCCATCGCGGACCTGGCCGGGATCACCCGGCTCGCCCACGAGGCGGGGGCACTGGTCGTCTGGGATCTCTCGCACGCCGCCGGCGCTGTGCCCGTCGACCTCGAGGGCGCCGGCGTTGACCTGGCCGTGGGCTGCACGTACAAGTACCTCAACGGGGGCCCCGGCGCGCCGGCCTGGCTGTACGTTCGAAGCCGGCTCCAGGGCGAGCTGCGGAGCCCTATCCAGGGCTGGTTCGGCCAGCGCGACCAGTTCGCGATGGGCCAGGGCTTCGATCCTGCCGACGGCATCCGCGGCTGGCTGGCGGGCACGCCGGGAATCCTCGCTCTCGCCGCGGTCCAGGAGGGCGTGCGGATGGTCGCCGAGGCCGGCATCGACCGCATCCGGGCCAAGTCCGTCGCGCTGACGTCGTACGCGGTGGAGCTGCATGACGCCTGGCTGGCGCCGCTCGGCTTCGACCTTGGCTCGCCGCGCGACCCGGGGCGGCGCGGCTCGCACGTGGCCGTCCGCCACCCCGACGCCCGGCGCCTGTGCGAGCGGCTGATCGCAAGCCGGGTGATCCCGGACTTCCGCGAGCCGGACTCGATCCGCCTGGGCTTCTCGCCGCTCACGACATCGTTCGGCGAGATTCATGCCGGGATGGCCCATCTGCGCGAGCTCGCGGCGGCCTGAACGCAGGCGCGTCCGGCTCTACACGTCCATGCGGAGCTGCTCCAGGTCCAGGTCGCGCTCGATCCGGCGAAACGCCTCGTCGGACACGGCGCCCCGATCACGCAGCCGCAGCAGCGCCTCGCGCTCCGCGTCGACGACGGACTGCACGATCTCGCGATGCTCAATCCGCTCCTGTTCGGCAGCGTTGGTCGGCTCGTCCGTCTCGTGGTGGTCGTCGAGATGCTCGATCCGGTGCAGGTACTCGGCGCGCAACCGGTCGACGAGCTCCGCGTGACCCGCCCAGCTGCCGCTCATCCGGCCGATCCGCTCCAGAGCCGCCTCGGCCAGCACCAGCCGGGCGTGTGCCTCGTCGTGACCTTCACCGTCGTCAGGCACGATCCCGAGACGGCGGAGCAGCAGGGACAGGGTCAGGCCCTGGCCCACGAGGGTGGCCAGGATGACCGCGAACGTGAGGAAGATCAGCAGGTTCCGCTCCGGGAACGGCTCGCCGGACGGCAGGGTGAGCGGCAGCGCGAGGGCCGCGGCGAGCGACACGACGCCGCGCATCCCGGCCCACGAGACGAGGAAGACGCTGCGCGCCGGCGGATACGGGTCGCGCGCAAGGATCCGCGCGCTGAGGCGGCGCGGCAGGTACGTGGCCGGGAACACCCACACGATGCGGGCCAGGATCGTGATGGCGGCGATCGCGAACGCGAGGCCGGCCAGCTGGGCGGGGCTCCACCGTTCGAGGCCCTCGAGCCCGCGCGGCAGCTGGAACCCGATGAGGATGAACACCGCGCCGTTGATGAGGAACAGCAGGACCTGCCAGGCCGCCTGACCCGCGACCCGGACCTCGGAGCTCATGTGGCGCGGCGCGTGGCGGCCCAGATAGATGCCGCCGGCGACGGCCGCCAGCACGCCCGAGACGCCCAGCTCCTCCGCCGGGATGTACGCCGCGGGCGGGCGCCAGGAACGTGATGACGACCGAGTAGACCGGGTCGTTGATGCGGCCGGTGGCCAGGCGGACCACCCAGCCCACGGTCAGGCCCACGACGATGCCGCCGATCGCGACCACCACCAGGCTGATCCCGCCATCGACGAGCGAGAACACGCCGGTCAACGCGGCCGCGACGGCGAACCGGTAGGCGACCAGCGCCGTGGCGTCGTTGATCAGCGACTCGCCCTCGAGGATCGTCACGACCTTGCGCGGCACCCCGAGGCGCTGGAAGACGCTCGTGGCGGCGACGGCATCAGGCGGGGCCACGATCGCGCCGAGCGCGAACGCCGCCGGCCAGCCCAGACCGGGGATGAGCGCCTGGGCCACGACCGCGACCACCACCGTCGTGAACAGCACGAGACCCACCGCGAGGAGGCCGATCGAGCGCATGTTCGCCCGGATGTCGCGGATGGAGGTGAAGTAGCCGGCACCAAACAGGATCGGCGGCAGGAACAGCAGGAAGACGATGTCCGGCTCCAGCTCGACTGCCGGCAGACCCGGCACGAACCCCAGCAGGAGCCCGCCGAGGACCAGCAGGATCGGGTACGGAATCCCGATCCGGCGCGCGACGACGGCCAGCGCGGTGGCCGCGAGGAGCAGGAGGAGCACGACCTCGATCGCCCCGATCGGGGCGTGGCCGGCCGTTCCTTCGACCCCGCCAACGGCCGCCAGCGACGTCACGCCGGGGCGCTCGCCTCCCGGCCGGCGCGCCATTCGTCGAGGCCCTCGACCCGGATCGGCTCGATCTGGTCGGCCGGGCTGAAGCCGAAGACCTGGGCCAGGAACGAGAGCTCGCCCTCGAACGAACGGGTGAGGCTGTCGGCCTTGCGGAAGCCGTGGTCCTCGCCCTCGAACAGGAGATACGCGTGCGGGATCCGCCGCTCCCACAGCGCGTCGACGATGCGCTCGGCCTCGGCCGGCGGCACCACCCGGTCCTCCTTGCCCTGGAGGATCAGGACCGGGCAGCGGATCTGGCCGGCGTAGTTGTTGGGCGAGCGCTCCCGATAGATCGACTCCGCCTCAGGCAGCGGGCCCAGCAATCGGTCGAGATAGCGCGACTCGAACTTGTGGGTCTCGCGCGCGAACGCGAGCAGATCGCCGATGCCGAAGTAGCTGATCCCGGCGCCGAAGACGTTTTGGAACGCAAGGGCGCAGAGCGTCGTGTAGCCCGACGCGCTGCCGCCGCGGACCGCCAGCCGTGCGCCGTCGACGTCGCCCCGCTCGGCGAGGAACCGCGCACCGGCCACGCAGTCGTCGACGTCGACGATTCCCCACTGCCCTTCCAGCCGCTTGCGGTAGTCGCGCCCGTAGCCGGTCGAGCCGCCGTAGTCCACGTCGAGGACCGCGAAGCCGCGGCTCGTGAAGAGCTGGGTAGTCATCGTCAGACCGCCGAACGCCGAGGACGTGGGGCCACCGTGGCTCGTCACGATGAGCGGCGGGCGCTCCGTGGCGGTACCCTCGAAGCCGGGGTTCACGGGCGGGTAGTAGTAACCGAAGGCGGTCAGGCCGCCGGTCGTGGGGAACTCGACGAGCTCGGGAACGCTGACCTGGTCCGGCTGGAACGTGGCGGACGAGGAGCTCCGGATGACCTCGCGTGACCCGTCTCGCAGATCCGCGAGCACGACGGAGTTGAAGTCGACCGGCGACGCCGCCAGGAGCACGACTCGATCGCCGCTCACATCCATCGCCGCCAGCTCCGTGAACGGCAGATCGAGGGATCGGGCTCCGTGCTCATCGATCCGGTACAGCTGGTCCCGGCCGCGGCTCCGCCCGATCGCCACGATCGAGCCATCGCCGGCGAAGGCGTAGTTCCGGTAGCCGAACTGCCAGTCCGGGGACGCGAACTCGGCGGCTTCATCGGTCAGCGCCTCGACCCGGCCGTCGATCGAACGCTGGAGGTTCATCCAGCCGGCCGGCTCGGCGACGAAGTGGAGGATCCCGTCCGGCGACCAGCGCGGCTGGCTGATCCAGTCGGAGGCCGACCCGGCGACGTGCTCGACCGAGCCCGGCCGGCCGTCGTCCCCGATCGTGGCGACGAACAGCTCGGTGCCGTCCCACGGCAGGTTCGGATGGTCCCACGCGAGGAACGCGAGGCGCGTTCCGTCGGGTGAGAGCCGCGGCGCCGCGTAGAAGTCGCGGCCTTCGACGAGGACCTCGACGTCGCCGCCGTCGAGCGGGACGGCCACGATCGTGTTGATCGCCTCGCCATCGCCCTCGTGGTC
>Ga0136617_10000476_pt1 | contig 33628 bp, 30 predicted proteins | sample AntDrymUQ3222106_2_FD_129672 | JGI IMG/M metagenome (GOLD analysis project Ga0136617, IMG submission 129672) | Polar desert sand microbial communities from Dry Valleys, Antarctica - metaG UQ322 (21.06) | ecosystem: Environmental > Terrestrial > Soil > Desert | place: Antarctica: Dry Valley... | reverse complement strand
TCAGGCGACCGTACAATGTGACGTTCGCGGTCTGCGCTTCCGCAGCCAGCGGGGCGGCAAGCATGCCCGCGACGGCGATAGCGACAAGCTTCTTATTCATGGATCTCTCCTCTAGCGGATAAAATTGGCAAGGATTCAAAGCCTTTTGCGCCTGCCACCGGAACCTTCTCAAATCTTTGCGAGAAGTTACGAGCCATTGTGCCAAACCGGGCAAACCGTTGGCAAGCCGAAGGCAAAATGGACTCCTGCGAACGCGGCGCCTGTTGTGCCAAAGCAACAAGAAATGGGGAAATTCCATGGTTCTCTTGGCCAGCGCCGAGTGCGCCAATAGCTGGTGGATTAGATCGTAATTTCGGGAAGTAACACCATGATCGAAAAGAGAAATTGCGTCTAATCCCGATTTTCGCGCGAGCCCAGCGCCCGACGCCCCGTTTAGCACGTTTAGCTGGCAATCGTCTGAGAACCAATGCATGGGCAACATCCGTAGATCGCCCATAGGAGGTACCACGCGCACTTACGTTTCGCCGAGCGTTTCGACATGAGCGAGCGGCATTTGCGATGACTCTGCTCGTCCTATTGAGTGCGATCATTGCCGCAATTGCCGGAGCTAGCGCGGCAATTTGGGTGCTGCTGCGAGTCCGGCACCGATTGCCGCACGCCACCCCCAATAGTCGTTCGCTGCATGGCGCGCCGGTCTCGCGCGTCGGCGGGCTTGCGATCTGGGCGGGGGCGTTGCCGCCAACGCTGATCGCTCCAGGCGGAATTCCAGGGGACTCGATGATCGGGCTTATCTGCGCCCTGGTGGTCGGAGCCATTTCGTTGCAGGACGATTGGCGCGGAGTTTCTCCCGCCCGCCGCTTCGCAGTGCAAATGGGCGCCTCCATCGCGTGGACAGCCGCCATTTTGAGTACAACTCCCGAGCCGGTTGCCAGCCGCCTCGCGCTGCTGCTGTGCGGATCGGTGGTTATTGCCTGGGGTACAAACCTTTACAACTTCATGGACGGCAGCGACGGGTTGGCAGCGTTGATGGCGGTGATCGGGTTCACTGCGTATGCGATCGCGGCGCTGGTTGCCGGCGCTTCGGACGGCACTGCGGCGATCGCTTACGTCGCGATCGCCGCGGCGACACTTCCGGTGCTATGGATCAACTGGCCGCCGGCGAGGATGTTTTTGGGCGATATCGGTGCGACTCCACTTGGGTTTCTCGCAGCGGGATTCGGATTCGCGGGGGTGATTGCGGGCGTTTGGCCCGCCTGGTTTCCGCTGACCGTGTTCTTACCCTTCATTGCCGACGCTACGGTGACCCTTTCGCGCCGCCTGCTGCGCAGGGAGACTGTGTGGGAGGCACACAACACCCATTACTATCAGCGGCTCCATCGGCTGGGCGCTGGCCATCGCGGAACGCTAGCCGTGTATGCAGGGTGGATGATCGGAACCGCCATGACCGCAGTGACCTTGCTTGCGTTCGCCCCCGGGCTTGGCTGGCTCGCGTTCGCGGGATGGTGCGGCACCGGCGCTTTGTTGTTCCTGGCAATTGATTATCATTGGCGCCACGACGCAACTAGCGCGTAATGAACCACCACATCAACTGGCGCGCTTCGCTCGCCTTTCTGCACGACACGTGCGCGGCTGCGCTCGCCTGGGTCGCCATGTATTGGCTCCGGCTGAACCTCGATCTCTCCGAGCCGTACCGCGCCGACATGTGGTGGACGCTCGCGTGGATCGTGCCACTGCAGGCCAGCATCTTTCTGGCGCTTGGGCTCTATCGCGGCTTGTGGCGGTTCGCGAGCACCGTCGATTTGCAACGGATCGTGCTTTCGGCGGGCTTGGGGGGGCTCTTGGTCCCGGTGGTTCTCGTCATGTTGCAGACGCCGACCGTCGTTCCACGCAGTGTTCTCATCTTCTACCCGCTGGTGCTGATCTTTCTGATGGCGGGCAGCCGTTTCACGTACCGCATCTGGAAAGAGCACCGGTTGTACAGCCCGCTGGAGGCGCTCGGCGAGCCGGTGTTGATCGTCGGCGCCGGTGAGGCGGGTGCGCGGCTCGCGGTGGACTTGACGCGAAGCCGGCAATGGCGAGTCGTCGGACTGTTGGACGACGACCCGGCCAAGCGGGGCCGGCGGGTGCGCAAGGTCAGCGTGCTAGGTCCGATCGCTGACTTGCCAACCTGGGTGCGCAAGTACGGTGTGCGCAAGGTTATCCTGGCGCTGCCGTCGGCCAATCACGCTGTTCGCCGCCGCGTTGCCGAGCTGTGCGCGGCGGGCGGCATCGAGGCGCTCACCGTTCCTTCCTACGAGGATTTGATCAGCGGCCGCTCTGCGCTGACGACGATTCGCAACGTCGAGCTCGATGACTTGGTGGGACGCGATCCAGTGAAGCTCGACACCGCTGGGTTGGCCGAGTGGCTCGGCAATCGCGTGGTGATGGTCACCGGCGCCGGCGGCTCGATCGGTGCGGAGCTGACGCGCCAGATCGCCCGGTTTCGTCCCGCGAAGATCGTTCTGTTCGACCTTTCCGAGGCTGCACTCTACGAGATCCAGACATCGTTGCAGGACGCCTTTCCGCAGTTGCCGCTCGCCGCCATCGTTGGCGACGTGAAGCACGAGGTCTTGGTCGAGGAAGTGCTGGCGCGGGAGCGGCCCAGCGTGATCTTTCACGCCGGCGCGTATAAGCATGTGCCGCTGATGGAGGAGACCAACGCCTGGCAAGCGGTGCGCAACAACGCATACGGGACATGGGTGCTCGCGCGCTGCGCGGTCGCCGCGAAGGTCGAGAAGTTCGTCTTGGTCTCGTCGGACAAGGCGGTCAATCCGATCAATGTCATGGGCGCAACCAAGCGGTTGGCCGAGATGGTTTGCCAGAGCCTGCAAGGATCGGGAACGCAGTTCGTGCTCGTGCGCTTCGGTAATGTGTTCGGCAGCGCCGGCAGCGTGATCCCGCGCTTTCGCGAGCAGATCGCGCGCGGCGGCCCGGTCACGGTCACGCATCCGGAAATCACCCGCTATTTCATGTCGCTCTCCGAGGCAACACAGCTGCTGCTACAGGCGGGGCTGCAAGGTCAGCGAGGCGAAATTCTTGTCCTGGATATGGGCGGGCCGGTGCGGATCGTCGATCTCGCGCGCGACTTGATTAAGCTCTCCGGCGCCGACCCTGACCGGATTGCCGTCGTGTTCACCGGATTGCGGCCTGGTGAGAAGCTCTACGAAGAGCTCTTGACAACCGAAGAGTCGACCAAGCCCACGCCGCATCCGAAGCTGCGCGTCGCGGAAGCACGCCCGGCCAACCGCGACGTCGTCGGCCAAATGGTCACTTGGTGTGAAAGCGACCGTGCCGCCGATGATGCCGAGGTGCGTGCGCGGCTCAAATCTTGGATCGCCGAATACGCACCGCCGGCGGGTGCGCCAGTCGCGCCCATTCCCATCGAAGCACCTGCTGGGCGCGAAGAGGGGAAGCCTTTACCTTTGCGCATCCCGCGCCGGCGTTGAAGGCGAAGCAAGGCTTCGAGCGTCGCGGTGACGTTAGGGGACCTTTAGCGTTTCCTCGGCCACGCGCAACGGAGTGCGCAATGGCACCGTCGCTTGCGCCTTATTCCGGCGCGCGAGCCGGGCGCCGAAGCCGACGAGCATCGCCGAGATGACCCAGAATTCCCGGGCGTTGCTACGAAAGAGAAAATCGTCGGTCAGATTCTTGACTAGGAAACCGGCCATCAGCGAAAGTCCGGTCATACCCACGAGCGCAAGCGTGTCGTCGCGCGCGCGAACGTAGCGCAAGAACGTCGCCAACAACGCTGTGAGCAGCGCAACGAAGAGGGCGAATCCGACAGCCCCGGTTTGCAACCATTGGCTCACGAAGACGTTATGCGCGTGGGTGAGAGTGGGGTCGTGCAGCTCACCGCGCAGCTCTTCGCCGAGGATGCCGCGACCGAACCCATAACCGAGCCAGGTTCGCTCGCGAATTTTAGCGACAGTACTATTCCACAGATGCAGCCGCGGATCGCGCTTGATCGTGTCCTCGACGGGTGTTTGTGGGGGAAAGTGCGTCTGCGCTTTTTCCTTCACCGTGTCTGCGAAGGCGAGGCCTAGCACCACCAACAATGCCGCTACCGGTGCGAGCCAACGCCACGATGACTGTGCGAAGGTTTTGGGCCAGCGCAGCGCGCCCGTCAACGCCGCTGTGCCAAACGTTGCGGCGAGAGCGAGCCATACCATGCGATTGTCGGTCATGCGCGCGGTGGCAAGCATCAAAGCGAGCAGCACCCCGCCGGCGATCAGCGCGCGCTTGCGCTGTCCCGCGCCGATCGGCGCAGGCGCGATCAATACGAAAAGCAGTGGCGCAATTAACACGATGTACGTCGACCAGGGACCCACGCCGTGGTGCCAGATACCTGGGTTCCATCCCGAGCTACGGTACGCAAGCGCGAACGCCAGCAGCGCGAGTACGGCAAAGCTCGTGAGTGCCGCGCCGGTCAGCAAGCGCAACGTGGCGCCGTCGCGGGCTGCGATGAAAAACGCCGCGAACATGAGCGCGCTCTCAACGACTTCTCGTCGCAACTCACCCGCCGTGTAAAGGGGCTTGACCGACCAACCGCAGGAGGCAAGCGACCACAGGATCCAAGCGGCACCCGTGGCCAGCAAGGGCCAACCGGGAAACGGGATTGCATCGGTGCGGCCGGGCTCGAGCGTCCGCTGCCCCTGATACGCAAGCAACACCACCAGGGCAAGCGCGCAATATAACGTGCCACCGAAGGCGACGGACTTGAGAAACGTTCCGTGATTCGTTGGCAGCAGTACCAAGTACGCCGCGGCAAAGCCCGCGAGCCAGCGGTTACAATATTCGATCATCCAATTCTTACCGCGGGCTTCCAATACGGCTTTCAAACACGGCGGCATCAGTCGTTGCGTGCTTTCATGGTGCCTCGTAGCTTTTTTCGCAGCGAATCGTCTGGCTTAGTTGCCAAATGAGCCAGCGATTCGCTGAAAGCCAACCCGACAAAATTAGGGGTCACTTTTGTCGGCGTGTATAAAGCGCCGCGGGACGCGCGATTCTACCTTTACGAGCCGCTGCCATGCGCGTTCTCGTCATCAAACGCGACAAGCTAGGCGACTTGTTGTTGACAACGCCGGTGCTAGCGCACGTGAAAGCGGTGCTGCCTGGTATTGAGCTGCATCTGCTCGCCAACGATTACAACGCTTGGGTGGCAAGCGGCCATCCCGCGTTGGCGCGTATTTGGATCTATCCGAGAGTCAAGCACGATGGACGTGTGCGTCTTGGCGCTGCGCTTGCGCATCTGCCGCTGTTATGGAATTTGCGTCGCGCAAAATTTGACTGGGCAATCGCACTCGGAGGGGAGGAGTCGCATCGCGCGGTCAAGCGCGCGATGGCAACGGGCGCCAAGCGAGTGATCGCGTATGCCCAGAATCCGCCGCGCTATGGGCCGCGACTGACCGATCCGCTGCCCCCGCCTACCACCGGCCATGAGACGGCGCGCATGATGGCGCTCTTCGCCCCTCTTGGCATCGCGCCGCCGCTCGAGCTGCCGGACCCTGAGTATCGTTGCCCAGTGGCCGACATCGCGTTGGCTCGCGGCTGGCTTGCGCAAATGGGCCTTGCGCACGATGGCTACATGGTCGTCGGGCTCGGCGCGCGGCGGCCGGACAGGCAACCGTCTCCCGCGCAGGTGATCCGCTGGGCGCACCATTTTCATCGCACCTGGGGACTCGCCACCGTCATCACGTGGACGCCCGGCGCGCGCAATGATCCTCTTTATCCGGGTGATGACGCGATGGCCGAGCAGGTTTTAGCAAACGCCTCGCCCCACATTTACCCATATCGCGGCACATTCCGTGGTTTGCTCGGGGTCATCAATTGCGCGCGGGCGTCGGTCGTGCCCGATTCGGGGCTCATGCATTTTGCGGCGGCGAGTCCCGGAGGCGTCGTCGGACTCTTCGCCCATGACCCTTCGCAATCCGTGCCGGCGTCGCGCTGGGCTCCTCTCGGCGCGCGCGCGGTGCAACTCGAAGCCAAGCCGGCCGTCTCCGATCTCCGCGATGAAACGATTTTTAGCGCGGTAGCGCCGCTCGCGACCAGGTCTCCTTTCGCTCGCTAGTGAATGTAGCGAACCGGTGGGGTGATCAGGGTCGCAGTGGCTCGTCTACACTTGGCCCATGTGCGGTATCGCGGGATACGTAAGCGATTCGGCGGCGCCGCCTGGCACGCTCGCCGCCATGACGCATGCCCTCGCGCATCGCGGACCCGATGCGTACGGTTTTTACGAGGAGGGACCGGCGCATCTTGGCCACCGCCGTCTTTCGGTGATCGACCTCGCCGGCAGTCCGCAGCCAATGATCAGTGCCGACGGCAATCTGGTGGTCGTATTCAACGGCGAGATTTACAACTTCCGCGCCCTGCGGGAGGAGTTGGCACGGAGCGGTTGGGAATTTCGCACAGCGGGTGACACCGAAGTCCTGCTCGCTGGTTGGCGCGCCTGGGGCAGAGGCCTCGTGACACGGTTGCGCGGGATGTTCGCGTTCGCATTGTGGGACGCTCACGCCCAAACGCTTTTTGCTGCGCGTGATCACTTGGGAGTCAAGCCGCTGCATTACGCGTGGGACGGAAAGACCCTGGTGTTCGGATCTGAGTTGAAGGCAGTGGTCGCGCATCCGGGTGTCGCGCGGGAGGTCGATCTCGCCGCACTGCGGCTCTACCTTGAATGCCAGTTCATTCCCGCGCCGCACTCGATCTATGGCTCCGTGCACAAGCTGCTACCGGGTCACTGGATGCTGTTATCGCGTGGGACGCTCGAAGTTCAACCGTTCTGGCGCCCCGATTATTCGCAGAAGTTGCTCGTCAAGGGCGACGAGGCTGTTGCCGCTCTCGAGCACGAAATGCGTGCATCGGTGGCCGGAATGCTGGTGGCCGATGTTCCCGTCGGCGCCTTTGTGAGCGGTGGTGTGGATTCAGGCCTCATCGCGGCGATGATGACGCAATTGCGCGGCAGCCCTGTTGATACCTTCACGATCGGATTTGCGGGCGACGTGGCCGGCAGCGAGCATCGCGAGGCAGCGCGCGTCGCCGCGCACATCGGGAGCCGGCATCATGTGCTGATGCTCGAACCCGAGCACGTGCTTGACGCTTTCTCCCTCTGGGTCGACGTGTTCGACGAGCCGTTCGCCGACCAGGCTGCGCTCCCCACGATGCTGCTCGCAGAATATGCGCGTCGCCATGTGACCGTTGCGCTGACGGGCGAAGGTGCCGACGAAGTTTTCGGCGGCTATTCGAACTATCGAAAACGTGTCCGGCAGGAGCGCTGGACGCGCTGGCTCGGCCACTCGAGATCGCCGGTTCCCCTGTTGGTCAAAGCGCTGCCTGCCGAGCTGCGCAAGGATCGGCTGCTGCGGGCGATCGTCGAGCCGTTACCGCGCCGCTACCGCACGATACCGAATGTTTTCGACGTCGCGCTGCAACCACGGCTGCTCGCGCCGGCACTCCTCGACCTGACGCGCGCTGCTCCCGACGTCGGCGACATTGCGGCGCGCGCGTACGCTGAGTGCAACTCTGCCGACTATCTTGATTGTCTGTTGCACGTCGATACGCGGTTGTGGCTGCCCGACGATTTGCTCACGAAGGTCGACCGCGCGACGATGGCGCATTCGCTGGAAGCCCGCGTGCCATACCTCGATCACCGCTGTGTCGAGTTTTGCGCGCGGCTTGACCCGTCGCTCAAAATTCGCGGCAATCGACACAAATACTTGATCAAGCGCGTGGCAGAGCGCTATTTGCCGCCGGAGATTGTGCACCGAGACAAGCAGGGATTCGTGATGCCGCTGACCGAATGGCTCGGCGGGCGGCTCGCTCCCGAGCTCGACGAACACCTGTTCGCGGGCGGACTCGAGCGGCGAGGGCTATTTCGCGCCGGAGTTTTGCGCCGCTTGGTGGCGGACCATCGCTCGAGGCGGCGCAATCACGCCGGACGGCTGTGGGCGCTCTTGATCCTCGAGCGCTGGTTCAGGCGCTATTTGCCGGACTGGTCGCTCGCGGCATGAGAGCCGCAGGGCCGTCCCAAGGCGCGAATGACTCCCTCTCCGGGGGCAGCGCCGCCAACGAGTTGTCTAATGAGGCCGCAAGCGTGGGGCCCATGAGAGCCGCCGGGCCGTCCCAGGGGGCGAATTACGCCCCCAACGGGGGCAGCGCCGCGGCATTTTCCGCCGCAAGCGTGGAAGGCCAACGCAAGCTTGCCATTGCGCACACGGAGGCATCGACGGGTTGGGGTGGACAGGAACTGCGTATCCTGACCGAAATGGAAGGAATGCAGCGCCGCGGGCATCGCGTGCATTTACTGGCCCCGCGGACCGCGCAGATCTTCACCGCGGCGTGCGAACGTGGGCTGCCCGCCGAAGCGCTGCCCATCGAAAGCAAGCGCTTGCCGCGGTTATTGGCGGTGCGCAATTGGCTCGCGCGTCACGGTGCGGGGTTCGACGTCATCAACACACACAGTTCGACTGACGCATGGCTCGTTGCACTCGCTCGCGCGACGCTCAAAAAAGCCCCACCGATCGTGCGCACGCGGCACGTGTCGACCAGGATCAACAATTCGCGCGCGACGCGCTGGCTGTACCAACGCGCAACGGCGCATGTTGTCGTGACAGGCGAGGCGCTCAAAAAACAATTGATCGACCGCAACGGGTTGAGCGGCAGCGATATCACGTCCGTGCGCACGGGGATCGATCTCACCCGCTTCCGGCCACTCGACCCGCGGGAAATGCGCGCAAAGCTGGGTGTGGACGAGCGGCCGGCGGTGGGGATTGTCGCTACGCTGCGTGATTGGAAGGGCCACGACGATTTGTTCGATGCGTGGAGGTCGTTGCGCGCCCGGCTCCCAGAGTGGCAGCTCATCGTGATTGGCGACGGCCCTCGTCGCGCGCACTTAGAGGCGCGGATCTCGCAGATGGATCTAGCGAGCAACGTGCGCTTCACGGGGAATCGGGACGACATACCCGAATGGTTCGCTTGTCTCGACGTGGCCGCATTGCCATCTTTTGGCGAAGAGGGTGTTCCGCAGAGCTTGATGCAGGCGGCAGCTTGTGCGGTGCCTGCTGTGTCAACGCACATCGGCGCGATCGCCGAGGCGGTCATCGACGGATGCACCGGTCTGCTCGTCGCGCCGCGCGATACCCGGGCCATCGCCGGAGCGCTGGAACAGCTCATGGGCGATCGCGCGTTGCGCGAGCGCATGGGCCGCGCCGCGCACGGTTATGCGCAAGCGAATTTCGGGATCGACGCAATGCTCGACGGTATGGAATGCGTATTCGCCAGCGTCACTGCGAGGCGGACCTGATTGCGAGGCAGACCTGATGTGCGGGATCGCGGGCCATTTCGGGCGACCGGTCGCACCCGAGGTCCGAGCACGCATGCTGAGCGCGCTGCTCACACGCGGGCCCGATGCGCAACACATCGCAGCGTTCGACACGAATGGCGCACGCGTCATGCCCGATGCGCGTGCCGCGGCAGGACTCGTGCATGCGCGCCTGTCGATCATCGATCCGCGTCCGATCGCTGACCAGCCTCTGAGCAGCGACGATGGATTAGTCTGGATTTGCTACAACGGCGAAGTTTACGATTGGCAGCAGGAAGCGCGCATTCTCGAGGGCCGCGGTGCGCGTTTTCGAACTCGCTCGGACACAGAGTTCATCCTGCGCGCTTACGAGGAATACGGGATCGAAGGACTCCTGCCACGGCTGCGGGGAATGTTCGCGTTCGCAATCGCCGACTTCCGCACCAGGGTCGTGCATCTCGTACGCGACCGGATGGGCTTGAAGCCTTTGGTGTACGCGCATCGTGATGGCTCGCTCGCGTTCGGGTCGACGGTGCGCAGCGTGTTGCCATGGCTGCCAGCCGCCGCGCGCGCGTTCTCGCCCGACGCGATCGATGCCTTCCTCGCGCACCGTTACATTCCTGCGCCGCGAACGATATTCACGAATATCGCGCGGCTTGCCAATGGCCATCGCGTTGCCTACGATCTCGACACGGGACGCCTATCGCAACATCGCTATTGGACGCCTGCGCCCGCGGCGAACGCTGATTGCGCTCAACTCTTGGACGAGGCCATCGCCCTGCGGCTGGTTGCCGATCGTCCGCTTGGGCTATTCCTGTCGAGCGGTGTTGATTCCGCAACGATCGCGTGCCGCCTTGCCGCGACGGGCAGCAAGGCGCTGCGCTCGTTTTCCGCGGCATTTCCCGGTTCATCGTTTGACGAGAGCGCCGATGCGCTCGCCACTGCGCGCGCGCTCGGCTTCCCGAACGAGCAGATCGTCGTGCCGACGGCGATCCGCACCGATTTTGCCGCGATCGTAACAGCGCTCGATGAGCCATTCGCCGACCCTTCCGCGTTTCCCACCTGGTATCTGGCGCGCGGCACGGTACCCCACGTGAAGGTGGTACTCGGTGGTGATGGCGGCGATGAGTTATTCGGCGGCTACAAACGGATCGGCAAGCATTTGCGCAGCGCTTGGCGTAGCGGTTGGCGTGTTTCCCTTCCCACGATGCCGGATCGACGCGCGAAAGGATGGCGCAAACTTGCCGGCGAGTTATCTCTTGACTGGGAAGAGGCGTACTCGCTGCGTTTTTCCGGTTTCACACCGAATCAGCGTCGGTTTTTGCAGCCGGCAGCTTTCGCATTGCCGACGCATTACTGGCGCACGCCCGATATCGGGGGAGAGTCCCGCGTCGAGCAACTGTTGCGCTGGGACTTCGCCAACTACCTGCCGGAATATGTGTTGCGCAAAGCCGATTTATGCACGATGGCGCACGGATTGGAGCTACGGGCGCCGCTACTCGACCATCGTTTCGTCGAAGCGGTGATGGCGCTGCCTGCGGCGCAGCGCTTCACCGACCCGCCGAAGCGCTTCCTCGCGACGTTGGCGCCTGAGCTCGAGCGCATCGGCGTGTTCTCGCGCAAAAAGCGTGGGTTCAATCCACCCCTCGATGGCTGGCTGGACGGCGATCTCGCCCCCCGCCTTCCCGAAGCAGCCTCTTCGCTCGCGCACCTCACCGGCGGGCAGCTCGATCGTCCGCGCACCGAAGCGATGATCGGCGCTTACCCGGCGACGCCCGCGCTCGCCGAGCGGTTGCTATCGCTTGTCATACTCGATGAAAGCTTGCGCCAGTTGACAGAAGAGGCCGCGCGTGGCGGGTAGCCGTGCGCCGATCCGCGTTGTTGCAGTCGCGTTGGCACTCGCACGCTGGGGTTTCGCGCGGCGAGCGCCGGTTGCGCCGCGGCGAATCATCGTGTTGCATCACCTGTTGCTCGGCGACACGCTGATGCTGACGGCGTTGCTCGCCAAATTGCGCGAGCGCTTCGCCGAAGCCAAGATCGTGCTCATGCTTCCGAGTGCGTTTGCGCCGCTTTATGTCGGGCGACCCTATGGCGTAGTCGTGCATGTCTTCGACCCGCGCGATATCGCGACCTTGTGGCCGTTATTGCGCGTGCCGCGGTTCGATCTCGCACTGCTGCCCGCCGACAATCGCTGGTCCTGGCTCGCGCGCGCAATCGGCGCGCGCTGGATTGTCGGCTTTGCGGATGACCGGCCCGTGCACAAGAATTGGCCGGTTGACGAGCGCGTGCCGTACGCGTCGCTCCCCGCAGCGTTTTGCGACACGGCGGCTTCGCTCGTGTCTGGCGCCGCACCCGCGCCGTATCGAACTTCCGCGTGGCCGGCGCCGCCAAGTCAAAACGCGCCGGCGCTTGGCGGCACCTACGCGGTACTGCACGTTGGTGCGAGCTCTCCGCTCAAGCTCTGGGAGCCCGCGCGATGGCGTGCGCTGGCTGCATGGCTGAAGGTGCGTGGCCTTGATGTCGTATGGAGTGCGGGTCCAGCCGAAGGTGCGATCATCGATGCGATCGACGCGAGTCAAGAGCGCCGGAAATTTGCCGGGACCCTCTCGCTCTCCGCGCTTTGGCATTTGCTGGGGGGCGCGCGCCTGCTCGTGTGTCCGGATACCGGCATTGCCCATCTCGGTCGCATCGTCGGCGTGCCAACCGTTGCACTATTCGGTCCCGGATCGGCGGTCATTTGCGGCGCCGGCGAATTCTTTGCCAGTAGCGCTTATCGCGCGGTGACCGTCGATCCGTTTCCCTGCCGCGACCAGTCGATTCAGTTCTTTCGCGACGTGCCGTGGGTGCGGCGCTGTGAACGTCTATTCGGCGAGCCACCGACGCGTTGCTCGCGCGCCCGGTGCATGGAGGCGATCAATATCGATGAAGTCACGGCGGCGATCGAAGCACTGGAGGTTGGTATCAACACATCACAACGCGAAACGCGAATGGGCTACAAGCTTCCGCGATAGCGCACCGGATGCAACGCTGGGTCGTTGTACATCTTGAACTGCCGATAGACGCGCCAATACGCTAAACCTCTGACTGCTTGATAGAGCAGCGTGTCGAAGGAACTCGCAAGCTCGTCACGCTGAACGCAAAGCCGTTGGTGGCGTTCACGGCAGCTGACTTCTAGGCTCGAGCCGATGTCAGTTCGCCGCGCCGCGTTGTCCATGTGGAAGATTTTGAGCGCAAGGATCGACAGTCGATCGGTGATCGAACCTGCAGTCTCCGAGTTGCGCCACGCGTCGGCCGCGACGATCACGCCGTCCAACCGGGCGAGGAGGAGCTCATCGATCCTCTCGATCGCATCGTTCCTTTGTTGGTTGTACACGTCGATTGCTCGCTTGTTGGCCACGATTTGCGCATCCGGGACGTCTGTTCGCCGCGCCAAATCTTCCTCGTGCCATAACCGTTGGTTGCAGCGATGGTTGGTGGCGATCCAGTGCCATGCGTCGTCTGCTTCTTCGGCGCGCTCACCAACGCGGGCCGGCGCACCAATTTGCGCATCATGGAACGCACGGATCGCCTCCGCGCCGACATCGGCGAATACGGAGGTCATTCCACCGTGGAGATATCGGAAGAATCAGCCGGAAAACCGGTGGACGTGCCGACGGGGGCCACGGTGGAGGCATCCGCGGGCGCCTTTCGCGCGAACTGGATCTGATAGAGACGGGCATAAACGCCTCCCTGCCCAAGCAGCTCGCGGTGCGTTCCGACCTCAACGATTCGTCCGCGCTCGAGGACGACGATACGATCGGCATGCTCGACGGTCGAGAGACGGTGCGCAATGACGATTGTCGTGCGGCCTTGCATCAGAGCATCTAGCGCCGCCTGGACTTGCCGTTCGGATTCCGAATCGAGAGCTGACGTCGCCTCGTCCAAGATGAGGAGTGGCGCGTTCTTTAAGATTGCTCTCGCGATCGCAATACGCTGGCGCTGCCCGCCCGAGAGTCGAATGCCGTTCTCGCCGACACGCGTGTCAAAGCCTTGCGGTGTCGCGCGGATGAACTCGAGCGCGTACGCAGCGGCGGCGGCGCGCTCGACCTGCTCGCGGGAAGCGTCTGCCATCGCGCCATAGGCAATGTTCGCGGCAATCGTGTCGTCGAACAGTTGCACATCTTGCGAAACCATCGCGATTTGCGCGCGCAAACTTTGCCGCGTCAACGTCGTGACGTCGTGGCCGTCGATGAACAGTCGGCCGGCGGTCGGTTCGTAGAAGCGTGGAACGACATTGACGAGCGATGTCTTGCCGCTGCCGGACTCGCCGATGAGGGCGACCGTTTCGCCCGGCGTGATCGCCAGCGTGATGTCGGAGAGCGCCTCGCGCTCATGCCCCTCGTAACGCAGCGACACGCGCTCGAAGCGCAACTCTCCGCGGCAGCGCTGCAACGTCACCGTGCCGCTGTCGGACTCCGGCTCCTGGTCGAGCAAGCCGAAAATGCTATCGGCGGCTGCTAACCCACGTTGGATCGCCGCGTTGATTCCGGACAACCCCTTCAAGCGCTCGAGCAAGGTGATGAGAGCCACCACGTACGACAGAAATATCGCGAAATCGAGTGCTCCCGCCTCGCTTTGCGAGAGCGCGACCCAGATGATGAAGCCCACCGCGCAGGCGGCGAAAAACACCGTGAGCGGCGAACTCGCGGCTGTCGCTGACGATTCTTTCGACATCGCAAGCCGCAGTCGGTTGGCGGCGCCAACGGCGCGTTTGCGCTCGTAATCTTCGCCTCCGAATACGCGGATCACGCGATGGCCGCCGATCATCTCTTCGAGCACGTGCGTGAGCGAGCCGGCACGGTCTTGAATGTCGTGGGCGATGCGGCGCAGCCGCCGGCTAAAGTAGCGGATCACGACGCCGACGATAGGAATCACGACCAACGCCATCAACGTGAGTCGCCAGTTGAGCCACAAGAGGTAGCCGAAGCTCGCGACGATCGTCAGCGATGAGCGCAACGCGTTCGTGATTACCCCAGAGGCGGCCGAGGCAAGTTGGTGCGCGTCGAAAGAGATCTTCGACTGGACAATGCCCGCTGCGTGCGTGTCGTAGTAGGACGTCGGCAATCGGAGCAGCTTCTCGATCAAGTCGCGACGCAGGTCGAATACGACGCGATACCCGGTCCATCCCATGCCGAATTCCGAGATGAATGAGCCCAAGCCGCGCAGTAGGAAGACACCCACGACGGCAAATGGAAGCCACTGCGTTTGCACCGGATCCGGGTTCTGGAAGCTCCGGACGATCGGTATAACCATGTAGGCGAGCAGAAGATCGCCGGCGGCGACGATCACCATCCCGAAAACCGCCAGGCCGAACGCCCAACCGTACGGCTTGACGTAGCGGAGCAGACGAAGATAGAGGACAGAGCCCTTCATCGGGAGAGTGGTTGCGGGCAGAGCACGCGCACAGCAAGCGACGCACCCGCAATCGATCGCAACCACAGCAGCGCATTTTAAGTATAGCGCAGTCACATTTCACGACATCGCGCTCCGCGGCACGGCGCGACGCTTGAAAGCACGACGAGGCGCCGCCAGACGAGTCGCCAAAAAAAGGCGACGCCCGATGACGTGAGCGGGCCGTTACGAATGTCGGTGGTTTTGCTAACGCGCTAAGCGTGGTGCGAGGCTAGCTTCGAGCAAACGCTTGTAGAGCAGCACGAGCTCGAGCGTCATTGCGGGAAGAGTCAACGGTTCGACGGCGCGTCGCGCGTTTGCGCCCATTCGCGCCCGCGCATCGGCGCTCATCAGGGTTTGCATGTGCGCTGCGAGCGCACCGATGTCGCGCGACGGGCAAGCGAACCCAGCGTCATGCTCCGCCACCAATTCAGCGGCGCCGGACTTGGTGCTCGTGATGACCGGCAGGGCACAGGCCATCGCCTCTAACGCTGCGTTGGGACAGGGATCGTAGAGCGACGGCAACACGAATGCATCCGCCGCGCCGAAATATGGCCGGGGATCCGTCTGCGCCCCGGCAAAGGTTACGCGCTGCCCGACCCCTAGGCGTTGCGCCAGCCGTTGATATCGCGTAATCGCGCGGTCGCGTCCGACAACAATCAGGTGCGACGGCTCGGCGAGCCGCGCGAGCGCCTGCATTGCTGCTGCCACTCCCTTGCGTTCGTACCCCGAGCCGACAAGCAGAAATACGACGGCATCGGCGCGAACTCCATGCTGCTCCCGGACTTGCGCGCGGTGCTGCGCGAGCTCCGGTGAAAAGATTGCCGCATCGACGGCGTTGTAGATCACCGTCAGCCGGTCGTCGGCTAATCCAAAGCGCTCCCTGATCTCGTCGCGAACCATTTTCGAATTGCAAATGACGGTGCGGAGCCAAGGACTCGCAAAAAGCGCGCGCTCGCGCTTCAACGTGTAGTGATGCCACGGATTCACCCTGACGCGCAGCCGCTCCATTGCGGAGGCGCCGCGCAAGCGCTCTTCGAGCCAGGTGGCATGCACGCCGTCACCGGCGCGGTAAATGTCGCAGCACAGCATGCGCTCGTGCGATTGCACGAGGTTCGACTTCGTCCTCGCGATTACGCGGGTCACCGCGCGCTCGAAGCCCCAATCCCGCCACAGGTTGCCGACGTAGAAAGGATCGCAGATGTGCGGCTCCATCAACTGGAGCCGGGTTTGCGGCCACTCGCGCGTGTAGAGCGTGATCGCGACATCGCGCTCGAGCAGCGCCTCCAGCGCACTTTCGAGAAAGCGCTCGGCGCCACCATACGGCGAATAGCGCTGGCGAATAAGCGCTAAGCGCATGGCAACCGCGACGTGGCCGTCTCGGCGAGCAAAGCGGTGAGCGCGGCATGGACCTGAGCGACCGGCAACGTCGTCAAGCATTCCGATACCTTGCCCCCGCCGCAACCGTCGATCCCGCAAGGTCGACAGCGATAGGCGTCCGAGACGACGACGCGGTGGGGAACCTGCCATGGTCCCCACTCGTGTTCTCCCGACGGACCGAACAGCGCGACCGTCGGCGTTCCCATCGCAGCGGCGATATGCATCGGGGCAGAGTCGACGCCCACGAATGCGCGGGCGACGTTCGTCAGCGCCGCCAGCTCGAGCAGTGTCAGCTGTCCCGATAGATCGACGACAGAGGAGTCGGTGGGCAAATCCGCTTGAGCGAGCACGGCTTTGATGAGGGCGCGCTCGCGCTCGTCGGGGGCTCCCGTCACAACGACCGGCGTGCCATCAGCAACGATTCGCGCGATCAGCGCCGCGGTGCGTTCCGCCGGCCAACACTTGAAAAGCCAGCGCGAGCCCGGGTGCACCTGGATGAATCGGTGCGGAGCGAGCGAGCGCTGGTCGAGCAGAGCGCCAATTCGGTTCGTCGCGTCGGCTCCCGGCCGCAACAAGAGCTGCTTGTCGGCAGCGTCCGGGTAGACGCCGATGCGACGCAACGCATCGAGATTCGCTTCGACTACGTGGCGTGGCGTTACCTTCGGCAAACGGTAAAAATGCGTGAAGTGAGCCCGCCATAAACGCTGGTGCTTCTCGCGTTCCCGCGTCACTGCCCAGCGCGGTCTGAGGAAGCGCGAGAGCGTCAGACCGCGCGGATGCTCGGTCAGATGAATCAATAGATCGTATCGTCGCTTGCGCAAGCGGCGCAACAGGGACCACTCCGCGCGGTACTGTGAGCCGATGCCGAGCAGCTTCCAGCCGCGATCGATCGTATGCAGTTCTGCAATCGCCGGATGGTGCGCGAGCATTGGCGCGGTTTCCGCGTAGATCAATGCGTCGATCTCGGCGGCAGGCGCCGCGCGCGAAAGCGTCGAAAAAACGGGTGACGTCAAGAGGACGTCGCCGTGGTGGCGCAATTTCGTGACGAGTACGCGGCGCACCTCGGAGAGCGGGACAGCGTCGGGCAGTGGACTCGGCATCGTGGGCCAACGATAGCAAAAACGACGCTGATGCGCCCGAGCGTTGGCGCTAAAGCGGATAGCTTGAAGGCGCGAGTCCATGGATAGCTTAACCGACCGTCACCCTCGGTTTCGTCTCTCCAGCAGTGCTCCATAGCCAGGCTGAGTTGACTTTCGTGCACCGGACACAACGCAGAACGCGCTAGGCTTCGGAGTACAATTCGCGCCAGTTGTCGCCTCGCTTGCCTCCCCGCGCCGCCTCTCCATGCCCGACGATTCCGTCAGTACTGCGCTAAAGGCGCAGATCCTCGCCGAGGCATTGCCTTACATCCGCCGTTTTCACGACAAGACGATCATCATCAAGTACGGCGGGAATGCTATGACCGAGCCTGCGCTCAAGGCCGGTTTTGCACGCGACGTCGTGATGCTCAAGCTCGTGGGAATGAATCCGGTCATCGTGCACGGCGGCGGTCCGCAGATCGGCGATCTCTTGAACAAGATGGGCATCGAAAGCGAGTTCCGGCAGGGAATGCGCGTGACTGACGACCGAGTGATGAACGTCGTGGAAATGGTGCTGGGAGAGCTCAACCAGGAAATCGTTGGCCTCATCAATCAGCACGGCGGTAAAGCCGTCGGGCTGACGGGGCAGGACGGCGCGTTCATCCACGCGCGCAAGATGCTGTTGAAATCGGAATCGCTCGACGGTCAATTCGTCGATATCGGTCTCGTCGGAGAAATCGAGCGCATCGATCCGGAGCTCATCAACCTCCTTGATTCCCGCGACTTCATTCCGGTCATCGCGCCCATCGGCGTCGGCACCGAGGGCGAGGCGTACAACATCAATGCTGACCTTGTCGCCGGCAAGCTCGCAGAAACGTTGCGCGCGGAGAAATTGGTCATGATGACCAATACGCGTGGCGTGCTCGACAAAAATGGCACGTTGCTGACCGGGTTGACCTCGAGCGAGATCGACCGGCTCTTTGCCGATGGCACAATTTCGGGCGGCATGCTGCCGAAGATTGGCTCGGCGCTCGATGCGGTGAAAAATGGCGTCGCCAGTTCGCATATCATCGATGGACGCGTCGAGCACGCTTTGTTGCTCGAGGTTCTGACCAACGAAGGCGTAGGCACGATGATCCGCGCCGACAACACGCCGCCGCGCTATTCTGCTTGACGCGACACTGGTGCGAAGGTCGGACTATGGCGATGAAACCCGGCGAACGGCGCCTGCAAATTCTGCAGTCGCTGGCGGCGATGCTCGAGAATCCGCGCAGCGAAAAGGTGACGACCGCCGCACTCGCCGCAAAACTCGACGTATCCGAAGCAGCACTCTATCGTCATTTCGCGAGCAAGGCGCAGATGTTCGAGGGCTTGATTGAATTCATCGAAACGACGATTTTCTCGTTCATCAACAAGATCACCGCCGAGCACACCGACGGTGTCGCCCAGGCCGAACAGACCGTCATCATGTTGCTCTCCTTCGCGGAGAAGAATCCGGGAATGACGCGCGTGCTGATCGGAGAGGCGCTCGTCAACGAAGATGAGCGGCTGCAGGCGCGCATCAATCAACTCTGCGATCGACTCGAGGCAGCGTTACGGCAATCGCTGCGCATCGGCCAGGCCGCAAACTCCTGGCACGGCGACGCGCCAGCGGACGCGGCGGTGCTTCTGGCCTATGTGTTGGGACGCTGGCAGTTATTTGCGAAGAGCGGCTTTAAGCGCGCGCCGCAGGATGGCTGGGCGCTGCAGCGCAAGTTTTTGTTTGGTTAAGTGAGCCCAAGGGCGGCGATATGGCCAGTGCGCAGCGGACTACGAAACAGCGGGCTTTGACCCTGCTCATCGGATGCATGCTCGTTGCCGCGAGTGCCGCGCAATCACTGCCGGAACCTCCTGCTCGTTCGGCGACCGAGCTCGAATCGGCAGGGGAACGTGTCGATGAAGCATTGCGCGATCGCGTGCTGGTTCGCGACGACGCTCGTGCGCGGTTCATCGCGGCGCAGCTCGCTTACTCCGAACCTTTCGCTTTTGTGCGGGATCTCGCGGCCGCGTTTGCGCGCGAGCCGCGCGAAATGCTGTACTTGGCGAGTCTTGCGTCGGCCTGCATGGAGCGCACGCTCCCGGTTCGTCCTGAATGCGCCACGACCGACTATGTGGCGCAATGGTCGTTTCGCGACGTTGACAATGCGCTGCCTTGGCTATTGTTGGCCGAACGCGCCCGCCGCCGCAACGACTTGGCGACGATGGCGGCGCATGTGAGCAAGGCGGCGCAGCAGCCGCGGTTCGACGACTACTGGTCGCGAAGACTTGCCGCTTACTGGAAGGAATTCGAACCCTTGGCCCGTCCGATGGAGCGGGGCGGCGCGGCAAGGCTCGCGCGCGCGTATGCGAGTTCCTGGCCCGTGATGATGGAGACAACGATTTTGTCGATATGCACGGCCGAGCGAATGGCGGCCGATGCTGCGCTTCTGGCGTCGTGCGGCTCTGTCGGCAAGACGATGGCGCAGCACGGTTCTACGTTTCTCGCCCGCCGCATCGGCTTGGCGCTGCTGGAACGGTCGGCGCCGGCCGACGGGAAGGCGGCCTTGACACGCGACGGAACTGCTCCGTACCAACAACTGCTGGCCCGCTGCGGCGATTCCGACGCGCAAGTCCTGACCGGGCTCGAGTCGACGGACCCGCGCGAACGCGCTCGGGCGACCGAGCTCGCCGTAGCGGTTGTGGTCGATGGCATCGCCACCGATGAGCCGACCGCATGCGAGCGGCAAGTAGCGCGGCTCGCGAGGACAAAGTGACAGTGCCTGCGGGCTTGCGAAACGGCTCGCCGACGTTAGGAAACCGCTACGTCGCGACCACCGTCGACGGCGCGATGACGCACCCTGCGATGCGCCACGATCCGTCTTTCTGCTTCTCCATCTGGTAGAGCGCGACGAGCACACTATCGTCGGGGAGCACGAGCCGCAGCGGTTGAATCGTGTTTCCGCCGATGATCGCGCCTTCGAGAAACTTGGTGTAGCGCGCGTCGAGCAGCGCGCCATAGCCATTGCGCACCATGCGCAGGAAATTCTCCGGCCCGCCGAAGTGATCCTGGATCCCCGGCGCGGCATAAGTCAGCGCCTTCGTCCCATCCCCCGCTTTGAGTGCCTGCAGCTGATCGCTGATCACTCGCTGGATCGCTTTCCATTCGTCTCCCGGATGCGTTGGTTCGCCCGGCGGTGCGGCAGCCAGCGCGATACTTGCGAATAACGCCCACGCAAGTGGAAGGAGAAAGGCGCGTCGCCGCGCAGTCGCTGTTGTCATTGGACTCTGCCTCCGCACACCGGACACTGAGGGTCCCGTGGCACTCGTACCTCACGCCATTGCATCGCCAACGCATCGAGGAGAAGCAGGCGACCGGCAAGCGATACGCCGACTTCGGCGATCAACTTGAGAGCCTCCGCAGCTTGCGTCGAGCCGACGATGCCCACGAGTGGAGCAAACACGCCCATGGTTGCACAGCGCATTTCCTCGGGCTCCTCACCCTCGCCGAACAAACAATGGTAGCAGGGCGATTGCGGGTCGCGGGGATCGAAGACGCTCACTTGCCCATCGAAGCGCAATGCGGCACCGGAGACCAATGGCTTTTCCGCAGCGAAGCATGCTCGATTCACGGCATGGCGCGTCGCGAAGTTGTCAGAGCAGTCGAGCACAACCGACGCGTTGGCAATGAGCGGCGCCAGGTCGCGCGCTTCGACCCGCGAGCGCACCCGCTCGATCCGCACGTCGGGATTGATGGCCGCGATCCGTTGCGCAGCAGCGTCCACTTTCGCCGCGCCGACATCACCCGTCGCGTAAAGAATTTGCCGCTGTAGGTTGGTCAGATCGACGTCATCGGAATCGCAAATCGTGACGATTCCCACCCCGGCCGCGGCCAGAAACTGCGCGGCCGGTGCGCCCAGGCCGCCGAGCCCGACGACAAGAGCGTGCGCAGATGCAAACTTGGCTTGCGCGTCAGGCCCGAGCTCATTCAGCAGAATATGCCGGCTGTAGCGTAGGAGCGCTGAGTCATCCACGATGGGCCGCAGGATAGCAAACGGAGGACGCGTCTTAAGTGTTCGACGCGCCCTCCTTGGACCCGCAAGCAAGGCCGAGGCGTCGCGCGTCGGTTGCGGCTCGGTCGCGCGTCGACGCGCGCTTCGCGCCTCCCTCGGCCTCTCGGCCTCGGCCGTCGCGCTCACTCGCGCCAAGCAAAAACGCCCGGGGATGCCGGGCGTTGTAAATTGAGCGAGAAGGAGGTTACGGCTTGGCTGGCGCCGGCGTCGATACAGCGTTATTGGTCGCAACGGCCTTGGTCGACGAGATCACTGGGGCACCCTTCAGATGGTTCAACGCCTGTTGCAACTGGAAGTCTTCCGGAGAGCCGAAATCAACGCGCGGCACGGGCGGAACGACCTCCGCCTTCTCCGTCGGTTTAGGCGCTTCCTTGGCACCTGGTGGGGCGTCAGATTTGCTGACGTTGATGCGGGCGTCGAGCGCCGCGTCGCCTTTGGCGCCTCCGACTTTGGCGGTTTCGAGGTGCCGTTCCAGATTTGCTTCGCGGATGCGGTTCGAATTGCGGCCGTCGTCGACGATGATGTCGGGCTCGATGCCTTTCGCCTGGATCGAGCGTCCGCCCGGCGTGTAGTAGCGCGCAGTCGTGAGCTTCAGCCCCGCATTATTGCCAAGTGGCAGGATCGTCTGCACCGAGCCCTTGCCGAAGGTGTTGTTGCCGATCACCGTCGCGCGCTTGTGGTCCTGCAGTGCGCCGGCGACGATCTCGGAAGCCGATGCCGTCCCGCCGTCCACGAGGACGACCATGGGCACTTTCTTGACAGCCGCCGGTAGATCGCGGAAGTAATCGTCGCCGCGACGCAGGTAATTCTCGCGGCTGGCCGTTAGGCGCATCCGGGCGTCGACCGTGCGGCCGTCGGTATAAACGACAAGCGCGTCTTTGGGCAGGAACGCCGCGGACACCGCCACGGCCTGATTCAGGAGCCCGCCTGGGTCGCTCCGCACGTCGAGCACCAGGCCCTTCAATTCGCCTTGCTTGTAGAACGCTTTCAGCTCCCTGGCCAGATCTTCGCCAGTGCGCTCCTGGAAATTGCGAATCCGAATGAAACCGTAGCCGGGCTCGATCATCTGCGCGCGTACGCTTTTGACGTTGATTTCTTCGCGCGTCAACGTGAACGACAGCGGCGTGTCAGCGTCCTTGCGCACGACCGTCAAGACGATTTGCGTGCCGGGCTTCCCGCGCATTTTCTCGACCGCCTTCGACAGAGACATGCCGCGGGTCGCGACGTCGTCGATCTTGACGATCAGATCGCCGGCTTTGATGCCAGCGCGGAAAGCGGGAGTATCTTCGATCGGCGAAGTAACGCGAACGACCCCGTCTTCGATGCCGACTTCGATGCCCAGGCCGCCAAACTTGCCCTGGGTCGATACCTGCAACTCGCGAAACGCCTCGGCGTCCAGGAAGTCGGAGTGCGGATCGAGACCCCGCACCATGCCGTTGATGGCTTCCTTGATGAGCTTGTCGTCGGCGACGGGCTCGACGTAATCGCTTTTGATCTTGCCGAAGACCGCGGAGAGGAGCTGGAGGTCCTCGTACGGGATCGGCGTCTTCGCCTCGCGCTGGGCGACCGCCGAAAAATTGAGCGAAAGCAAAAGACCGAGAACGGTACCCAGACCGATGAGTCCCGTTTTTTTCCAGAGTTCGCGCTTGCCCATCGTTTAACTCCCACACTTCCCGTTAGTTGAAGACGCTGTCGGCGATGGGCAGCCTAGAATTGCGTGAAAAATAAGTTGTACAGCACGGCGATCCTCTGCTCTAGCAAAGTATACGCCGGCTTCTGCTCGCGTTCACTTGGGCCGCCGGCCGGCCGACAAGTTCCGTCGGGCGGCAGCGTCCGCTACCGCACTATGAGCAGACTGCGCCCGGTCATCTCCGGCGGCTGCGGCAAGCCGAGCAAGGCGAGCATCGTCGGCGCAATATCAGCAAGCGCGCCGCCTTCGGCTATGACTGCCTGACGGCCGACGTAAACCAACGGCACGCGATTCAACGTGTGCGCGGTATGCATCTGACCGGTGTCGCCGTCGTGCATCATTTCCGCGTTGCCGTGATCGGCGGTGATGAGCAGCTCGCCGCCCACGCGGCGCGCGCTTTCGACGACGCGGCCTATGCAAACGTCCAGCGCCTCGATCGCCTGTTGCGCGGCCAGGAAGTTACCCGTATGCCCGACCATGTCGCTATTGGCGTAATTGCAGATGATGGAGTCGTACGCGCCGGATTCAATGGCCAGTACGAGGCGGTCGGTGACTTCCGGTGCGCTCATCTCCGGTTTCAGGTCATAGGTAGCGACTTTCGGCGATGGGACCATGATCCGGTCTTCGCCCGCGTAGGCTTCCTCGGCGCCGCCGTTGAAGAAGTAGGTCACGTGCGCGTATTTCTCCGTTTCGGCGATGCGTAATTGCGCCAAGCCCAGACGCGAGATGTACTCCCCGAAGCTGTTGTGGATCTTCTGGGGTGGAAACGCGGTGCCGAGACGGGCGAACTCGTCGCCGTAGGATGTCAAGCACACGAACGCCGCGAGATGTGGCACCCGGCCGCGCTCGAACGCTGCGAATGAACGATCGGTCAACGCGCGCGTTAGCTGGCGTGCGCGGTCCGCGCGAAAATTCATGAACACCACGACATCGCCATCGCGCATCGTGGCCCTGTTTCCTTGCGCATCGACAATCGCCACTGGCTTGACGAACTCGTCGGATTCGCCACGCGCATAGGCCTCGTCGAGCGCCGCAACCGCGGAAACCGATGAGTGCGCAGCGCTTCCGGACACTAAGAGTGCATACGCCTGCGCCAACCGGTCCCAGCGCTGGTCGCGGTCCATCGCGTAATACCGCCCGACAATCGACGCGATCCGCGCGCCGGCGTGGCGGGCACAGACGTCGCGGATGAATGCGAGTGACGCGGCGGCACTCTTCGGCGGCGTGTCGCGGCCGTCGAGAAATGCATGCACGTTAATCGCGGGCGCTCCCGCGACAGCGGCGAGCTCAATCATCGCAGCCACCTGGCGCTCGTGGCTGTGCACGCCGCCGGGTGAAACAAGCCCCAGAATATGCAGGGATGATCCGTCGCGCCGGGTGGCGGCTACGGCATCAAGCAACACCGGGTTGGACGCAAACTCGCCGGTCTCTATCGCGAGATCGATGCGCGTGTAGTCCTGATAGACGACGCGCCCCGCGCCGATATTGAGATGTCCGACTTCGGAGTTGCCCATTTGCCCACGGGGCAAGCCGACGTGGCGCTCCGACGCATCGATCGTTGTATGTGGGCAGGTCGCGAGCAACCGGTCCCAGTTTGGCGTGTCGGCATTCGAGATCGCATTGTCCGGAGCATCTTCGCGTGCGCCGAAACCATCGAGAATCAGCAGCAAGAGCGGTCTTCCCGCAGATTTTGCTGCGGACGTCGCGGTGGGCGCTGCGGCGGGTCGGGTTGATGCGATCGTCACGGGATCAATCGGCGTTGCGCGATGCAATCACGGTAGGAACGATGGCGTAAGCAGATGCTTCGATACGGTATCATTTTAGCTTTTGCGCGCACGTCATGCCGTTCATCGAGAAAAACTGGCTCCTCATTTTTGTGATGTTCGTTTCGGGGGCTATGTTGCTGTGGCCGCTCGTGCAGCGGCGAATCTCGCCTATGAAAGAGGCCGGCACGCTCGACGTGACGCAGCTCATCAATCGGCAGAACGCTGTCGTTGTCGACGTGCGCGAGCCCGCGGAGTATGAGGGCGGCCGAATTCCGAACGCCGTGCACATTCCGCTGTCTCAGTTGGGCGCCCGCGGTTCGGAGCTCGGCAAAGTGACGACCCGACCAATCGTCGCTTACTGTAGCCGCGGGCAGCGCAGCCGGATGGCGGGCAGTGCGCTCGCCAAGTTGGGATTCACCGACGTCTACCATTTAAGCGGCGGGCTCCGCGCCTGGAAAGACGCCGGATTGCCGTTGGAGAAGACGTAGCATTGGTCGCGAAGGGAAGATGAGGCGATGGCGGTCATCACGATGTACGCGACAGGGGTATGCCCATACTGCATTCAGGCAGAGCGGCTGCTCACTGCCAAGGGCGTGACAGGCATCGCGAAGGTCCGGGTGGACCTCGATCCGTTGCGTCGCGATGAAATGATGCAAAGAACGCGCCGGCGCACCGTGCCGCAGATCTACATCGACGATTATCACGTCGGTGGCTATGACGATCTCGTCGCTCTCGATCGCGCGGGCAAGCTCGATCCGCTGCTAGCAGCGTAGAGAGGTTGTAGACTGTTTGCTTAACCATTCCCGAGGATGCTAAAGAGCATGGCCTTAGAGAACGCTGGAGCAGCGCAAGTCGACGGCAGCGGACCGCAGACCGCGCAATTGTCGATCGAGCGCATTTATGTCAAGGATCTCTCCCTTGAGAATCCCGGAGCGCCGCAGTCGTTCCAGATGACGGAGACGCCGCAGATCGAAATCGGCTTGCGGACCCGCGCCGAGCAGGTTGCAACCGATGTCTACGAATGTGTCCTGACCTTGACCGTGACGGCGACCGCCGCACAGAAAACGGTCTTTTTGGTCGAAGCGTCGCAGGCCGGTGTCTTCGCGATTAAGGGAGTGCCGCCGGAGCAGTTGCAGCAAGTGCTGGCGATCCATTGTCCGACCGTGTTGTTCCCATACGCGCGGGAGACGGTTGCCAACGCGACGACGCGCGCGGGCTTTCCGCCGGTGCATCTCGCGCCGATCAACTTCGAGATGTTGTACCAGCAGCAACTCGTGCAGCAGATACCGCAACCCGCATCAGCCGTGGCGAACTAGGGCCCTAACCGCAATGCGCGCGTCGCGACTCTCCGTTTGGACGCTTCTGGCCGCAACAGCGTACGTCGCAAGCGCCGCGGCACTCGCAGCCGACTACAAGACCACTGCCGACGCGCCGACGTTGCTCTACGATGGGCCATCGGCAAAGGCGAAACCCCTTTTCGTCTATGGCCGCGACGTGCCGATGGAGGTGTTGGTCGCGGTCGAAGGGTGGACGAAAGTCCGCGACATGGGCGGCACGATCGGTTGGATCGCGCACAAGAGTCTCTCTGACCGGCGGATGCTCGTCGTGCGCGTACCGACTGCCGAGATTCGCGCGAGTCCCGATGATGCTGCCCCAATCGTCTTTCGCGCCGAGCGCGACGTACTACTCGAGCTTGCGGAAAGCGCGAGCTCCACCGCGGCGACCGCGGTCCCGGGGTGGGTCAAGGTCCGTCACCGGGATGGGCAAAGCGGCTTTGCGCGCGTGCCGCAAGTGTTCGGATTTTAAGAGCGTTTAAGACGAGCTCTTTCGTCATTTCCCTGCGTTCGCGAACGCGCCCGTGACGACGGTTGCAGTCCTCGGTGCAGGCGCGTGGGGAACCGCGTTGGCCGTCCACCTCGCGCGGCGCAGCGCGGTCAAGCCGCAGGTCCGGCTGTGGACGCGTGATCCGGGGCAGATGGCTCACCTCGCTGCGACGCGCGTTAATGAGCGTTACCTGCCCGGTGTTGCCATGCCCGAAGCGGTGGTGATGACTGCCGAGCTCGAAGCGCTCGTGGATGCGGAGTTGCTGTTCGTCGCCACTCCCGTGGCAGCGTTGCAGGAGGTTATCGACGCTCTGCGTGCCGCGGGGATCAAGGCGCCGCTGGTCACGCTGTGCAAAGGCTTTGTCGCATCAGCGGATTTACCCACTGGCGTGGGGCTCGCGCATCAGCTCCTCGTCCAGCATTGGCCTCCCCCCATCGCAGTCGCGTCGGGACCTAGCTTTGCGGAAGAAGTTGCACGCGGCATGCCTACCGCGTTGAGCGTCGCGTCGATCGATTCAACGTTGAGTGCCCGGGTTGCGTCGGTGCTGCGCGGGGGTGCCCTGCGTGCTTACGAAAGCGACGACGTCGCTGGAGTGGAAGTGGGCGGTGCGACCAAGAATATTCTTGCGATCGCCGCGGGGGCGAGCGATGGCTTGGGCTTCGGTCACAATGCACGCGCGGCGCTGATCACGCGCGGACTCGCGGAGACGGGGCGCTTATCCGGCGCACTCGGAGGTCGCCGCGAAACGCTGATGGGACTATCGGGATTGGGCGATCTCGTGTTGACGTGCACCGGTGATCTCTCGCGCAATCGACGCGTCGGGCTTGGGTTGGCCAAAGGTCTGCAGTTGGCCGATATATTGGCCGAGATCGGCCATGTCGCCGAAGGCGTTGCTTCGGCGCGCGCGGCGCGAACGCTTGCGCAGCACTTCGGCGTTGATACGCCGATTTGCGAAGCTGTCCATCGCGTGTTGCACGAAAAGCTTCCGGTGCGGCGCGCTGTCGAGGCGCTCCTCAACCGGGAGCCGCGGCCGGAGCTCGTTTGACGTAGAAACGCTCGTTAGGAATTGCCGATGCGACCGACCAAATCCGGCAGCGAAAGAAACACGACGAGGACCGCGCGCGAGCCAGGAGCCGCGCTCTCGTATCAGTCCGGGTTCGGAAACGAGTTCGCGACCGAAGCGTTGCCAGGCGCGTTACCTGTTGGGCAAAACTCGCCGCAGCGCGTTCCCTATGGCCTCTACGCGGAGCAAATGTCCGGAACGGCGTTCACCGCGCCGCGCGGCGCCAATCGGCGTTCCTGGCTGTATCGAATTCGCCCGGCTGCGCTGCATCGACCGTTTCGGCAGATTGGCAACGGCCGGATTGAAAGTCGATTCGACGAGGGCGCAACGCCACCCAATCAACTGCGCTGGGATCCTCCGCCCATTCCGACATCTCCGACTGATTTCTTGGACGGGTGGATCACGATGGCGGGTAACGGCGACCCCGCGGCGATGTCCGGATGCGGCATTCACATGTACGCCGCCAACAAATCGATGGAGGATCGGTTCTTCTACAACGCCGACGGCGAGCTTTTGATCGTCCCGCAGCACGGGCGCCTTCACCTGGCCACAGAATTTGGAGTGCTCGAGGTCGCGCCGTGCGAGATCGCCGTGATTCCGCGCGGCGTGCGGTTTCGCGTATCGCTCTCCGAAGAAACGGCGCGGGGCTACGTGTGCGAGAACTATGGCGCGTTGTTGCGTTTGCCGGATTTAGGGCCGATCGGCTCCAATGGCCTTGCGAATCCGCGCGATTTTCAGACGCCCCACGCCTGGTTCGAAGATCGGGAAGGCGCATTCGAATTGATCGCGAAGTTTCAAGGCAACCTCTGGTCAGCCGAGATTGGGCACTCTCCTCTCGACGTCGTCGCTTGGCATGGCAACTACGCTCCCTACAAGTACGACCTTACGCGTTTCAATGCAATCGGCTCGGTCACTTTCGATCATCCGGATCCGTCGATCTTCCTGGTGCTGCAGTCGCAGAGTGATACGCCGGGTGTCGATGCGCTCGACTTCGTCGTCTTTCCGCCGCGCATCCTCGCCATGGAGCATACCTTCCGGCCGCCTTGGTTTCACCGCAATGTGGCGAGCGAGTTCATGGGCTTGATCCACGGCGTGTACGACGCCAAAGCCGAGGGCTTTCTGCCGGGCGGCGCCAGCCTGCATAACTGTATGAGCGGACATGGACCGGACGCTGAGACCTTTGCGCGCGCAAGCGACGCGGACCTATCGGTGCCGACGCGCATCGCGGACACGATGGCGTTCATGTTCGAGACTCGAGTGGTGATCCGGCCAACACGCGCAGCGCTCGAGTTGGCGCAACTGCAGAGCGAATATTTTCGCTGTTGGCAAGGCCTGCGCAAGCATTTCACCGGAGCGGCGTAACTCGTCTTTGCCGGACCCCGCTTGGGCGCGCTTGAGCTCGCATACGACAGCCTTTGGCTGGGGGGCAGAGAATCGAGCCGCTGGCGCGGGCGAGCGCTTTGGCGATCAACAGAATTCAATAGCAAGACTCGGAGTGCGCGGTCTCACCCGGCGCTTAAAGTCACGTCCCGGATCGTAAAAGTCAAAAGGACGCAAAGTGAACATGAGCACAAAGAATGAATTGCTCTTCGCAACCACGGTGGGCGATCCACGCTGGGCGGCGGTGGTGGCGCGCGACCGGCAAGCGGATGGCACATTTTTCTACTCGGTCAAGACAACCGGTGTCTACTGCCGGCCGTCCTGCGCGGCGCGTGTCGCAAGGCCAGAGAACGTGGCTTTCCACAACACGATGGCGGACGCTGAGCGTGTGGGGTTTCGCCCGTGCAAGCGGTGCAAACCGGGGGAGCCCGCGATGGCCGAACGGCATGCGGCCACGGTAGCCGACCTGTGCCAGTTCATCGAGAACGCCGAGTTACCACCCTCACTCGCCGAGCTCGCAACTCGAGCAAGACTGAGCGCGTATCACCTGCATCGCGTCTTCAAGGACATTACCGGCGTCACGCCGAAGGCTTACGCCGCAGCGCACCGGGCCAAGAGAGTACGACAAGAGCTCGATCGCAGCGCCACGGTGACCGAAGCCATCTACGGCGCCGGCTATGGTTCCAACGGCCGCTTCTATGAAGAGTCCGATCACGTACTGGGAATGACACCGACTGCATATCGCGCAGGCGGCGCCAATACGGAGATACGCTTCGCCGTCGGCGAGTGCTCTCTGGGATCGATCCTGGTCGCGCGCAGCGACCGGGGCGTGTGCGCCATTATGTTGGGTGACGATCCAGACGAGTTGGCGCGCGAGCTCCAGGAGCGCTTTCCGCAAGCCGATTTGATCGGCGGCGACGCCGCGTTCGAGCAGTTGGTGGCCAAGGTGGTGGGCTTCGTGGAGGCGCCGAGGCTCGGACTCGATTTACCGCTGGATGTGCGCGGCACCGCGTTCCGGCAGCGGGTCTGGCAGGCATTGCGCGAGATCCCGGCCGGTGAGACGGCGAGCTACGCTGATATCGCCCGGCGCATCGGTTCGCCGAAGGCGGTGAGAGCCGTGGCGCAAGCCTGCGGCGCCAACCCTTTGGCCGTAGCGATTCCTTGCCACCGCGTTGTACGTAATGACGGCAAGCTATCGGGTTATCGGTGGGGCGTTGCGCGCAAACGCGCGTTGCTGCAACGAGAAGGCGCCCGGATCGTTAGCAGCCTCGCCCATGAACCGAAGCAGCAGAGGATGCTGCTGTGAATGCGCGTGACCACAGTGCGGTTTCCATCGCTTCGGCAAAGGATGTGGTGCGGCGCGTTGAGTCGATTGCCTGGGAAAGCGTTGCACGCGAGCTCGATGCCGAGGGAAGTGCAACGATCCAAAGCGTGCTCACGGCAGCCGAGTGCGGTTCTCTCGCGATGCTCTACCCGATCGACGAGATGTTCAGAAGCCGGGTCGTGATGGCGCGACACGGTTTCGGGCGCGGCGAGTACAAGTACTGGAGCTACCCACTGCCGGAGATCGTTGCCGCACTCCGCACGTCCCTCTACCCGCGCTTGGCGCCGATTGCCAATCGCTGGAATGCGGCAATGGGCATCGCCGTCCGGTATCCGGAGCAGCACGCTGAGTTCATCGCGCGATGTCATGCGGCCGGGCAGCGCAAGCCGACACCCTTGCTGCTGCAATATGGCGCGGGCGATTACAACTGCCTACATCAGGATCTCTACGGCGAGCACGTCTTTCCGCTGCAGCTCACGATCTTGTTGTCTTCGCCGGAGCGGGACTTCACCGGTGGCGAATTCGTGCTCACCGAGCAGCGGCCGCGCATGCAATCGCGGCCTCTGGTTGTGCCGTTGCAACAGGGCGACGCTGTGCTGTTTGCCGTCCACCACCGGCCAGTCCAAGGCGCACGCGGTATCTATCGGGTCAATCTCCGGCATGGTGTGAGCCGCGTGCGCTCGGGGCATCGGCATACGGCCGGCGTGATCTTTCACGACGCAGCCTAAACACTCGGTTATTGGGCGAACCCCAGCTGTCGCCACGCTTCGTAGACGGTCACGGCGACGGCGTTGGACAAGTTGAGGCTACGCATTCCGGAGCGCATCGGAATCGCCAGGCGCGCCTCGGTCGCGAATCCGTCGAGGATGGCCTCTGGCAACCCGGCGGTTTCGCAGCCGAACACGAAAACGTCTCCCTGCTCGAATCGCGTTTCATAGACGGAGCGCGAACCTTTCGTCGTCAGCGCAAAGAAACGCCGCGGGGGCTGCCGGTTGAGCGCCGCTCGGCATGTGGACCAATCGCGATGTACGGCGACTTGCGCGTACTCGTGATAGTCGAGCCCGGCACGCTTCAGATCCCGGTCGTCCATGCGAAACCCGAGCGGCTCCACGAGATGCAACTCCGTTGCCGTGTGTGCGGTCAGGCGAATGACGTTGCCGGTGTTTGGCGGAATTTGCGGATGGACGAGGACGACGGCGAACATCGCGTAGGGGCTTAACCGACCAGTTATTCAGCTTCGTTTCACGACCGGCGGCAGTGTACGCGCGACCACCCAGGCTTCGACGGCGACGGCGCCCGCGCGCCGCGCCGCGCTTGCCGCTGCGGTGAGGGTCGCGCCGGTCGTCATCACGTCGTCGACAACGGCAACGCGCTTTCCGACAAGCGCGGGGCTGCCCACAAAGGCCCCAGCAACGTTTTTCGCGCGAAGCTGCCAGGGCAGGCTCGCCTGCGCTGGCGTGTCGCGATTGCGCGCGATCCCATTGATGACCGGTCTCCGTATGATTCGGGCCAGGTGGCGCGCGATCTCCCGCGCCTGGTTGAAGCCACGCTGCCGTTGCCGCGAATTTGCAAGTGGTAAAGCCAAGAGAGCGTCAGGGCACTCGGCAATCCGGTCAGCCAATGCGCCAGCAAAGAATTCGGCATACGCCAAGCGCGCTCCGTATTTCAGCGCGTGGACTAACCGGTCGACTGGATGAGCATAGACGAATGCTGCTCTTGTTGCGTCGAATGGTGGGGGCCTGCGCAGGCACGCTCCGCAGACCGCGCTCCTCGGCGTAGGTAATGCGCACACTGGGCACGCTTCGTCGATACGAGGCAACGCGACGTCGCACTCTGCGCACACGAGCCTGCTTCCGCACGCCGCCGCGCAGAGCGCGCAATGCTGGGGTAGCGCGCATTGAACAAGCGTGCGCCATGTTTCGGACTTGTCAAATGCAAACCGCGAAAAATTTGACATCAGAACGGCCCTCACCAACACTTGCGAGGTTGCAAGCGCGAAGCGGCATTGTCGCGGTTCCCATTGTGCTGCGCGTTAAGCCCAAAGAATGAACAAAACGAGCTCCGTTACGTTCCACTCTGCGCGATTGCCGTCACCGCTGCCGGTGCAGCCTCGGTGGACACTGGCCGATGTCGTGGCGCTATTTGCCCTCCCGTTCAACGATCTCATTTTTCGCGCGCACGACGTCCATCGTTCGCATCACGCTGCCAACGCGGTGCAACTTTCCACGCTTGTATCAATCAAGACCGGCGGCTGTCCTGAGGATTGCGCGTATTGCCCGCAAGCGGCGCGTTACCACACTCGTGTTGAGAATGAGGCGATGCTCAGTAAGGAGCAAGTCGTCGCCGCGGCGCGGGCGGCAAAAGATGCGGGTGCGTCGCGCTTCTGCATGGGTGCCGCGTGGCGCGGTCCGAAACAGCGCGACCTCGAAGAAGTGCTTTCGATGGTGCGCGCGGTGAAAGCGCTCGGCCTCGAAACTTGCGCAACCTTGGGCCTCTTGAAGCCCGGCCAGGCCGAGCAATTGCACGCCGCCGGACTCGATTACTACAACCACAATCTCGACACCGGCCCCGAGTTTTACGGGGAGATCGTGGGCACGCGCGAATACCGCGATCGCCTGGATACGCTCGATCGCGTACGCGAAGCCGGTCTCTCCGTGTGCTGCGGCGGCATCGTCGGCATGGGCGAGACGCGGGACGATCGCGCCGGCCTGATCGCGCAGCTCGCCAATCTCGATCCCTATCCCGAGTCGGTGCCGATCAACCACCTCGTTCAGGTTGCAGGAACGCCGCTCCACCAAAAACTTGGCGGTGACGCCGCGCTCGATCCGTTCGAGTTTGTTCGGACGATCGCCGCCGCGCGAATTACCATGCCCAAAGCTGCCCTGCGACTCTCCGCGGGACGCCGCGAATTGGGCGACGCCGTGCAGGCGCTCTGTTTTTTCTCGGGAGCGAACTCGATCTTCTACGGCGACAAGTTGCTCACGACGAGCAATCCGGACGTCGAAGCCGATCGCGCTTTGTTTGCGAAACTGTCGCTCGTTCCACTGTAGCGCGCCCGCGATGTAGCGACATGGCCTCGCAGCTCACGGCGGCGCTTGCGACTGCGCTAGCGGCACGCGATGCGTCTGGGCTGACGCGCGCCAGGCGCGCCCTCGCGAGCGTCCAGGGTGGTCGAGTGCTCGTCGGACAACGGGAGTTGGTCTCGTTCGCCAGCAACGATTACCTCGGTCTGGCAAACGACCCTGCGGTCGTCGCGGCTGCCCGAGATGGGGC
>Ga0136617_10000475_pt1 | contig 33628 bp, 32 predicted proteins | sample AntDrymUQ3222106_2_FD_129672 | JGI IMG/M metagenome (GOLD analysis project Ga0136617, IMG submission 129672) | Polar desert sand microbial communities from Dry Valleys, Antarctica - metaG UQ322 (21.06) | ecosystem: Environmental > Terrestrial > Soil > Desert | place: Antarctica: Dry Valley... | reverse complement strand
TTGCCGCTGGTGACCCGGTAGACGTCGTAGACGCCTTCGACCCCGCGCACAGTGCGCAGGAGGTGGCCCAGATGCTTGGGGTCGGCCATCTCGAAGGTGAACCGCGAGACGGCGACCCGGTCCCGCGTGGTGGTCACCGATGCGGAGAGAATGTTCACCCGCTCGTCCGAGAGCACCCGGGTCACGTCGGACAGCAGTCGGTGCCGGTCGAGGGCCTCGACCTGGATGGCGACGAGGAACATCGAGTCGGCGGTGGGCGCCCACGCGACCTCGACCAGCCGCTCCGGCTGAGACCTCAGGTCGCCGGCGTTCGTACAGTCACCGCGGTGAACTGATACCCCCCCACCGTGGGTGACGAAGCCGAGCACCTCGTCACCGGGCACCGGGGTGCAGCATTTCGCCAGCTTGACGTAGACGTCGGATGCCCCTTTGACGATGACGCCGGCATCACCGGCGGCCGGCGCCCGCCCGGCGAACTCCCGGGTGGGCAGCGCCGTCTCGGAGATGTCCTCGGTCGCGCCCTCGCGGCCACCCATTGCGTTGACCAGGCGCTGCACGACCGTGTGCGCGGAGACCTGATTCTCGCCGACGGCCGCGTACAGAGCCGAGATGTCGGCGTAGGACAACTCCGCGGCAAGGGTCGTCAGCGCCTCGCCGCCGAGCATCCGCTGCAGCGGAAGGCCCTGCTTGCGCATCACCCGGCCGATGGCCTCCTTGCCGGCATCGACGGCATCCTCGCGGCGCTCCTTGGCGAACCATTGCCGGATCTTGGTCCGGGCTCGCGGGGTCTTGACGAACGTCTCCCAGTCACGGGAGGGGCCGGCGGTGTCGGACTTCGAGGTGAGGATCTCGACCACGTCACCGTTGTCGAGCGTCGACTCGAGCGGGACCAGCCGGCCGTTGACCCGCGCTCCGATGCACTGATGGCCCACCTGGGTATGCACGGCATAGGCGAGGTCGACCGGAGTCGCCCCGACCGGCAGCGAGACCACGTCACCCCTGGGCGTGAACACGAAGACCTCTTGGCCGCCGAGGTCGAACCGCAGCGACTCGAGGAAGTCGCTCGGGCTCTCAGCCTCGCGTTGCCAGTCGAGCAGCTGGCGCAGCCACGACATGTCATCGACCTGCCCGGCGGCGTCGGTGACCGGCATGCGCTTTGTCTCTTTGTACTTCCAGTGCGCGGCGATGCCGTACTCAGCGGTGCGGTGCATCGCCCACGACCGGATCTGCATCTCCACGGGCTTGCCCTCGGGCCCGATCACCGTGGTGTGCAGGGATTGGTACATGTTGAACTTGGGCATCGCGATGAAGTCTTTGAACCGGCCGGGCACCGGCTGCCAGTTGGCGTGGATGACACCCAGCGCGGCATAGCAGTCACGTACCGACTCGACGAGGATCCGGACGCCGACCAGGTCGTAGATGTCGGTGAGGTCTCGCCCGCGCACGATCATCTTCTGGTAGATCGAGTAGTACTGCTTCGGCCGGCCGCTCACTGACGCCTTGATCTTGGCCGCATTGAGGTCGGCCTGGACCTTCTCCGTCACCTCGACCAGCGCGACCTCACGCGACGGCGCCCGCTCGGTCACCAGACGCACGATCTCCTCGTAGCGCTTGGGATACAGCGTCGAGAACGCGAGGTCCTCCAGCTCCCACTTGACGGTGTTCATACCGAGCCGGTGCGCCAGCGGGGCCAGCACTTCGAGCGTTTCGCGAGACTTGCGCTCCTGCTTCTCCCGGGGCAGGAAGCGCAGCGTCCGCATGTTGTGTAGCCGGTCGCAGAGCTTGATGACAAGCACGCGGGGATCACGGGCCATCGCGACCACCATCTTGCGAATCGTCTCGGCCTCGGCAGCCGCCCCGAACTTCACCTTGTCGAGCTTGGTCACTCCGTCGACGAGCCGGGCCACCTCGGCGCCGAAGTCGACCTCGAGCTGCTCGATGGTGTAGCCGGTGTCCTCGACAGTGTCATGCAGCAGCGCCGCGATGATCGTCGTCGTGTCCATGCCCAGCTCAGCCAGGATGGTCGCGACGGCGAGCGGATGGGTGATGTAGGGATCGCCGCTCTTGCGCAGCTGGCCCCGGTGGAAATGCTCGGCGGTCTCGTAGCCCCGTTGCAGTGTCTTGAGGTCGGCCTTGGGGTGCGCGACCCGGTGCGCCCCGATGAGCGGCTCGAGGACCGCACCGGCGACCGGACGGGATGGGTAGCTCAATCGGCGGGCCAGCCGAGCGCGGACCCGTCGCCCGGAGGGGGCGCCGGTGCTCTCGTCGACCTCGACGATCTCGGAGAGACCCTCAGGAATGGCCGGCTCAAGAATCGACAGCTCGATGGGTGGCAGCGGGATGGTCGAGGCCAGATCGTCGTCCGAGGGTGACTGATCAACTTCGCCGACGCCGGCTGCAGCGCTGTTGCTCGCGCGCGTCGCCGCCTGGTCTTCAGGAGCCGAACCGTCGTCCTCTCGTGCACCGGGCAGCGTGACGCCCGGTGCGGGACTCGACCACTCAGGTGCCACGGGTCACTCCCTGCCGTCTGACGCCGGCCGGACAGTACGTGATTACATCGTACCGGCGATCACGCTCTCACCAGCGCTTTGACTCCCATCGGGGCCAACCGGTCGCGTCCGCCGAGGAAACTCAACTCGAGCACGACCGCGACTCCGGCCACGGTCGCACCGGCCCGCTCGACCAGCGCCAGAGTCGCCTCGATCGTGCCGCCGGTCGCCAGGACGTCATCGACGACGAGCACCCGGGAACCCTGCGGGAAGGCGTCGGCATGAATCTCCAGCGTCGCCTCGCCGTACTCCAGGGCATAGCTCTGCGACAAGGCGGTACGAGGTAGTTTGCCGGCCTTGCGCACCGGGACCACCCCCACGCCTGCCGCGTAGGAGATGCCACCGGCGAGCACGAAACCGCGCGCCTCGATGCCGGCAACGAGGTCGAAACTGCCAGCATCCTGGCCTCCGACAAACCAGTCGACGACCCGCCGCAGCGCCGGTCCGTCGGCGAACACCGGGGTCAGGTCCTTGAACATGACGCCCGGGAGGGGGAAGTCGGGTACGTCACGGATGAGGCGCTCAGCCACAGCGCCCACCGCATCAACCGAGTTGCCGACCTGGTCGCTGCCGGAGGTCACCGCCGTTTGCGCTTGCTGCCGCTCGGCCGGCCGCCCTTCTTGCGAGCCTGTTGACCGCCGGGCCGGCCCGAAGGCCGGCTGGCCGGCCGCTTGGCAGCAGCGGCCGGGACCTTGACGAGGCTGGTCGGCTCCTCGTCGTCGTCGTCCGGCTGCCGATCGAGAACCTTAGTGGTCACCGGCGCGCTCGAGGTCTTGGGTCCGGTGGCCGTGGCGGCCGGCTGACCGGCCCGCTGCTTCGGCGGAGTCGTGCCGCCTGCCCGCTTGGCCAGCACCCGCTTGCGCAGGGCGGCGACTGCCGGCTCGCGCTCTCTGAGATCGGCGAGGATGGGCGTGGCGAGAAACAGCGAAGAGTACGCACCGGATGCCAGCCCGACGAACAGCACGAGTGCCAGGTCCTTCAGCGTGCCGACGCCGAGCAGGCCGGCGCCGACGAAGAGCAGGCCGGCCACCGGCAGCAACGCCACCAGCGACGTGTTGATCGACCGCATGAAGGTCTGGTTGACGGCAAGGTTGGCCGCCTCCGAATAGGTCATCCGCGATCCGCCGAGCAGACCCTTGGTGTTCTCGGCAACCTTGTCGAACACCACCACGGTGTCGTACAGGGAGAAACCGAGAATGGTCAGGAATCCGACGATCGTTGACGGCGTGACCTCGAACCCGACGATGGAGTAGATGCCGGCCGCGAGCAGGACATCGTGGAAAAGCGCCACGATCGCCGCGATCGCCATCTTGGGTTCGAACCGGAAACCGATATAGACACAGACCAGCACCAGGAAGGCGAGCAACCCGGTCAGCGCCTTGCGAGTGACGTCGCCGCCCCACGCCGAGCTGATGGCATCGTCACTGATCCGGCTCGGGTCGAGGCCGACCTCCTTGGCGATCGCCTCCTTGACGTCCCTGGCCTTCTCGACGCTGATCTCCGCGGTGCGTACCTGGATCTGGCGGGTCGAGCCGCTGCCGACCTGCTGAATCTGCGCCACTTCGGCGCCGGTAGAGCCAACCGCTTCTTCGACCGACGACACTGTCGCCTTCGATGACGCGGGTACGAGGAACTGGTTGCCACCGGCGAACTCGATACCGAAGTTGAAGCCGCGCCAGACGATCGAGACGATGCAGATGACCAGGAGCACCGCTGAAATGAGGTACCACCGCTTGCGGGTGCCGACCAAGTCGAAGTTGGTCTCACCCCGGTACAGGCGACCGGCGAGGCTCACGTCAGGACTCCTTCACGATTGCCGGGCGGGTGACGCCACCGGCAAGTGCCGGCTCTCGGTGTCTCACGTTGCCCAGGCCGGTGATCCGGGGCGAGTCGAACCCCGGCAATCGGGACAGCAACGACACCAGCGGATGGGTGAAGAGGAAGACGATCAGCAGGTCGAGCAGGGTCGACAGGCCCAGCGTGAAGGCGAAGCCCTTCACCGCACCCACGGTGAAGATGTACAGCGCCGCCGCGGCGAGGAACGCCACCGCGTTCGCGGACAAGATCGTCCGGCGGGCGCGTACCCAGGACCGGGGCACCGCTGAACGGACGCTGCGCCCGTCCTTGACCTCGTCTTTGAGACGTTCGAAGAACACGATGAAGGAGTCGGCGGTAATGCCGACCGCGACGATGAAACCAGCGATGCCCGCCAGGGTCAGCGTGAACCCGATCTGGCGACCGAGGAGGACCAGGCAGGCGTAGGTCACAATCCCGGAAAGCACCAGGCTGGTGATGGTGACGAAGCCGAGCGCGCGGTAATAGAGCAGCGAGTAGATGATGACGAGGGTCAGCCCGATGCCACCTGCCAGGAGGGCCGCCTTGAGCTGCTCGGTGCCCAGCGTGGGTGAGACCGACTGGGCCGTGGTGGCCGTCATGGTCAGCGGCAGGGCGCCGTACTTGAGCTGGTTGGCCAGCAGTTCGGCTTCGGTACGGGTGAAGTCGCCGGTGATCTCGGCGTTGCCGGTGATAATGCCCTGGATCTGTGGTGCCGAGACGACCTCTCCGTCGAGGACGATGGCGACCTGATCGGTGGGTGGTGTCTTGCCGAATGCGTCGCGGGTCAGGGCGGTCCACTTGGACTGACCCTTGCCCTTGAAGTCCAAGATCACCTTCCACTGACCGGGGGTCTCCGGGTTGGTCTCGAAGGAGGCGCCGCCGATGTCGGTGCCCTGCACCTTGGCCACATCGAGCAGATACTTCGCCGCGCCGTCGGTGTCGCAGGCCACCTGCTTCTTCGTCACGTCATCGGTGGAGCCATCGGGCCGTTGGCTTAGCAGGTCACAGGTGACCTGAGGGTTCTGGTAGAGCGCCTCGGCGGGCTGCTTGGCCAGCAACTTGCCGATCTCGGAACCCGTGCCGGGCAAGTTGGCCGATGCGGAGGCGGTGGGCGAGGGTGATGCGCTTGCCTGGCCGCTGGCCCCGGGCGTCGGTGTCGGTGTCGGCGCCACCAAGGCCGAGGTGATCGGGCGACCAGCGGCACTCGGTGGTGCGGCCGGGGCGCCGCTCGGAGCAGCCGGCGGCGCGGGGTTGGCGGGGGGTTGGGCCGCCGTGCCGGCTCCTTGCTGGATCACCTGACGGAAGCGCAGTTGGGCCGTGCCACCGATGTCTCTGAGGTCGTTGGACGACCCGGGGGCGGACACCACGATCTGAGCATTGCCCTGCGTCACGACCTCGGCCTCCGCGACGCCACGGCCGTTGACGCGGTTCTGGATGATGCGCTTGGCCTGATTGAGCTGATCGGCGCTCGGCGCCTTGCCGTTCTCGGTCACCGCTTGAAGAGTCACCGTGTTGCCGCCCTGTAGGTCCAGGCCGAGCTTGGGTGTCCGCGTGTCGCCGGTGAAAAACACCAGTGCATAGAGCACCGCGATGATCGCGAGCAGGGCCAGCAAGTACCGGCCGGCACGCAGCTGTCCCGAGGGTGCTGCCACGAGGTTGTCTCTCCTATGTCGTCGTGCGTCGGCTCCAGTATCGCCGACCGCTCTTACCGCTTTGGCCGGGAGGCATCTCGCGGTGTGTCACCGTCATCCTCGGCGGCTTCGTCGATCTCGTCCTCGATCTCGTCCTCGATCTCGTTGCCGGTCTCGTCGTCGGTCTCGTCAACCACCTCGTCGACCGGCGTGATGATCTTCGCGACCGCGGCCCGGACGTAGCGGTTGTGCACGCCGGGCGCCGTCTCCAAGGTAACCGTCTCGTCGTCGAATTCGACAACCGTGGCGTACAGACCGGCCGTGGTCATCACCTCGGCGCCCTCGGTGAGACTGGACTGGGTCTTTTGCAACTGCTTCATGCGCTTGCGCTGCGGCCGCACCAGGATCAGGTACGAGAAGGCGAGCACGCCGAGCAGCAGCAGAAACGCCGTGGCGCCGCCGCCGCCTCCGCCGCCGGAGTCTGCTGCGAGAAGAATGGGCGAAGAATCCTGTTGGATGGCGGTTCCCAAAGTCACAGTGTGGTGTCCGGCCTTTCCGGCGGCGGTCGGCTGCAGGGAGCAACGAGCAGGCCCGCGACGCGGTTCCGCTCAGATCTCGTCGAAGAGTACCGGGGCGTCCGCCGCGCGAGGCGGCACCGGTAGCCCGAGGTGGCGCCAGGCAGCCGGAGTCGCCACCCGGCCGCGGGGGGTCCGGGCGAGCAGACCGGCCCGGACCAGGTAGGGCTCGGCGACCTCCTCGACGGTCTCTGCCTCCTCACCGACGGCGACCGCGAGCGTGGACACCCCGACCGGCCCGCCGCCGAACCGCGACACCAGCGCGCCGAGCACGGCCTTGTCGAGCCGGTCCAGCCCGAGATCGTCGACGTCGTAGACGCGAAGGGCGGCCTGAGCCACCGGCCGGTCGACCACTCCGTCGGCCCGGACCTCGGCAAAGTCGCGCACCCGACGCAGGAGCCGGTTGGCGATCCGCGGTGTGCCGCGGGAACGGCCGGCGATCTCTTCGGCGCCATCGGGTCGCAGCGGCACTGCGAGAATGCCCGCACTTCGATGCAGCACCCGCTCCAGATCCGCCGCCTGGTAGAAGTCCATGTGCCCCACGAAGCCGAACCGGTCTCGCAGCGGACCGGTGAGCAGCCCCGATCGGGTGGTCGCCCCCACGAGGGTGAACGGCTCGACATCGAGCGGGATCGCCGTCGCGCCCGGGCCCTTGCCGACGATGACGTCGACCCGGAAGTCCTCCATGGCGACGTAGAGGAGCTCCTCGGCGGGGCGGGCGATGCGGTGGATCTCGTCGATGAAGAGCACGTCACCGGCGGCCAGGTTGGTGAGGATGGCGGCGAGGTCCCCGGCCCGCTCGATGGCCGGACCGCTCGTCACCCGGATGTTGGCCGCGAGCTCGGCCGCGATGATCATCGCCAGGCTGGTCTTGCCCAGCCCCGGTGGTCCGGAAAGCAGCACGTGGTCGGGTGGCTTGCCCCGGCGCAGCGCGCTGTGCAGGACCAGCTCCAGCTGCTCGCGTACCTTGGGCTGCCCGACGAACTCGGCCAGGGTACGGGGGCGCAGGGTCGCCTCGACCTCTCGCTCGGCCGGCTCGGCGAGGGGAGATACCACCGCCTCGGGCTCGCCTGTCATCGGCGGCCCAGTGCGCGGATCGCTGCCTTGAGCAGGGCGGCCACGTCGGCTCCGGCCTCGGCGTCGGCGGTCACGGCCACGACGCCCTCCTCGGCCTCTCGGGTGGACCAGCCGAGGCCGACCAGGGCGTGCCGGACCTGGTCGCGCCAGGACGCGTCGCCATTCGGGCTCGTCGGCGCGAAGGGCTCCCCCGTATCGATCGATCCGATGCGGTCACGTAGCTCGAGGACGAGTCGCTCGGCGCCCTTCTTGCCGATGCCCGGCACGCGGGTGAGGGTGGACAGATCCTCGGTCGCGACGGCCCGGCGTACCTCGGTCGGTTTGAGCACGGCAAGTGTGGCCTGGGCCAGCCGCGGCCCGACGCCGGACGCGGTCTGCAGCAACTCGAACAACGACCGCTCGTCGTCATCAGCAAACCCGTACAGGGTCAGCGAGTCCTCTCGTACGACCAGGCTGGTGGCCAGCCGGGCCGTCTCCCCCGTACGCAGGCGGGCGAGAGTCCCCGGCGAGCACTGCACCAGAATGCCGATGCCGCCGACCTCGATGACCGCTGCGTCGGGAGCGAGAGCGGCCACCCGACCGGACAAGCTGGCGATCATGGGTGCGGCACCCCGCTGCCGGTCGAGGCCGCCGCCACCGCAGCGGCCCGGCGAAGCTGCCCGGGGCCACGCCAGAGCTGGCAGATGGCCAGGGCGAGCGCGTCGGCCGCGTCGGCCGGCCGGGGGGCAGTGGTCAGCCCCAGCAGACGCGTCACCATGACCGTCACCTGCCCCTTGTCGGCGCGGCCCGATCCGGTCACCGCCGCCTTGACCTCGCTAGGGGTGTGCAGTGCGACGGGCACGCCGGCGCGGGCGGCGGCGGTGATCGCGACCGCACCGGCCTGAGCCGTCCCCATGACCGTGCGGACGTTGTGCTGGCTGAAGACCCGTTCGACCGCCACGACATCCGGGCGGTGCGTCGTGATCGCATGCGCGAACGCGTCGGCGAGAAACAGCAGCCGGACTCCGATGTCAGCCTCGGCGGGGGTCCGCAGCACCTCGAAGTGGATCAGCGAGACGGGCCCGCCGGCTCGGCCATCGACGACGCCGACGCCGCACCTGGTCAGCCCCGGGTCGACCCCAAGCACTCGCAACGCCGCACCTCCGAACTGATCGTGCACGCCTGCCCCGAACACCTGTTCGACAGGCTATCCGCTGCCCGCCGACCGGCAGTCAAACGACACGCCAACCGCCACGAACCGCGCCTGAGCTAGCGCTCGGCCCTGCGTGGGGTGGTGTCTCGAAGGATCTCCAGGTCCACCTCATCGCCCGGCCCCGCGCCCGCAGCGCGCTGCACCTGCTTGCGAAAAGCGATGCCGGTGAAGTCGCCCATCCGGAACGACGTCGTACGGAACGCCGTACCGTTGATCGTGCCGAACAGTGGGATACGCACCCCGCCCCCCAACTCCGCCCGCTGCTCGTAGGTCAGGGGTACCTGCCCTTGCGGCCCGAGGCGGACCCGCAGGCGCATGATCAGACCTCGACCGCTTCGAGCACGCGGTCGGGGATGTCGAAGTTGGCCCAGACGTTCTGCACATCATCACAGTCGTCGAGTGCATCGACCAGGCGGAGCACCCGACGGGCGCTGTCCTCTTCGAGCGACACGGTGACCGACGGCAACCAGGAGACGTCCGCCGACTCGACACTCATTCCGGCGGCCGTGACAGCGTCGCGCACAGCGGCCAGGTCGGCGGGCTCGCTGACGATCTCGAAGAACTCGCCGAGGTCTTCCACCTCGTCGGCTCCGGCATCGAGGACCGCCATGAGGACATCGTCCTCGCTCAGACCAGCCGACTTCACGACGAGGACGACCGCCTTGCGCGTGAACAGATAGGCCACCGAGCCGGGATCGGCCATGTTGCCACCGTTGCGATTCATGGCCGTGCGCACCTCGGAGGCAGCGCGATTGCGGTTGTCGGTGAGGCACTCGATGAACAGCGCCACACCCGCCGGGCCGTAGCCCTCGTAGGTGATGTTCTCCCAGTCGGCGCCGCCGGCCAGCTCACCCGAGCCGCGCTTGACCGCCCTGTCGATGTTGTCGTTGGGGACGGAGTTGGACTTGGCCTTGGTGATCGCGTCGGCCAGCGTCGGGTTGCCGCTCGGGTCGCCACCACCGGTCCGAGCTGCCACCTCGATGTTCTTGATCAGCTTGGCGAACAGCTTGCCCCGCCGGGCGTCGACGACAGCCTTCTTGTGCTTGGTGGTCGCCCACTTGGAGTGGCCGCTCATGAAAAGTCCCTCACCATCCCGACAAACATCTTGTGCACCCGGGTGTCACCGGTGAGCTCCGGATGGAAGCTCGTCGCGAGCAGCTGGTCCTGCCGCACCGCCACGATCCTACCGGCGGCGGGCCCGGCCTCAACCGACGCGAGAACCTCGACGCTGGCGCCGACGGACTCGACCCACGGCGCCCTGATGAACACCGCGTGCACCACCTCGTCACCGAGGGCAGTGAGATGCAGGTACTCCTCGAAGGACTCGACCTGACGGCCGAAGGCGTTGCGCCGCACCGTCATGTCGATGCCACCCAGGGTGGGCTGGTCGGGCGTGCCATCGACGATCCGGTCGGCGAGCAGGATCATCCCGGCGCACGATCCGTACGCCGGAAGTCCCGCGGCGATCGCCTTGCGCAACGGCTCGAGCAGGTCAAAGGCCACAGCGAGCTTGCCGATCGTTGTCGACTCACCACCCGGGATCACGATGCCGTCGAGCCCGATCAGCTCGTCCGGGCGGCGTACCGGGACGGGGCGGGCACCAGCCTCGCTGAGTGCGAAGACGTGCTCTCGGACATCGCCCTGCAGCGCCAGCACGCCCACGACCGGGGACGCGATGACGGCACTCACCAGCCGCGGCCGGCGTACCGCTGGTCGGCAGGCAGGGACTCCAGATTGATCCCGACCATGGCCTCGCCGAGCCCGCGGGAGACCTTGGCGATGACGTCGGGGTCGTCGTAGAAGGTGGTGGCCTTGACGATGGCCTCCGCGCGCTCCGCGGGAGTGCCGGACTTGAAGATGCCCGAGCCCACGAACACGCCCTCGGCACCGAGTTGCATCATCATCGCCGCGTCGGCAGGCGTCGCGATGCCACCAGCGGTGAACAGCACGACGGGCAGCTTGCCCAGGACGGCGACCTCTTTGACCAGGTCGTACGGCGCCCGCAGCTCCTTGGCCGCCGCGTAGAGCTCGGCGTCCTCCAAGGTGGCCAACCGGCGGATCTCGCCGCGGATCGCCCGCATGTGACGGGTCGCCTCGACCACGTTGCCGGTGCCGGCCTCGCCCTTGGAGCGGATCATCGCCGCGCCCTCGCCGAGCCGCCGCAGCGCCTCGCCGAGGTTGGTAGCGCCGCACACGAAGGGGACGGTGAACACCCACTTGTCGATGTGGTGCGCCTCGTCGGCGGGGGTGAGCACCTCGGACTCGTCGACATAGTCGACTCCGAGGGACTGCAGCACCTGCGCCTCGGCGAAATGCCCGATCCGGGCCTTGGCCATGACCGGGATCGACACCGCCGAGATGATCCCGTCGATCATGTCGGGATCGCTCATCCGCGCCACGCCGCCATCGCGGCGGATGTCTGCCGGGACACGCTCGAGAGCCATCACGGCTACCGCGCCGGCATCCTCGGCGATCTTGGCCTGCTCAGGTGTGACGACGTCCATGATGACGCCGCCCTTGAGCATCTCGGCCATGCCGCGCTTGACCCTGGCAGTGCCCACTTCGAGGGTGGGTTCAGTCTCAGACACGCTCCCCATGGTAGAGCGTCAGCGTGGCAACCTCGTGGGGGCGGCCAGCCCGGTGTCATCGATCTCGAAGTACGCGGGCATGGGACGGCGGCCAGCCAGCCGGAGCAACCGGACGACGGGCTTGAATCGCACGGCGCGGGTGTCACGTACCGCGTCGTTGTAGAACTGCCGGGCCAGCCCGACCCGAGCGGCAGCCATGGAAAGCTCCGCCACCTGCGGTGACTCCCGGTCCAGGCCGAGATGCCGGAGCACACGAGACAGGTCGTTCTCGGCCGGCTCGCGGCCATCCGGGTCCGCCGCACGGGCGAAGCGGGCCACTGCGCGCACCTCCTCGGTCCGGCCGCCGGCCAGCGTGCGGGGCAGCGCCTCGGCAGCGACCGCGCGGCGCACGAGCTGCGCGTCGAGCGCGGCTTCGGCGGCGTCGACCCGGGCATGCAGGCGGTCGAGCCGGCCCGCGGTCCAGGTCACGTACGTGGCGATGGCGACAACCGTCGCGACCACCGCGACGATGACCTCCACGGCGCCGATCGTAGGCGCAGCGGGTCAGGAGCCGTGCGCTGGGCGAGTGAGCATCGAGCGAAGCCAGGCGCGGAGCGAGTTGAGGTCAGCGAGTGAGCATCGAGGCGCGGAGCGAGCTGACGGCTAGGGGCTGGCCTGCTCCGGCCCGATGGGGAGGGTCTCGTCGCTGGCCACGACCGCGCCTGGCACGTGGGCCACCACCGTCTCGTAGACCGCGCACACCTGGGCGGCAACCCGGTGCCAGTCGTAGTCGGCCACGGTTGCCCGGCCGCGCACGGCCAGATCAGCGCGCCGCGCCGGATCGTCGAGCAGGATGGCCAGCGTCTTGGTCAGCGCGGCAGCGTCCCCGGTCGGGAACAGCTCGCCGGCCGAGCCGCCGGCCAGCACCGCTCGGAAGGCGTCGAGGTCGCTGGCCGCAATCGGGGTGCCCGATGCCATCGCTTCGGTAAGGATCATCCCGAAGCTCTCACCGCCCAGGTTCGGTGCGACATACACGTCGACCGAACGCAGCATCCGTGCCTTGTCGGCCTCGGAGACCCGGCCGAGCAGGACCACGCGGCGCCGCAGGGCCGGCGCCACTTCCTGTCGTACCTCTGTCTTGTCACCCGGGCCGGCGACCAGCAACCGCAAGCCGGGCCGCTCAGCGGCGAGTGCCTCGAAGGCGGTAAGCAGCACGGGGAAACCCTTGCGAGCCTCGTCGAAGCGGCCGAGGAAGCCAATGGCGCCGCCCTCCCCCGGCCACCCTGGCAAGGGCTGCGCGGCCGCAAAGCGCGCCACCGCGACACCGTTGGGTATCTCGACCGCGCCCCCGTCGAGGTGCTCGACCTGCACCTTGCGGGCGGCAGAGGAGACGGCGATCCGGCCGTGCACCTTTTCCAGCATCGGCTGGAGCACGCTCTGCGCCGCGTTGAGCCAGCGGGAGCGCGGGTAGGCGGTGTGGAACGTCGCCACGATCGGCCCGTGGGCCGCCATGCACGCCAGCATCGACAGCGACGGGACCATCGGCTCGTGCACATGCAGTACGTCGAATCGCCCCTCGCGGAGCCACTTACGCACCCGCGCCGCCGTCATCGGCCCGAACGCCAACCGGGCCACCGACCCGTTGTACGGCACGGGCACGGTGCGGCCGGGCACGGCCACCACCCATGGCGACAGCCCGCTGCTGTCGTCGGCCGGCGCGAGTACCGAGACGTGATGGCCCATCTCGATCAGCGCCTCGGCCAGATCGCGGACGTGGCCCTGCACCCCGCCCGGGACGTCGAAGGAGTACGGGCACACGATGCCGATCCGCATCGCCCTCACCCGGCCTGGCCAGCACCCTGGCCGGCCGCGTGACCGGCCGCTTGACCGGCACTGTGATCTCCGGCCGGCAGCCCTCGCGGATCGCCGGAGCGGAGATCGTCGAGCCACAGCCGCTGCAGCATGTGCCAGTCCTGCGGATGCTCGGCGATGCCGGCGGCGAAGGCGTCGGCCAGCCGTTGCGTCATGGTGGTCACCTTGGCAGTGGTGCTGCCGGCGACCGGCACCGGGATGGGGTCATGAACCCGGATTCCCCAATCGCGACCGGCATATGACAGCGTCGCCGGCACGAGGGGGGCGCCAGTCCGGATCGCCAGCAGTGCCGGCCCGGCCGGCATCCGCGTGCGGCCCCCAAAGAAGCTGACCTCGATCCCGCGCTTGGACAGGTCACGGTCCCCGAGCAGGCAGACGAGCCGTCCGGATCGGAGCCGCTCAGCAAGGACGTCGAAGGGCGGGCGTTCGCCGCCGGTGAGGGGCAGCACCTCCATGCCGAGCGCTACCCGGTAGGCGACGAAGCGATCGAACAGCGCCGCCGGCTCCAGCCGCTCGGCGACCGTGGTAAAGGGCATCCCGACCAGCACCGCCCACGCCCCGGCGTGATCCCAGTTGCCCGTATGCGGCAGCGCGACGACGACGCCCCGGCCGGCCGCGTGTGCCTCGAACAGCACCTCGGAGTTCACCACACGCGCCCCGGACACGATGCGATCGTGAGACATGACGGGCAGGCGGAAGACCTCGAGCCAGTACCTCGCGTACGACCGCATCCCGGCTCGGACAAGCAGGCGCAACTCGGGCTCGGGAAGTTCCGGGCCGGCCACCCGGCGCAAGTTGCCGGTCAGCCGGCGCACGCCTCGACTGTTGCGGCGCCAGGCCACGTCTGCGCCGAGCTGGAACAGCCCGCGGGCGACCGGCTCGGGCAACCCGCGGACGACCGCCCACCCTGCGGTGTACGCCCACGTGGTCAGGCGCCGGGGGAACCGCGCCTTCACGCCGCCCCGGTCCCAGCAACGGACTGCCGTCGTACCTCGACCAGCCGCTGGACGACAGTGATCGCGGACGCGGCGACGAGCAGCCACAGTGCCACGGCCAGGGCGTACGGCACCCCAAGACCCTCCAGGCCGGTGCCCAGCAACACGATGATCAACCGCTCGGTGCGCTCGGCGAAACCGACGTTGCACGTCATCCCCAGGCCCTCCGCTCTGGCCTTGATATAGGACGTCAGTGTGCCAAGCACCAGACAGAGCAGGCCGGCAACAAGCAAGCCTGCACTGCCGCTGTGCTTGTCCCCCCCAAGCTTGTCCCCCCCGATGCCGGCGAACCACCACACCAGAGCCCCGAACACGGCCGCGTCGGCCACCCGGTCCAGCGTGGAATCGAGGAAGGCACCCCACCGGCTGGCCGTGCCGCGCGCGCGGGCGATCGCTCCGTCGAGCATGTCGAACATGACGAAGAACCAGATGACCAGTGTCCCGACGAAGAACCATCCCTGCGAAAAGAACACGAGCGCCCCGGCAACCGCTCCGGTGGTCCCGATCAGCGTCACGATGTCGGGAGAGATGCCCGTACGGGCCAGCCGGGCGCCGAGTGGATCCACGAGGTGCGAGATCCGCGCCCGCGCGAGCACGTTGAGCATGAGCGTCCATTTCCCGCTGTAGTAGTGGCCCGAGGGTAATGGACACGCCCTTCGGCGCTGGCCGGGCTGGGCCTGAATACCGCACAGGTCTTGTCCAGCACTGCGCGCGGGTGTCGAATGCCAGTTCAGCCTATTGGACCCGGAGGTGTCTCATGGCCAGCGACAAAGGGACGGGGAGGGGCCAGGCGCCCTCCGGCGATGTAGTCGGCGTACCAGCGCCCGACCAGGTACGCAACATCGTGCTGGTCGGGCATTCCGGAGCGGGCAAGACATCTCTGGCCGACGCGCTACTGGCCGCGGCAGGCGTCATTCCGCGCGCCGGCAAGACGACCGATGGCACCACCGTCTGCGACTCTGACCCCGCCGAGCACCGCCAGCAGCGGTCCGTGACGCTGGCCGTGGCCCCACTGGACCATGCGGGCGTCCGGGTCAATCTGCTCGACAGCCCCGGCTATGCCGACTTCGTCGGCGAGTTGCGGGCCGGCCTGCGGGCGGCCGACGCGGCCCTCTTTGTGGTCTCTGCGGTCGACGGGGTCGACGCCGCCACCGTGACGCTGTGGGAGGAATGCGCCAGCGTCGGGCTGCCCCGAGCCGTGGTGGTCACCAAGCTCGACCAGCCCAGAGCCGACTTCGAGGAGTCGGTGGCCCTCTGCCAGCGGGTCTTCGGCGACAACGTACTTCCGGCGTACCTGCCGTTGCATGGCGACGACGAGACGGTCGTCGGCCTGCTCGGGTTGCTGTCGAAGCGGGTGTTCGACTACAGCGGCGGGAAATCGACCCCCGTCGAGCGCGACCCCGACGCCGGGCATCTGCCGCTCATCGAGGAGGCGCGCAACGCGCTCATCGAGGGCATCATCGCCGAGTCCGAGGACGAGACGCTCATGGATCGCTACCTCGGGGGCGAGGACATCGAGCTCAAGGTTCTGGTAGACGACTTGGAGAAGGCGGTGGCTCGGGGCACCTTCTATCCCGTACTCGGAGCCAGCGCGTTCACCGGCGTCGGGCTGGCCGAAGTGCTGGAGATGCTGACCGCCGCCTTCCCCTCGCCGCTCGAGCATCCCCTGCCGCCAGTGAGCACCCCCTCCGGCGAGCCCCACGAGCCGTTGACCTGTGACCCCGAGGGGCCGCTGCTCGCCGAGGTGGTCAAGACAACGATCGACTCCTACGTCGGCCGGGTCTCCTTGGTGCGCGTCTTCAGTGGCACGCTGCGGCCCGACACTCTCATTCACGTCTCCGGTCACGGTTTGGCCGAGCGCGGCCACGACGACCATGACGCCGACGAGCGGCTGACCCACCTCTACTCCCCGCTCGGGGCGACCCTGCGCCCGGTGCAGTTCTCAGTCGCAGGAGATCTGTGCGCCGTGACCAAACTTGCCTCGGCCGAGACGGGCGACACCATCTCGGCCAAGGGCCACCCGCTACTCATCGCCCCGTGGGAGATGCCCGAGCCGCTCTTGCCGATTGCCGTCCAGGCACGCACCCGCAGCGACGAGGACGCGATGGCCAAGGGTTTGGCGCGTCTGGTCGCCGCCGATCCGACCCTGCGGCTCGAGCGCAACCCCGAGACGCACCAGCTGGTGCTGTGGTGCATGGGCGAGGCGCACGCCGACGTGGTCCTCGACCGGCTGCGCTCCGGTGGGGTCGAGCTGGACATCGTGCCGGTCCGGGTAGCGCTGCGCGAGACCTTCGCTGAGCCGTGCGCGGCCAAGGGCCGGCATGTCAAGCAGTCCGGCGGCCACGGCCAGTACGGCGTCTGCGACATCGAGGTCGAGCCGTTGGAGACCGGGGCTGGGTTCGAGTTCGTCAGCCGGGTCGTGGGCGGTTCGGTGCCCAGCCAGTTCATCCCCTCGGTGGAAAAGGGCATCCGTACCCAGATGGAGCGCGGGGTCCTGGCGGGCTACCCGCTGGTCGACTTCCGGGTGGCCCTCGTAGATGGCAAGGCGCACTCGGTCGACTCCTCGGATGCCGCGTTCCAGATGGCCGGCGCACTCGCTCTGCGCGAGGCGGCGGCCAAGGCAAAGGTGTCGCTGCTCGAGCCGGCTCAGGAGGTCTGGGTGACTGTGCCCGACACCTATGTCGGGGCGGCCATGAGTGACCTGTCCGGTCGACGCGGCCGGGTCCTGGGCACCGAGCCGGCCGAGGGTGAGCGGACGGTCATCCATGCCGAAGTGCCCGAGACCGAGCTGGTGCGATACGCCGTAGATCTGCGCTCGATCACGTCGGGCACCGGCACCTTCCGCCGGCAGTTCCTCCGCTACGAGCCCATGCCCGACCACATCGCCCAGTCCTTCCTCAAAGAGCAAGCCAGCTAGCCCCCAACCGCCGGCCCCCTCCCATCGCCCCGCACCGCCCCGCACCCCACCGCACCGGACCCCACGGGGACCGGACCGGACCGGACCGGACCGGACCGCAAGCGTGATCGAGGCTGTCGCGCAAACGCGACCAGCAAAGACGATCATGGCGTTCGCCTCGGACAAACCGGGCAGAACACCCACGTACGCAAGGCTAACGTCATGATCGCGCCCCGTCGGCGGATCTTTGTGCGACAGGCTCGATCATGGAGCTTTGGTGGGCTTTTCGCGCGTGTCGGTCTGCAAACTTTCATGATCACCAACGAGGCCCCCCCCCCACGGCACGATCATGAAAGTTTGGTTGACCCTGCCGGCGTGTCGCCGTACAAACTTTCATGATCACCGCGAACGCGAACGCGAACGCGGGCGCGGTCGTCGGGTCAGGGGCGGGTGGGCCAGGCGGCGGCGAGCATGTCGCGGGTGTCGTGGAGCAGTTGCGGCAGCACCTTCGTGTGGCCGATCACTGGCATGAAGTTCGTGTCGCCGCCCCAGCGAGGCACGACATGCTGGTGCAAGTGAGCCGCGATACCGGCACCGGCGACGTCGCCCTGGTTGATCCCGATATTGAAGCCTTCCGCCCCGGCGGCAGCCCGCAACGCCCGTATCGCCTGCGCGGTCAAATCGGCCACCTCAGCGGTCTCTTCGGCAGTCAGGTCGGTGTAGTCAGCCACATGGCGCAGCGGGCACACCATCAGGTGACCACCGTTATACGGATAGAGGTTCAGCACCGCATAGGTTCGTTCGCCGCGAGCGACGACGAGACCATCGGAGTCTGGTAGCCGCGGGATCCGGCAGAACGGGCACCCCTGCTCCGCGCCCAGGCCGGTCGGCTTACCCTCGCCCCTGATGTAGGCCATCCGGTGCGGTGTCCACAAGCGACGGAAGGCATCTGGGTCGCCGGCGCCCTGCTGTTCGGAGATGCGCGGCTCGTCACTCATCGCGCCCACGCCGCCGTCCCAGTGCCGCCGTCCAAGCGCCCATCCTCGCGGCGATCAAGGAGAAATGGTCGTCGAACAAGATCATTTAACGACCATTGCTCCTTGATCGGCGCCAGGCGTCGGCGGCGGGACTCATGCTGGTTGCCGCTGCGCCACCGCCATCAGGATCTCGGCCACCGCGTCGTCGATCGGAACGGCATTCTTCTGTGAGCCGTCGCGGTAGCGGAACGACACCGCCCCCTGCGAGACATCGTCGTCGCCGGCCAGCAGCATGTAGGGCACCTTCTGCTTCTGCGCGTTACGGATCTTCTTCTGCATGCGGTCGTCGGAGGAGTCCACCTCGACCCGGACCCCGCTGGCCCGCAGCCGGTCGGCGACATCGTTAAGATACGGCACATGTGCGTCGGTGATCGGAACTCCCACCACCTGCACCGGCGCCAGCCAGGGTGGGAAGGCGCCCGCATAGTGCTCGATCAGGATGCCGAAGAATCGCTCGATGGAGCCGAACAAGGCCCGGTGGATCATGTACGGCCGCTGCCGAGAGCCCTCCGCCGATTGGTACTCCAGGTCGAAGCGCTGCGGCATCTGCAGATCGACCTGGAGGGTCGACAGTTGCCAGCGCCGGCCGATCGCGTCCCGTACATGCAGGTCGATCTTGGGTGCGTAGAACGCCGCCTCTCCGGGTGCGACCACGTACGGAACGCCCACGGCCTCCACCGCAGTCTTCAACGCCGCCTGTGCCTCGTCCCACTCAGCGGGCTCCCCCACGAACTTCTCCGAGTCGTCACGAGTGGCCAACTCGGCCTCGAAATCGGTCAGGCCGAAGTCGCGCAGCAACGACAAGACAAATTCCAGCAGGCTGGTCAATTCGCCGGCGAGTTGCTCGGGAGTGCAGAAGATGTGCGCGTCATCCTGCGTCAAGCCGCGGACCCGGGTGAGGCCATGCACGGTGCCTGACTTCTCATACCGATAGACCGAGCCGAACTCGAAAAACCGCTGCGGCAGATCACGATAAGAACGGCCCCGGGACCGGTAGATCAGAATGTGGAACGGGCAGTTCATCGGCTTGAGGTAGTATGACGCCCCCTCGAGCTCCATCGGCGGATACATGCCGTCGGCGTACCACCCCAGGTGACCGGAGATCTCGAACAGCTGCGCCTTGGAGATGTGCGGGGTGTTGACGAACGAGTAGCCCGCCTCCTCATGCCGTTGGCGCGAGTAGTCCTCCATGACCCGTCGGATCACGCCGCCCCTGGGATGCCAGATCGCCAGGCCGCTGCCGATCTCCTCCGGGAACGAGAACAGATCGAGCTCGGCACCCAGCTTGCGGTGATCGCGTCGCTCGGCCTCGGCCAGCAGGGTCAGGTGTGCCTTCAGGGCGTCGCGCGACTCCCATGCGGTGCCGTAGATGCGCTGCAACTGAGGATTCTTCTCACTCCCCCGCCAGTACGCCGCCGCCACCCGCATCAGCTTGAACGCAGGAATGTCGCGGGTGGTCGGCACGTGCGGCCCGCGGCACAGGTCTTTCCACGCCAGCGTTCCGTCCTGGTGCAGGTTGTCGTAGATGGTCAGCTCGCCGGCCCCGACCTCGACCGACGCCTCATCGGCTGCGGAACCCTTGAGGTCGACGAGCTCCAGCTTGTACGGCTCGTCAGCCAGCTCCTTCGTGGCGTCGTCGTCACTCACGACCCGCCGCGAGAAGCGCTGAGCCTCCTTGACGATCTCCTGCATCCGCTTTTCGATGCGCTTGAGATCGTCGGGGTTGAACGGCTCGGGCACGTCGAAGTCGTAGTAGAAGCCGTTCTCGACCGGCGGCCCGATCCCGAGCCGAGCGCCGGGGTAGAGATCCTGTACGGCCTGAGCCATGACGTGCGCGGCCGAATGCCGCAGCACCATGCGGCCATCGTCGCTCGCGGCCGGGACTGCAACGACCTCGGCGTCCTGCTCCGGGCTCCAATCAAGGTCGCGCAACCGGCCGCCGCTGTCGCGGACGACCACCGCGTCGGTCACCCCGGCCTCGGCCAGCGCGTCACGCGCCGTCGTACCCCCGGCCACCAGAACAGCAGCGCAGGCAGCAGGGAGCGGGGCGGCAGCAGTGGTCATGTGCCCGATGCTATCCAGGGCACTGCTCGCGACTGGAAGGAATAACGGCTGAAGGCCGAGCGCGGGCTCTACTCGATCGGTACTGGACCGCCGGAGTCGCCGAAGATGAACAGCAACCCGGCGGCCATGACCACCGCCAGGACGATGAGCACGATCAGGACGGCGGCGGCTGCCGCGCCAACCGCGGCCACCAGCCAGGTACGTACCCAGTCGCGCCCGCGCAGCCTGGCCCAAGCCCCGGCGACGAATGCCGCCATGGGCGGGAAGGCAAACCCTAACGAGTAAAGGCTGACGTAGGAGACTCGCCTGTTGTGCCGCCACTCCTCGCGAAGTGCCTCGCCCAAGCCCAGAACGAGGGCGATCTCGACCACCACCGCCAGCACAGTCGCGGTGGCCGCGAGGCCAGCGAGCAGGCCGGTGCTTGCTGAGAACGGCAGGTATCGATGGGTCGGGTGGTACGGCGCACCTGGGGTCGCGTGTTCACTCATCTGAGCATCGTTTCCAGTGGCGATGCGCGAGACCTGAGCACTGATACTCAGATCGGCTGGGGGCAGTTGTCTCAGCGTGCCAGGACATGTGTGAGGTGTGGAGGTTCTGCGCCGCTACTCGAACGTGCCAGATCTGCTCAAGCTGATCCGGACGAATATGACAGTCCATGACGATGTCTTGAGCCGGGCCGCGAGCCGGCCACGTTCATTGTTGAATCTCACAACCGCCGGCCCGCTACGGGCCTCCGATCAGCGACTCGGTGCCCGGCCAGGAACCAGCGGGTCGGTGATTCCGCGGCGCAGGCTGTCGCGGAGTGCGCGGACGGCCGGCTGTCGGCCGGCGCCGCGTCGCACAGCGGTGAAGAGGCGCCGCGTCGGGTTTCCGGGCAGTGGATGTAGGTCGGTGGGGGGCGGGCCGCCGAGCCAGACGAGATCGGGAAGCAGTGCGACCGCATGTCCGGTCTCGACGAGGCGGACGTGCAGGAGCACGTCACCGGTCACGAACCGGACGTCGGGTTCGAAACCGGCGTCGCGGCACAGCGCGGTGGCCCATAGTCGAGCTGAGGTTCCCGCTGGTTCCATGACCCACGGCTCGTCAGCGAGATCGCTGATGTCGAGGTGGTGGTGAGTGTCCGAGGGTGGGCGCATCCGGGCCAGTCTCATGGGGTCGAGGATGAGGTCTTCCTGTTCCAGTTCGGGTCGCCGAAGCTTGGGGTGCCCGGGGTACTCCTCGCCGAGCACAAGGTCGAAGTCTCGGGCAACCAGCGCCGGAAGCGAGCTCTCCGGCTCCATCTCGGTGATTTCCACCCGGAGCGCGGGATGGAGCTCTGCGAGCCGGGACAGAGCCGACGGAATGAGCGCCAACGCGGGGGTCTGAAAGGAGGCTACGCGCAGGGTGCCGGCGATGTCGGTCAGCGAAAGGGCCAGGTCGGCCCCGGCCTGTTCGAGGCGTTCGAGCAGCGCTTCGGTGTGGCCGACGAGGATCTCTGCCTGCGCCGTGAGTCGCACGCGCCGGCCGACGTGGTCCAGCAGTCGCACCCCGGCCTCGGACTCAAGCAGCGAGAGCTGCTGGGAGACGGCCGAAGGGCTGTAGGACAGTGCCTGGGCCACCGCGGCGAGCGTCCCGCGGTGCTTGAGCTCGCGAAGAAGTCGCAGGCGGTGCATGTCCAGCACAAGGCACTTCCTGCCAATAGATTAGTCCAGCTTACGAGTATTGCGCAAAAACATTCGCTGGACCGCACAGCTTGCAAGGCGGAGGATCGCAGCTCATGACAGCCACGTCTTCTCACGCACGGTCGCTGCGCTGGTCAGCGCGCCCGCCCACCCGCGACTGGACGTGCGCCGGGGCACCGCAGCAGGGGCTGCCTTTCCCGTGGCCATGCCCCGCTACGCGCCAACACCACTGGTCGAGCTTCCCGCGCTAACTCATGAACTGGGGGTAGGCCCAAGTGTTCGTCAAGCATGAGTCATCGCGGTTCGGACAGCCAACGTTCCAGGTGCTGGGCACCTTCTGGACGATCGTCAGGTCACGCCCGAGGCCATCGCTGCCGAGGACGCCACAGTCACGACCGAGCCTGGTTCCTACACCGAAGCAGTCGCCCGCCCCGGCCGCCCAGACCGTGGCCAGGCAGGCCTGTCATCAACGGAGGACGTCATGCCCAAGCAGCGTAGGTGCCTACCTCTGGTCACCCTGGGTTTCGTGCCGCTCCTCCTCGTGTCTAGCTTCGCCACCGCACGACCGACCGCGGACAGCCATTCCCGTCTCGCGTTACGACCGGTCGAGCACATCCGTCACAATGCCACCAGCCCGGCCCCGTCCCCGGTCCCGAAGTGCCACACCAACCTCGATCCTCAACTGGCGAAACTCCGGGTCCCCGGCTCTCCGCCGGGATTGTGAAAAACGGTCGGCTCGTCTGCACGGCCGTCGCCGGGAAAGCCAACATCAAGGAGAACCGCCCCGTCACCCCGGACACCCTCTTCCTCATTGCATCGGTGTCGAAAACCGTCACGGGAACACGGGAACGGCCCTGGATGTCAAGCATGATGCGTTCCTACAAATAGATCAATCATGCTTACGAGTATTGCCCAAAAACATTCGCTGGACCGCACAGTGCGCAGGCCGAAGGATTGGGGTTCATGACAGCCATGAGTTCTCCCGAAGGATCCCCGCGCTGGTATGGCCGACCGGCCGCCCGCGACTGGACGTGCGCCGGGCCACCGGAGGAGGTGCGGGCATTCCATGTGGCGCTGCCCGACTACGCCCCGACGCCGCTGGTCGAGCGTCCCGCACTAGCCCAAGAACTTGGGGTGGGCCGGGTGTTCGTCAAGGACGAGTCATCGCGGCTCGGACTGCCAGCGTTCAAGGTGCTGGGCGCCTCTTGGGCGATCGCTCAGATCGTCGCCGCCCGCGCCCGCCTGACCCCACCGTTTACCCTCGATGCCCTCAAAGCCGCGACCGCCGGCCATCCACTGACCCTGGTCACGGCGACTGACGGCAACCACGGCCGCGCGGTTGCCCGGATCGCGTCCTTGTTGGACCTGCCGGCGCATGTGATCGTTCCGCGGATGGTCTTCCGGGCCGCGGTCGCGGCCATCGCCGCCGAGGGCGCGACGGTCACGACTGGGCATGGTTCCTACGACGAAGCGGTCGCCCTGGCCGCCGCCCAAGCCGTGGCCGGGCAGAGCGACGTGGCGCTGGTGCAGGACACGGCATGGCCCGGCTACGAGGAGGTACCGAGGCGCATCGTCGAGGGATACGCGACGCTGCTCGCCGAGGTCGACGACCAACTCCGTGACGCTGGCGCTGGCGGGCCTGACCTGGTCGTGGTACCTGTCGGCGTTGGTTCGCTCGCCCAGGCTGTCGTCACCCACTACCGGAGCCGACGCAACGGCCGCCCGGCCGCCATACTCAGCGTCGAGCCGGAAACCGCCGCCTGTGTGCTGGACAGTTTGACAGCCGGGAAACCACGTGCGGTCGGCACCGGCGCGACGATCATGGCTGGGTTGAACTGCGGTACTCCGTCCAGTTTGGCATGGCCCTACCTGCGCAACGGGCTCGACGCCGCGGTCGCCGTGTGCGACGGCGCCGCCGCACACGCCAGCGAGGACCTTTGGGACCTCGGCCTGTCCTCAGGTCCCAGCGGCGCCGCCAGCCTCGCCGGAGCCCGTGCCATGCTGACCGGGCCAGGCAGCGACCGCCGCCGCGTTGAACTCGGCATCGAGTCGAAGTCGGTGCTGGTGCTCTTGAGCACCGAAGGCCGCGCCGCCACCGGCCAACCTGTGTCCGTTGGAACGGGCAGCCACCGCCCTCAAGAGGAACCCAATGACCGACTACGGCCGGCTAGGGGGCTCAGCCAGCGAACCCAGGGCCGTACAGGCCGCGCTCCTGAGCGACCTCGATGAGTCGATCCAGCGGAATTCATACACAGTTGCTCTGACTCCGCCTGGTGTGCGAGCCAAGGTGGCTGAGTTGTGCGCGGCTTCCTGTAAAGCTTCGTCAATCACCGACTCGTCGGTCCTTGGCCGGGCGCTGAGTCGCTGACGGGATCCCCTGGGCAGCGATGCTTAGACGTCAGGGCTTTCATTGCCGCGTCAAGTTCTGGGTCGTGACCCGCCGAGAGATTGGACCGCTTGAATACCAGTCCGGTACGGATGTGCGGTGCGATTCCCACTTGGTCGAAGGATTTGCCATCGGTCGTGTACACCTCGTTGGGAAGCTCGAAGGCGATGGTGTTGGGCAGCGTTCGGAGAAGGACATCGGAGAAGACCCCTTGCGTGTTTTCACCGATGCGTACGACGCTCGAACAAGCGTCACCCGGCCTGCCGAGCAACGCTTGGGTGAATGTTTCGGCGGCGCTGACGCTGTAGCGGCTGGTCAGAACCGCGATGGGACCGTCGAAGCGTGTGTCGGTGCTGGGTGCGACCGTTATCACCTGCGGGGTGGTAAACGCGTGCGGGTCGACGGCGTCGTTGCGCGCAGCTTTCGCGTAGGCGGTGTAGGCCTTGCGGGTGAGCCGAGAGGCGATCGCCACGCCGAGGACGTCGGATCCGCCGTCGTTGACCCGCACGTCGATGACGAGGCCCGCCATCGGCCCGGCGAATGCCACGTCGAGCGCGCGGTCGAGTTCGACCAGTGCTTCGGAGATTCGACCGCTGTCGGTGTACTCGGAGAAGCTGGTAAGCCGCAGGTAGCCGATTCCGTGCGGCAGGCGGCCGAATGACACGTGGCCGTTGGCGAAGGACCGCCGCTTCTGGACGAGTTGGCTGTCGATGATCTTGGTGACGCGCTTGAAATCGGCGTCCCTGAGTGGTTGGGGATCGGGCCTTTCGCCGGTGAAATCGAGGTCCTTGGACTCGAGTTCGACGCTGGTGTGAGCGTCCTCGAGTGGCTTGATCATCTCGACGAAGATGGCGAACAGTTGCGCTGGCGTGGTGGAGTTGGTGATCCGCGACCGGAACCTCGAGCGCATGGCGTCCCAGTCGACCCCTTTCAGCGCGAAGAACGGATACTGCTCACGGAATGTCTCCCAGAATACGTCGAAGTTGTGCAACGGCGTGTTGTGCCGCTTGGCGCAGGTAGGCGGTTCTGCCACTGCCCGCGCAAGCACGATGTCGGAGATGGCCCCGTCAACCCGGAGCCGCTTCACGTCCCGTTTCCGACCCGCCGAGATGGTCAGTAGCCCCGAGTCGACGTCGAGTACGGGCAAGGATCGCTTCTTGTCGACGACGAACGCGGCCTCGGCGCCGGGAGGTGTGTTGGCGGTCCTCCGTGCCACGGCGACTGGGGCGCAACTGTGGACCGTCGTCAGGGAGAGGCGCATCTTGCGCCCATGAATCTCGAAGAGGAACCCGTAGCCGTCGGAAACCCAGAAGCCGTCGAGCCCTGAGTTACCGCTTTCGGACGGCGCGGCAGCGGAGGAGGAGAGAAACACTCCGAGCGACAGGGCTGCGATGGCGACGAGCGCCGCCATGGAGTTCAGCGTCCCCACGCGGCGTGGCGATGCTTTGCGCCGGTTCCTCGTGATCATCGATGCATCATCAAGCTGTATCATGTATTCATGATACAGCTTGATGATAGAAGTACGAATGAACGTGCGTTGGGGGCCACGCCGTGAATTCTCGCGCTCACAGCGACGTCGTGCTGAGGTCGAGCACCCGGCGCTCGGTCTGCCCATGGTGATCGAACGGCCGTCGTTGCGCGACCAGGTCCACGACGAACTGCTCCGCAAGCTGCTCGGCGGCGAACTGACGATCGGAGGGAACATCGACGAGCCGGCCCTCGCCGCCGAACTCGGGGTCAGCCGCACCCCCGTCCGCGAAGCGCTTGCCAGACTCGTCGAACAGGGACTGGTCGAGCACCGCCAGAGCCGAGGGTTCTTCGTGACACCCGTCACGGTGACGGACGCCCGAGAGGTCTATCCGATGCTGGCCACCCTCGAAGCTCTTGCCCTACGCACCGCGGAGCCGGCAGCCATCGCCGCCGCTCTCCCACGCCTTGCCGCGTCCGCAGACCTCAGCACCGCCGACACTCGCGACCCACGGCAAGCACACGCCGCCGACGACCACTTTCACGACCAGCTTGTTGCACTCGCCCGCAACGCCCGACTCACTGAGACCGTGACAGCGCTCAAACGCCTCGTCCACCGCTTCGAGCACGCGTATATGAGTGACAGCAAGGCGCTGCACGTCTCCAGTCAGCAACACAACGCCATCGTGGACGCACTGCGCGACGGCGACCTCGAATCCGCAACGCACGCCCTGGAAGACAACTGGCGACACGGAATGGACCGCCTCCTCGGACGCCTTGACGCAAGCAACCCAGGCCACCCGCCGCGCCCCGTACCCGGACACTCCCCCGGCAGTGTCCCGCTCGATGGTCCAGAGCCACGCAGCAGCTGATCCCTTGAAGCGGGACATGGCGAGCATCGCAACCGTGTCTCGGTTCGGAGACACCAGCCCATGTCCCCATGTCGGTAGCTTTCGAGCGGCGGACCTGATGATCGGATCGTCTCCTCAAGCGAGCCGTGAACAGGATCGTCTTCACCAAACTGTTCATCGACGGCGAGGAGATCACCGGCCACGAACTCGGCCCAGCCGTACGAGGCGTAGTCGAGGCACAGCACATGACCATGACTTTCACCGCGAACAAGACATCCGCAGCGACCGCCGCCACGGCCCCAAACGCCAGCAGCCCCTTCCGAGGGCGAGGCTGCATGGTCAGAACTGAGCGGAGCGGACCTGCTTGCCCTGTCCCTTGCGGATCAAGGTTCAAGTAGAGCGGCTTTGGTGGGCGATACTGGGATCGAACCAGTGACCTCTCCGGTGTGAACGGAGCGCTCTACCGCTGAGCCAATCGCCCGGACGTCGGGATGTCGAGGTTACCCGATTCCAGGGATCCAGCTCGGCAGTCCCCGCCACAGGTGGTAGCCGTAGATTGCGGCGGCCACGATCATCACAGTGCCCACGAGGATCGCGAGCCGGACGGCCAACGATTGCGCGCGCAGCCAATCAGCCCACTGCTCGACCCGCTTCTTGGCATAGTCGAGCAGCCGCTCGGCCCAGGTGAACTCGCTGGCCAGCACACCGAGGCCGATAAAGACGATCAGCCAGCCCGGCCCGGGCAGCGGCACCGCGGCGAGGCCCATGATGACGATCGCTGTGCCAATGACGGCCACGATGACCCGGTAGGCAAACCCGACCTTGCGCTTGGCGCGGATCCGCTCTCGGTGGGCGCTCATCGCAGCCCGGACACCAGTACGCTCGCTCAGCTCAACACCGCCCCACTAGCGACGACCTGTGAAGGTTGTTGCGGCACCTTGCGTCCCTGCTCCTTGGTGACCGCGAACCCGGTGAACGTATCGGGGGCTGGCGGGCTGCCACTGACCGAACGTACGTCCATCGATGTCCTGACGACATCGAAAGTGCCGACAGCTTGCGGCGGCTCGCCGGACCCCTGAACGGCCCAGAGAACATAAGTCGTACGGGCCCGGTCGTTCGGCGCGAGGCCGCCGGCGACGATTTCAAGGCTCGGCCCACGTTGAATGACGTAGCCCACCTGCCGGTTGGCGCCGTCGGTGAGGATGGCCCGGGTGCTACTGTTCCCCAGCTGCTCGATCACCCTCTCGCGCTGGGCCGCGATGCGCTGAGCTTCGTCGACCCGGTTCTGCAGCACGACGTTCCAGCCGAGCAGTGCTATCAGCACCACTGCGGCTGCGATAGCCGCCATCGCCCAGCGGGGCGGGCGACGGGAAGCCCGGGGAGCGAGCGGGATCACCGGCGCAAAGCTCTCCTCGAGTCGCCGTGAGCGCCCGGCCATGGCGTCGGTAGCACCGGTCTCATGCCGGATGCGCTCCAGCACCTGGGGCGGCGGCTCGACCATCGACACGTCGTAAGCCAGATCGCCAAGCGCCTCCTCGGATTCACTGACCAGTTGCTGACAGCGGTCGCACGTCGCCAAGTGCTCGGCGAAGGCCTGCTCTTCTGCCGGCTCCAGCGCGTGCAGCGCCCAGCCGACGGCCAGGCCGTCGAAGTCGTCATGGTCGATACGCCTCACAGCAGATCACCCGCAGTTCCGTCACCTGAGGCGAGGTCTTCGCGCAGCCGGCGCATCCCGGCCAGCATCCTCGTCTTGACGGTCCCGAGCGGGGTGCCGGTGAGAGCAGCCACTTCTCGCTGTGTGTAACCACCGAAGTACGCCAGAGTAATAGCCTCACGCTGTGGCTCCGGCAGGTTACCTAGCGCAAGCTTTACCCGGTCTCGCCGAACGGTCACCCATGCCTGGTCGGCGACCGCCGGCTCTATGTCGGTCAGGGCTCCCGAAGTGACCTGCTCGGCCACCTTGTTACGGCGCCGGCGCACTGACTCCTCCCGGCGTACGGCGTCGACAGCTCGGTGATGGGTCAGCGACAGCAGCCACGTGCCGAACGCTCCACGATTGACGTCGAACTTGGCCGGATCTCGCCACAGGGCAAGGAAAACCTCTTGTGCCACGTCCTCGGCCAGCCCACTGTCGACGACGATCCGGCGGGCGAGTGAGAAGACGATGCGGCCGTACCTGGCGTAGATCTCCTCGAGCGCGACGTGCTGACCATCAGCTATGGCACGGACCAGATCGACGTCGCTGACGACGCCGGACCGGGCACGTGGCGGTCGTGTCACGAGTGTCCTCACGAAAATCGTGTTCGTTACGAGGCCCACAAACGGACGTCGTCCTGCTACGTTACCCCGGCGCGGCGTGGCTAGATGTGCTCGGTTATCCGGTAGCGGGTCGGGTAGAGAAAGCCAGCAACGCGACGGCGGGAACAACCCAGAAGGGTGCAAGATGACCGCTCCACGTCATACCCGCATCCGGACTCAGCTCGGGCTGCGGTTGGTTCTACCGGACGGGGCCGTGCTGCCGGTTTCTGCGAGCCTGGAGTACGAGACATCGGACCCGTACGCGGTGCAGGTCACGTTCCATACCGGGGGTGGTGACGATGATTGCGCCGTGGTCTGGACCTTCGCCCGGCAGTTGATCATCGACGGACTCGACCGGCCGGCCGGTTTGGGCGACGTGCGGGTCTGGCCGGTTCCCGACGATCACCATTCCTCCACTTCGATCGCTCTCGCGCTGTGCTCTCCTTCTGGCGAGGCCTTGTTCGAGATCCCTCGAGACGCTCTCACGGCGTTCCTCTACCGTACCTACGACGAAGTGCCGATCGGCTTCGAGGACCGGCACGTTGACATGGACGCCGAGCTCAAGGTGCTGCTGCGCGATTGCGTCTGAGCGCCCCGTCATCTCAGCCCCCCACACACACCCTCGGCCACGGCCACCAGCGACTCCACACGATCGTGCACGGCGCGGATTTGCGGTGTCACCTCTCGGTCCACGTCCATTGCAGGTACGTACCGTCTGATCTCGTCACGGACAGCGGTCGTGGCTGCCGCGGGGGCGGCGACGTCTCGACGTAAATCCAGTGCCTGGGCCGCACACAGCAACTCCACGGACAAGACCGCGCGCACGTTGCCTACCACCTCGCACGCTTTTCGTACGGCGTGCCAGCCCATGCTGACGTGATCCTCCTGGTTGCCACTCGTCGGGATGGTGTCAACGCTCGACGGGTGAGTGAGGACCTTGTTCTCGCTGACCATCGCCGCGGCGGTGTACTGCGCGAGCATGAATCCTGAGTTGGTACCGGCGGCAGGCGCCAGGAAGGATGCCAGCCCGCGGGAGGTTGCCGGATCGAGCATCCGGTAGGTCCGACGCTCACTGATAGAACCCAACGCTGCCACGGCGATGGCCAGCATGTCGGCGGCAAAGGCAAGCGGCTGGCCGTGGAAATTGCCGGTCGTCATCACTTCACCGTCCGCGACCACGACCGGGTTGTCGACGACGGCTCCTAGCTCGCACTCGAGCACCCCACGGCAATGGGTGAGTACGCCCCGCGTCGCACCGTGCACCTGGGGTGCGCAGCGCAGCGCGTAGGAGTCCTGGACGGCGTGCCGGCTCTCCCGGTGGCTGGCCAGCAACGGGCTACCCGCGAGCAGTTGCCGTAGGTTCGCGGCACTGTCGAGCTGGCCGGGATGCGGGCGGAGCTGCTGGACGCGGTCGTCGTAGGGCCGGTCGGTGCCGAGCAATCCTTCGACGCTCATGGCACACGCCACGTCGGCCACCCTGGTCAACAGCGCGGCATCATGCACAGCGAAGGCCAGCAGGGCCTGCATCGGCTCGGTGCCGTTGAGCAGGGAGAGCCCCTCCTTGGGCGCCAGCGACAACGGCGTGAGGTCGTGCTCGGTGAGGATCTCGGCTGCCGGGTGACCAGCGCTGTCGGTGTCACCGGCCCGACGCAGCCGCCCTTCCCCTACCAGCGGCAACGCCAATGCGGCGAGCTGAGCCAGGTCGCCGGAAGCGCCCACCGAGCCCTTGGCCGGCACGACGGGCAACAGGTTGCGGTCGAGGAGGTCGAGGAGCCGGCGTGGCAGGTCGACGCGGACACCGCTGTGGCCGGCGGCCAGGGTCCGCGCCCGCAGGAGCAGGAGGGCGCGGACGACGTCGTCGGGCAGCGGCTCGCCGAATCCGGCGGCGTGGCTGCGCAGCAGGGCGTACTGCATCTGGACGAGATCCGCACCACCCACTGACGTGTCAGCGAGCGCTCCGAAACCGGTCGTCACGCCGTACACGACCTCGTGGCGCTCGACCGCATCGGCGACAGCGCGCCGGCTGTGTTCCATCCGCGCTGCGACATCCGGTCCGATCTCGGCCCGGGCGCTCCCGCGAGCGACGTCGACGACCTCGTCGATGCCCAGCGGGTCGCCGGTCACCACGATGGTCCGCATGATCCTGCAACGTACACAGGGCGGCCGCCCGTAGGCTCAGCTTCCATGAAGCGCTTGCTGGTCGTCGTCCTGGTCGCTGTCCTGGCCGCCGGCTGCACAGGTTCGGACAAGCCGCCCAAGGTGGCACAGTCTCCGCCAGCCGGGCTGCCGACGCTGGCCGGGGCCGGCATGTGGATCGGTGGGTTCGCCAACGGCGACGCGGCGAACTGGCAAGCGGAAAACGAGCGCATCGCCGGTGGGAAGATGCGGGTCCGCCGCTCGTTCAATCCGAAGATTCCGGCCACCTGGGCGGCGTCGGCGGCAGGTCAGGACGCGGCGACCGGCATCATCAGCTTCCATTCGATTCGCCCTCCCGACCTTCCCGGCGGCGGCCAAGACATGCAGGGCGTCATTGACGGCGTGTACGACAGCGACATCACCGGCTGGGCGAAGGGTGCTCCCCGTACCGGGCCGGTGTTCGGGACGATGAGCCACGAACCAGAGGCCCCCGACAAGCGGCTGAACGGGAAGCTGTTCGTCGCCGGCTTCCGGCATTTCTACCAGCTGGCCAAAGCGGCCAATCCGAACATCCAACTTGCCCCCGTCCATATGTCATTTCAGTGGCAGGCAGGCTCGCGGGTCACGGCGAAGCCCGATGAATGGTGGGTCGGCTCGGAATATTGCGACTTCATCGGAGTCGACGACTACAACAAGGCCACGGCGACCGGCCGGAGCACGGTGGCCGACGACCCGGAGTTTCAGCGCTGGTACGACTGGGCCAAAGGCAAAGGCAAGCCGCTGGCAGTCGCCGAATACGGCCGGATGGAGAACCCCGACGACCCGCAAGCACTGCCCCGGGAGCTGAAGTCGGCGGAGAGCTGGCTGCTCGACCACAACTTCATCATGTGGTTGTTCTGGAACGGCACCGGCTCGCAGGCCGACTGGACCATGAAGGCCGCGACGGCCGACCCGTGGAGCGCGATCGCAGCAAGGGGCAGGCAGGCCGCGTAGGCAGCCGTAGACTGCGCGTCCATGATGCGCTGGCAGTTCGTGGTGGCCGCCATGCTGGTCGCCGGGTGCGCGACCGCAACTGAATTGCCCAACACCTCGAATACGCCCGTGCCCACCTCGCTGTTGCCGCCGTCACCTACCGCCGCTCCCCCTGCACCGGCACGGGACGTCACGCTGGCCTTCGCCGGAGACGTGCACTTTGCCGGTCGGGTGGAATCGCGGCTGACAACCCATCCCCGTGATGTGCTCGGACCCATCGGCGCGACACTTGCGGCAGCCGATGTCGGGATGGTCAACCTCGAGTCGGCGGTGACGGAGCGAGGTACACCGGAGCCGAAGCAATTCCACTTCCGGGCGCCGGCTTCGGCCCTGACCGCGCTGCGTGATGAGGGCGTCGACATCGTGACCATGGCCAACAACCACGGCGTCGACTACGGGTCGGCCGGGTTGCGGGACACCCTCGCGGCCATTTCCACTACCGGGGTGCCGGTGGTCGGCATCGGTGCCAACGCGGCACAGGCGTACGCACCGCACGTCGTGACCGTACGAGGAACTCGGGTGGCGATCGTGGGCGCAAGCCAGGTACGTGACCGGACGATCGCGGCCTGGACCGCCGGGGGTTCGTCGCCGGGGATCGCCTCGGCGTTCGAGGTCGATCAGTTGGTGAACGCGGTTCGTACCGCCAAAGCCCGGGCTGACGTAGTGGTGGTGTACCTGCACTGGGGTGACGAGGGCGAGGCCTGTCCCACGCCGATCATGCGGTCGATCGCTGGCCGGCTCGCTGCCGCAGGTGCCGCCGCCGTGGTCGGGACCCACGCCCATCTGCTCCTCGGCGACGGCTGGCTCGGCCAGACGTATGTGGCCTACGGGTTGGGCAACTTCCTGTGGTGGCGTGACAACGCCTACTCCAACGACACCGGCGTGATCACCCTGCGCGTGCGCGCCAACCGGGTGATCGCGGCGCAGCTCTCCCCCGCGCGGATCGATAGTGCCGGGGTGCCGCGGCCGGCTGTCGGAGATCAGGCCAACCGGATCCTGACCCAGTTCGCCAGGTTGGACCGTTGCGCCCGGCTCAGCACCACGCCATCAGGCTGACGAGGTCACCTGGATGTTCCGCGGGCCGTCGGGTGACCACCTGCCTTGACATTGCATAGCATGCTATGGAACGGTACATAGCACGCTATCTATCGGAGGAAGGCATGGCTGAGCGGGACACCGCCCGACCCGGCGGCGGTAAGCGGACCCGCCGCCTGCAGCGCCGACTGCACCTGCTTGCCGGGTTCGTGGTCGTGCTCTATGTCTACGCCGCCCCTGAGCTGGGCTCAGCGGTAGTGGCGGGGGTCCGGTGGGTGGCGTTGCCTCTCGTCGTCGGGTCCGGAATCGCGATGTGGCAGTGGCCACGGCTGCGTCGGATGACCCGGCGGCGCCGAGTCAGCGCGTGAGCGGCCAGCCACCGCTGCCGCTGCCGCTGCTCAGAGAGTCCTCGCTGGGCTATCAGGTCAATCATCTAGGGCGCCTGCTCGCCCAAGCCCTGCACCAGCGGAT